>Ga0154322_127_pt2 | contig 158978 bp, 137 predicted proteins | sample RifGroA2_FD_115850 | JGI IMG/M metagenome (GOLD analysis project Ga0154322, IMG submission 115850) | Bdellovibrionales bacterium GWA2_49_15 | reverse complement strand
GCGGACAGCATGGCCAATTTTGTCCAAGTGTCCTCGCCAAGGCCTCGATGGGATGGCGTGTACCTGTATCAGAGTCGTCTATTCTGATGGAGCAGTTTCGGCAATTTCAGCAGCATGGTCTGATTACTCTTCCAGATAAGACCTATTACCAGCGTTTTAATTTTGCTTTTAGCTCACTCGTTACTAATTTTCATAACTAGGAGATTTTTGTGAATCGTTTTTTTATTCCACTTCTATTCTTGATACCCGAGCTGGCCCACGCCGCCACCGTTATGAGCATAGCTGAGCGATTTCTTACTGATGTAACACGGCTAGGAATAGTCGTGTGCTGTATCGGATTTGTGTGGGGTGGTGTTTCACTTGCTGGCGGAAATCCGGACGGAGGAAGAAAGATTACAGGTGCATTAATTGGATTACTCGTCACCGCAGGGGTTATGGCCATAAAACAATTTATACTAGGAATGGTCTAATGAGACGCTATTCACAATTTTTAACCTCCAATCCAACATTCTTAGGATTGAATCCTTACGATCTTGTTGTCATTGGAATTTCTATGCAGTGCTCACTCATTTTTAATTGCTCAGCACTGTTCATATTTATTTTCTGCCCACTGGCCATTGTTGTCGGCAAACTCATTCAAAAATACCTCGACGTCACGGGATTTCTTCTCGGATTCAGACGAACGGAGACGCTCTCACTCAATGAGTTGCTCAAAAAGCAACAGGAGACACGCAAATGACTTCCCCCACCTGCATTAGTATTACGCGTGCTCTCTGGTCGGCCGAAGGCAATTCGCTCTCATCTCTTAAGGGGGAGGAGAGCTTTTTCTTTGAATATCTGCCGCCAGACCTGGAGCAATTACCAGAGGCGGAAATTCAGGAAAAGTTTCATGCTCTTGAAAACGATCTACTCACTTCCGATTTTGGCCTTTGGAGCAAAATTTACGCTTTAGATGGACAGTTTTTTATAAACAGTTTCACCATACCCAAACTGGGCGAAGCAGAAATAGTGAGCTGTGATTCTTCACTAGAGACTTTTGTAGGTGAAAACACCTGGGACGAGGTTGAATTTTATGATGATTACCTGACCATCAAAAGTCAATTTTGGCGAATTCTGTCAGTAAAAAGGCCACCAACGGCGCTCTTAGAAACAAGTCTGCACAATAAGGCTGACTTTGTTTTGTGCTTTAAGCGGCACACAACCGCAAAGGCACGGATGCTCTTAGATTTTCGTCGCAGAATTCATTTTTCAGGCCTTTATAAAGGACTTCGAGACATCAACAGCGAGAATGCTTTTAAGGAGGCAGAAGCCACTCTGGAAGGATTGGCCAGTGCTAGCACGGCACTCTTTGATGTTGAGCTTTTTTTCATCATAAAGGAAAGGACGAAGCTGGACTTAGACAATGCCACCCAAGCCTTTTTGGATACCATGACAGGCTTAGATGCTGGTGTCCGGGTTGAATCGCGGGCCTTAAGTTATTTTTTCCAAACCCTGGTGCCGGGTGTGGCCCCAAGCTTTAAGCGAAAACTTCTTATCCCATCTGATTATCTGACAGGTCTTATCCCTTTTTGCCGTGATCATCTGATGAGTGGCCCAGATAAGGGCCTAACATTTAAGGCCCGATCAAAGGCCCGCTTGTTGTTCGACCTCTTTTCGCCTGTGGCCCATAACTACAATGTTCTTATCACCGGATCTTCTGGTCAGGGTAAATCCATGCTGGCCAACAAAATTTTGAAGTTTGAGCTGGAACGTGGGACCAAAGCGTTATGCCTGGACCTGGGGAATTCTTTCAGAAAAAACGCCCTTTTTTGTGAGGGCCTTATTTTTTCTGAAAAATTTAATCCCATGCAATTTAAAAATCCGCGCTACCTAAAAGAATTTGTGATGAGTGTTCTCGATGAAAAATTGCCCAAGAAGGAAGAAGGCCGGTTGTTTGAGGTCATCAAAACGATTATTGGAAAAGATATCTCAAACTTTGATGAGTTTTTATCTGCACTTGAAGTTGAATTCCCCGGCATCTCTCACTCTTTTGCAGAAATCAAAGAGTATTTTTCTAATGACGTTCATACCGCACAAAACTTTATCTACAGTGACCTTGGCAATTACCCCGACAATATCAAAGCTCCCCTAGTTATTTTCTTAATCGAATGTTTCAAGAATATGCCTGGCCGGAAAATCTTTATCTTTGACGAGTGCTGGAACCTTTTATCAAAAAACGCCGACTATATCGCCGAGTGCTTTCGTACTTTTAGAAAGCACGATGCCTCGGCGGTGGCGCTTTCTCAGAACCTTGATGACTTTTCAGAAACGCAACTCGGACGAGTCATTATTCAAAACACCTATTTTAAGTTTTTCTTTAAGCAAAATTTAAAACCAAGCGAATTCATCAACGAGCATCTGGCCGCCCAAGTGGCTTCAGTCTATTCCAAGAAAGGCGAATATAGTGAGTTTGTCGTCGCATCTGAGAATTTTTCAAAGCCAACACGCTTTTACGCTACCCCCTTGGAGTACGAGCTTTTTACCTCAGATAAACAGGACTTGAATCACTTTGAAAGCTATATGAGTGAGAAAGGGAGATTCCTTCCCTATCAAACGGCCCTTATTAATTACACGGCTGTTTCCGCGCACATTCTGGACGGTTTTCGTATTCCCAGCACCAAGCAAAAATTGGTCTCTTTGCACTCACCTTAACCCCGTGATTCCAACCAGTTAAATAAAACAATCGCAGCATTATCCAAAAGGAGTTACTTATGAAAATAGGTCACGATTACTCTTGCCCAAAAAAAATTAGGAAAACGTTGGAGGCGCAGCAGGCGTCAATTAATTTTTTACAGTCGTTTGTTAAAAGCTTTCCGTTTCATCTCAGCTTTAAACGCCTGCCTACCCATGAGGAAAAGCAGAAGTTAATAAATTTTCTCAAAATTGATTTTGGCCTCTCCATGGAGAACAAATTGGCATTAATCTCCCTTAGCAAGGCCCGCTATTATGCTTGGCTCAAAAAACAAACGAAGAAAATTTGCCTGCGTGATTTGCCCAGCTGTCCAAAATCGCGCCCGTTGCAACTGACCTTTGCCGAAATTCAAGACATACGTACGCTGCTGCATGATCCAGAGTTGCAGGAGATGTCACTCACCTCCTTGTATTGGTATGGACGCAGGAATGGAAAGGCAAACTACTCACTTACAACCTGGTTTAAGTATATCAAGCGACACAACATGATCACTGAAATACCTAAAAGAAAATGGTCGAGGCCCAAGAAACAAGGCATACGGGCATCGGAACCAAACCAAATCTGGCATATCGATGTCACGCAAATTCGTTTGGAGGATCGCTCAAGAGTTTATATTCAAGCAATCATCGATAACTGCTCACGCTATATTCTGGCGTGGAGTGTTTTCACTAGCATCAGTGGCAATCAAACCCAAGGCCTCATTAAAGAGGCCTACGCCAACAGCTCGATCAATGGGGCCTGCCGCCTGATTAGCGATAGCGGGACCGAAAACCTTAATGAAAACGTCGCCACCTATTTGCCACAAACAAGTCTTCAGCATGAGGTCGCGCAAGTCGATATCGATTATTCAAATTCCATGATTGAGGCATTCTTCAGAAGCTTGAAGCAATACTCACTTTATAAGTGTCCCTTGCCAAACTTTGCAGAGGCCCAAGCGAAAATTAATAATTTCTTTGAGCGATATAATACCCAAATCCCGCGCCACGGATTACATGGCCTGACTCCTTTCGAGTTGCACGCTGGCGAAATTTCACTTTCCCAATGGAAAAGTAAATTGGCCGAGCAGCATTTAGACTTTGCTTCTAGACGAAAAACAATCAATAAGAACTTCTGCCTTTTCAATTGTTGAGTGGCGATGAAATCCTGAAAATGGTCATACAAGGTCTGCACCTGGAGGTGCTCTCAGGGCCTGTTTTGCCACTCAAATGTTGGCCAATGGTGTTCCCGCCCCTGTGGTAATGAAAATTGGTGGTTGCAAAAAGTCCTCCACCATGGACATCTACTTAAGGCCGGCAGGAGTGGACATGAAGGGGCAACTAATTGCTTGGAGTTCGTTCCCAGCGACATTTCCTTTGGTGGAAATGTCATTAATCTCTTTGATGCCAAACGAGGCGAGAATTAAAGAGACTATCATCTAAATACCTGAAACTATTTAACAACGTTAAAAATGATAAGTTTTTCTATTGAATAACTTATCATTTTTCGATAAAGTAGACCTGAGGTCTTTATGAGCACGATTGCTTCACAGGTTAAAAATCGGATTGATTCCTTCCAAGTTGGAAAGGTCATCGCTTATAGCGACTTTGAGGATATTTCAAACACTCAAGCCGTTGCCTTATTTTTAAGTCGCCTTGTTAAGGCCGGCACCTTAAAAAGGATTGGAAAGGGCAAATACTACGTTCCAGAAGAAACAAAATTTGGCAGTATCGGCCCCTCTGAATCGGCAATTCTCGAATCCATTATGAAAGAAACGGGCGGCTATATCACTGGGCCTTCCGTATATAATGCTCTTGGATTAACTACTCAAGTGGCCAACAGAATCACTGTCGTTGGCAATAAATTTCCCCGCAAAGCGCAGCTTGGAAAAATCAAAGTTCGCTATGTGCAAGCGAAATTTCCTATCATTAAAGAAGATGTTTATCTTCTGCAACTTTTGGATGCCATTAAGGACATCCGGACAATCATGGATACAACCATTGATGACTCAATTGATAAAATTAAGGCAAAAATAAGAAAATTGGATGAAAATCAGATTTCTAAAATAATTGATTATGCGACCAAGTATTATCGACCCTATGTTAGGGCAACCCTTGGGGCGATCATGGATGAATTTAAAAATCCTAAGGCCAGCTTGTTGAAGGAAACGCTAACTCCTTTGACTGTTTTTAAAATTGGTTTTTCGGACGAAGTTCTTCCAAAGAAAAAGGATTGGAACTTTGTATGAAGCTAAGGATAGATTCAAACTCTTGCATCCAACTGAGTTGTCGTTTATCATGATAAAGAACAACTTAGCTAGGCAGAGAGAGTAAAAAAATGAAATATGACAGAAATACTATTATTTCGAGGAAGCTTGATCTTCGCCCTATTCTTGAGCGCAAGTCCTGTTTTCTCTTTGGCCCCCGGCAAACAGGTAAAAGCACTTGGTTACAACAACAGTTTCCAGACGCTCATAAGATTGACCTACTCGAAAGTGATACTTTCCTGCGATACAGTGCGGCCCCGCAACTATTACGAGAAGAGATCAAAGATGCTTCGCAGGTGGTGGTTATTGATGAGATCCAAAAACTGCCGAACCTCCTAGATGAGGTTCATTGGTTAATAGAGCGTCGAAAAGTTCGCTTCGTGCTCACCGGTTCCAGCGCCCGCAAACTCAAGCGGACGGGAGTGAATATGCTCGGAGGACGGGCCCGATCGAGAAGAATGCATCCCTTCGTCTGGGCCGAACTCGGTGACAGCTTCCGGTTAAATGAGGCACTTTGTTTTGGCCTTATGCCACCTGTGGTATTTTCGGATTCACCTTATGAAGACCTCCGCGCCTACATCGGAGATTATCTAACACAGGAAATTGCGGCAGAGGGAGTAACCCGAAATTTGCCAGCGTTCAGTCGCTTTTTAGAGGTGGCGGCGCTTGGGCATGGCAAGATGATCAACTTCGCCTCTGTTGCAAGCGATGCGCAGGTATCAAAATCAACTGTGATTAATTACTATCAGGTCCTCGAAGATACTCTGCTCGCTTCACTCCTCCAACCGTGGAGGCATGGAAAAACTCGGAAGGCCATCCAAACGCCAAAGATATATCTATTCGACAACGGGATCGCCCACGCCTTGCAGGGCCGAAAAAGTCTGGCCCCTGGTAATCCAGAATACGGCGATGCCTTTGAGTCGTGGATGCACCACGAGTTACGCACATGGGTTGATCTACGCGGAGCTGTGGATGAATTAACCTACTGGCGCTCGACCTCAGGATTTGAAGTCGATTTCATCCTCAACGATGAAATCGCAATTGAAGTGAAGGCCAAGAAGATTATCGCAGAACGGGATCTGCGCTCTTTGCGCGCTATCGCAGAAGAGGCCCCCATGCGCCGACACCTTATGGTCTGTTTGGAACCTGTATCACGCAAAGTTGATAGAATTGAGATTCTTCGCTGGAGTGATTTTCTTCAGCAACTTTGGGCCGGAAAAATTCTGGCATAACTTCGCAACGTCCTTGCTTGACCGTGCTTAAAGTATGGTCAAGTGCAGGTTAGATGGAAGTTCCCTATGAATCCTCCATTTTAAATCCTAGACACACCGCACTTCCCCAGCGGAAATTAATTTCGAGGCCATTCACCCAACCTCTAGGCCCAAGGTCTGCGCCAAGATGATCTCATTCCATATTTTGGTTATCGACGGTACTGAACAATTAAATCTCTTCGCGATCCGGTTGGGATTCGACTCATAAAATTTTTTTCTTATCGTCACAATATCAGCGCGACTGCTTGGCCCAAAAAGAATACGACTCGTTAACCAAGGATTGTTTTTTAAGAGCCATCTTGCTTGGACGAGTTTTTTTTCATCAGACCTGGCAACAGGAGTAATGGCGACTCCAAACGATAAAAAATGCTCGTCCTTACCACGAACTTCCAGCAGCCTGGGTGTTCCTATTACAATCTGCTTTCCACAATGTCTGATGAGATAACGATGGAATCCCTTCCAGCGGGCCGGATTATTGAGATGCCCTCGAAAGATAATTCCTCCAAGGACTGAGCGACTTCTTGGAGTCAGCCTTTCTGCCAGATGAGTAAGGAGATCAGGCCGGAGGATGTCTTGAATCTGCTCAAAGGCCAGGATAGTTAAAGACAAAAGTCGCCTATCCTCGACAATATTGTGTTCTTCAATCAGAGCAACAAGGCATTCCTCCGGACAAAAAGAAAAGTCCAGCTCTCTTCTAAAAGAGACTCCGAGAGATGCCAGGAGTGTGTATGGGTCGGTCTTATTCATCGTCAGCAAATCCTAATTTAAGTCGAAGAACATCTAAGCTCACAGTTGTCATTTCACTTCGGTATTGAGGAAGCCGCGTAACTTGGAGAACGGCCTCTTCAAAAATTTCCTTTGTCGGTGCCAATACTTTTATGTCTTGCTCGTCCATTTCACGATCAATGTGGGCACAGATTTTTGTAAAGAGAATATCTTTTGGGGCCAACACCTTTACTTCCAAATGGGATGCACGAAATCCCGATCTAAGCCTCCCCTCCCAACCTTTAGGCAAAGGATTCTCGCGGAAAAAAACAGAGCTATGGGAATTCAGCCAGTCAGGACGAGCAATGCCCGTTTCCTCAGCAACCAACTTCGACAGTCGCTGTAATACCTCGTCTTTATCCGGACGAAGCATATCGACATCCATGGTCTCTTCACGTTCATAGTTAGAAAGCAGTAGAGCGGCCCCGCCACAAACGACCAACTCACGAGTCACTCCCTCATCAGAGAGTTTTTCATTCAATCTTTGTAGGAGCTGGTTAATATCTTCTCGCTTCATCTTTAATTCCTTGTATTTACTATATCACATTATTCTTAAATGTAAACAATGCCAATTATATCGGCTAGTTACAAGTATTCTTTAGCATTTTTATTCAAGTTTTGAACGAGTGAATGCTCCCTAAAGCATTATTCACGATTCATGAATCGTGAATTGATGTATCCAAATAACTCGCTCTTAAGTGCAAATCCTGACATTATTACGTAATATGCTGAAATTACATATAACAAACCTCTATGCTAGACATAAATAGCTACTTGTGGTAGATTACAATGGAGCTATCGAGGTCCATATGACAAATGCATTAAAGCGCACTTTTTACCCTGCCCCCGAAGTTGAGGCCGTCTTAAAGGATGCGCCGGTGAAAAAACTGAGCGACAGAGTTAATGAACTCATTTTGAAAGGTCTGGAAAAAGAACGCGAAGAAAAAATTAAAATCGAGTACGAACGCTATGACCAGGAGCTTTCTCTCGCCCCAAAACGAGAAAGAGATAAACGTGGTATTTCGGCCACGATGATAATGTCACAAGGCCTTTTTACTCGCGCCGAAGATGAAGACGGTTCTGACCAGGATTTGATCTAATGGAACGCGGAGAAATTTGGTACGCCGTTTGGCCTGCCGATCCTGGTAAAAAAGAGCGCCCCGTTTTGATCGTGAGCAATGCATACAGAAATCGGGCCAAAAATTTACTCGATGTCGTGGTGGTAAAGTTAACAGGGCTTCACCGCACGGACAACAATGTAAAGCCGGTTAACGCCAATGAAGATGTGGTGATCAAATTAAAGAAGGACACCATTATCCGCTGTGGCTCTCTTTATACTATTGAAAAGGCCATGCTCAAGAGTAACAAAGGCCGACTCTCAAACACTGTCATGAAAGACGTGGACGAAAAACTTCGCAACGTCCTTTCACTCTAGTTTTCTTTCTTCAAAAAAAACGTCTGAAATGTCGTCTTCCTTACCTGACGTTTTTAATCCCGTTTTACCTATCCAAATTCAACCTTGGACACATCGCACTTCCGGCGGAATGGTTTTCAAATGAAAGCAATGCTCTACTGCCTTCTCAACTTATCTGCCTCCTACCGACACATTCCGAATCAGGTTAAAATATTTTGTGGATTTGAAAATACCATTGTTAATCTATCTTATCCTTGGGCCCTTGACCCTCGCGACCTACGCCCAGACGCCCCCACCAATCCCGCCTGCAGACCGCTGGACCCTAGTGGAAGGAAAACACTGGCAGAAAAAAAGCGCTGGTCCGGTAGAAACGCCAGAAGAAACTGACCGCCGGGAAGGAAACCGAGGAAGTTGCCAAAGTCCCGGCATGGTCCGAGTCCAGGGCAATATGGTGGTCAGTCGCAGTACGGGCGCTGACAGTGACGAGGTGGGCGCCCTCCAGGACCTGGCCTGCACCTCCTGGATTTCCAACACCTTTCCAAAGCGTTGCGCCCGCTTCGATGCCGCCGCCCTCAGACAAAAGCTACAAAAACTGCCTCGCAGAAGAATGGCCTTCTGCATGGACCGGTTTGAGTATCCCAATCAGAAAGGGGCCAATCCCATCATCATGATGACCTTTCCCGAGGCCACGGCCTTGTGCAGGGCCAAGGGCAAACGCCTGTGCAGCGATGAAGAGTGGACCTTTGCCTGTGAAGGTGAAGAGGCCCTTCCCTACCCTTATGGGTATGAGCGATCAAGCCAATGTAATGCCGACAGTAAAGACTACGTCAGCTTTGCGGGAGCGCTTAAAAAAATCCGCAAAGAGCGCGAGCGACTGGCGGCCTATGCCCAATCCCATGGAGACCCACCCTGGAGCTCAAACGGCGGAGAGCAGTGTATTGATTCTGAATTTTTCCGCGACTTACAAAAGCAAATCGCCGCCCTCGCGTCACTTGCCAACGCATCGGCTTACCAAATTCAGGTGGCCCTCTCCCTAATCCTTGAACGCAAGCGCTTCTCACCTGAGGCGGCAGAAATCCTCGATGCCCTTTGGGCGGGAGAACCAAGTGGCTCACGAGCAGCGTGCAAGAGCGCTTCGGGAATCTACGATCTCACCGGAAATATCGACGAATGGACCAACAACCGAATCTCCGGGGGCAAGTATCACGGCGCTCAAAAAGGCGGCTACTGGGGCCCAGTGCGCGCGCGATGCCGCCCGGCCACCGTCGCCCACAGCGAAGGCCACTTTTTTTATCAGCAGGGCACCCGCTGCTGCTCGGACAATTAAACCACTCTACCTGAAGCTAAAATTCCCTCTTGACCTCTCGCGTCTTCCCCCGAGCACATGAGAGATATCATTGGCCTGATCAACAAATTAATTTCTTGAACTCACCCGAATCAATGAGGATAATGGTGCCCGACTTCACCACTCGAGGATTCGGATGCAAACCCATGTTACGCTGGTCTATTTTGAGGGATGTCCCAATGTGGAAGGGCTTCGTCAGGAGTTAAAAAAACAAGGGATTTCCTTTCATGAAGCCAATCAAAATCAGCTTGCTGAATCAAGTTCCCTGAGATGGCTGTCATCCCCTTCCCTTTTGGTCAAAGGACAACTCGTGTGGGGCGAGCAGTTACAAGGTCCGAGCTGTGGCTGCACCTTCAGTCAGCACAACCCAGAAAAAATCGTCGGGAAAATAATAAGCCTTTTGAAAACTTCGGAAAACCTATGAGCTTTATTGTCTTGAATAATGTTTGTAAGGACTATCACCTGGGAAAAATAACCGTCCCGGCGCTCAAAAACGTCAGTCTTGAAATTGCCAACGGGGAATTTTCCGTCATCGCAGGCCCCTCGGGAAGTGGCAAAACCACCCTGCTCAATCTGATCGGCTGTGTGGATACCGCCACGACAGGTCAGGTGATCGTAGCCGGAGCGGATACGGGCACCCTTCCGGAAAAGGAGCTCACCAATCTTCGCCTTAATACCATTGGTTTTATTTTTCAAACTTTTAACCTGATTTCGGTTCTGAATGTTTTTGACAACATTGAATTCCCGCTTCTCCTCATGAAAGACGTTTCCAAAAAAGAACGCTTCGAGAGAGTTCATCACTTCATCAATAAGGTTGGCCTTGGGAAACATATTAATCATCGTCCGAGCGAACTCTCAGGCGGACAGCGCCAGCGAGTGGCCATCGCCCGCGCCCTGGCAACCCGACCAAAAATAGTTCTGGCAGACGAACCAACCGCCAACCTCGATTCAAAAACCGGCCAGGATATTATTGATCTGATGAAGGAAATCAATGTCTCAGAAAATACCACCTTCCTCTTTTCCACTCATGACCCCAGTATCATGGGCCAGGCCAGACGGATTGTCCGGCTTCATGATGGTATGATTGTCGAGGCCTGAGGAGTCAAGCGTGCTTATCTTTAAAATGGCCCTGCGCAATCTCAAGCTGAACAAATTAAAATCCCTGATTGTGGGACTCATCATCATGGCGGGTACGATCCTTGCCATTCTTGGTAACTCCTTTGTCGATACTCTCTCGTTCGGCATGAAGAAAAATCTTATCAATAGCGTGACGGGAGAAATTCAGATTTATTCCAGTGATGCCAAGGAGAAGCTTTCTATCTTTGGCTCGATGGACGGGGGAAACCCGGATGTGGGCCACATCAACGATTTTCATAAAGTTAAAACCATCCTGCTCGCCGGTGTCCCGAACATCAAAACCATCATTCCCATGGGCACGAACTTTGCCATGTTTAACCCCGGCAATATCCTCGATATCAAGCTTGAAGAGCTGAGAGCGCTGCTCAAAAATCCGAACGAGGACCCGGGTAAAATTCAAATCCTCAAAGATCATATCCAGGCCATCGTCCTGGATGTCGTTTCTGGCTATGAGATTAATCCAGAAAATATGAGCTATCTGATGTCAAACAAGGATTTCCAAGAGGCCCCGAAGAATTTAAAAATCGTCAGCGAAAAAAGCTTTTGGGATAAATTCACAAGCAATCCTCAGGAGGTCATTGAATTTCTAGCCAACAAGCTGGCGCCCCTGATCTTTGACGATAACATGCTCTACTTCAGCTACATCGGGACCGTTCCCACTCTTTTTCAAGACTCTTTTCCGCTTTTTGAAGTGGTCAAAGGAAGCAATATCCCGGAAGGCAAAAGAGGTTTCCTTTTAAACGATAATGTCTATGAAAACATGGTGAAGCATAGAGTCGCCCGACGTTTGGATACCATCAAGAAAAAAATTGAAAAAGAAAAAATGACCATCGCCAAGACAAAGGAACTGCAGGAAAAAATCAAGGCCAATATCTCTGAGGCCGCGGTCATCTACACTCAGATCACCCCGGCCGACACCAAGAATCTCATCATCGACCTGCAACAGCATCTCAACTCACAGAAGCAAGAAATCCGAGATCTGCTGCAAGAGTTTCTTGCCATGGACGATCAAAATTTCTTTCAACGTTATCAATTCTTTTATGCCAAGATCGCGCCTCATCTCATTTTGTATAAAATCAAAATCGGCGATGTTTTTCCGGTCAATGCCTTTACCAAAACCGGCTTTTCTTCATCACTCAATCTCAAGCTTTATGGCACCTATCATTATAAAAGTTTTGAAAGCTCACCCATCGCCGGCAACTTCTCGATCATGGACATGATGAGCTTTCGCGAATTGTATGGCTTCCTCACTCCCGAGAAAAGAAAGGAGACCCAAGAGCTCGAAATAGAAATGGGGCTGTCTGACGAGCAGGAAAGTATGGACGCCATGTTTACCAAATCCCGGCCACTCGAGTCGGAGGCAGGCAAATCACAGAATTTGAAAGGCCTCCAAAAGCATTCCATGGGCGAAGGAAATAAAAAGAGAAATTCGTGGGAAGAGGTCTATTCCCGGGAAGCAATGGAGAACGGGGTCTTCTTAAATGCCGCGATTCTCCTGAAAGATCCTACCAAGATTGAGGCGACGATCGAGGCCATCAATTTAATTTCTAAGGAAAACAATCTAGGGATACAGGCCGTCGACTGGAAAGATTCTGCCGGCATTGTCGGCCAACTCACCACCGTGGTTCGCATCCTGCTCTATCTGAGTATCTTCATCATTTTTACCGTCGCCATGTTTGTCATGATGAACGCCATCCTCATGGCCACCTTGGAACGGGCGCGGGAGATTGGCACCATGCGAGCGATTGGAGCGCAAAAGTCTTTTATCCTTTCCCTGCTTATTCATGAGACCTTTATCCTGAGTTTCATTTTTGGTCTGATCGGCATGTCCATTGGAGTCTTCATTGTTCTTCTTATCGGAAAGATTGGAATTCCGGCCATGGGCGATGTTTCAACCTTTTTCTTCTCCGGAGACCGCCTCTACCTCACCTTAAATCCTATTCATCTGATTACCGTCTTTATCAGTATGACTGTTATCGCGCTCCTCGCGACCCAATATCCCGCATGGAAGGCCCTCAAGATTTCCCCCTTAGAGGCCATGCAAAAACGAGAATAGGGAAAGAATTATATGCGCACGTTTTTTATAATCGCCTTTAGAAATATCACCAAAAGCCGGACTCGCTCGCTTCTTTTGGGGTTTGCCATTGCCGCCGTGACCACGGTTCTCGTCGTCCTTCACGCCCTCACAAACGGCATCCAAGATACGATCATGCAAAACGCCATGTCCCTTTCAAGCGGCCATGTCAATATCGCGGGGTTTTATAAGCTCAGCCAAACCTCGGCTGCCCCGATTATCACAAAGAAGGATTTTTTAAAGAAGCTGGCCCGGGAAAATATTCCCGAAGCTGCCTTGATTATTGAACGCATCAAGGGCTGGGGGAAGATCATCTCGGACCAGGAATCAATCCAGGTCCCGATGTGGGGTGTTGATATTGCCGAGGAAAAGGAAATCCTTTCTCGCTTGAGCGTCCTCCAGGGAAATCTTCAAGACCTCTCCAAGAGAGGCAGCATCGTTATTTTTGGCGAGCAGGCCAAGAAGCTCAAGGTTGCCGTCGGCGACACGGTGACTATCTCTATGCCGACCTATCGCAATCAAAGCAATACCATGGATGTCAAAGTTGTCGCCATTTTGCGAGATATGGGACTCATGTCGGCCTTTAGTGTGTTTGCCCATCATCAGGATATCCGCGAGATCTATCAAATGGGCGCTGACTCCACCGGGCAGGTCATGATCTATCTTAAGGACCTAGGCAAGCTCGCAATCGTCGAAGATCGGCTGCGCAGACTCATCCCCGAAAATGGCTTCAAGCTCATGGATAAGGAAGCCAATCCATTTTGGATGAAGTTCGAGCGCGTGGCGGCCGAATCCTGGACCGGCCAGAAGATAGATATTACCAACTGGCGAGATGAGACCTCATTTGTAAAATGGATTATCGACATTTTCAACGCCATTACCATCATCCTTACCAGCATCCTGCTTTTTATTGTCATTCTCGGCCTCATGAACACACTGTGGATTTCCATTCGCGAGCGCACCAGCGAAATCGGCACTCTCCGAGCAATTGGTTTGCAGAAAGGTCAGGTCACCACCATGTTCGTGCTGGAGGCCTTTATTCTGGCAACCTTTGGAACAGTCTTCGGAGTTATCGTTGGCAGCCTGATCTCGAAAGGTTTAAGCACCCTCCATATTCCCATTCGAGGCGATGCCTTCAAAATGTTCCTGATGGCGGACACCCTCACCTTAACAATTCACCCCACAAGTCTTTTTATCGCCTTCTTTACTATTACTTTTTTTGTTACCCTTGGTGCGCTTTTCCCGTCGTACAAGGCCAGCAAGCTGAAACCCATCACAGCGATGGGACATATCGACTAGGAGCTACTATGCCCGTCCTCCTTCTTTTTCTTTGCCTCTTTCGCCCGGCCATGGGGGAAGAGATCAAATTCACCGACACCGATGCGCTGGCGGTGATCAAGGTCGTCGATGAACGGCAACAAAATTCCGGCGACTACACCTCCCTTTGTTACGTGAAGGAAACTGAACGAAAAAAAGAGCCAAAGGTCTTTCAGGTCATCGTGTACCGAAGAGATGCGGACGATAAGATCATTATCTTCTTTACCAAACCCAAGGAAGAGGCCGGGAAAGGCTATCTTAAGATTGATAAAAATCTTTGGCTCTTTGATCCCAATACGGGTAAGTGGGAGCGCCGAACCGAGCGCGAGCGCATCGGTGGAACCAATTCCCGCCGAGAGGATTTTGATGAGTCCCGCCTGGCGCTTGAGTACACGGTAACGGCCGAAGGAACCGACAAGCTCGGCGACTATAAGGTTTTCAAAACAAAGCTGGTGGCAAAAGAAGGCGTCGATGTGGCCTATCCAGTTCTCAAAATCTGGATTGACCAGGCCAGCAAAAACATCCTGAAAAGAGAAGAATACTCCCTTTCCGGCAAGCTCATGCGCACGAGCTATTATCCGAAATGGATGAAGAAATTTAGCCCCTCCAAAAAGGCCGAGGTCTGGATTCCTGAGGAGATAAGAATCTTCGACGAGCTGGAAAAGGGAAATTCAACCATTATCCTGATTAAAGAAACGGACCTTAACAATATCGATTCCAGTATCTTCACCAAGGCCTGGATCGAATCCAAAAGTAAATAGCCATGATCATAAAATATCTTCCCCTTTTCCTCCTCATCTTACCTCTCGTGCAGGCGGAAGACTTTCCTTTCACCCAATCCGCCGACGAGGAATTTAAAAAAGGGTTTGAAAGCACGGAAGGAATCACCCTCGCCGAGAAGCAAGACACCGAGGAAGACAAGCTCCGCATCGGTGGCACTCTCATGAGTGAGTTCAACTATGTTGACGTGGGCCCCACCTTTGGCAATCCGAATACCCTCTGGATGTATGGCGATTCACGGCTCAAAAATGATCTTCGCGGTTATGTCAAAGGGCGACTCATCTACGATCCCACTCTCGACGAAACCCAGCGCTCCCCGCTCACTGGAAACGCAAATAAAAAAGAAAACCTTGACCTTGAGGAAGTCAAACTTCAACTCAATCTCAAGAAGAAAGTCTTCCTGACTGTGGGAAAACAGAAAATAAAATGGGGAAGCGGCAAGTTCTGGAATCCCACCGACTTCGTGAACTCCATGAAGCGAAACATGCTTCGCCCCGACGACGAACGCCTTGGCGTGGGCATGGTCAAGGCCCATATTCCCATCCGGAACTCAAACTTTTATCTTATCAGCTTGCTTGATGATGCCAATACTCCATCCAAACTGGGAACCGCTTTTCGCCTCGAGGTCCCCTTCTCCTCGTCCGAACTGGCCTTATCCTCAGCCTTTCGCCAGGCGAGACACACCATTTATGGATTTGATTTCTCCACCGCACTTTGGGATCTGGATGTCTATGCGGAAATCGCCTACTCAAAAGGCTCCGATAAAATATTTTATGACCAATATGGCACGAGCTTTAAGCGGGCCAACGACCCCATCACCAACTGGGTTGCCGGACTTCAATATGAATACAAATATTCGGACCAGGACACCTTCACATTAAATCTGGAGTATTTCCAAAATGAGGAGGGCCTTAAGGACGCGGCCGACTACCCCATGGCGATTCTGAACTTTGCCTATTCACCTTTCTATCTTTCCAATCACTATGCCATGGCCATGCTGACATTGCCCAAACCCGGAAGGCTCGAAGATTATTCCTTTACCCTCTATGATCTCATGAATCTGACAGACAAGACGACTTACCTCAAGCTTGAAATCACCTACACTGGCATCCAGGACCTCGCCGCCACGCTGGGTCTGGGCGCTCATTTCGGAGATGAAAAAGGAGAACTTCGTCTTGGAGGGCAAGATTTTGATGCCACTGCCAGACTACGGATCACCTTCTAACATTCAGAAGCGCGCCCGAAACTCTATGCTGCCATAAAATTATGTCACTTTTTCGCCCCCTCTCCACTAAGAATTAAGCGGTTGTGAGCGGCTTGATTTTATCGTTGCCAGTGCTATGATCACATCCGATCTGTAAATTGCACCAAAACAAGCATTAATTTTTAATAAAATAATTTCATGTCATCGGAGTCATTATGAGAAATGTGGCCGTCTTCTTTTTTTTACTCACGATCACTCTGGGATGCTCGAAAGAGTACACTGAACAGGCCATCATCAAACGCTCGGCCATCGGCAGCGGCAGTAACTTTCACCTGGCCCTGACCGATGCCCCAAATCCAGACATCAAGCAGGTATTTGTTAATATCGACCGCGTGGAAGTTCGCGTCTCACAGGCCGATAAAGTTATCACACTCACAGGCGCACAAGGCCTTGGTCTGATCGATCTGCTCACTTTGAGAAACGGCGTCACTCTGCCCCTCGCAGACTTCGCCTTAACCTCCAACGTCGAAATCCAGCAGATACGATTCATTCTGAAGGATTCGGGAAACTATCTAACCAATATGGATGGCAGCGCCTGCCTGCTGAAAACCCCATCCCAGCAGCAGAGCGGATTAAAGATCATAATTCCGGTGAAAGTTTCTATTACCGAAGGCAAGGATTACAACCTTGTGGTTGATTTTGATGCCTTAAAATCAATTGTGCTGCAAGGAAATGGGGGGTGCCTGCTCAAACCCGTCATAAAGGTTAAGTCCCTTACCACAATCGCACTTGATAGCTCGGTCTCAACCGAAAATGGCGAGACGGTGGCCACCGCGCCCGTGACGATTGAAGAAAATGTCACTCCGCCCGATCCAACTCCCGTGCCAACACCGGTTGCCCAGGCAACGCCGGACCCAAATGCCCCTTCGCCCTTGGATAATGACTACAACGCCGAAGACCTGGCGGCCCTGGCCTCACAACAGTGAAAGGATTCTAAAAAGTTTTGGCATCAATAACAAAGCGATACTTGACCTGCCCCTTGATGGTTCTTTCATACGCCTCATTGATCTCTCCGGCAGAAATGAGTTCGATGTCGGCCAAAACCTTCTTGCGCGCACAAAAATCCAACATCTCCTGGGTCTCTTTAATCCCTCCGATTAAGGAACCGGCCAGGTGCTTACGGCCATAGATGAGGGCCATCGCCGCAACCTGATTAGGTTCCGGTGGAGCGCCCACCAGCACATGAATCCCGCCAATTTTGAGGGTACTCAGGTAGGGAGAAAAATCATGGTTGGCAGAAACTGTATCAATGATCAGGTCCAGCTTTCCGGCGTGTAACTCAAAATTCTCAGGAGTGCTGGAGAGAACAAATTTTTTGGCCCCTAATTTTTTAGCATCAAGCTCTTTATTAGGCGACGTACTGAAGACAGTAACCTCCGCTCCCATGGCCTTGGCAAGCTTCACCGCCATGTGGCCCAGGCCGCCTAGGCCCACGACCCCTACTTTTTTCCCCTTTTTGACCCCGTAGCGTTTGAGTGGAGAATAGGTGGTAATACCGGCACATAAAAGCGGGGCCACGCGCTCCAGCGCCAAGCCTTTTTTTATTTTTAAAACATATTTATCTTTGACTGTGATTTGGGAAGCGTATCCGCCAAAAGTGGGAGTTTTGCCGTCCAGCTCCACGCTATTGTAGGTAAACACCGTGTGCCCTTGGCAGAATTGTTCCTCATGGGATTTGCAACTTGGACATTTGCCACAGGAATCTACGAAACATCCCACACCAACCAAGTCGCCTGCCTTGAATCGTTTCACTTTTTTCCCAAGGCCAATCACCCGCCCCACGATCTCATGCCCCGGAACAAAGGGATAGCTGGTGGGTCCCCACTCGCTGCGAGCGGTGTGAATATCAGAATGACAGACACCGCAGTAGGCGATCTCAATCACCACATCGTCAGGACGCGGTGAGCGTCGCTCCAGTTGAAACGGCTGAAGTGCTGAAGTGGCAGATTGAGCAGCGTAGGCCTTTACTTTTATCATGATCTTTCCCCTGAAAAATTATTTTCTAATGCTGATAATTTTCTACTTAACCGAGTCCTCATGGCAAGCCTGATGCACATTCATCATTTGAGCAATTAAATAAGTACGCTAGGGTTTTGTATGAGATCAATCTTGCTGCTAATTTTTCTTTTGCTCGCCTCCCCCTTTGCCTCGTCTGAGCACTTTGAATGGGGCGCTGGCCTCCTTAGTTTGTATGGACATCACTATCGCGGCAGTGACCAGACAAAAAGTTGGTTTTTTCCCACCCCCTATTTCACCTATACCTCTCAAAGAATTGAGGCCGAACCTTCTTTTATCCGAGGGATTTTTGTTCACAATGATTTCTTTTCTTTTAAGCTCAGCCTGATGCTCGGCCTGAATGTGGAGAGCAAAGAAAACATCGCCCGCAGCGGAATGCCTTCGCTCGACTACACGGTAGAAGCCGGGCCCATGCTCCTGTTTTATGTCTGGCGTTCAGAGAAGAAAGAACTTGCCGTCAACTTTGAAATCCCAGTTCGGCAAAGTTTTGCCACCAATCTTCGGTATATAAAACCCGTCGGTTTATTCACGATTCCCTATGTCAATATCATCCATTCCCCACCCCCTTCCAGGTGGAGCTGGAAGTCCGAATTTTCCATCGGCCCGATGTTTGCCGATCAAGGATTTCATCAATATTTTTATGGCGTAGATCAGGAATTTATTCGCGAGGGCAGGCCCTACTATCGTGCCCGTGGTGGATATAGTGGTTTTCAAACCGCGCTGATAATACATAAGCGTGTGGGAAATCTGGCCATCATTCCTTTCGCCCGTTGGGATTATTTAAGAAGTGCGGTGTTTGAGGACAGTCCACTGGTCAAAGTTTCAAACTATATGATTGGCGGACTCGGTCTCTTCTGGCTTTTTCACTAAGATTTCTCGCGCATAAATTGAATCAGCGCCCGGTAGTCGGCCCTGTCGGCCTCTTTCAATGCTTTGATGTATCTCTCGCGCCGTTCCTTGGGAGAATTTTTGAGCGAGGCCATCCAGCTGGTTATTTTGAGTCCGCAGCGTTTTTGCATATACTCGGTCATAATCCGCGAGGTTCTTCCATTGCCATTCGGATAAGGATGAATACTAACCAGGCGATGATGAAATTCGGCCGACATCTCATCACCATCCATCTTCTTATTCGCCACCCACAGTTTCGCATCCTCAAAAAAATTTATTAATCCAGGCCCCACATCAAACCATTCCACCTTGGATAGATTCACATTAATTTTTCGAAAGCTCCCGGCCCAGCTCCAAACATCCCCAAAAAGTTTTTTATGGAGCTTATTCAAAAATTGCAACGTGAGAAAATCTCCATCCCGCTGTCGCTCAAGCCAGGCCAGCCCCTCTTGAATGTTAATATCTTCGGCCTCATCTAAATCGGCCATGGTGGTAAAATGAGAAAACTTCAGACCTTTGATTTGCTCGGGGTCCAGCGGTGTATTGCCATTGCGATCCTGGAAGACGTGATTGCTCAACTTTCTTCTCCATCTTGATCCCACAGATACTTCGAATACATTTTTTCTTCGATCAACGCCTCGATTCGTTCGCACTGATCCGATACCTTTTGGCCTTCCAGCTCCATATGGGTCTCAGCGCGCTCCATACTTTTCAAAACTTTTTTCTTGGCCTCCTGGTAGACCAGGTCTTTTAAAGGCCGGCGAGGAATGAAGGCATAGACCAAATCACATTCCATAGCATTGGCCATTTCTTTAAGCTTATTGATTGTCAGTCGCCCGTCGGCCTCACGGGCCTCCGCCTCACTGACAGTATTCGGGGCAAGACCTAAACGCCGCGCTAACTGGCCAGCACTCATGCCTAAGGCCAAGCGCACATACTTACACCAGGAGGTCACTCCCCTCGCGGCCTCACTCAGCTCTCTCAGGGATTCGAATTTCCGCCCGGCCTGGACTCTGATCAATTTCTGTTCTTTGATTGGTTTCATGCTTACATTATCGTTTATATGCGAAAAAACTCAATGTTTTATTCGTATATAGACGATAATATCTGTTATTTTATTCGCCTATTGGCGATTTTTACATTGATATCAGCAACTTACACTACTCTTTCGTCACGGAGGCATCTTCCATAATGATCTTATAGAAATAGCCGGCGCCAAAGTCTTTGTTCAAGGAGAGCTTGCCCGTAACTACAACCGTGTCACCCACCTGTGAGGTTGCAGCGGTGGTCACCACCAGCTCTGTCTCACTGGCATTACCCGAACCATCTTTAATGTGCAGCCAATTTTTTCCGAGGATATTGGCGGTGGATTTAGTGACTTTTGCACGAATTTTAATGGTCTTGTCTTTCAATTTTTCCTGACCATCCAAACATTCCTTGATGGTCATTCCCCCCTCAAGTTTTTTAACAGAGCCAGGACCGACCACAACTTCGACCGCCTTTTTAGGGACCATGCCACCACCTCCATGGGCCTCCATTTTCGCTGCTTCGGCCTTATTAGCGGCCTCAAATTTGGCCTTATTCTCTGGAAGCTGGTTAGCGACCTTTATGAGTGGCGCAAAATAGATTTGGTCAAACGTTTTATTGAGAATTTTACTCGTAAACTTTCCCATCGTCTGTCCGTTGATGACATCCACAGTGTCACCCACGCCGACCTGCATTCTCTCGCCGGCGGCCCAAATTTTTACTCCATCTTTCTGCTCTAAAAAGATATAGGTATATCGGTCAGCATCCATAGTTTCGAGAACCTTGCCAGTTTGAGTTGTTTTCACCTTGAGTTCTTTCTTAGGTCTTGCCTTCGAGGCCTTGGAAAGACCTTTTTTAGAGTCACCACCATATCCAGGAAACGCCTCAGACTTGACCGCCCAGCCAGATGTTAAAATCAACGTCATAGCGATGACAAACGATGAGCATAGACACTTCATAAACCATCCTTAATTTTATTATTGATAGTGTCTTTTTACGTGAGAGAGCAGAACAAATCTAGTGAAAAATTAGTTGTCTAAAAAAGACATCTTCTAAATAAAAAAGGCACAATCCGAGAGAGATTGTGCCTTATCATTCATTCAAATGTGGAGGAGGTATTTGCACCTCCTCCGCACGATACTGACTACTGTTTCAAGAAACCGAAAACGCTAATCTTGTGATCACCAGTTTGGTTTGCCACCAAAATGATGTACTCGATAGAGCGTCCTGGAGCAACGACCTTAGAAAAGTACGATGCATTGTCATAGTCGATGGCAATAGCATACGGCATATTCAATCCGCCTGGAGTGTTGCCTACATGACCAAATGGCATAAGGAACCGTTTTTCTGCGTTGAAGATCTGAACGTTTTCAAAAGAGTTATCAACAACGTAGATGCGGTTCTCTCTATCAAGAGCAATGCCTTGTGGGTGAGCAAAGTTTCCGGCGGCAACGTTTGGCTCTGTTCCGTATTGTCCAAGGAATTTGCCTTCGCCGTTAAACATATCTACACGACCATTCATCGTATTAGAAATGTAGAGGACGCCGTCTTTGGCCTTAATAGAAGCTGGCATGTCAAATTCGCCACGGCCTTCTCCGTTTTGACCAAAACTTTTCACGAAATCACCACTGATCTTGTTAAACACAAGAACTTGGTCTTTCTTGCCATCAAGAACATAGATCAACTCGCCAGAAACGGCGGCATCAATCGGTGTCCAGGCTTCAGAGTTGCTGAAGCTACGAAGATATTTGTTTTGTGCGTTGAAGGCGAGAACTTTTGAGGTCCCGGCGTCAAGCACATAACGTGTACCATCTGTGTCAACAGTGATGCTCACAGGAGACTTGAATTTGTAATCCAATTTTGAAACTTGCTTAGTTTTAAAATTGAGAATCGTAATCTGACTTTTTCCCAGATCGCAGACGAACATTTCTTCTTTAAAAGAAGTGATCGCGGTAGGTCTCAGAAAAGGAACAGAGTCTTTCGTCGAAGTGCTTCCAGTGTAGCCAGGGAAACGATTGCCGTAAGCGGCACTATTTCCAAAAAAACTTTCCCCATCAATGTTGCCTAAAAATTGAATGCGGGCAGGCAGATTGCCGCCAGGGAAGAAAACTGGCTTGGCATCATTGGCTGCCATTCCAGAATTAATCGTGAGCAGTGACATAGCGATCACTACCCCTGAAGTTAGATATCTTTTTATTGCTTTCATAACATTACCTTCCTTAAAAAAATTGTTTAAACTCTCGTTAAATCAATTACGACCTATTTCCTATGGCAAGTTTTGCACAACTGGCCAGCATCGTTTGCCTTCACGAGATAAGCAAGACTATCACCTAAGCCAGATCCCTTTCCAAAGCCGTATTTGTCATGGGGTTCGTGACAAGAAACGCACTCGAGTTGGTTGTGGTCAACGCCTCTGAGCATATCTTGTGCAATCGTTCCATTACCAACAGCTCCGCCGATATTAGACAGCGTAACTTCAGGATCCCAGAGTCTTCCATCGGCGAGTGCCAAGGCGGCATCGTAAGTGAAAGATACAGGGTGATCGTTTCTCATGTCAGAGCCAATTCCATAAGATGTCGTCTTGGAGTGACAGATCATACAAAGCTTAGAGATACCATTGGGATCTCCCATCGTTGCGTTGATCGTATCACTTGTATATTGGGTATAAGGTGGCTGAACAACATCGGCCTTTCCCCACAATGGAGCTTCAGAAGCGAGGGCATTGTGCGGAGTATGACAGCTTCGACATTTACCGTCATAGTGCAAACCAAAGGCGGTGGTGCTTGCAAGAAGCAGAAAAACAGCTGAGCACAACAGTGCTAGCTTGCTATTTGTATTTAAGTACTTTCGTTTCATAACTCATCTCCTTAATAATTTTACAAGTACTAACTCTAAAAAACTCTTACTGTTTCAGGAATCCAAAGACGCTAATCTTGTGTGGGCCAGTTTGGTTTGCAACCAAAATGACGTACTCAAGAGAATGTCCTGGGGCAACGTACTTGGAAAAATACTTTGCATTATTGTAATCAACCAGAATTGTCATAGGCAGATTCAGGCCACCTTTGACATTTCCAACTTCACCAAATGGCATAAGGAATTGTTTCTTGTCGTTGAAAATTTGAACATTTTCAAAAGAGTTGTCGACGACATACAGTCTGTTTTCCTTATCAAATGCAATACCTTTTGGACGAGCAAAGCTTCCAGCGGCAACGTTTGGAGTATCACCAAACTTATCTACAAATTTTCCGTTGGCATCAATCACGTCAACACGGCCATTGTGGGTGTTCGAAACGTAAATGAGTCCGTTAGAACCGACGGTGATGGCAGAAGGAGCGGCAAATTCACCAACTTCTTCACCAGGTTGTCCAATACGCTTTGTAACTACGCCAGTGTTTTTGTTCATGACAACAACTTGATGGTTCTTGGTATCAACGACATACAGAGAATCGTTCAAGATAGCGGCAGAAACGGGGTACCAGCCTTGAGCATCAGTCATATTCCGAACAAATGCATTTTTGGCATTGTAAACACTGATTCTCATGTTTCCAAGATCAACAACATACCGAGTTCCGTCTGTATCGATGGCGATACCGGCGGGTTTCGACAGGCCTTCACCAAACTTTGTGATGATGCTTGTTTTGAAGTTGAAGATCATAACTTGTTGCTTAGTCACGTCGCAGATGAAGAGTTCATCCTGTGTCGAAGCAAGTCCATAAGTCTGACCAAAGGGAGCTTTCTCTTTCACGCTTGAATCTGGATTATAACCAGGAAAGCGGTTTCCGAAAGAAGAGTTGCTGCCAAAATATCCTTCGCCATCAATTGTGCTTAAAAACTGAATGCGTGGATTTTTAACATCGCTTGGGTAGAAAACGGGTTTACTATCTGCTGCAAAAGCAACACTAACCGCGAGAAGTGACATTGCAATCACAACACCTGAGGTTATATATTTTTTTATTGCGTTCATAACATTACCTTCCTCTAAAAAATTGTTAAAACTCACTTTCTTAATGAATTACAGTAGCGCCTGTACCTAACGCATGACATGTCTTGCATAAAGTCTGAGGTGCTGCATCACCAGGTGTACCTGAACCACTCCATCCAGCAGCAGCGCCTGGGAGAACGAGCATTTTCAAGTTATTGTAACGGTTGTGCACTTCGTGGCAAGAAACACACTCAAGCTGATCATTCAATGGACCACGGAGCAGGTCAGTGGCAATCGTTCCAGCAGCAGATACGCCTGATGGATGAGTGCTTGGGTCATAAAGATAACCGTCAGCAGTCGCGAGAGTTGCATCATAGGTGAAAGAAATTGGGTGATCATTTTTCAGGTCAGTTCCCAAAATTTGAGTCATCCCGGCAGGGCCAGTCACGCCATTGTGGCAGTTCAAGCAAAGTTTCGAAATGCCGTTGGGCTGTCCAACTGTGGCTTCCATCGTTCCACGAACGTCCACACTTTGATACTGCTCATAAACAGTGACATCAAGAGCGGGGTCATGGTGGCGCCACAAGGGAGCAGCTGCGGTGAAAGCTTTGTGTGGGGTGTGGCACACCTCGCACTCGTTGGCTGCGAAAGTAAAGTCGTGCTTGCTTCCTTCAATGTCTGCGAGAGCCGATAGACTCACACAGAGTAAGAAGATGGCCGCGCACAAGGCCAGGCTTTTCTTGGGGGTTAACAGTCGTTTCATAAGTCATTCTCCTTTCAAGTGTTACGGGACCTAGAACTTTTTTATTAATCACACTCAGCAGTCTAGGAATAAAACAGCTCCAACCTTAAGTAGCTTCTTTCTGAAACCACCATTTGGATGAATCCATTCATTTACCGTCCTATTACTCCTGCAATTTTGCAGGAAACATATACAAATTTACGCGTTCATCCAAGTTTTTATTTCTGGATTTATCTGTGATTTTTCAGAAGTAAAGATATGCGAAATATCAGTATCTTTTTTTCTGTAGCTTTTGATTGGATTTAACTTTTAAAAATTATTTCATGTGACAGTCTGAGCACTCTCTTGGGGCACTCTCGCTCCCAGAAAGCTTATGACAGCGCCAGCAGATCTGATGGGCGAATTGCTTTACCAAGACATCATCGTTATAAACGCGAGGAAATTTGCCAGGACCATGGCAGATTGCACATTTACCATTAATGAGATAATTGGCACCTAAGACATGGGCCTCATGGTCAAAATCCACGGTTCCTTTTCGATTTGTAAACACAAAATATTCCGGATTTTCGGAGCGAGAACCGGGATTTTTCAGGGCCTTAATCTCGTCAATATTTGTAACCCCATCATGGTCAGAATCGATACCTTCAATTTCTTTAAACCCCATGGGGGCGAAGACAAGTTCGGCACCGTAGCGATTAAGAGAGTCGCTAATGGCAGGCATATGACAAGTGGCACAGCTATCTAAGACAGTATTTTTGGTTGCCGGGTAGGTTTTAACAAAGGCTGTTTGGACGCTAGGAGTCGCAAACACATTATGTCCAAAACACATTGTTAACAAGATCAATAATAATGTTCTCACTAGCAACCTCTCATTTATATCTAAGGCGCACATTTAATTGTGGGCCATACCTTCACGGCTCGCTCCTCATCCCCAAAAAGCTTGGATTTCCTTCGCAATATTGTGTCTTTCATGGTCACTTTTCCAGACGATGAGATTGAGGCAATCGTGAATTCAATGTCGATGATCTGAAAGGTACTATTGGCCTTATCACAGACCCCTTCATTATTGCATACCTTTCTGTAGTAGGGCGGCCACGTTTCATTCGCCCCGATCAAATTATCAAGCATGGTTAAAGTGGCCTGAACTCCGGCCAGAGAATTTTCATCACTCACGGGAGGTAGTCCCTCAACATCGGGGGCAGGAATCATATTACCGGTTAAAGAATCTAGCTCGCGCAACACAGTAGAGCCTGCGGTGGTTGAAATCGATAAACTTCTCCTGGTGTCCAGTACAATTTGGCTTGCCTTGTCCTTAAGCAGTCGATAGGCCATCGAAGGTTCCGAAAATTCGGCACGCACAAGATAACGGTCACCCGGCTTTGGCTCGTCGTTTTTAACATCGCGACCAAACGCCATCATGCCGAAAAAGCCGGCAGTCGCAATATTCCCCTGATACCACCAGTCAATAAAACGAAAGGTTGGAGAATCACCGACTTTCTTTTTTAAAGAAATCGCGGCCACCGCCGGTGCGTTGTAATAGCATGGGCTGGTACAGGTCTTATCGACGCAAACTTTCCCACAGTTGTTGTCAACGACAAAGGGAATTTTAATGGCGTAATTCGAGGCCCCCTGTCCTTTTTTTACAGTTATGCCAACCTGTCCGAGAGCGATTTTTGCACCGTAGTTGGTCGTCCAGCGCGCGGTTTCGATGCCAAAGTAGGATGAGACAGGAAGCAACTTAGAATCGGGCTGGATACTGATTTTGGGGCTTATAAAGCCCAGCATCGCATAGTCCGGATTGCCAGGTGTCATATCGACGGCACGGTAGATACCAATCAGTCCATTGATGTCCATAGGGTAGATTTCGCTATTTTCATCCATGTAACTTTTTAAGGTACAGTGGGGATTTAAGCCAAATTTCAAAATAAATCGACTTTCTTTGCGAATTTTAAATGAGCAGTGACTTCCGCGAACCAAGGCCTTTTTTTCACTCATTCGAACAAGTTGGCAGTCGGCCTGCTTATCCCAATTCAAGGTACCTGCCTCATCGGTGATTTCATACTGTAAACATTTCTTCATCACATGGGCCTGATCGCTATAGAGCTTGTCAAAGCCGGCCTCAAGAGGAGTTTTCACGGCAAAAGGACTCTGGTCTAAGTAACATTTATCGGCGGGGATAACTCCTTCTGGAGAGCTAATCGCGCGATAATTCATATCGGTAAAAACAGGCGCGCTCGTGACAATGAAGTACTGATCGGCGTTGTGGATGCAATTTCCAAATTCAAACTCTTTTTTCTTTCCAGCATACTCCTGCCGCTCGGCCTCATAGGAAGAAATAAGATTGATCGGGGTATTGGGAATGGAGGTGCATGCCCAGGCATTACCGAAATACAACGCAGAGAGGATAACCAGCAGTGAGATAAATTTAGTCGTGCTCATAACAAAATCCTTTACGGGTCAACCGTAATTCCGATTTGAGACGTTAAGTTATCTATTCTCGTTTGGTGCGGTCTTCGCACCGAAAAGTTCTCTTCTCTGAAAGTGAAACGAATAATACATTTCAGCTCAACCTGATTGCTCGGCATGTTCCACAACGTGCTTCTGGTATTGAATGACGTCTGGGTGTTGAGGGTATTGAGGATACTGCGACTGGTGCATTCGGTTTTAAAATTAATAAGGGTATTATCCATCTCGGGAGGAGTGGCCACGTTAATATCAATGGCAAACAGGGTTTCGTTTAATTGATCGCGATTCCAGATATAACAGTAATCCCAGGAATACTCGGTCCCGTAATAATCGGATTCCAGGTTGAAAAGAACACTCGTGATCTGATTGGCCTCGGCCCACAAATTGGTTCCTTCGGGAACTTTTTGAGAGGCCTTCTGCAGGGTACTCACGGCGGCAATACTTTTACTTTGTCCAAGGTGCTCATAGGTCACATAGTTGACGCCTAAATTATTGGCCGCGGTTAAGGATTGTATACTGAGATCGCAAAGGAATAATGAATGAGCATAGCCCTGGGCCTGGGCACGGCCACTCAACATGCATAAAACGACGAAACAGAAACCAAAAAGGGTCACTAATCTGGGATGCATTAATTACCTCCTAGTGCCCGGACAGTGGCATCGACGTCGATCTGGATGTCAGAGGTAGATTGGGTATGGGGACGCAGAGTTCCGGCCGTTTCTACAAAATGAAATCGTGCACGGCACTCGTCCGGCAGTGCTCCCTCAGTAAACGTACCACCGGAGATCCGGTAATCAGCGGTATTAATGGCAATGCCTCCCATCGGGATTAGTTGTACCGTGGTCTCAGAGGCAAAAGGAGTTAACAGGACATCAATATTCGTCGAGGCACCCGGAGTATAATGCTGGACGACCGCTCCATTGCCTTTAGAGCACTTAATTTCCAGCATGGATTTCAGACCGGATTTCTCGGCGTAATTGTAGGTACTTCCACCAACCGCAGAATGGGTAATCCTTCCGCTCACAAAGGCCAGCTCTTGCGCCAATCCAGGGTCGCTGCCATTTTTTGAGGGCTTAAAACAAAAGGTAATGTAGTAAGCGGCATTGTAGGTGTCAGAGGCAAGGTTAACCATAAGCTTTGCCGCGGCCGAAGCATATTGATTGGAGCCAATGACAAAGTTGTACATCGTATCTTCAGGCAGCAACTGGTTGTAGAGTCTGTAAGTTAAGGTACCATCGATAAGCAAACTCGATAAAAGGCCGTAGTCGGGATCTGGAATATTTCCACTGGTTTCACCACCAACTGCATTGCCCTCACCTGCCGGAGCCGCGGGGTTATGCTCTGAGGCCACCCATCCCCCATGGATGTAATCGACACCTCTGGCAATGCTTTGAGTATTTTCTGCAATCCCGGCATTGCATGGATATAAATAGTTCGATGAGCTTCGCACCCCTACAGTCACACTATTGGAAAGCAGGGCATGGGCGTTCATGCTAAAAATCGACAAGAGCATCGATGCACAGATTAATGTTTTCATTTTATATCTCCCGGTATCAACGTTAGAAACTGTTTTATATTCACGGTTGCAATGGCATACAATTCTTTTTCGGTCACCTTCGCCAAGCGAGAACATCCCCCGAATCTTTGGCGGTAATATTGGTTCAAAATCATGGAAAAATTTATCCCGATCACACGACCATCAGGGAGTGCCATCGGCCCGCCAGAGGAACCGGGCAGGCTGTATACGCCATGCTTTAAGGCATGAGTGAATCCAAGCTTTGACACAGACTCAAAAGTCTTGGTTCGAATGTACTGTCCCCTCGACCAGCGCTTGCGAATAAGCCCGGGATCATGCACGGGGACCTTATCTGCTTTTTTGTAAGCTGACGGATAGCCAATGGTGTAGAGATCAAATTTAGTCAGAGGTTGTAACTTATCGTTAACATCCTTAAACTTTGGCCGATCAACCTCATAGGTCGATTCCACCTTGGTTTTAGTTACTCTATTTTGATCTGGGATTCTAATTCTAAAGGCGGCCACGTCACTGACCTTGTCAAAGAATATAATCTCCTCGATTTCCGACTTCCAAGCATGCTCTCCATCATTGGCAACCTGATTGGTTTTTGTGTCAATTGCGATATCATTCAAAACATAAAGGGACTGGCAGGAAAAAGCATTATCATCCACCGTCGTTTGTTCTGAATATGGCCTATTGGGAATATCACAGAATTTTTCAATCACGTGATAGGCGGTCAAATAAATTGCCGAGTGCTCATCTTGCTTTGTGACGGCAAATGCGGAACCGATGCCGATACCATCCGCAGTGGCCCCAAAGACCATCACGGTATTACTCCAAACGGCCTTCAGCTCTGGGCCAAAGGTTGAGATGTCAGTAAACAGCTTCGGGTCGCGTTTAAAGAGGGATTTTTCTCCAGAAGTAGGGTCATAGACGTCCATGGGTTCTAAGCTATCGGCCGTAATGCCGGCACCGCGCTCAGGATTCGCCAACATTTGATCAATATTTTGAAGGATAATTCGTCCGTCTACTTTGTTGTAATACTCCAATTGGACAACTTTCCGAGTGTTGAAACCGATTAGAAGAGGTGACAGAAGAAAGATTATGAATAGGTATTGTTTCATCTCATACACTCCTAATTCCCTGCCCGTTCAATAATTGGGCCCGTTGCAGCAAGCTGATTGCCAGCGAATTGGCAATCTTCACCATTAAAGGCCAGCACCAAGACGCGTAAGTCAGAATCTGACTGACAGAGGGCCAACTCGCCACGGCCGTCACGTCCCATGATATATGTTGTTTCAGAGGGTCTGCAGAATGCATCCAATTTGGCCTTGACTTTATTGCGGTAGGCGGGTGAAAAAAGAAAGGTCCTATACTCGTCTTCCTTCCAATCCCGGTCTGTTTGGAAAATTCCACGAAAGTCATTTAAGATTCCATTAATATCTGAAAAATCATGAAAATCACCCGAGTTGGGAACACCCTCATACTGCATATTCAAAGAGCGATGAGAAAAGACAAAAGTATTATCCCCTTGAATCAGGGTCAGGAGCGTTTCAAATTTAATCTCCCGGCCCTCACATATTTTTAATTTTGAGGTCTCAAAGGATAATATCGATTTTAGATTTTTCTCCATATTTAGGGGCAAGATGCATGAAAGTTTCGAGCTACACATTTTCTGACAAATGGCCTCTGAATCTTTCCCACATCGAATATATTGTCCTTCCAGAAAATCAGAGAGTGCCACGACATTGTAGTCAACATCAATAAACTGAGGCTCTTCAAGCGCCTTACTATATTTTTCCTGAAGAGAATTTTTTTCGCCGATAGCTTTTTCAACATGGCCCATGACTTCCTTGGCACTTTCTTCGCAGCTAATTGTCGCACCTGTAAGTGGGTAAATCTTACTTCCGCAAAGGACTAAAGGTACGCGAGTCACCACTCTTGTTTGCCTATCCACAAGCCCCAAAACAATGGGCTCCTCCGAGGCATAAGGACAAAGTCCTGTAAATTTAGCAGAGAGAGCGGCATCCTGTAATTTGTTTGGATTGTATTGCGAAACGGCGGCAATCGGAATCAGCTCACCGCCAAAGAAAAGTCTGCCGCTAAAATCTTCAGGAAATTCATATTCTGGACAGGACATGATGGCTTCGCCAATATTATTAAAAAGGTCAGTCATCTCGGGCGATTTAGCCCCAATGCAATTAAGGCAAAAGCCTATTTCCTTAACTTGCCCACACATGCTTGGGGTAGAAATCCCGTCCTGGCATTGAAATTGGACGAAGGACTGGTTGTTTTGATTAGTCCAAAATTTAAAGGGAGCAATTCCATCTTGGGCGGGATCGCTTGAGCCAGAGCCTTCCGAATTCGGCTCTATACCAACACCGATGGGGTCAGACGTTGCGACGCCCACGTTAGAACCAATGGGAGTCGAATTTTCGATCGCGGGAGTTTCTGGTGAGTCAATATTTGGCGGACTCATGACATCTGAATCTGTGCACCCTGTGAGTGCAATCATGATGAGAAGAATGTGGCTTCGAAAGAGCTTAATCACTCATCATCCTAGGGGTTTCGACTGCGCGATTTGCGGCAGGAGAAACCATGCTTCATATTAAAGTGGCAAAATTTTGGGATTTTGCCATTATTTTCAAAGATGGCCGAAATTTCATTGATATTGGCAGGGGTCATTCTTGGAATGTCGTTGGGATCGCGCAAGTTAGAAACCAGGCGCAACACGCCCTGAAATATTCCAACGCCAACTCCAATAACTCTTGTCACCCAGTTGCTCTGACAGGCAAAACTGGTAACCGAAAGTGGATCAAATCCGCATTTAAAACAGGCCTTATAGGCCCGAGAGTGCTCGTTTGAAATATCAGGCCGACTGCCATTTGGATCAATTTGATAAGTTGTATCGCCGTGGTTGTAACAGCTTCCGATTGAAAGCCCGTTATAATAATTTAAATCGCGCCCACCGACATAATTGCCAAGGGAGACGCTACATGGGATGCCAAACAGGAACCCGAGATTTGAGGCGAACTCAACCTGCGCACGCTCACGAGTCATACGAGGATCATATTCCACCGTATTGTTCTGATAGAGCTCGCGAAAAGATAGAACCGAACTGCCGGCAGGCCTGACTAATCGGACAGAAAATGCTCCACAGGTGAGACCATACAAAACAGATGAGCCGAGATCGGCCAAAAATAGTTTCCAGGCATTTCTTTGCTTAAGCCACGGATCATAAAGTTTGCACGCGACAGGCATACTATAGGTGTTGAATAGGTCCGGGTTTTGAATGGTATCTTTGAGCGGCAGAAAGGCTTGAGCGTACCGCCTGACCGAGATAACAGAAACTAAGCTGTCTAAAACAGTTCGGGCGCATTCCAAAGGCGTTTTACAAATGACAATATCATTGGGAACAGTGGATAGGCCCGATCCACTCCCGCTGTCGGACCCACTCCCCATGGCCGGGTGAGTGTTCGCACTTACAAGATAGCGCTTGGAAAGATTTTCAGGACAGGAAATATTGTCAGGAGTCTTGGTGCATTGATAATCATAGGCATCACGCTCTTTGGGCCGCATGATGAAATAGGCCCAACGATTGAGCGACTTAAAAATGTCCGGCTTCTTGTTAATCAAAACACCACGGGCCTCCAACGTTTTGCAGAAGCTGCTCATCGTCTCTGTCAAGGCCTCATAATATTTTATATAATCGGGCACGGCCTTGGAGATATTTACTTTGAGAAGACTATCCAATTCATTGCTATTTCCAATATTGCGAATTTCTTGATGGATATCGTCAAAGAGATCATTTTTGGCCAAGTTAAATTCCATACAGGCCAGATAGATCTCATTAGCGTCAAGCTTAGGTTGTTCCAGCAGTTGTTTTATATCGCCACTCAGCTGCTCTTGCTTTAATAGATAGGTGATAATCTGTAACTTGGTCATTCCCGTGGTGAGCTTATTGATCATCTCAGATCGGACCCCGGAAAGCTTCCCCTTAAAGTCACGATACCAGGCATCGGCATTTTCAGATTTTAAAAGCTCAAGTTCGTCATTATTGACGTTCCTCACGACTCCTTGGAAAAGAATATCGATTGGCTTCGCTGGAACTTCCATCACTGCGGCATGTGTTTGGCCCAAGAATCTTGCGGCCCTCATGGCATCAACTCCCAATCCTTGGTCGTTGCATTGTGGTTTTTCAACGGTTCGGCAGCCGTTAGGGACTAGCATGACCGAATCTTCGAAGGCCAATGAGGCAAAGGCCTGACGAAATTCACCAAATTCTTTCTGATATTCAGGAGCATATCTCCAGCCCCAGGAAAAAAAGAGCTTGAATGTCTGCCAAAAACGATAGCCAACTTTGTCCCATTCTTTTTCGTTGGAAATATCGGCCATATCTAACTGAACCGTGGTGAACCGAGAATCGGTATCGTTCTTGTCATAGGCGAAGCATGAGTCGAGGGATTGCTCCGGTGTCATGGAATCAACACCAATATTGGTTAAGACGCCATGATCAATACCCTGAGTTCCTAAATGAGAATGAAAGGCAGAAAATTTCTTAACAATGTGGCATCCGATGCTTGGATTAATGCTCTTGGGGAAAAAATCAAGTTCCTGGGTAATCCCGAGATCGCCCCAGCCCGGTCTCGGCATATGAGATCTTGCCCAGACGTCGGACAAGAAATCATTCATGGCAGGGCAAGAAAGTTGTTTTTTATTATTCAAACAGGTTTTAGTCGCAGCAAAGTACTGAGGCCATCGGCCATTCTCGTCTACCGGCAAGAGTGGCAACTCCCCCTTGGTAATTTTGTCGGCAATTTCTACCGCAAGCTGAGTGGTCCAGATACGAAAAAGCTTCGTTGCCTCTTTGGACAAGGCGGCCGGATCTGTTTTGCTTTGAAGCCCGCGGGCATGCCCGGCCTTTCCAGCATTAAAGGCATCAATAAAAACGAAAACAGATCGGGTTGGCTTTGAGGATAAAAGAGCACAGGCGGCACGGTTCGAAAATTCCAACGGGGCCATGTTGAAGTCAATCGCAAAGGCAGCTTGGCGGAAGTTCGCCGCCAAGCACATGATGAAAAGAAGCAAATAGCGCAAAAACTTCATACAGAACCCCTAGGTAAACCTCGGGACTTAACTACAAGCGGCACCTTTCACAAGTTGCATCACGGTTGTGTAGAACAGAATGATTGTCTGCTCGGCCGGGGTAAATGCAGGGTTGGTTGTTCCGTCTTCGTTAACCAGTGCTTTCATATAGGTGGTGATTGCACGATAGACAGATTGATCAACATTCATGGTTTTGGTGCAATGAGTGTATTCCCATTCAACGCCGACACCATAGCCGGTTCTGGTAGCACCGGGGCCTGAGCCGTCAGTTCCATAATAGGCGTTGTAATTGGTGCCTGATCCGCCACCGCCGTTATTATAATTATCACCTAGGTTGGCCGAAACGGTGAATTTGTGGCCGTCTACGGTGACTGAAAATATTTTGCAAAGATTTTTTTTGCAAGCAATGTTTGTCTGATCTTTTTTGGCCTTAGCTTCCCAAAATTTCTGTGTTCCTTCAGCGCCTGGAGTGCCTTCCCCGTATTCATCCGAATCGGCAAATGCTGGCGCGCTCATGGTGATGCCCAAGAGAAGACCCAGCAGCAGAAAGCTTAAACTCTTTGTCCTTTTCATAAAAAATCCCCTTTGAAAGTGAAGGTGTTTTGGTTATTTCCTTCATGGTCTTGAACTACACATAACTTTGGGAGTGAAACTCGCGCAGACTGCTTGTAATGTCAATTAGGAGTGTAACTATGTGACCTTGTTATTTTATGTAGGATTTGTGTAATTCGTTCATGGTTCACACCAGTCAGAATAATAAGTGCTTGATTCCATAATGTTTTCAAGTGGACTTCGGCTGCTAGCAAATCTTTTCGAGAGTATTGACGTAAATATTAGAACAGGCGTACAGGTTTAGACACAAATTGAGTTGAAAATATGGGGCCACAAAGAGTGATGTTTAAATGATTTTTGTAGTTAAAAATATTTATAATAAACTCGCGCATTTTGAGTGCGCTGTACTCTTTTTTTTCCTCATGCTGGCTGCCCCTGTGCTAAGGGCCGACATCACTGGATCGGCCCACGACTTTTCGGCCCGAGGATGGGGAACCGGCAATGTGTGTACCGTCTGCCACACTCCCCATAACTCCAATACCACCGTACGTAATTCTCCACTATGGAATCACACCATTACGGTTGCGACGTTTACTCCCTATTCAAGCACGACCCTCAACGCTACTGTCGGACAGCCCGACGGCGTCTCCAAGCTTTGCTTGAGCTGCCATGATGGTACTGTGGCGGTTGATTCATTCGGTGGACGAGTGGGAAGTGTCATCTCCCATGGATTTGGCGGTACCAACCTCAGACACCACCATCCCGTATCTTTCGTGTATGACTCTGCTCTTGCGGCCGAAGATGGTGAGTTGCATGATCCGACAACCCAAGTAACGGCCCTCGGAGGCACAATTGCCCATGATCTGCTCGTGGGAGGCAAACTCGAGTGCTCGTCTTGCCATGATGTGCATAATACCTACAACAACAGAAAGTTATTTAAGATATCGGATCAAAGAAGTGCCCTATGCCTAACTTGTCACGATATGTGAGAGGAAAGTGAGATGGAAACGAAGAAAATTATTTCACCATTATCACTGATTCTCATCACAATGGCCTCTTTCTTATTTTTTCTAGAGAGCGCTGTGGCCGCTCGTCCCAATGGAACCGAAACTAAACCTGTGTTTTATCCAAGCGCTCCGGAGAAGCCTCGCATCCAATTTCTAAGCACTATAAATGGCTCCAATTTTATCAATTCCAATAACTCCGCCTACGGCGATCGGTTTCCAGGTTATACCGGTACGGATGCCATTCAAGAGGCCAATCCCCTAATTAAACCTTACGGTATTGCGGCCGCAAAAGGGCAGATCTTTGTCTGCGACTCAGACAGAAAACAGGTCATGATTTTTGACCTTGCTCACGGAAAGGTGGACGCACTACAAGGCCTAAAACGTCCAATCAATCTTGCCGTTGATAGTGATGGGACACGCTATGTTGTCGACGCCGAGTTAAAAAAAATTATGATCTATGGTGCAAACAATCAGTACGTAAAATCATTTGGCGATCCTGCAACCATGAAACCTATTTCCATAACCATTTCCGGCGATCAACTTTTTTATACCGATATGGCCGCCAACCAAGTTGTTATTCTTAACAAAAGTAATGGCAAGGAGTTGGGCAGAATAGGCACTCCGGGAAGTACCCTCGGGAAGCTTTCTGCTCCAACCAGTCTAACATTGGACGCGCAAAAAAATATTTACATTGCTGATACTTTTAATGCCCGCATCTCCAAATTCGAGAACAATGGGAAATTCCTCGATACCTTGGGTGAAATGGGAATCAAATTCGGAAATTTTGTGCGCCCAAAAGGGTTGGCGGTTGATCGTGAAGGGAGAATTTATGTGATCGATGGTAGCTTTGAAAATATTCAAATTTTCAATGCTGATAAACAACTCCTGCTCTTCTTCGGCGATGTTGGTAACGTTCGTGGTGGAGTGAATATGCCGGCCCAGATTGTAATCGATTATGACAACGTAGAATATTTTAAGAAGTATGTGGCAAAAGATCATGAGATCGAATACTTGATTTATGTCAGCAACACTTTCGGTGAAAATAAGGTAAATGTGTATGGCTTTCTTAAGAACTGAAGGTAGGAAGAATGAATACTCATTATAAAATTTTTCTAATTCTGATCGCAGGTATGTTGATAAACTATCATGCGACAGCAGGCATGCGAAACAGCAAACACAATTTCTCCCAGGAAGTTTGGTCCAACGGTAAGATTTGTGAAGTTTGCCATACAAAGGAATTTTTTAACTTAGACGTCAGTCAAGATGTTGGCAGCGGTAGCGGCGAACAGGGTGAAGCGAGGGAAACTATCACTTTACTATGCCTGCAATGTCATAGTGATCATAATCCAGGTGAACCAATGGTCACACATCCACCAGCATTCAGCTCCCCCAAGAGTTTTGCGAAGTTCAAGTCAATTGAAAAGGGAGGCCTCGGCGGGACTATCGTGATTGGAGTTAATGACCAGTCCCAAAACAATTACCGAAGATGTGCCCAATGCCACGATGTCCATAAAACTGAAAACAATCATTTGCTCATAGATAGTTATGGAGAAAAACATGAAAACTAAAATTCTGCTTGCCGTTTTCTTCGGAAGTCTTTTCACTTTAAGAATCAGTGCAGAAGAGTATAAGCCTGAGTTCTGTTTTCAATGTCATGAAGACAATATTTCCCGTGCCGTAGTTCATTCGCCGGCCAAAGAGTTGTGTACCTTTTGCCATGTGGCCCACCAAGATTTTGATAATCCAACTGCCGTAGACCACAACTTAATCGCGCAGCCCAATGAACTTTGTCTCATGTGCCACGATGTTTCAGACGTTAATCACCCGGCGGTGGGGCATCCGACCGACATGGACGCTGACCCACTTTATCCCAGTCGACCTTTTAACTGCATTTCCTGCCACAATCCCCATAGCTCAAGCATGAATAAATTATTTCGATACAACTATCAAAACAATGTCTACAAGGGAAGGCTGTGCACCGTATGCCACTGGAAGAATTTCTCTTCAAGTCCAGTGCCTCCGACGCCTCCTTGGAATGCGAAATAATCTGTAATTAATTCATTTTCGACTATCTGCTTTACTTCCAGATTGTGTTTAGGTAATTAACCCAACAAATTTGGAGGCATTATGTTTAAGTATCTCGCACTTGTCGCAGTTATGTTCTGTCATCTTTCTGCTTTCGCGGATAGCTCCGATTTGTGCCCCGGAGAAGAAGGTACATATTACATTAACGACCGTCATCGCAATCCTAAGGATGGCGGGTTTGTCTCGGATAGCGCTGATATAGAAAACGAGTCTGTTTTTATTGGAAAAACGGCGGCAGTCTGCGGCAGTGCAATCATCAGCGGGCGCGCCAGAATTACTGGGAATGCCATCATAAGTGGTGAGGCGGTGGTAAAAGATGAGGCGCGAGTTTTTGGAAATGCTCGAGTCACGGACAACGCTCAAATTGAAGGGAAGGCACAAATTTCCGGCGAAGCCTACGTGGGTGGCAATGCGATCGTCCGAGGCACCGCGGTCGTCAGAGCGTTTACAATCCTAGAATCCGGAACTCTGGAAGCAGGTGTGCGTGAAGATGCAGAAGATCCCGAGGTCATTGCCGAAAGGGAAAGGCAGCGGCAAGAGGAAGAAAGACGTCGCATCGAGGAAGAACGGTTACGTGTTGAACGCGAGAGGGCCGAGCTAGAAGCCAAAAGAGCGCAGGTTATTTCATTAAAAAAAGAATTTGCCGCCCTATTCACCAATTATTATAGCGAAATGTACCAATCAATGAATCACAATGAGCTCAATGTTACGACTTTCATCGCCAGCGTTGATGTTAATGCAGCAGACCCGATTTGTTCAATTCAAGCGATTAATGTCGACCACAAATATTTGGACAATACCGGCTACGCCGCCAATCAACTTTACTGGAGACGGGCCACCGGTCTTGATTTCAAAAATATTGCGGTATTTGGAGTTAGCAGTTTTCAAACCCCCTTCGCGGGTTATAACTCCAAACTTTCCTCTGCGCCATTTATTGAATCAGGGGCATTCACATTGAAAAATGCTGTAGTCACAAAATCTTTTTATCTGCAAAATGGCCGATTTATCGATGATGGTGCTAATTCCACCAATGTATTTCACATACCACTCGGCAGATCAGGTCGCTTTAACGAGGTATACGGGCTTCTAGCTCATTACATTAATACCATCACTAGTCTTTGTAGCGACTCTCGACTTTAAGAGCTACTCAAGCTCTAAGACTGTGGCCACACCCTGCCCCATCCCCACGCACATGGTGGCGATGCCAAGGTTTTTACTGGAGCGCTTCATCTCATGAACTAGCGTGCCAATAATGCGTGCGCCTGAGCACCCCAACGGATGGCCTAAGGCAATCGCTCCCCCGTTCACATTCACGCGTTCATCCATGGAAGATAAGAGCCCCAACTCTTTTAAGACGGGCAGTGACTGGGCGGCAAAGGCCTCATTTAATTCGAAGAGTTTAATATCGTCGATTTTAAGCTTGGCCCGTTCTAAAGCTTTTTTCACCGCAGGCACGGGGCCGAAGCCCATAATGGATGGGTCACAGCCGACGGCCGACATGGCCCTGACTCGTGCCAGTGGACGAAGCCCCCAGCTCTGGGCCTTATCACGGGACATGACCAGCAAGGCCGAAGCGCCGTCTGAGAGTGCAGAAGAGTTTCCGGCGGTCACAGTCCCGCTCGCGGGATTAAAGACTGGCCGCAACTTTGCCAGGTCAGCAAGATTGGCGTCCTGCCTGATCACCTCGTCAGAGGCACACAGCACGGGCACACCTTCCTCATCATGGCCGAGAATTGCGACAATTTCATCGGCAAAGCGCCCGGCCTTGGTGGCGGCTGCGGCCTTTTGATGAGAGCGCAGGGCAAACTCATCTTGCATCTGACGGTCAATTTTATGAATGGTGGCCAAAAGTTCAGCGGTAAGTCCCATGGCCCCGGCGGCCTTGGCCTGATACTGAGAAAAGGCGGGGTTAAAATCCACCCCGTGCATCATCGGAACATGCCCCATATGTTCCACACCACCGACTAGATAAACCTCGCCCTCTTCGCTCCAAATTCCCTGAGTTGCCATATGTAAAGCGGTCATGGAGGAACCACAAAGGCGGTTGATAGTCTGGGCAGGAACATGTTTGGGAATGTCGGTGACGAGCTGGGCGTTTCGGCCGATGTTGTAACATTGCTCAAGGGTCTGCTGCACGCATCCCCAAATAATGTCGGCGATTTCGCCGGGATTGAACTTGGGATTTCGCGCCAGGATACTTCTCATAAGATGGGCGCTGAGTTCCTCGCTTCGGACAAAACGATACATTCCGTCTTTTGATTTCGCCATGGGAGTACGAATAGCATCCACAATCACGGCGTCTTTTCTATTTATTGTTGTCATATTTTATCTCCAATCTTTTTATATCTTAATAATATGTTTTTTTATCGCTCGCCATATTGCTCATATTTGCGGTGACCCTATAGGCGTTACCCAGACTCTGATACTTATTGGACAAGGCCACGATCTTGTCGGCCCCCAAAACATCAGCGTACTTCAAGGCCCCGGTTCTAAACGGTGGGAAGCCAAGTCCGAGCAAAAGGCCCATATCCACTTCAATGGCGCTGCCAACGATCTTATCTTCCAGACATCGAGCACTTTCGATAATCATGGGGAGCATCATGCGCTCCACGATCTCTTCATCTGAAACGTCGACAGTTTTTTTGACCGCCTTTTTAATAAGAGTGTAGACCTCGGGGTTCAAATTCTTGATCGGCTTACCTTTTTTATCCACGGTGTATTCATAGAAGCCCTTGCCATTTTTTTGGCCATAGCGATTTTCTTTAAACATCCAGTCAAAGATATTGTCGCCCTCGTACTTCATGCGATCGGGGAAGGCATCGGCCATGATCTTGGCGGCGTGAACACAGGTATCAATTCCCACAACATCCAGGAGATAGGCAGGTCCCATCGGCCAGCCGAATTTTTCCATCACCTGATCGATGCGTTTGAAGTCAACGCCATCCTCAATCAATCTATTAAAACCAAAAAAATACGGGAAGAGAATGCGGTTGACCAAGAAGCCCGCGCAGTCATTAACCACGATGGGAGTTTTTCCCATCTGAAGAGCGTACTGAACCGTTCTGGCGATAGTCTCATCACTGGTTTTGGCACCACGAATAACTTCCACTAAAGGCATCTTGTGAACGGGATTGAAAAAATGCATGCCACAAAAATCTTGAGGCCGTTTTAGGTCCTTGGCCAATTCGGTAATGGAGATGGTTGAGGTATTGGAGGTGAGAACCGTGCCCGCTTTCACTTTGCTTTCCAGCTCGGCCAGGACACTTTTCTTCACCTTAATATTTTCCACCACCGCTTCCACAACGAGATCAGTATGTTCCACATCTCCATAGCTCAAGGTCGGGGTGATACTGGCGATGACCTTCGCCATCTGAGTGTTGTCGATGGTTTTTCTTTCAAGCAGTTTACCGAGAAGTTTTACGGCTTCGCCCATGCCGAGCTCAAGCGCCTCGGGTCGAATATCCTTCATCAAAATAGGCGTGCCTTTCGAGGCCGACTGATAGGCAATTCCGCCTCCCATGATACCGGCACCGATAACCGCCGCATGTTTCACTTTCGGGGCGGCTTTGGTGATTTTCTTACTCACCTTCTTTAAATATTGATCACCTAAAAAGACCGTCACCAGGGCCTCGGCAGCGGGTGTTTTGGTCAGTTTTACAAAATTCAGCGTTTCGACTTTGAGCGCCTCATCGCGGTTTAAGGGCGCGCCTCTTTGCATGGTTTGCACCGCCATCACGGGCGCGGGGTAGTTTGGCCCGGCAGCTCCGGCGACAAAACCTTTCGCCGTTTCAAAGGCCATCATGGCCTCAACTTGATTAAGTTTCAGAGGGGCCTTCTTTTGGGCCCGTTTCTTCTTCCAATCCAGCTCGCCGGCGATGGCGCGATTTAACAGGGTCGTGGCGCCTGCAATTAACTTATCATTTTTTACCACGGCATCCACCAGAGCAATTTTGAGTCCATCTTGTCCTTTATATTGCTTGCCTGAGGTAATCCACTCGATGGCATGATCCGCGCCGGAAATTCTCGAGAAACGAACCGTGCCTCCCCAGCCGGGCATAATGCCCAGCTGCGTTTCGGGCAAGCCGATGCGCGCGCTTTCACTGACCACGCGAAAATCGGCGGTCAAGGCAATTTCAAATCCGCCACCTAAGGCAAAGCCATTAATCGCGGCCACACTCGGATAAGGAAGATCTTCATACTCATTGAACGTTTTATTGATTCCTTCCAGCCAGCCAACCAGCTCGGCCTCAGGGCGCTTGAAATGCGACATAAATTCTGTGACGTCGGCGCCGAAGATAAAATTATCCAGCCCCGAACTCATGAGCAGACCTTTAACACCTGTCTCTTTTTTGAGCGCGGTCAGGCACTCGCCTAGTTCCTTCAAGGTGGCGGCGTTAAAAACATTCGTGCCGGTGGTCTCGTTGTTAAACTTAAGCTGTGCAATGCCATCGCGATCGACCAGGCATTGAATCGATGAGCCCTTATAAGTCATAATTTCTCCCTATGTTAGTTAGACGGAAAAATGGAAAATAAAATTGCCTCGAGGATACCTCGAATCTAGAAAACATGCCAAAAAAAATATGCTCAATATCCGACTAAGATAGGATGGTTTGAATGCACAGCATTTTTACTTCCTTGGGGCGTCTATGAATACTAGGGTATGAATTTTATTTCCCGCTCCCAAATAAAAAAATTGCCAAAGGCAGAGCTTCATCTGCATATCGAAGGTAGTCTTGGGCCGGAACTCATGATGAAGCTGGCAAAGCGAAATAAGATTAAATTGAAGTATCAAAGTCTGGACGACATAAGAGCGGCCTATCAGTTCAGCAATCTCCAAAGTTTTCTGGATATCTATTACGAAGGCGCCCAAGTTCTCGTGTGTGAAGAGGATTTTTTTGACCTCACATGGGAGTATCTGCTTCGCTGCAAGGAAGACAACGTGGTTCACGCGGAAATCTTTTTTGATCCTCAGACCCACACAGAGAGAGGAGTTTCTTTTAACACAGTGATTACTGGGATGAAGAGGGCCCTCGATCAGGGGAACAGAGAGCTGGGAATTAGTTCCTATCTCATTATGTGTTTTTTGCGCCATCTTCCGGAAACGAGCGCTTTCAAAACTCTTGAGGAGGCCTTGCCCTTTAAGAGCTGGATTAAAGCTGTTGGCCTTGACAGCTCCGAGCTAGGCCATCCTCCTTCGAAATTCGCACGGGTTTTTGAAGCTGCCCGCGAGCATGGCCTTTTGGCCGTCGCCCATGCTGGAGAAGAGGGACCGCCTGAATATATTTGGGAGGCCTTGGAGCTTTTGAAAGTCCGGCGCATTGATCACGGCGTTCGTTCGATGGAAGACCCCAAGTTGATACAATACTTGCAACAGAAGCAAATTCCACTGACCGTTTGCCCACTGTCTAACTTGAAGTTGAAGGTCTTTAAAGATTTGCGCGACCACAACCTAAAAAAACTTATGAATGCCGGGATTCTGGTCATGATCAACTCTGATGACCCGGCCTACTTTGGCGGTTATCTCGGAGATAATTACTTTGAATGCGCCAAGGCGCTGGCGCTTTCCTGGGAAGACCTGAAAACTTTGGCGCGCAATTCATTTAGCGCCAGCTTTTTGCCCGATGATGAAAAGACACGGATGCTAAACCTCATTGAGCGCACCTGCTCTGATCACATGTAAGAAAGTTTTAAGATTTATTACAGGAAAAAAATCCCAATCCCCCCCATACTGAACACTTGAAGTTAGCTCTAATTGCCAAGGAAGGTATTATGAGAAAAGTTTCACTCTCCATTGCATTACTATTTTCTGCTCTCACTCTCCCCTTATCCGTTTTTGCTAGTCACAAGATGGTCAATGTCAAGGCCTTGCAAAAAGAACTGAGAGATTCCCGGGCCCAGTGGATCGCCAGTGAAAATCATCTTACCGGCCTTTCCCGGCTTGAATTTAAACGCATGCTCGGCTCCCTGGAGCAACCACGTGGTCCTGTCGACTATTCTGATGCTTATAATAACAGCTTCACTTACGAGGCCTTGGATTGGCGCAATCGAGAAGGCGTCAACTGGCTTGGCGATGTTATGAACCAAGGCAACTGTGGTTCCTGCGTGGCCTTTGCTGCGGTGGCCACGGTCGAGGCCACCGCCTCGATCGCCGCAAAATTTCCCTGGCTCAAACCTAATCTCTCCCCTGAGGCGCTCTTTGCTTGCGGAGGCGGGGCCTGTAACCGCGGCTGGTATCCTTCTTCCGCCGCATCCTATATCAAACGCTCCGGACTCATCGATAGTGCCTGTGCCCCTTACACGATGGGCGCCACTGGAAAAGATGTAAGCTGTAAGCAGTTCTGCCCCGACCAATCCGCTCGGGTGTTTAAGGTCACAAAAAGTTTCGCCCCATCGGGAGGTTTTGGGACCTCTGCCGCCGCTGTCAAAGAGGCCTTGAAAAAGGGCCCCCTCATGACCACGATGACTGTCTACGCCGATTTTATCAGCTACAAAAGCGGCATTTACAAGTCAATCTCCAATGAATCAGTGGGCGGCCACGCCGTCAGTTTAGTTGGGTATAACGATAGCGAACGCTACTGGATCGTGCGCAATTCATGGGGTGCTGATTGGGGCGAGGCGGGATACGTCCGAGTGTCCTGGGATGATAAATCCGGAATTGCCTCTTCCAATATCGGTTTTGAAATTCCCACAAAAAACAACTATGTCACAGTTATGATGCCTGATAATTCTTATGTGTCCGGCGTGATGGATGTGAAAGCGCAATTTGGAAGGGATGACAATTTTCAGATCACAATCCGAAAACCTGGCAGCACTTTCGCCGCCTCACTTCCCTGCCAGAAATCTGAGCAAACCGAGTGCCTGGCCTCCTTCGATACCGCCGGCATGGCCGAAGGAAAGTATGAAGTTTTTGCCAGCTCTGAAAGCGATGCCCAGCTAAAATCCATGATTAAATCCTTTGTCGTCATTAACAGCACACCGGTCATGTCGGCGAACTTCAAACCCTCCGGTTTTTCCATGGAACAACCCTTAAAAGGCCGGGTCGAGTTTGATGTCACCACCACCTCCGCCCCCGTCCCTATGCAAACATTGGAGTTTTTAGTTGTGGACAGCTCGCAGAGAGTCGTGGCCAGGAAACTCTATGACGTGGTCCTACCCGCCATGAAGCTTGGCTTTCGCACCAACTCTTTGCCCAACGGCCAGTATGAGATTTTCTTTCGCGGTTCACTCCCCTCGGAAGGAAAAACCTATAGCGTCGATTCCACCCATCATCGGGTGACCTTTAAAAACTAAGTTATGGGACAGGCACCTTTTCCAGAGATAAATCCTGATCAGTCGGTGGAGCTTTTAAAAGAGCTCCACATTCTCACCCGCGACGGTAAGATGAACCAGGATTCCCGGCGAAAATTAAAGCAGGTGTACCACTTATATAATTTTATCGGCCCCCTTCTAAACCAGATTCACCTGACAGCGCTTGAGGGTGCTAAAAATTATTCCATCATTGACCATGGCGCCGGGAAATCTTATCTCGGCTTCATTCTTTACGACCTTTTTATCAAGCAAAAAAACCTGGGTGAGGTGATCGGCATAGAAACCAGAAAAGAGCTGGTGACCAAATCGGTAGAGTTGGCGCAAAAACTAAATTTTGAGCGTATGAAGTTTTTCCATCTGACGGTGGAGGAATCCATTTCATCCGATTTATTGCCCAACGAAGTTGAAATGGTGACCGCTCTGCATGCCTGTGACACGGCCACCGATGACGCCATCAGGTTTGCCATTTTGAAGAAGGCCAAGCACGTTGTTCTCATCCCTTGCTGCCAGGCAGAAGTTGCGGCCACCCTCAAAATGCATAAGGAAAAATCTTTGCGCACCCTGCCCCTCACGGAGCTTTGGCGTCATCCCCTTCACACCCGGGAATTTGGGAGTCATGTGACCAATGTCTTAAGATGTCTGCAGCTGGAGGCCTTTGGCTATCAGGTAACCGTGACGGAGCTGACGGGCCTGGAACACTCCATGAAAAATGAGCTGATTATGGCCAAGCTCCATCAGGGGCCGAGTCAAAAGGCGGGGGAAAAAGTTAAAAGAATTTTGGCAGATTTAAATTTACATGATCTAATGGGGCGTTTTTTTGTACCGATGTAAATTATGTCTACCAAAATTTGGACTTGGAATGTTAATGGAATCCGCGCCGCCTATCCGAAAGGACTAGGTGCTGTTCTTGCACATGAAAATAAAGCTGCGCCGGATATTTTGTGCCTGCAGGAAGTCAAGGCCACCTTTGCCGAATATCCCAAACCGCTCCTGGAGCAAAAAGATTACGTCATTCTCCATGCCGACTCCAGCTCCAAAGGACAATCAGGCGTGGCGATGTTGTATCGCTCCAATCTCAAACCGAAATGGCATCACCTGGGTATGGATATCAAGAAATTTGACCAGGAAGGCCGAACCATCATCACCTGTTTTGAAAACTTCATTTTAATGAATACCTATATTCCCAACGGCCGGCGCGACCATTCAAGGGTTGAGTTCAAGCTAGAATTTTCCCGCGCGCTCCTGAAGAAGGCCCTGGCCCTTCAGCAGGAATTAAAACTGCCGATCATCATCTGTGGCGATATCAATACAGCCCATCATCCCATTGATTTAAAAAATCCCGTGGCCAATAAGAATAGCACCGGCTTTCTGCCCCACGAGCGCAAATTCTTAGATGAGATGCAGGAATCCGGTTTTATTGATCTGTTTCGCTACCAGCATCCAACTCTGGCAGAGGCCTATACCTGGTGGACCTTTCGAGGTGATTGCCGCAAGCGCAATATTGGATGGCGATTGGATTACTTTTGGGTCACGCCTGACTTGCTGGCCTTAAAACCAAAATGTGGACTGCGCCCTGACATCATGGGTTCGGACCATTGCCCGGTAGAACTGACTCTGCCTTAAGGATTTTTCATGCATCGTTTTTTTGGAATTCATGAGGCCAAGAGCTCTCCCCGCACCGAGATTCTCGGGGGAATTGCGACTTTCTTAACCATGGCCTACATCATCTTCGTCAACCCGGCGATCTTAAGTGAGGCCATTCCCGGGGTGGCCGACAATCCTCTCCTACGCGAACAGTTTTTTGGCGCTTTTATGGTGGCCACCATTGTTTCCATGGCCTCTGCCACCTTGATCATGGGCCTCTTGGCCAATTACCCGTTTGCGCTGGCACCGGGAATGGGCCTGAATGCCTACTTTACCTATGTGGTTTGCCTGAAAATGGGAATTGATTGGCGCGATGCCTTGGGCGCTGTTTTTGTGGAAGGAATCATTTTCATTCTCCTAACCCTGGCCGGGGCCCGGGTTTTTATTGTTCGCGCCATTCCCAGAGCGGTGAAATTTTCCAGCAGTGCGGGGATTGGAATTTTCCTCGCCTTTATTGGGCTGAAGGGGGCCGGTCTCATTTCGGCCGATCCCAACACCTTTGTGACGCTGGGAAAACTCACTTCCCCCGAAGCCGTCACCTGTATTATAGGACTTTTGATTATCACAACCTTATTTGCATTTAAGATTCCTGGTTCGGTCCTCCTTGGAATTTTGGTCGCCACCATTTTCGGAAGTTTTGTCGGAGTGACCCATTTTAAGGGGATTGTCGGGCCGATACCCGATATCTCACCGACTTTTTTTAAGCTTCAGGTTAGCTGGGAATCACTGACAACGCCGGCCTTCTGGATTGTCGTCATGACTTTCTTTTTCGCCGATTTTTTTGATACCGCCGGAACTTTAACCGGCCTTAGTAATGCGGCCGGTTTCGCGGACAAAGATGGCAACCTCCCCCGTGGCGGCAAGGCCTATATGGCCGATGCAATCGGCACTGCTCTTGGGGCGCTTTTTGGAACTTCGACGGTCACCACCTATATCGAAAGCGGCGCGGGAATAGCTCAGGGGGCAAGAACCGGACTGGCCTCCGTCGTCACGGCGCTGTTCATGCTTTCGGCCCTCTTCTTTGCTCCGCTGGCAATGTCGATCCCTGCCGCCGCCACGGCACCTGCCTTGATTTTTATAGGTGCCTTAATGATGGTTAACCTCAAGGACCTGGAATGGAACGATGTCACGGAGGCCCTGCCGGCCTTTATTACCATCGTGGCCATGCCGCTGACCTTTTCCATTGCCAATGGTATTGCGCTGGGAATTATTACTTTTACTCTCGTGAAATTATGCAGCGGAAAACTTAGACAAATTCATTGGCTGACCGGGCTGCTCAGTTTTGCCTTTATTTTATACTTTATATATTTGCATTAAGTCGAATCTTCGATACCCTTCGAACAACTTTTTCTTGGTGGTCCCCATGCAACTTTCAAACGATCCCCTCCTCCTCAAGCTAAAAGAGGCCCTGGCCAATGTCCGGGCAAAGAAGTCTGACATCTTTAATGGCTGGGAAGTTTCCATTTCTGATTCTCGCTCAATGCAAAGCTTGATGATGAGTGATCCAATTCAAGGTCTCGCCAGCTATCAGGATCGTGAAGTTCTTGATCGCGCCTATGGAATCGAAGTCTTCACCCAAAGCGGCGAACCCAAAGTCATGGGAAATTCCACCTGCAACATCGACCCGCTGGCACCGCTAGAAGAGCAAATTGTAAAAACTCTACAAAATGCCCTTCAGGTAAGCAACCGTCCTTGGAATCTTCCGACACCTGAAAAAGAAGCTCCTGAGGCCGTGCTCATTGCCGACCCTGAGATAAAGGCAGACATCAAAGCGGCCCATGCCAAGCTCTTAGGTCAGGCATCTGCCAAGGCGAAAAGGATCGACATTGTAAAATTAAATAGCGCCGAACTCTACACCAATATTCGTAGCACCTACTTTGAAACTTCTACCGGGCTTAAGGGACAGCAAGATCGTACGGATCTTTATTTTGAAGTTGCGCTGGAAAAATTACCCCTGCCCAATACCCAGGAAGTGCTGAAGATGAAGACCGCGATCAGCATTGAGGAGGCCAGTCTTCCTGCTTTTATCGATGAGATCGTGACCGAAACTCTCAGCATTGATCAAGCAGGCCTGCCTAAAACCCAAAGTAATGCCGTGATCTTGATTGATGGGAAAACCATTTCGGATCTCTTGAAAAATCTTCTTGGCCAATTTTACGCTCACAATGAGTATAACAAGCTGCCCTTTTTATTGCCGGGACAAAAAACCTACAGTGGAGAGAAAGCTATTGATTCTGATAAACTTGGCCTAACCCTTGACCCCACCCTGCCTGTTATGGCGGCCAGCTCGGCATTTACGGGAGAAGGTCTGACGGCGAAAAAAGGAGTGATGATCGAAAATGATACGGTCATGCACCAGATTGTTTCCAACCGGATGGGGCAATATCTTGGGAAAAAAACCAACACCATGGCGGGAAATATTGTGGTCCCTCCCGGGCATTATTCCAAAGATGAGCTTCTGAAATCCGTGCCGGAGTGCTTGGAAATTATTTCTTTTTCCTCCCTTCTGATCAACCCATCCACTCTTACTTGGAGCAGTGAGATCAAGCTGGCCAAGCACTATCAGAAAGGGGAACTGGCGGGAATGATCAAAGGCGGGGTTGTCTCGGGAGATATCAAGGAAAATTTACGAAACTTTAAATTTAGCAGCAAAGAAAAAAAGATTAACGAAGTTGGAAATAGCTTCGCCTCGCCCAAGGGATACATTGGCCCTGATGCCATGTTGATCAAAAGTGGCGTAAAGATCGCAGGAGAATAATATGATTAAGACGACCGCAAGAAGCAGAGCGACCTTTCCAACCCACTTACAAAATCTTCGAACACTGATGCCCAAGCTGGTGCAGATTCTTGAGTCTGAGCGGGAAAAAAGCTGGTACTGCTTTGCCTGGCTGGAAGAAGTTAAAACCCAGATGAGCGTCTGTGCCATCACCGAAAGTTCACAGGAGAGTCTGGATCGCGGTATCGTTTTGCGCGCTCTCATTGACGGCGTTAATTTTGAGCGAGCAACAAACCAGTTGGATGAGAAATCTCTCATTCAATGGGCCAAGGAATTTCGCGCCGAACTCGATAAGAAATTTCCAGACAATTACAGATATGAAAAAGAAATCTATAAACCCCTTTCTTGGTCTCAGGAAATCGCCAGAGGATTAGAACAAGATTTTGTGGAGCAATTACCTAAAAATCTTGAGAACAAAACAGAAGTCCACTTTGGAGTTTTGTGTGAGGAAAACCCGGAGCGTACCACTGTCGCGAAATTAAAAGGCAGTGCCAGCGCGCTACGAGCGAAGCTCCTCGAGCTATCTCGAACTTATGCTCGAGAAAGTCAGGAGCCAGAGCTGGCCGAGATTAGAGCGATGATCAGGCAGGAACTGAAAACCCATATTTTTGTGGATCGTCAAAAGAATATGTCGCAGACCCTTCCTATTTCCCTGTGTGCCGCCACCGGAATTTCGAAAACTGGAAAATCGGCCAGAGGCCTTGCGGGTGGATTGGGTGGATTGGAGATTGCCCAGCTCTCCGAAGAAAATATCAAAGAGGTGACTCAGAATACCATTCGTCTGAGCAAGGCAGGCCAGCTGACTCCGGGGCGCTACCAGATAATTTCCGGTCCTGAGGTTACAGGGGTTATTGCCCATGAGGCCTTTGGCCATACTCAGGAAGGTGACACCTGGATGAAAGGTCGAAGTATCGCTGAAAATCTCCATCGGGACAAAAGAAAAGTCGGCAATGGGATGGCCAGCATTGTGAATCATCCCAATATGTTCACCATGGATCGGCATTTCTTCGGTAGCAATGGCTCCTACTTCTTTGATCATGAGGGCGAGCTTGGCCGTGTTCAAACCATTCTCGATAAAGGCATGCTCTCTCCTCCCATGACGGATTTAACCGCGGCCAGGGCCCTCCATGTGCCTCGCACCGCCAACGGCAAGCGTGAAAGCTGGCGGCGACCTATCATGACAAGACAGACCAACACCTATTTCACCTCGGGTGATAAATCGCTAGAGGAGTTGATCGGCATGGTGAAAAAAGGCTTTCTGGCCAAGTGGGCCCATGGTGGCATGGAGGACCCCAAAGGCGGAAGTCTGACCGCCGGCGCGGCATATTTTGAAGAAATTATTGACGGAAAAATGACTGGTAAGATTTTCTTAGGCCCAAGCGGCGGGCATATCGAACTGTCTGATCCTGTATTCTCTATGCTGGAAAAGATTGTAGCAAAAAGTAAAACCGTTAATGACCAGCACATTCCCGAAGTTAAATTCGGAGGATGCGGTAAGTACCACAAAGAGGGTGTCGATGCTGGTTGTGGCGGGCCCTACATCTTGTGGGAAGACATTAACTGCGGCTAGGCAACTTACTTGCAACGATTGGGATGGAGCATACTCCAAAAATGCCTTGGATAGAGTCGCGACGTCTCGCTTGAATTGTTCATAATCGAGTTGGGTTCCCCAAGGGAATTGAAAGGGTAATAATCGGCCTGGTACTCATCCGGCAGTCCCAGCATGTGTCCAACCTCGTGACGAACGACCGCGCAGTTGGTATCGGCCATCAAATTGGCCGAATCGGCCTGCATTCCATGATTGGCTTCGCCGGGTATGGCACAAGATGGTGCGTTTCCGGGACAGCACATGGACTGAGTCGGAGTCCCGCGGAAGCTACACGTGGAGTGATAACAGGTTCGAAGTGTGATCGCCACGGGTGGCGGACTACCAGCGGGTAGGGCATCATCTTTCCCGATAAATTGAATTTGAAATGTCAGGTTAGGATTTCCATTGGAACGGGCCTGGTCGTTGAACCACGTGGCCACACAGGCCTGCAAGCGAGCGCGGTGGGCAGCGGCTTCGGCAGGGGTGGCACCCGTTGGGGGCGTTACCTGGATGGTGGTGCGAATCGTGGCATTCCCTCTTCGAAGTGGCGGAGTTCGAGTAATCCCATAAGAGGCGCTGGAGCTAAAGGGGTAATCGGCCATAACCTGGCCGCTGAAGGTTTCATTGGCCCGAACAATATCCATCTCACGGGGCGCGACTGTTTCACAATGGCCTGTCTGCTTATCACATTGCGTACTGCAGCCGATATTGCGCATGATACGAAAGGCGGGAGAGTGACAGAGATCGTACTCGATTGCGGTACGAGATTCGCTGTTATTCGCGTTGAGCAGGGCCTGTCTGACGGCCGCCGGATCTAGGGCCAGCATCTCCGCGGTAGAAATGGGGTTTCCGCGATCGGGGCAGACACCTCTTAGCTGTTGCACTAAATCGGATTGGTAGCTGCCCCTGATGTTTGCCAGGGCAATTTGGAGAACGGCCCGCTGATTACCTCCACGGTAGTTTGCCAAGATCCTCGCCATGAGGCGATCAGGGCCCCGCACATCGCCACCGCTTAAGGTTTGCTGAATTGAAACGGCCCCCGAATCACGCAGCATTCTGGCATCACCTGAGCTGACGCTCAAGGTATCCCCTCCAATGAGGGCCTCGACAATGGGGCGCAGCTCACGCGTAACCAATTCCCGCCGAACGGGAGGAAAGGTCGGGGCGTCTTCCATCATGAGCTGCTGATAGAGCTGCGGGTGGGTGGACCGAAGCTTCAGAAATGAATTCATTAAGGCGACACAGGTCGTGACCCGCGAGCTTGCATTACATGCCGGGGTCTGCGCCGCCCAGGCCCTTCGATAATAATCGTCCATCACGAAGGCCGACAGGGTACTTTCATCATTGAGCTGTTCGGCCACCACCCGCTGTCTTTCTCCCGCCAGACCAGGGTACGCGGGTGTGACACCGTTACGCAGCTGAGTATATCTGGAATGTTCCTGTGTCCCGCTCATACAGGTTAGCGGAAGATCGGCCCCCGGGCGATAATTAAGGGCCGAGAGTTGCATCGTGAGATGTTCTAAATATGTTTTTCGAATTTCACCTGAGGAGAGTTGGCCGATGACCGGATCAAGGTGATCAATGGCCTGATCGCCAGGCAAAGTCATGTTGGCACCACACACTCGACTGCGTGCTCGCTGCGAAGATCTGCTGCAGTCAAAATTTAAATCCGACATGGCATCTGTCTCACTTGTCGAGAGATAGCCATAGCCACCATGTGAAGAGGCGTTGTTATACTGATGAAGCAAAACGGCGAAGGCCCCAGGTGATACCACAACCACCACTATTACCATGGAAAAGAAAAGTAGAAATTTCATAATGGGCCCCCGGCAAAAATTGTAGCATGCTCACGGATTCCATCCAAGCGCTTGAATGCCTACAAAAAATGCCATGGAATAGACTTTCAAGCTTAAAAATATCACCACCAAAATTCTGTTTAGTTCGCATAAATACAGTCAATTAGGGGCTTTTTTTTTAGGCTCCCGGAATCGACTATTTTTTTAACTTCTAATCTGTCGTGCGCGAAAGTAAAATAAACCCATGAGGTGTTCCTTTTCCCCCTTATTATTACTTTCGATCTTGCTCCTCCCTAATGCGATGGCGGCCTTGGATGCCGATAAGATTGTTCAGCTTCTCGAAACAAAATTCACCCCGATCGATATGAATCATGATGGCACGCCCGATGTTTCTCGTACCTTTGATGGCGGTGAGATGATTCGGGCAAGTTATTCGTTCCCCATGACCGCACCGGGAACTGAAGAGGTTTGGCGGCTCTCTCCCACCAGGACCTCGACCGAGCTTACCGTCTACAAACAAAAGATCGCTATTTCCAAAGTGATTGAGCATTACAGTGATGAAACACGCGATGCCATCCTAAGCATAGAAACCTATTGGAAATCTGGAAATGAGACGACTCTTGATCTGCGAATCATTGATGATTTCGTGGGTGGCAACAGAGTTTCCGAAAAATCCCAGCTCATCAATGGAAATTGGCAACGTATTGGCCGAGAAATTTTTCCCATTGAGGCCGACGGCGCTGATACCTCGGGACGAAATGAGTATGCCCAGTGCCTGAATACTGCGGCGGCCAATCCGACGACCTGCGTGGCCTGCATGAATACTCTCAAGACGGCGATTGATGGCAGCGTTAACAATCTTATCACCAGTGTCCCGCTCAGCCAAAGATGTGAGGATGATAACTTTCTCTATTTTGGCGAAGGTCTGCGCGCGGATAAAAATAAATGTCTTCCCCCCTCAAATTGTTCAACTTCCTGCACCTGCACACCAGCGCCTAGCATGCCCTGCCCTCCTTGCTCTGATCCGGCGTTTGCCAAATGCCAGAGTGATCACACCTTACAGCAGGCGAATGTGAGAACTCGATTAAATGAGGCCATGGAACCCTTTCGAAATATGATTAAATGTTTAAATCAGAAAAATCCTAAGCTGGTGGCCAAATTACTCAAAAACCTTATTCAAAAAAGACCGATCATCGACTGCGTGAATCACCCGGGAGCCACGGCGAGCATGCGAAGACTTTTGCCGCCCTCGGGACTCTCAGAGAGTGCCGCGATTCAGCTGGGCAGGAGTACCGGCGGTTTTTATTATTCGGCCCATCCCAATCGTCTCTTTCTCACGGCAGACTCCCCCACGATGAGTTCCAACACCGCCCATATGGGGGAGACGATTTTCCACGAACTCATTCACAGCGCCGGACTCCCCGGGAATCACAATCACAATGACTCAAAAAGTGCGGACTTCGCCAAAGATGCTGTTTATGGATGCGAAATGCTTTGTGCCACCACCCCTTCGGTACAAATTCAAAGACAGCGAAAAAAAATCGATGGCTGCAACGCCTGCTTCAAGGCTGAGGGTAATACGGGTTCAGGGGCCGCGGCAGAATGCACTTCCGCCAATGGTTGGAATTAGGACTGCTTAAGCTTTAAATAGTTTTCTTGAACTACTTCTAATCCATACTTTCGTTCCAGCTTCCGAACAATAAAATGCCCTTTGGCCATGTCTTGAAAGTGCTTGATAAATAACACATTGATAATGGAGCCGCCGGCCGCTCCGATGATGGGAATGGCCTGGGCCGCGGCCTTCTCGGAGATGGCCAGGCCAAATCGTTGGCCAATCTTCATCGTAAGTCGTACTAGCGCAGGGGCGCCTTCTCCCGCTAGGCCTTTTTCAGCGATGTAAGCGGCGGCCTCAGAAACACTTTTTGCCAGAAAGGCCCTTGTGGCAAAGTAGCCCGATTCGGAGGCATCATCATTTTTTGCTCGGCCTCCCAGGGCAAAAACCTCCATGCAGGCCATCTTGGTTTCGGCATGGGAAATCAATTCGCCTTGGGCCCTGGCGATATCCATGATTGATCGAAGCATAATCGTGGTGGAGGCCGGAAGTTCAAGGACCAGTGCCGGCAGGCCGAAAAAACCTCCTAGGGCACCGGATAATCCCACCGCCAATTTATGCCATCCATTTTGGGCAATTTTATTTTCCCCCTCACTCATGGTGGAAATGGCCAGGTTGAGGGCCGTTTTCAGTGCGGCCTCAGTGGCATTATGAATAACTTTTTGCCATCCGCTGGGAAGAAGGGCATAGCCTTTTTCAATGGGAGCGCCAATCACATCTGTGAGCTTGGCCGCAATGGTGGGACTCTCCAGCAACTTAACGGCCGCTTCCAAATCCAGAAGATCCCGGGCATCAAGCTCGCTCATTATTTATATTTGGGAAATTGACAGTCAAGATGATACTCAAGCAGCTCATAATCACTGTCATAGACGTACTCATCTTTGCAGAAATATTCACGATAGTTCAGCTCCAGAAGCTCTCTGCCATAAGCAGAATCACATCGGAGTGCCTCGGTACCATTCTGATAGTCATAGACCGGCATATCTTCGCGGGCATACCAGCCCTCTGAACGGGTTCCGATTGCGGCGCAAACAACTTCCTTCCCTTCACAATTTTTATCCAGCACAAAGCGACCATTGGTCAGCACCCAGCCCATCTCCCCATCAACATTCCGGCACACCGGCCCTTCGGCCGCAATAGCGATGTTCAATGACAAACCAACCAACACAACGACAATAAGATGGTGCATGCCTTTCTCCTGAAATGAAGGACTGTGGGCGGCGATTATCGTGCGGAGTTAAGAGAGGTGTCAGTAAATATTTTTAAGTTTTTTGTCAGAAAGACAGTTGAGGGGAAGCATGGTCATCTCCCTTTCCTTCAATAATATCCGCTAACCGTTTGGAAAATAATGGTGCGACCTTTCGACCAAATGCAGCATTGGGATGGGAATCACCTTCCGCATTTTTCGGAGGTAAATTCAAACCTCCCTCAGTTTCCAGTTCCCAAAAATCCCACAGAAAAATATTGTCCTTCGGACTATCCCACTCTTTTTTTACCCAAGCGACAAAGGCGCGGGCCCGGGTGGCCTCTTCTTTTGAGCTTTCGTTGGCAGTGAGAGCGGTGGCAGTCCAAATGAGAAAGCGGGTGTTGGGGAAAGAATGCATCTTCTCTTTTAAAGCGGCATACTGAAGCTTGTAGTTCTCGAGTGTTTTCTCACTTGAGGCCACATTCGCCGCACCTTTATCCGCCTGGATATTGCTCACGGGAAAGCAGTGCTTCCAGACAATCACATCATAAGTTTTGGTCAAGATCTCCAGCGTTGGCTCATTTTTATAGGCAACCGGGCCGGCATTTTTTACCCAGATGTTCCAATAGTCGTAGGGATAATTTTCCCAAGGGTAAGGCTCCCCGGACGGAAAGGCGCGCTCCTCGACGACATATTGAGTGTGATGAGCTTGGTTGTACTGCTTGAACCACTCCTCAACTCCGCCCTTCCAAATCACCTCACCGGTACTGTGATGGAGAAAAATGGCCTTGCTCCTGGGCCCGAAACTGCCTTCCTTGTAGCTGGCGGCAAAAGACCCATGACACAAAAATAATAAGACAAACAGAGTTATTTTTTTCATGGTAAAATTATATATGATTCAGTTTCTAACGCCAAAAAAACTGGTGAAGTATCTCGGCCTCTGGCCACCCTATTTGTTTTCGGGAATTTCGATTAAAGAGATCAATCCTGAATTTACCCGCATTACTTCACAGCTCAAAAATCATTTTTTTAGCCGCAACTATGTGGGAACCCACTTCGGCGGATCGCTCTATAGCATGTGCGATCCCTTTTACATGTTTATCCTGCTTGAGCATTTATCCCGCGAGCACATTGTCTGGGATCAAAGTGCCACCATCGAATTTATTCGGCCAAGCCACGATACCGTCACTGCTACTTTTGAAATTAGCATGGCCGAAATCGAAAATTTGAAACTCCAGGCCCTCAGTCAATTCAAAGTCCTGCCGGTCTTTGAGACCACGATAACTGACTCTCAAGGGCAGGTAATTGCCAAGGTGAAAAAAGGCCTGTACGTCCGCCGCAAGGATGCCAAACAGCGCTTTCAAAAAGCGTAGACAGAATTGGTAAGTTGACCTCAGAGGCCTGGATGCTATCATAAATGGTCAGTAGCTCTAATCTGGGAGAACGTCATGACCAATTTCATCTTCATCATAGGCCTCTTACTCGTAGGACTCTCCTCTCTTCCTGTGATGGCGGAAGCAGACCAACATCGCGGAGTCCTGTGCCATCTGAAAGAATTTTTGGGCCCCTACCCCGCCAAGGGATCACCGGAAGAGGCCTTTGACTTCAAGATGCTTCTCCACGTCCAAGAACATCGAACGGCGGAACAATGTGAAGACGCCGCCAAGGAAGTGAAAGTCAGTCTTAAAAATTTTTTTGGGGGTGAAGGCGGTCCACTCACGGCGTCCGAAACCAAGCGCTTGACGTTCTTTCTCTATTACCACTTTCTCAAGGCCGGCATTCACTCGACCATCGCCAAGCAAATTTTCAAACGGCCACGCCCTTATGTCTCCAACCCGGCCATTGTTCCCTGTATTGAGAAATCCAACTCGTACGCTTACCCAAGCGGGCACACCACGGTGGCCAGAGTGTATGCCTGGGTGCTGGCCAAGAAATATCCTGAGCGCGCCGCTCTTTTCTTGCAAAGAGGCGACGAGGTGGCCATGAACCGAATCATCGGCGGCGTTCACCATCCGTCTGACATTGTCGCGGGGAAAAAGCTGGGAGATGCCCTGGCCCATCGTCTGTTTGCTTCACCGAATTTTTTGAAAGGATTAGAGGCATTGTAGAGCTACTGACACTTCAGTCCGCCCTTGATCCATGCGTTGACATGCTTTTTCCATTCTTCCAGGCCACCTTTGACGAGATCAACCTCTTTCTTGTTCTCAGGCAAGTTCCCGCTCTTAGGTGTGGCACCTTCGATCGCCCATAGAACGCGGGGATCATCAAAGAGGTGTTTATCCATATCCCGGGCAATGAGAGCGTCATTTTTAAACTTGGCATTGATGCCGTTTTTGATCGCCTCACAAGCTTGCTTCGCGGTCATCCCCGAGGTGAAGAGCCCGGTCCTGCTGAACCACTCCTCTTCGTGCTTAAAACCGGTCACACTTTGATCATGACAACCAATACACATATCCACAGTCACATCTTTGTGAGCTATCAAGATCGGCCCGCGACGCTTTTTGGTGAAAAAGTCATGGCAATTGGTACAGGCCTTCGATTGGAATTTGACATGTAGATGGGTACTGAACTTACTGTCGTCCGCCAACGCGGGGCCAGAGAAGGTCAGTAATACCAAGCAAAAAATGTTCAACTTCATCTTTACACTCCTCACACTACACTCCTCCTATTTCGCGCGGAAAGGTCATGCAGAATTTTGATCCGGCACGCTCCGGGCATTCAACCCAGACTTTACCATTCATCTTCTCGACTAGGTCTTTGACAATGGCCAGACCAAGACCAGTCCCTCCGAAATTTCGAGAGTGCGCCGCATCCACACGAAAAAAGCGCTGGAACACCACGAGACTAATGCCGATAAGCGAGAGAAGTAAGACTTTGAACCGAAGAGCAATTTTCAAATCGTGGCCTCATCAGGAGTGGCACGAAATCTATAACCCACACTGCGCAGGGTTTCAATGTAGACACCGGCGCTGCCAAGCTTTTCTCTAAGCCTGCGCATATGGGTGTCAATGGTTCGGGTGGTAATCTGAGCATCAATTCCCCAGACGTCCGAGAGAAGGACCTCGCGGCTTTGAACTCGTCCGCGCCGTTCTAAAAAGTTTTGCAGCAGGCGAAATTCCAGGGCCGTGAGGACGACCGGGGTATCGTCGACCCACACCCGATATTCCATGGTATCCATGCGAAGGCGCCCAAAAACAAGCTCGCTATTTCCCACCAAGACCTCATTTTGTCCGCGCCTAAGCAAGGCCTTGACACGAAACATGAGTTCGCGGGAGCTATAGGGTTTGGTGACATAATCATCACAGCCAATTTCAAAACCCAGCACGCGGTCATTTTCCTCCGAGCGCGCGGTGAGAATAAGCACACGCATGCTGCGCGTTTTGGCATGCCGACGGATTTCTCGGCAGACATCAATTCCCATCATGTCGGGAAGCATGAGATCTAAAAGTACTAAATCAGGGACCGGGTTCTGAAGCGCCAACTCTACGCCCGATCGACCATTGAACGCCACACGAGTCTGGTACCCTTCAAGGGCCAGCTGATAGGCAAGGCCCTCGGCGTGATCTTTTTCATCCTCGACGATAAGAATTAACTGTGTGTCAGAGGCCCGATCCATTCAATGTTCTCCAGGCTTAATCTCTTCCCAATGCAAATCAGTATCACGGCACAGTACAACGCACGGCAACACATGTCTATGATCGTTATCACTTTTTAATTTTATTTGGAGGGGTTTGTTATCATTTCCTAATTTAGGAGGCAACAAAACTCCAGGATTCGTGAGATTCCAACTATTGATTCTCTATGATCGCTGTCACATAAACGGCACAGAACTGTTTCACAATTGAAGCATGAGCTTCCAAATTTTATGACCTATATTTAATTCGTAACTTGTGCCCTCCTCTTCAGGGGCCAAGAGATAAAAAGCGGTGCAGATCTCTCCTAGGATTCTGCGCCGTTTTTTTAATTAAATTTAGGCATCATGGCCGATTTTTACCTGGCGACTTTCCCGCGCTGCCGTTCCAGATTTTCGATGGCATTATGATGGTTGCCGGTAATTTGTTCCAATTGCCGCTTTCGCTCAATAGGAATCAGATTTTTTTGAAATAAAGTATCAATGAGGTTTTGCAGAAGTTGCCATTGCCCCTCAAGGACAACCTGATCAAAGAGCGCATAGAGAGATTTTTGAACTTCTGACGGGTCGTCTTTATTCCATCGTTCGATTATTTGGCCAAAAGCATTTAACAAAAATGCTGAATCATAGGCGAGAAAATTATCAGTCCTTAAGGTTGCATAACCTCTCAAGCGATCTTCAAGAGTCTGCCCTGCAAAAAACTGTTGGTAGTTGGCCATGATCTGCCCAATCTCAGAGCAAAAGGGAGAACGCCCTATACGGATGGCCATGTTGACCTTATCGCAGTAATTTCGATTCTCATTGAACCATTTATGCAGAATTGGGAATGCCCTTAATTTCTGTGATTCCTCACCTCGCAATTTACGACTGAAATCCGGGGGGATAAGTTTGTCGTAATAGATCCGCGATTTAGTATAAAAATTCACGAGCCCATAGAGACTAATTTGAGGATTTTGCAGCTCATGATTATAGGTTTTCCAAGATGAGCTCAAAAAGGCAAGCTCGGCGGGAACCATTGCTCTTAGAACCTCCAGGGCCTCAAGATTCGGAATTCCCAGCTGGTAAAAGGCCTGAGAGATATGCTTCTCAGAAAACCGTCGTGAGGCAAATTCACTAGGACTGCGCCCCTTTGGAATATTGATAAAAGCAATATCATCCTCTCCCGTGAGACGAAACAGAGTGATATCGGGAAATGCAGTCCTGAGATTTTTCACCACCGTGGCAAAAACATTTTCATCCATCTCGTAGAGGTGCATCCATTGAAGAAAAATTCCGTCCTTTGTGAGAGAATTATTAACAGATTGATAGAACTCAGGGGTAAAGAGATTTTCCACACCTGAGGTCCATGGATTGGTCGGTTCGCTGATTATAAAATCATATTTATAAGGCGTTTTTTCCATATATTTAAAGGCGTCCATCTCATGCACTTTGATCTTCGGATTCTCGGTCAGTTGATAATTATGCTTACTTAAAAGGGTCGCGGCCTTTACCATGGAATCGGAAATCTCAATCACATCAACGGAAGATACATCTTCAAACCGCCCCACTAAACCGGCAGTAACACCTGTCGCAAGCCCTATCACCATAGTTTTTAATTTTTTTTCCTGGGGCTGAAATAAATAAGGCAAGATACCTGCTAAGGCCAGGGTCGAGAAATCCTCCGAGGTTGTACTGTCACTCTTTGCATTATTGTAGACGGCGATTTCGTTTGAATCCTCATATTTATTGGCAGAAACGGTCATGGTCACACCATCATCAAAAAATATATTTGTGAAAGGCATGGTGGTTGGTATGAAAAATGGTCCCTGCTGGTGAATTACGGTTTTATAATTAATGCGAAAAATACCCTCCTTATGAAAAGCACGATTCCAACTCGCAAGCGGCATAAAGAGCAAAACTAATGACGAAACTAATCCCATGAACACATATTTTTTACCCTGAAGGAAAAAATAGCATGCTGCCACCGCAAGCAACCCGACATTTATTTTGAAAATTGTGTCGAAATCCACCCAGTACAGTAAAAAATAAGAGAGAATGACGGCCCCAAAAAAGGTACCGATGGTATTTGCAAAATACAGGAAACCACATTGCTGTCCATAATTAGCAACATTCTTTTTCGTCAAAGCATAGGCCATGGGCAGAATCCGTCCGATAAAAAAGAGAAAGGGCAACAGTGCCACTAAAAGCATCCCGTAGGTGATAAGCTGAAAGAGATAAAAGTCAGGCGTGGTGGATGAGAGGGATACTCTTACAAAGCTAACCCAAAGAGGGAAATGGGGAACCGTGAAAAAAATAAGCACAAGGATGAATAAACCCATAAGGAGATTGCGGTAAAATTTTTCCAAGGAGATTTTACCCATAAAAAGGCTGCCCAGGGCCAGGCCCGCCACAAAGATGCTAACAACCAATGGAAAGACAATACTAGAAGCTCCAACGGTGAGACCCCAAAGCCGAATCCACATAATCTCCATGCTTATCGTCACCGCACCGGTTACAAATACCAGGCCATAAAGTGAATACGGGTGAAAGTTGTTTTCTATCCACGGAAGTTCTCTTTTTGACTGAATATTACCCTCTAGCTTGTTAAATACAAAAAATAATGCCACGAAGAGATTCAATCCCCCAGCGATGAGAGAGGTGTAAATAAGTCCAGTGGTATGAATTAAAACTAGGCCGGCAAGAAGAATACCCACGAAGGCACCGAGAGTATTCCATCCGTAGATTTTGGCATGGAGAATATTAACCTCACTCTCATTGGATGGTAAAATGGCGGTGAGAAGAGGAATGGTGGCCCCCATCAGAAAGGTGGGGGGGAAAATAAGGAACACGGTCAAACAGAGATCAATCAAAAAGGATATGGGCAGCATGACCGAGAGAGATCTTACCGGCAGAAATAAAAAGGGAAAAAGCATTCCCCACAATCCAATTACGGCCTCCAGCAAACCATAGCTTTTAAGGAGGCGCGTCCGGCTATTCACCTTCTGGGTAAAACGTCCCCAGAAAAAATAACCGGAAGAAAGTCCAAACAGAAAGATCGCAATAACGAGGGAGGATGAACGGGCCTCGGCCCCGAGCATAATTCCCATATAACGATGCCACACGGCTTGATAAATCAAACCCGAAACACCGGTCAGGAATGTTGCAACAAGAATCCATGGGCGACTAGCTAACAGGTTATTCAAGGGGAACTCATTGTGCAGTTGAAAAAATTGGCTGTATTTCATCATAAATGAACATCTTTGAATAGAGAGACAGAGGTGTGGACCATCTATGCCACAAAAAAAAGGCCTCCCTTGCGGGAGGCCTAAACCTAACTTAACTTACAATTTATTAGAACTTGTAACCTACAGAGGCAAAAACCTCGTGGGCATTGTAGTCCTGATCACCGTAGATCTTACCGTTGTAGTTAGAATCCCAGTAACCGTAATCAACATCGCGCTGGTAATCATTAATTTTCGATCTTTCGTAGGTGTACTTGACCGCGGCCGAGAATGAGTCACTAAAACTATAGTCAACCTTTCCTTTCATCTTCGTCAGGACGTAGTCACCATAGTTAGGAACAGGTCCGCCTTCGGCAGGATCTCCCCCTGCTTCGATGGCAAACATTAGATCGCCATCGCCTTCTTGCTTTTCATAGCCAAGAGTGACCTTAAGCTTCTCTTCCATAAAAGGCATGGCGACATCAACGCCCATCGTGGTGACCTCATCACTATAAGATCCATCCCAGTTATAACTTTTTATGTTTGTGGTGTTGCTTGGGGCCGAGGTTGGGTCAGGATTACCACCAGGCTTTGACACACTTTGATAACGATCAACGTATCGGGCCTTGGTTAAACTCTTCATATCCTCAAGTTCGTAAAAGCCCGAGACAGCGAGTCCAAAGCCAAACTTGTAATCAACATAGCCTGAGATGATTTTTCGCTCGTCAGTCAAACGCCCTAAAATAATCTGCTCGTACTCATTTTCCACCATAGTGTATTCAGCACCGATGGCCAGACCTTCCAAAGGATTCAATTCAACATTTGCGCCCAGGCGAGTCTCTGTTTTATCAGTGGCATCCCAACGTCTCACATATCGCTTCATGTATTTAGCAATATCTGCACCGGATGATGCTCCCTGATCGCCATCTGATTTAACAGAAGTGCGATCGGTTTTCATGTACGAGACTCCGCCGCTGATGAATTCAAGAGCATTATTGCGAAGAGCGGCAGAGAGGATTTTATCCTTGGTCTCTGTGGCATCAAGACGCTCAGGGCGTTTAATATTGTACATTCCATAACCGGCAGAAATTTGCGTATCGAACGGAAGTACGTAAGACACATCAATTCCGGCCTTTTCCTTCTCATATCCAAAAGCCTCACTCGTTTGCACGGTACCGGCGCTATGACTAATAGAAGAAGAGGTAAACAGGGTCGATTCATTTTTCTTATCGAGATATTCGACAGAAAGTTTGGTGGTAAGATCGGTAATCGGCTCTGACTTCACAATAACCTTGGCCACGGTGTACGAGATATCTCCTTTCCATTCGCTTAGGGCATTCCCACTTCGGTCTTGAACATAACCAACGGTAGAAGAGACAGTGCCAGTTCCTGTCCCGGCAGCGGTAAAGGGATCAAGAGTATTTGTCTGGGTCATCAAACTAGCATTGAACACCACCATGGTGTGAAGAGGCAGATCGTAAAGTGCGGAGTTGAGTTCCAAAAAGAGAGTGTCGTTGTCTGGAGCTTGTGAGGCAAATATCTGAGAGGTCCCCGCAGCCTTTTCTTTCAAGGAATATGGAACTTCTTTGAGGTTCTCCACAAACTTACTCAAGCTTGCCTGTAGAGAGGCAAAAAAGCTTTCGGACTTATATCCACCTTCAATCCCGACATTGGTCGTCTCGTAATCGAGAGGAAATGGAGCATCGCCACCGATGTAACCAGAATAAACATCGAGACCTTTGGTCGTGATTTTATTGCTGGTCAATTTCAAATAGGTGGATTCATTGAGCTGATAATTCATCTTCAGATAATGGTCCTTCGATTCTTTTTTAAGGGGGTCCATGTGATAAAATAAATTAGCGTCAGACCTTGCACCAACGCCAGTTCCTTGCCCAAAATTTCCGGATGGGATATCCCACATGGTAAAGGCACCAAAAGTAGCGTTATTGACAATCCCGCGCAACCCGAGAGAGTAGGAATACTTCTCGAATTGACCGCCGGCGATTCCATAACTTCCCGTCGCCTGACCAATGTCGGTAAAAAGAGCACTCATGTAGCGATTCTTCTCGTAGGATTCAAGACCCATATTTCCCACGACAGTAGAATCGGCGTCGCGAAACTTTAAATAGGGAGAGGCACCTTGCGCACTATCATTTCGAACACTCTGCCCCAAATCGATAAATCCTGAAAATTCTTTTGCCATAAGCATGCCTGGAAGCAGCAGCAACCAGGTAAATATATAAACTGATAATTTTTTCATCATTATTCTCCTGTTGTAATTCTTTTACTGTCTTAACGCTTTTCCGTCTGCGGCACTATTACTTCCATGTATCTTCGCATGACATGACACGCACGACTTGCCCATCTCCCGACTCGACAACGCTTCTGATCCGTAAACACCAGAGGGGTGACTTGTCGTGATGTGGCAGTCCTGACAAAGAGACGGCGTCTTCTTATTGAGCAGTCTTACATGCCGGCTTCCGTGTGGTGTGTGGCATTTCAGACAGTCTTCCTCAACAGGTGGATGCTCCCACTTAAATGGCCCGCGTTTATCGGCGTGACATTTATAGCAGAGTTGATTTGTGGAAGGGGCATTCAGCTGATGCTTGGTTGTCGTTCCATGGGGATTGTGACAGTCAAAGCAGTTTACTTTGCCTTCAATGATGGGGTGATGTGAAGATTTCTCCAGATCGATTTTAACTCGCTTGTGACATTGAAGACATGTTTGCGAGGTCGGTTTTCTCTGGGCCGCAGGCACGTGAATGTTGTGGCAATCCACACAGGTCACACCATTTTTGCGGTGATCCCCAATTTTCCAGAACGCCAGATGGGCGGTATTGTTGTGGCAGCTTAAACATTGAGTCTCCAGCTGCTTTCTCATCTCCTTATCTTTGGTGTTGAACGAAACAATGTTCTTTCCATCACCGGCAGAGATATGCGCATCAGCATTGCCGTGGCAATTGGTACATGTTCTTTCAGAACCTTGAAAGGCTTTCGCGTGGTGAGTTTCAGCAAACTTCGTCACAACTGGCTCGTGACAATCATTACACTTCACGACTGGTGCGGCTGCCACTGGGGCATCGGCCGCTGCTGCAAATCCCGAATAGCACATGAGTAGCAGGACAAGTGGCATTAAAAAACACCATTTTTTCACTAGAACCATATTCTCCTCCCTATTAGTTAAGAAACCGCCCAAAAAAATATTTTGCGAAAAATTAGAATTTTTGCGTGAATTGCTATTTGATACTACCTTGACATCGCGTTGCATTACGCCAACCCCGGTACAAAACTTTTGAGGTTGATGTCAGTCGCCATGCTAACGAGAGTCACCGAGACAAAAACGAATGTTCTTCTTTGAACATATTTGTTTTTCACCGCACCATCCTTGGAAATGCTTGATATTGATAGTCTAAGGACTGCTCGGAACTCTTGGCAACGCTTCGGACAAAATGTCACAAGAATGTCACAAAGCTATAATGCAAAGCGCGAATAAAAAAATAACTACAATTTTTTGTGGCCGTCAGAGTTGATGAACCATTTTGAGAAAGGAAACATTTTTTCTTTAAGCGCTGAGATGGCTTCTGGCTCGACCGGGCAGGTATGACGCAGGCCCGTTTTCTCCTCGAGAAGTTGCACTCGCTTTTGAACTTTTTTCAAGAGCGACTCGGTCCGAAAGGCAGAACAGTTATTGCCTTCGTCCCAGGAAGCATCCACATAATTTTTCCAGTCAAAAGGAAATTTGTTGTTGACCATCTTTTTTTGCCACTGGCCTTTCTCGCAAACCACATAGGGACCCTGGTTGTATTCCGGGCCTAAAACATCTTGTGTCTTTGCCAGAAGATGATTCCAAAAACGCATGCCATGGAAATTGCCGGCCAGGTCACCGTAGCTGTAGATGCCGGTGGTTTTGCTGCCTAATAAATATTTTTCCGAGCGGTGCCCGAATTTGAGAACAGCTTCGATGCTTTTTTTCTTGCGAGTCAATTTATGAAAGTAGGCGTAGCCCCGGCCAAAAAAATGTTCAAACTTGTCTGTGCCCAGCTGCACTCCATTAACCACAATGGCTTCGGCAACGGTGTCCTGGTAGATATTTTTTAAGGCACCGGTGGGGGCCTCATACCATTTAAAATCTTGATAAATGCTCAGACTGTTGTTCACGGGTCTCTTGGAGATTTCGTCCGTATGGGCCAGCCAGCGATTAAATTTTCCTTGGACGTGGTTGCGAAAGTACACGCGCAGGCCTTTGTAGAGATTCTTCTCGGAACAGCCCTTCTTCTCATTGACTAAAAGCAAGGCCTGGTCAAAGGCCTCTTCCGTTTTTTGGTTGAGGTACTCCACCGAATCGGGCAGTGGTTCGTAGCGACTGGTGAAGTTGTCCACCTCGCTGGCCACTACAACCGATTGAAGCAGCAACAAAATAAATAGTATTTTCATACGCCTTGTATATGTGAGATAGGGACGCGATTCAATAAATAGGTATTTTTTATACGTTTCTCGTGCTAACTACGGCGCCTATGATTACCACCCAAGACATTGCCCTCCAGTATGGAGGCCGAATCCTATTTAAAGACGTCAACTTGAAATTCATCAAGGGGAACTGCTATGGCATCATCGGTGCCAACGGCTCCGGGAAATCCACCTTCCTCAAGCTTTTAAGTGGCAAGATTTCCGCCACGACAGGAAGGATTGACATCACACCGGGTGAGCGCATGGCGGTTTTGAGCCAGGACCACTATGCCTTTGAGGAAGAGGTCGTCTTGAACACCGTCATCTTAGGGCACTCTGAGCTCATCGCCATCATGAAAGAAAAAGATGCCCTCTACGCCAAAGAAAATTTTTCGGAAAAGGATGGCGAGCGCACCGCCGAGCTTGAATCCCGCTTTGCCGAGCTAAATGGCTGGGAAGCGGAGGCCAATGCTGGCTCACTTTTGGCGGGGCTGGGCGTGGATACGGCCCTTCATTCCAAGAAGATGAAGGAGCTGACCGGCGGGCAAAAAGTTAAGGTCCTGTTGGCCCAGGCGCTCTTTGGGGCGCCGGACATTCTGCTCCTGGATGAGCCCACCAACGACCTGGATTTGAAGGCCATCAGCTGGCTGGAAAAATTTATCATGTCCCAGGAGGAGAGCATCGTGCTGGTGGTTTCCCACGATCGCCACTTTCTCAACAAAGTTTGTACCCATATCTGCGACATCGATTTTTCCAAAATTAAACTCTATGTGGGCAATTATGATTTCTGGTACAAGTCCAGTCAGCTGGCCCAGCGGCTTATCTCGGACCAGAACAAGAGGACTGAGGAAAAAATTAAGGACTTAAAAGAATTTATCGCGCGCTTTTCCGCCAATGCCTCCAAGTCCAAGCAGGCCACCTCCCGCAAAAAGCTGATTGAGAAATTAACCATCGAAGACATCGCCCCATCCAGCCGTCGCTACCCTTTTTTGGGCTTTCGCCAGGAGCGGGAGGCAGGAGACCAGCTCCTGCGGGTGGATGGATTAAACTTTGTGCGCGATGGGAAGAAGATTCTCAATAATGTTTCTTTTACCTTGAAAAAAGGCCAGAAGGTGGTCTTCCTGGCCAAATCTGAGATCATAACCACCGAGCTTTTTAAAATTTTAATGGGTGAAAGCACACCGGATTCCGGGAAGATTGAATGGGGCGTAACCACCTCCCGCGCCTACCTGCCCACGGATAACTCGGCCTTTTTTCAAGATGCTAAAGTCTCTTTGATTGATTGGCTCAGACAATATTCCAAGGATCAAACTGAAACCTTTATCCGCGGTTTTTTAGGGCGAATGCTCTTCTCCGGGGAAGAGGCACTTAAAAAATGCACCGTGCTCTCGGGTGGCGAGAAAGTTCGCTGTATGCTGGCCAAGATCCTGCTCACCAACGCCAATGTCCTCGTTATGGACAATCCCACCAATCATCTGGACCTTGAAACCATTACCGCCTTAAACGAAGGGCTGATCGATTTTAAGGGCACCCTCCTGTTTTCCTCCCATGATCACGAGTTTATCCAGACTATTGCTACGCGGGTAATCTCAATAGAAGACAAAGGTGTTCGGGATGAAGAGTGTAGCTATGATCAATTTGTCGGATACGAAGAATAGCTTTCCTTTTGCATTTTTCTCCTGTATAGCTTGGCGCATCAACCTCGAATAAGGATCTTTTTTGGACTTCAATGAACTCTCACTCAATCCCCTGCTTTTAAAATCCGTGGCCGAGCTCGGCTATATTACGCCGACTGAAATACAGGCAAAAGTCATTCCGCTCCTCCTGACTGAGGAATGCGATTTCATTGGCCAGGCCCAGACCGGAACCGGCAAGACAGCGGCGTTTGCCTTGCCTCTCTTGGAAAAGATTGACATCAAATCGCGCCATATCCAGGCCTTAATTTTGGCCCCCACCCGCGAGCTGGCCAATCAGGTTAAAGAGGAAATTGTTAAGCTCGGCAAGCACCTGAAGATTCGCGTTGAGGCCATCTTCGGTGGCGCTTCCTACGACAAGCAGATTTATGGCATTCGCCACGGTCATCCCCATATTATCGTCGGGACACCCGGTCGGGTGATTGATCTTTTGGAGAAGGGCATTCTCAAATTCGAAACCGTCAGTCACGTCATCCTCGATGAGGCCGATGAGATGCTCAATATGGGATTTCTAGAGGATGTGAATACCATCCTGGAATCCACCAACGAGGAAAAACGCATTTGGATGTTCTCGGCCACCATGCCCAGGCCGATTGTGAACATGATCAACTCCCAGTTTAAAAATCCCAAGATGGTTTCTATTCAGAAGAAAACGGTGAGCAATGCCGACATCGAGCAAAGTTATTATGTTATTCGCGAAAGAAATCACAAAGAGGCCTTGTGCCGCATCTTTGATATGACGCCCGATATTTACGGATTGATTTTTTGCCGGACGCGCCTGGAAACTCGCGATCTCGCCAATGAGCTCACGCTGCGCGGACACAAGATCGAAGTTCTGCACGGTGAGATGTCCCAGAAGGAACGGGACTTCGCCATGGCCCAATTCAAGAGCAAGCGAACCAATATTATGGTTTGCACCGACGTGGCGGCGCGGGGGATTGACGTCAGCAATCTCACCCACGTTATCAACTATGGTCTGCCTCAGGAAATTGACTCCTATATCCACCGCATCGGACGAACCGGTCGAGCGGGCATGAAAGGTATCGCCATTACGCTGGTGGACTCTCGGGATATTTACTCCATCCGTCGCTTAGAAAAGATGTTGGGTGTCACCATTGCTCGCAAAGACCTGCCCTCCGTCGCCGATCTGAAGGCGATGAAGGTGCTGCGGGAAATTGAAAATATGGGGCCGATTTTCGCCGCCCTCCAGGACAAAAAGGGTGACTTCAAAACTGATGAAACCTTTGATTTGTTTAAAACTTACTTTGAGCATCTCTCCAAAGAAGAGGCGCTGAAAATTCTTTTTACCTGGACCTTCAATAGCGAGCTGAAACGTCTCACGGACATCGGACCTCTCCAAGAACCTCGCTTCGAGGAGCGCCAGCGCCATTTCTCGCGCCCGCAGTCAGGGGGAGGACGATCGCGCAGTAACCGAGGCAGCGGTTACCACAATCGCCGCCGTAACTAGGCCTTCCAATCTTTTTTTAGCAGCACAAAAACGTGATGGGGAACGTCGGCGTACATAATTTTGCCGTGAAAGGTAAAACCAAGTTTTTTGATGATGTTGAGGGACGCCGCATTTTGCGGATCGGCGAAAGCGTACACTTCGGAAAATTCGAGTTCTTCAAAAGCATATTGAAGCATGGCCCTCGACACTTCGGTTCCAAGGCCTTGTCCCCAGTACGGCCGTCGCAGCCGATAGGCCAGCTCATGAATATTTTTGCCCTTCAGTTCGTAGGAACCCACCCCACACAGGCCGACAAATTCTTTCGTTTCTTTAAGCTCGATAATGAATTTACCCAGTCCTTTTTCTTGATAGAGCGAGATGCGCTGGGCGAGCTTGTCGTCTAAATCCTTTTCGTTCTGGTAGGCATAGGTGCCAGGGACGCAGAAAGTATTAAGGCCCTCATCGAGAGGAAGAAGCTGCATGAGCGGCCGATCTTCCAAGGTCCAGCTTCGAAGAGTCAGCCGTGGTGTGTCTAACATAAGTTCAGGGCGCATGAGTCTGAGACTACTGAATAAATCCTCATTATTCAATGAGTTAAGGACAAGAAGAAATTACACAAAGGCGATGCAACTTTTCTAATTTCATGATACTGCTGTGCGCGCATTAAATAGATATTGTTAAACAGGAGATTCCTATGTCTTTCATTTCACGTCGCATTCTCGGACTGGTGATTGTCAGTGCCCTTCTTACTCAAGGCACCGCCTTTGCCAGAAACGATGGTGGAGGAAATGGAAATTCGGGCAATCAATCTTCCACTCCTTCAGGCAATAATTCATCCAATAATGATGATCACGGCAATAGTCACTACGGCGAGGGCAACAACGGCAATGGCGTAGGCAATACCGGAACGGGCAATCAAGGAAATGATAAACCCGTAGGCAACGCCGGGGGCGACCATGATTCTGATGATAATGGAAATGGAAATGGAAATGACAACGAGAACGGCCACCATGGTGACGGTAACAATGGAAATGGCGTAGGCAATACCGGAACCGGAAATCAAGGCAACGACAAACCAGTGGGCAACGCCGGAGGCGACCATGGTTCAGGAACACCGGGAACCGATAATCCTGGCAGTGGAACTCAAGGGAGCGGCGATCCGGGAACCGATAATCCCGGCAGTGGAACTCAAGGCAGCGGCGATCCGGGGAATCAGGGTTCTGGCGATCAGGGTTCTGGCAATCAAGGCAGCGGAACGCAAGGCTCGGGCGATCAGGGCAGTGGCAGTGGGGCCCAATCATCCGAAAGCAATCGCGGTAAGTTTAAGTTCAAATTTGTCCCTCTGCTTTTTGGCGACGTGGACTCTATCACACGCATCTACAACATGAGCGGAATGGAAAGCACACTTTTCAAAGATACAAGTGACTCAGATACGCAAGGCCTGGTGGAGCTGGATAATTATCTCAACGGATTTAAAGTCGTAAAGCAGATCGACTACAATCTTGGCGTCGGCGTGGCGGGAGTTCTTACACACACCTACCTGCCTGGCATTGGCGCCTCTATTGGAATCGCTCCTTACGGCGGCTCCAAAATGGTATATACCAACTATGCCTCCGACGAGTCAGCACTCAAAGACTTAAAACGTCGAATGCCCTTCAAGGCAAGCGAGGCGCTTGAACTCAAAGTGGGAGAGTCAGTTCTCCTGGATCAAAAAGGCGGCCTCTTCATCGGTGCTGGAATTTCTGCCTATGGCCTGGGAATCGGCGGCAAGGTCATTATTGAAGGCCACTTTAAAACTTATGTGGAACGCATGACCGATGAGAAGGTGCTCGCCTCAATTTTCACTGATAAAGTCGTGGGCGCCTCTGTTTATACCAGTGCCGGCATTCTGGGACTTTCCCAGAATCGAGTTCGAGAGCTGTCTGAAGGATTTAACTACATTATCGATCTCTCTGATGAAACCGGGCGCAGCGCTTACGAGGCCCTGGTGAAAGGGAACCTAACTCAGGCCGAGAAGGTGGCCGATCTGTCTCCCCTGCGCGCGGTGAAGCGAACGGAAACCCTTCAGCGTAAGCTGGTTGGAAACTCACGCCGCCTCACCTTAGGAATCCCATTCATTAACCTTTCTGTCGGCGAGGGACTTTTCCTTGAGCACAGCTATCGGGTCAATCACGTTGATGGACTCTATACCGATATGGAATACGGAATCTTCCAAAAATCCAGCTCCAGTCGTTTGATCACACGGCACAAGAGTGTCTCACAAGTCTTTGTGGGCGGCACCGCCGAAACCAAAGACCAAACTCTGGCAGTTGTTTCCAAGCTGACAGAAGGAAAATTTAGCTGGAAGTATGACGACGATCACGGCACTTCCAAGAAGTTCAACCGCTATCTGCGCAATCTCAGAGGCCGAACCGGGCTTGAGGAATTCTTAAATGTGCAGATTGCTGATAAAGAAAAACTCGGCTACACCGAAATTAACTTTAACGTCACCTACCCTGATCTTTATGTGCGTTACTTGTTGTCCCAAGGTCGTAGTGATGAATTTGCCAATAACATCCAGATTCGTGCCCATGAACTCATGGTGGAATATTTCAAAGATCAGGTGGACCAGGATCGCATCTGCCCGTGGAATGTAGGGAATGACAGCTTAAGCGCCATTGGCACCAAAATTTGCGTGAAGACCTTCGCGAAACAGATTGCCAAAAAAACCGCTCAGCTTTCGGCCCTGATCGTCGCAACTCGTGGCAAACAAAAAGACGGCAAGAAATTTGCCAAGTCCCTTGCCAACTTAGGCGAGCTGATCTGGTCAAATCCGTTCCTGTTTCGCTCACTGGTTGAGCAGGGAAGAAAGTGCGGGCTGTCGGCCGAATTAGTCATGACGGGAAAACGCATCAGCTATCTAAAGCGCGAGCTGGTCAGCAACTCAGACTCAACCTGTAGCGTACGGTAAATTTCTACTCGCAGAAAATTTTCTGCATGGAGAGAATGAGCTTGGTCACTTTCTTCTCAGCGATGCTGTAGTAAGAAAATTGTCCGTCTTTTCTCACCTGGAGCAGCTTTTCCCGATGCATGCGATTTAAAAATTGCGAGACCTGTGACTGGGATACGTTACACAGCTGCACCAATTCACTCACGGTCTTCTCACTATCGGCCAGGTAACACAGAATCATCAGTCTTTGCGGATGGGCCATGGACTTCAGGATCGAGGAAACTTCAAGGCACTGGCCTTTCATCATTTCAGTTTTCATCATCCGCTCCCCAATTATTATTTTCAACCGCTGGCCGGGTTAATTCAGCATGGCGTCTGTTTCCAATGAGCCAGTAGTAACCCAATGGTACCGCAAAACGACTTAAAAGTGTGGCGGCAATTTCGCCAAAAATAAGACTGACCGCCAGACCTTGAAAGATGGGATCAAAGAGCATGACGGAACTGCCCACGACGACGGCGGCGGCGGTTAACAGCATGGGCCTGAAACGTAAAACCCCGGCACTGATTACGGCCTCCTTCAAGGCATATCCGTTTTTAATTTGGTGCTCGATAAAATCCACTAAAATAATCGAGTTCCGCACGATGATTCCCGCTCCGGCGATAAAGCCAATCATGGAGGTGGCGGTGAAATAGGCCCCGGTCAGATAGTGCCCCGGGATAATACCTATTAGTGAGATGGGAATCGGCGCCATGATGACGAAGGGAACGAGAAAACTTTTGAACCATCCCACCACCAGAATATAGATCAGAATCATCACGACTAAAAAGGCAGCCCCCAGGTCCCGAAAAACCTCGTAAGTGATAAACCATTCCCCGTCCCACTTGATGATTGTCTCATGATTATTCCAGGGGACCTCAGCGGTTTGGGTGGGGTACGAAATCTGGGGCCCGAGTTTTAAAATGCCGTAGACGGGGGCCTCCTCCGAACCTGCCAGCTCTGAGAGCACATACTCCACCGGGCGTAGATTTTTGCGATAAAGTGTTTCAGTCTTTAGGATTTGAGTTTGCCCAAGCACATTGCCGGCCCCCACCACCCCCGCCTCAAAGCTGGGAAAAGTCTGACCCTTAAATGGGTTTACTCCTGAGCGGGTATTTTGATCGAGGGATAAAACCACCCCGACCTCTTCCGGAGTCGTGATATCATCCAAGGTGGCCACCTTGGACTCACTAAAAATCAACTGACCTAAGCTCCAGCTTTGAACCGCCTTGGTTCCGTAGGTTGCCGCTTTCTTATAGTCATAAGGAATGATCATCCGTGCTCGTGATTCACGCCAGGAATAGTCGAGATCGACAATGCTTGACTCACTGGCGAAGAGCTGGTGAATCTCGCTTCCTGCCTTTCTTCTGGAGGCGGCATCTCCGCCATAAATTTCCGCCACCATCGTGGCCATGACCGGCGGTCCCGGTGGAATCTCCAGCACCTTGGAGATCGCACCTTTCGCCTGGGAAAACTCATGAACCACGGGGCGCAGCTCATTGATAATTTCATGCCCCGATTTTTTCCGTTCGCCCTTGTCCGCGAGAATAACGTGCAGATCGCTCATGAATTCGCTTTTGCGCAAGAAGGTATGCTTCACCATACCTGAAAAGGAAAAGGGAGCGGCCTCACCGGTGAAGATCTGGACCTTTTTCACATCGGGATGCTTAAGCAAGCTCAATGCCAGCTCCTGTGACCACTGACTGGAAATCATCAGGGGCGTCATGACCGGGTAATCCAAGGTAATTTGAAACTCACTCTTATTGTCAAAGGGAAGCATTTTTACTTTGACCGCTTTGGTGCCCACCATGGAGGTCGAGGCCAAAAACAGGGCCACCACCAGAAGGGTGAAGAGCATACTCCATTTTTTATGGGAGAGAAGATGATCACTCAGCCAGATGTAAAGACGATCTAATCTGGAATGCTCAGGCGTCGCGGATTCCCCATGACTCTCGGAGTGTTTCAATAACTTCACCGAGGCCCAAGGCGTGACGATAAAGGCGACGAAGAGGGAAAGAATCATGGCCAGGCTGGCCCCGACAGGAATGGGCCGCATATAGGGCCCCATCAGTCCGCGCACGAAGGCCATGGGAAGGATGGCGGCAATGACGGTGATGGTCGCCAGGATCGTTGGATTTCCCACCTCACTCACGGCGCGAAGGGTGGCCTGAATAATGGTGAGCTTTTTATAGGTTTTGAGATAGCGCTCAATATTTTCCACCACCACAATGGCATCATCCACCAAAATTCCGATGGAAAAGATCAAGGCAAATAACGTCACGCGGTTCAGGGTATAACCCATGAAATAATAAACCGCTAAGGTCAGGGCCAGGGTCACTGGAATGGCTATGGCCACGACAATGGCGGCCCTTACTCCCATGGCAAGGGCGATAAGCAACGTGACTGAAAAGGTTGCCATAATCAAATGCTGGATCAGCTCGTGGGATTTTTCCTTGGCCGAGGCACCATAATCACGAACGATGGTCAGTTGCACATCGGCAGGAAGATCTTTTTTCGAAGCATCAAGACGAGAGAGAATAGTTTCGGCCAGATCCACCACATTAGTGCCCTTTCTTTTGGAAAAGCTGATGGTCACGGCCTGGGCCCCTTCAATTTTCTCATCTTTACTGTAGAGCACGGAGAGACGAGTGCGCTCTTCCGGGCCATCAACCACCTGGGCCACATCCCCCACCTTGACCACCCGCCCGCCGCGACTACCGATGGGAAGCTGGGAAATCTCCTGAATTGAACTGAGCTTGCCGCCCACCTCGACGTCCAGCACTTTTTCTTCCGACCAGTTCTTGCCCGCCGGCAATAGGGCATGATTCATCTTCAGAGCGGTTTCAAGGTCAACCAGAGTGACCGAGGATCGTGCCATTTTGTCGGCACTGGCAATAATTCGAATGGCCCGTCGTACCCCGCCGAGGAGTTCGACTTTCCCGAGATCAGGAGTACTGGAGAGCTGTCGCGCCAGAGGGGCCACGAGCTTTCGCAGCTCGAAATCGTTGCGGGCCTTCGAGGTAAAAGTCACCGCCAAAAATGGGACATCATCAATACTGTAGGATTTGACTTCTGGTCGTTGAACATTGGGCGGGAGCTCACCCATGAGGGACATTAACTTATGGTGAACTTTGACCAGAGAAGGTTCTATGGGCTCATTGACCTTGAAACGAACGGTGACTAAACTTCCGTGGGGACGGCTCATGGAATAAATGTATTCCACACCATCCAGACCCCACAGGGCCCGCTCCACCGGCTCGCTAATATTTCGCTCGATATCCCGCGCCTCCATCCCCGGAGCGGGGATCATCACATCAATCATGGGAACGGTAATCTGCGGCTCCTCCTCCTTTGGGGTCAGATAGACTGAACCAAGTCCGAGCAGCAGCGCGACGACAATCGTCACAGGCGTAAGTTTAGATTGAACAAAAGTTTCCGCCAGCTTTCCGGCAAAACCTTTTATTATTTTAGGTGGCTTCATGGATTTCCTCTTTTCTTAATTATAAATCTCAAAAATGTTGGCCATCACTTCCAGGTATTGATTCTCGACCGCCGCCTTATTCTCGATCAGGTCAACTCGTCGATTGATCACCTCTGAAAGCTGGAGCGCCGAGATCGGCCCAGACCGAAAAAGCTTCATGGCATTGGCGGTTTGCTCTTCTAACAATCGTTCGGTATCGGAAAGCAGTTTTAAGTTTTCATCCAAAACACCTTTGGTCGCCACGAGATTTTGGCGGGCAATCAATTCATCTTGCCTCGCCGCCGCGATCTTTGCCTCGCTCGCTCTATGTTTCGCCTGAGCTTCGGCCACTCGACCATAGGAATCAGGATTGAAAAGATCCCAGGTTACATTTATGCCGAAGGTCTGGCTGCCTTGAAAATCTCGCGCGCCACTATAAACATTGTGCTGGGCAAACAGGCCCACCTGGGGCAAGAATCTGGCGCTTTCAACCTCTTTCATCTTTGCCAAAGCATTTACCTCCATGGCATTTGCCAGGAGAACGCTGGAGTTGGGATTGGAGGTGGACGCGGGCAGATTTTTATCCAGATAATCGTGGAGAGTAGCGCCGAGGTCCGGAACCCAATCTCCTTCGATTGCCGCTTTTTTTCCAATCCAATCCTTTTTACTTTGAACTTCCAGAAGAAATTTTGCGTTTAATCCCACAATCCGATTATGAACCGCCTTGAGGCCCAGGAGGCCTGAGAAACCCACTGGATTTGACTTAGCACCGACTTGATAGGAGGCCATGACCTTCGACAATTCCGCCTTGAGATGGGCCAAATCGGTCACCGCCTTACTCGAGATCACGACGTACCCATAGTGCCTGGACAGCTCACCGTACTCCTGCGTTTTGCGGGCCTCAATTTCCAGCACCCGCGCCTGAAGAATGAGGTCCATCATTGAAGACTGGGCAACTCTGCTACCTCCCTCATAAAGTGGAAGCTGCAGGCCAATCGTTCCGGTCTGATAGACCTCGCGCTCGGGATTATTAAGAACCGTCGGGTTAAAGTCAGCGGCGGTAATGGAGCGCTGACCTAAATTATTGAAAAAAACCTGTCCCGGGTCATCGCTACTGAAAATTTGTCCGGAGACGTAGGCCTTTGGCAGCCAATGTCGATTCGCTCTGTCGAAGGCCAAAGATGAACTCTCTCGCTCCTCTCTTGCGGCCTGAATTAATGATGACTTTTGAGAGAAGCTCTGCCAGATCTCTTCAAAAGATTTAATCGCTTTCACCTGGCCGAAGGCCCGCGAGGCCATGAGCAAGAACAGAAAAATAAGTATTGTTTTCATCATTCCTATCCTGATTCCTAGTTACAACAGCTTCCCGTTTTTGCCTCTGAGCTACAGCATGAGGGGGCCTGATTCCAAGGCATCTTCTGAAGTAGAAAAACCATTGGACAATGACCTGTCACGCCTGAGATAGACAGCCCCACTCCCACCAAAAGGGCCAGATAGATAAAACTGGCATTGATAAAATGAGCGCCTAGAAAGGCGAAAAAAACCATACCGGCGGCAACAAGATGAACTTGCCTCATGATAGGAAAAATGGATTTTTCCCCAATGACTGGTTTATTTTGCTCCTTCCATCTGATCATCCCTCCCTCATAAGAGGAAAGTGTGAGCTTCAAGGAATTGTATTTTTCAAGAATGGGTAGCGCCAGCTGGGAACGTTTTCCCGAGCGACAGATGACCATGACATCGTTGTCCTTTAGATTTTGCAAGATTCCCGGTGCCAGCAGATCAATTTGTGACAGGGGACAAAAAATTGCCTCAGGAATGCGCTCGGCCTCAAACTCCTCTTTCTCTCTAACATCTAAAATAATCATAGGCGTCCTTTTTTTTGCTCAAAGTTGATAAGTCATCATATTACATTATTACAATATGTCAATTCTATAATTCACTCACGAGTGCCCCAAAATTCGGGCATTAACGTTTGATTTTATTACTCAAACATATTTTTTAAGAAAATCTCATTTTTCTGCCGATAAAACAGCATTACTTACCCCCGAGGTTATGCATGACAATCGACAATCACGAACCCATGTTACCGAACGCCCAACTGCCACCGGAAAAACCTAAAAATCGTTGGAGGAAATTCCTCTTCGCCTTCCTGGGTTTTCTGGCCTTGGTTGCCACCAAATATGTTCTTTCCTTTTTTGCCGCCGAAACCCAAGTCCAAATGTCGAAATATGATGGCTGGGATGCCGAATTTAAGGCCTCCTTTGTCGCCAGCTGTGGCGAGGCCTCTAAGGCCTCCATCCTTGAACAGCTAACCACCCTGGGCAAAAATGAACCGGGCCAGAACGAAAAGGCCAGCTCGACCTATGCCACGAGTTATTGCGAATGTATGTCAACGCGAATTGAGCAGAAAAATCTCATCGCCACCAAATATAACCAGCTCAAAGGCACAGACAGCTATGAACAAGAAACCTCAACTATCGTCGAAACCTACATGCAGACCCCGGAAGGCAAAGTTGATACCCAAGAATGCAGTACACTGGCCGAAACAAGCAGTGGGGTGAAGATCAGTGATGAGGAATATTTTGTCGCCAGCTGTGCCAGCTCCACCGTCACTGAGGTGATAAAGCAGGCCAAACTTGATCCCAAGACGATGGAGCAGACAAGAAAAGTACAAATACAGAGATACGCACAGGAATACTGTGGATGCGTCGGCTCGGGTGTTTACAAGGCCGCCAAAGTGGCCCTGGAAAAAAGTGATCGCCGCCCCACCAGCGATGATGATACCAGCGAGTTTGTCGATGGATACATTGACACGCCTGAGGGTAAGATGATCATGGAGCAGTGTAGTACCTTGGCCGAAAGTGAGATGGTGAAATAGTTCTTACGGCGCTGTGAACATGGATTTCCAAAAATCTTTTTGATCCTCGACTGACACACTCGAGAGGCTGGCCTTGCCATTGTTCAGCAACTCAAGACAAAGTTTTGCAACTTGGGCCATCTGTTTTAGACCATTCCAGCGAAGTACATCCACCGCCCTGAGATTTTGGGTGGTCAGCTTGACATCCAAGGGCGACAGATAACAGATCGACAGCTCGGGCCGACCGCGATTGGGGCGAACATAACAGTTGGCGTGAGTCTCGTACGCATATTTTTTGATAGTGGAGCAGCTTTTTATTTCATAGGGCGAGAAAAACACGAAAAGAGAAAGCTCACGCTGCAGGCATAGCAAAGTTTCGTCTCGCCATAAATCACCTTGGTAGGTGGAATAGCTGGTATCTAAAAAACGCTGACAGTACCGCTTGCCATATCCGATGGAATATCCGTCCGCACCGCACGCCAGATAATTTTCCACGCATCGACTGTAGTATTCGCAGCTCAGATCTGTCGGGCGCGAGCAGGTCGAATCAAAGCTCCAGCTCGGGGAGCACAGAAAACAGAGGGAAATGGCGACCAGAAACACTTTCGACAAGATCGTCTTCATGCCCCATGCATGCGCTGAAAGCTCTCAGCTGGCCATGAGCTATGTAAATTTTACTCAAAGAGAATACGGAGCATCCGCCGAAGGGGTTCGGCCGCGCCCCAAAGTAGCTGATCCCCCGAAGTAAAGGCATTGAGAAAGCTGTCACCTAATCTCATCTTGCGGACGCGCCCAAGGCCCAGCGTCAAAGTTCCACTAATGGCGGCGGGAGTCAGCTCCGCCAAAGTGAGGTCTTTTTTATTAGGAACCAATTTCACCCAGGGATTGGCCTCTCTGAGCATCCCTTCGATTTCCGAAAGAGGAAGATTTTGGTTCAGCTTAATCGTGAGTCCCTGACTATGGCAGCGCAAAACCCCCACTCGCACACAGGTCCCGTCGACGGGAATGGGTTTGGTGGTTTGCAAAATTTTATTGGTTTCCGAAAAGCCTTTCCATTCCTCACGACTTTGGCCCATCTCGTATTCGGAATCGATCCAGGGCAATAAACTGTAGGCCAGGGGATGGCCAAAATGCTCATGGGGAAGCTCTTCAGAGCGAATAATCCCGGTTACCTTTTTCTCAAGTTCGAGAGCGGACTGGGCCACATTTAAATTTTTTTGCAGCCCGCGCCCGACGCAGTCATACTGCGCCACCAACTCTTCCATGTTTTTGGCCCCTGCTCCGGAAGCGGCTTGATAGGTCATGGTCGAGATCCACTCCACGAGATTGGCCTTGAACAATCCCTGAATCGCCATGAGCATTAAACTGACCGTGCAGTTGCCCCCGACAAAGGTGGTCTCCCCTCTCTGCAAGGCGCTCTTGATCACGTGCATATTCACAGGATCGAGAATAATAGTGGCCTCTTTTTCCATCCGAAGAGCGGAGGCGGCATCAATCCAGAAACCGCGCCATCCCTCGCGCTTGAGCATGGGATAGTACTGTTTGGTGTAATCTCCTCCCTGGCAGGTGAGAATCACATCCATTTTTTTCAGGGCATTTAAGTCCGAGGCATCGAGAATTTTTCCAAAATCCCGGCCATACATTTTGCCGCTCACCGATCGACCGGTGGCGCTGGCACTGAATAGGGTAAACTCACCCAGCGAAAAATCATTTTCCGCCTGCATCCGCTCCATCAGGACTTGTCCAACCATTCCGCGCCAACCAACTATTCCAATATTTTTAAGCTGCATAAATTCCTCACAAGTGATGACTATTATGCAGAAGAGTGCATCGTTATGTCTAAAACTCTCAGGAATCTGCGAATAATTTTTTTCTTGTCGCTTTTCCTCCCCTTCGTTACCCTGTTGTCTCATTCACTGAAAGTGTGACAGGAGTGACTATGTCCGTCTCAAAAAACGTCCTCAAATTTGGTGGAACTTCCATGGCCGATGCCAAGGCCATGCTCAGGTCGGCGCAAATATGCCTGGATCATCACGCCCATCTGGTTGTGGTCTCGGCCACCTCGGGCACCACCAATCAGCTGTTGGAAATTGCCTCAATGGGCGAGCAGGGCCAGCGAGATCGGGCCCATGCTCTGGTGGTCCTCATCAAAAATAAGCATATCCTCATCGCCCATGAGTTAGGTTTGGGAGAGGTCGAAATGAATGCGCTGGAGAATCTCTTCGGCGAGTTGGCCACCCTGGCGGAAGGAATTCTGCTCATGCGGGAGGCCTCAAGTCGCGCCCGCGATCGTCTGGCGGCGCTTGGGGAGCGCATGAGCTCGCTCCTCTTTCGACAGGCCCTCGCCCTGGTGGCGACCAAGCAGGAGGTGCGACTCCTCGATGTTCGAAAGGTCATGCGCACGGATGATAACTTTGGCCAGGCCCGGCCAATGACCGATGATATTAGAAAACTTATGGCCACCCACCTTCCGACTCTCGGTGAGGATAGTGCCATCTACGTGACCCAAGGTTTTATCGGCGAGACTGAAGACGGCTTCACCACCACTCTCGGTCGCGGGGGAAGTGATTACTCTGCTGCCCTCTTGGCGGAAGGTCTGGAGGCGTCGGTGCTGGAGATCTGGACTGACGTCACGGGAATCGCCACCACCGATCCCCGTTTATGTCCCAAGGCCCGCTCTATTCCCGAGATAACTTTTAAGGAGGCCGCCGAGCTGGCGGTGTTTGGCGCTAAAGTTCTCCATCCCACAACGTTGGCACCGGCGATGCGAGCGCGCATCCCGGTTTTTGTCGGCTCCTCCTACGAACCAAAGGCGGGAGGGACCTGGATTCGCTGGCAGACTGAGGACGCCCCTCTGGTGCGCGCCATGGCCCTGCGAAAAAACCAAGGGCTGATTACCCTTTCAACCCCGAAGATGTTAAACCAGTATGGCTTTCTGTATGAGATTTTTAAAATTTTTAACCAAAATCAGGTCAGCGTGGACGCCATCACCACCTCGGAGATCTCAGTGGCCATGACGGTTGATGCCTCGGTGCTGGCGAATAAAAATCTCGCTCGCGACTTAAGCGAGCTGTGCGAGGTAAAAATTGAGCAGAGCTTGACTCTGATCTCCATGATTGGAAACAATATCAATCATACCGCAGGACTGGCGCTCTCCATTTTTGAGGCCCTGGGGAGCATTAACGTGCGCATGATCTGCCAGGGGGCTTCGATTCATAATTTCTGTTTTTTAGTGGAAGGGACTCAGGGAGAAGAGGCCTTGCGACGTTTACATAAGGCCTTTTTGGAAAACTAATATGAATGCTATAAAAAAAATTGCCATTATTGGAAAAGGAAAAACCGGTGGTCAGGTGGTGGAACTGGCCCGGCAAACTCACCGTCCCTATGAGGTGTTCGACTCTCACAGCGACTTCACGCAGGTGGCGTGGGATTCCTACTGTGGTGCCATCGTGTTCATCCCTGCCGCCGCCCTGGCGACGCATCTTGAAACTTTTATCCAAAGCAACCTCCCTATGATCATTGGCACGACCGGTTTTGAATTTCCCAGTGATCTGAGACAAAGGCTGTTGGCCAAGAAAATAAGCTGGATTCACGGGCGCAATTTTTCCCTTGGCATGCAGCTCGTTCATTCAATTCTTACCTACCTGGGAACATCGTCTCACCTTCTGCCCGAGGCCCATGGTCAGATTCACGAAATTCATCATACCAAAAAACTTGACGCCCCCAGTGGCACCGCCAAGGCCTGGGCCGAATGGTATGGCGATAAAAATATTCCCATCACCTCTGAACGCGTTGGGGATGTCATCGGCGATCACCGCTTCACGCTCGCAACTCCTTACGAAAAAATCAGCGTGCAACATCAGGCCTTAAGCCGCAGCATCTTTGCCCAAGGGGCGGTGTGGGCCTTGGATTTTCTGTTGCAAAATCAAAAGGCAAAACAGCTCTACGGATTATTGCCCTTTGAGCAAATTGTTCCCTTGGCCCTTCATTAAAGGAAAATAAAAGATGAACGTTCGCAACTATCCGCTCTGGACCGCTCTGGTAACCCCACTGACGAATGATGGAAGTATTGACTATCCCACCTTGAAGAAACTTATTAAGGCGCAGGAGGAGGCCAAGAACGGCCTTCTCATTTTAGGCAGCACCGGCGAGTCTCTCAACCTTGATGATCGTGAGCGGCGAGATATCGTGGAGTTTGTCCTAGGTCTTGCGCCTCAAGTCCCCATTATGGTCGGCGTCGGTGGCATTAACTTGAAGGAGACCTTGAGCTGGCTCTCCTTCCTCGAGAAATTTCCCATTCACGCTTATCTTCTGGTGGTTCCTCTCTATGCTAAACCGGGAGTGATGGGCCAATATTATTGGTTCAAGGCGCTCCTCGATCACGTGTCAAAACCTTGCATGATTTATAATATTCCCGGACGAAGCGCCACTCCCCTTCAAGTGGAAACAGTTCGCAAGCTTCGAGGTCACCGCAATTTCTGGGCCATCAAGGAAGCTTCAGGCAAGGAAGCTGACTTTAAAAATTATAAAGAGGCCGCGGGACCATCGGTTCAACTCTATAGTGGCGATGATTCACTCTTGCCTTCCTTTGTACCACTGGGCTGCGAAGGGCTTGTCTCTGTTGCCAGCAACGCCTGGCCGAAAGAAACTCACAGCTACGTCAAGATGGCCCTGGATGGCGCCACTGAGGTCATTAAAAACTGGGTGGCATGGAGCAATGTTTTATTTGAGGCCTCCAACCCTGTCCCGGTCAAGCGTCTCATGTTCGAGCAAGGACAAATCCGTACGCCGAATCTTCGACCTCCTCTGACCCATGAGGATCTGGTGGACGCTACAAATTTAATCAAGGCCGATCGCGAAGTGCGCGATTGGTTTAGCAGGAGTTCCCATGAGTAGTGATGATTTTATTGAGGTCTTAGAACGACTTGAGCGAGGTGAACTTCGCAGTGCCTTTTTTGAGGAAGGAGAATGGCGCCCTAATCCTCATGTGAAAGAGGCGATCATCAAGGCCTTCCGCCAGGGGTCCCTTCAGCAAATGGGTGATTATGTGGACAAGCACACCCTCCCCATCCGGCAGTTTCGAGCGGAGGATGGCGTGCGCATTGTCCCCTCAGGCTCCGCTGTGCGGCGAGGTAGCTTCATTGCCAAAGGCGTGATCATCATGCCGCCATCCTATATTAATATCGGTGTTTATGTGGATGAGGGCAGTATGGTCGACAGCCACGTCCTCCTGGGCTCCTGCGCCCAGATTGGAAAACGGGTCCATCTCTCGGCTGGGGTACAAATTGGCGGGGTCCTGGAACCCATCGGGCAAACCCCCGTGGTCATCGAGGATGATTGTTTTATCGGGGCCGGCTCGGTCATCGTCGAAGGTATCCTGGTCAAAAAAGGAGCGGTCATCGCCCCTGGCGTGGTGCTTTCGCGGGGCACGCCCGTGTACGATTGCGTGCATGAAAAAATTCTTCACCCCGGACATCATATCCCCGAGTACGCCGTGGTTATTCCCGGAACGCGCCCGCTTGATTCTCTCGGCAGCGCTCGACCTTGGGCCCATAAGATGGGCCTGGCGGCCCAATGTGCTTTGATCGTAAAATACCGTGATGAGAAAACTAATGCCGGGCTGACCCTGGAAAATGCCTTGCGCTAACTGAAGAAGGATGGACGATGAATAAATTAAGCCGCGTCGATTACCCTATCAAGGAACTTCCAAGCGGTGACCACCTGCTTATCTCGACGTTTAAAATTGAAAGTAACCAGGCCGGCCCGCATGTTCATATCCAGGCCTCGGTCCACGGTGCAGAACTTCAAGGCAATGCCGCCATCTATCATCTCATGGAATTTTTCATTCACCATCCCTTTAAAGGCAGTGTGACCTTTGTCCCGCTTGCCAATCCCACCGCCACCAATACTAAGATGGGGGCCTACACCTACGGGCGCTTTAATCCCATCACCGGTCATAACTGGAACCGCTGTTACGAGGACGTCATGACACGACCGGAGGAGCAGATTGGCGGCAGCATCAAGAGGTTCGTCGAGTCCTCCGCATCGGCCCCCTGGCCCCAAATCAAGCGCGATTTTAAAACGCTGCTCCAGCAGTCCTTGAAAAATTTAGAAGTGCATCTGACAAAAAAAGGTGAGAACGAAAATAAAAAGCTTTTTCTCTTTCTGCAGATGCTGGCGGCCCCGGCGGATATCGTTCTCGATCTCCACACTGGCCCGGCGTCAACTCGTTACATCTACTCGGCGGTTTATCAAAAAAAATCCGTCCTTGATTTTCACTTCCCCTTTGTCTTGAATATTCCCAATGAATTTGCCCAGGCCATGGATGAGGCCACCTTTATGCCGTGGGTGCATCTGAACCGAGAGTTTAAGGCCAAAGGGCGAGATGTTCCCTTGGAATTTCAGGCCTACACCTTGGAATTAGGCAGTGAAGAAAGAATGAATTTAGATGAAGGAAAAAAGGACGCTGAACATATTCTCCATTATCTGGCGCGCCAAGGCCTGGTGGAGGAAAGGCTCGCCCCTCTTCCCCGCGAGCGTCATTTAGAAAGACATGTTCTGCTCAAAGACTATCGAACGCTCTATGCCCCCTCAGGCGGGTTGGTGCATTTTCACAAACGGCCGGGTGACTTTGTAAAGAAAGGTGAGGCCTTGGCCAGCTTTTTGAATTTCAAACGCATTACGGATGAAAGCACTTTTCAGCGCGCCATCGAACCAATGCTGGCCCAGGAGGATTGTTTTATCATCAATCATTGTGCCTCAGCTTCGGTATCCAAGGGCATGGAGCTGTTTCAGGTGGTGGAAAATGTCGAGGAGATCACTCCATAATTTGTCGGTGACAAGAATCAGTACCTCCGGCCGCGATACGCATACATGGCATTCCGCAATCACACTATGATCTAAGTATTATTAGATCATACGTGGAGGTTATAGAATGTTTCCTCTAGAAATTAGTTATCGTGATTTTAAATCCTCTCAGGCCATTAACGAGAAGATCCATCAAGAGGCGGCAAAATTAGAACGCTACTTTGAACGAATCATGTTCTGTCGTGTGGTGGTCTCGGCACCCCATCGGCACCATCATCAGGGAAAGGAATATCACATTAATATCTTAATCAATATCCCGGGGCTGGACGCCCTGGTGGTGACCAACGAGCCGGAGAAAAATAAAGGCCACGAGGACGTTTTCGTGGCGATACGCGATGCCTTTCGCGCCATGGAGCATGAGCTGGAACATACTTTTAGAAAAATGAATGACCGACGCCACGAGGTCAGTCAGAAACGGCAGCTTCACGGAAGTGTGGAAAAAATCTTTTACGGCGAGGGTTATGGTTTTGTGAAGGGCGAGGATGGGGTGGATTACTATTTTCACGAAAATAGTGTCCTGAACAATGAGTTTTCAAAAATTGAAATTGGAGACCATGCCCGCTTCGCCCATGAGATGGGAAATAAGGGGCCGCAGGTTTCCTCTTTAACCCTTCTCAGGCAGCACCCTCAATGAGAATCTTTCTTCTCATCTTGTGCCTCACCTTCTCGGCCTGCGGGATGAGAAGTATTCCCCTGGCGGAAAATCAGGTGGAGGCGGCATGGGCCGATGTGCTAAGCCAATACAAGCGTCGCGCTGATTTGGTGCCAAATCTAGTCTCGGTGGTGAAAGGCTATGCCACCCATGAGAAGGAAACTTTGGAGGCGGTCATAAATGCCCGGGCGAAGGCGACTCAGATGCAAGTGAGCTTTGACCAGTTAGACGAAAGTAAAATGCAACAATTTACGAGAGTCCAGGCCGAGCTGTCGTCTTCATTGTCTCGCCTGCTCGTGAGTGTGGAAAAATATCCAGACTTGAAGGCCAATGAAAATTTCAAAGACCTGCAGGCGCAGCTGGAGGGAACTGAAAACCGCATAACCGTGTCACGAAATCGCTACATTGAGGCCATTAAGGAATTCAACAATCAGATTACGGTTCCGCCCACCTCCTGGTACAACGCTCTCTTCCTGCACAAAACAAAAAGACCTCAGTTTGCCTTGGAAAATTTACCCCAGCTTGAACATCCCCCTGAGGTGAAGTTTTGAATATGCTTAAAGCTCTTCTGCTTACGTTTTTTTTAACCAGCTTCTTTTCTTTTGCACTGGAAGTCCCGACGTTGACCGGTCCGGTGGTCGACCTGGCGGGAGTGCTCACACACAATGAGCAGAACGAGCTGGCGCAAGCTTTGGCAAATTTTCAAAATAGATTCGGGCCGCAGATTCAAATCCTCATCATCAGGGATCTTGAGGGTGAGGTCATTGAAAACTTTTCCATCAAGGTTGTGGATAAATGGAAGTTAGGCGATCAAAAGCGACATGATGGGCTATTGCTCCTTTTGGCCATCAAGGATCGGGCGGTGCGCCTCGAAGTCGGCCGCGGTCTGGAGGAGACACTGACCGATCTAACCAGCGCCCACATCATTCGACAAATGACACCGTATTTTAAAGAGCAGCGGTATGCTCAAGGAATAGTGAGCGGGGTCTCGTCAATTATGGCGGCCTTGGGTGGTGAGCTTGAAAATATTCCACTTAAGGAGGAGGTGCAAAGTCATGACCTGCTCAGCAATGCCATAACTGTTTTTTTTCTTCTCATTCTCATTATCTTTACAATCGCCAGACGAAAACGCAGAAGTATTCTCACAGGGTTCGGATGGCGCGGCGGATTTGGCACAGGCGGCGGTTTTTCCAGTGGCAGCTGGTCAGGCGGGGGCGGTGGATTCGCGGGAGGCGGCTCCTCCGGAAAATGGTAAATCTATGATGAAGCTGACTGAAGAGTTCAAAGAAAATATCTCCGAGGCGGTGCTACGATATGAATTAAAAACCTCAGGGGAAATTGTTCCCGTTCTTTTAAAGGCCTCCGACCATTACTCCTCCGCCCATTATCGCGCCGGGCTTATTCTCGGCGTCCTGGGCCATTTTCTGGCCTACGCTTTTGATCTCAATTTCAGTCTTCCCTTTTTCCCCCTCTATTGTTTTGTGGCCTTTTTCACGGTGGGATTTTTGTCCGCCAATATTGGAGTGATTAAACGTCTCATGACCTTAAAAAGTGAGTTCGATGAGGAAGTTAGGCAACGGGCGACTGAGCTTTTCTATGAGCTGGGCCTTCATAGCACCAAGGATCGCAATGGAGTCTTAATTTTTCTCAGCCTGGTTGAGCGAAGAATTATCATTATGGCCGATAAGGGAATTCATGAAAAAGTCGGTCAGGTATTTTGGGATAAAATAGTGACAAAAATGATTCCCCTGTTAAAAAGCAAGCAAGTTTTGGAGGCCCTGGCCCTGGGAATCGCCAACGTAGGCAATGCCTTAACTCATCATTTCCCGCGACATGCCGCCGATTCAAATGAGCTGGCCAATGAGCTTTATGTCAGATGACAATCGTGACGACTTCCTCGATTGAGGTCTTGCCTTGAAGCACTTTCTGAACACCATTCAGGCGAATGGGTAAATATTTTCCCCGCATCAAATTCTCGATCTCCTGCAGGGTTATGCCCGGTCTGATCAGCTCTCGTAACTCATTGGTCACTCGCACCAACTCGTAGACAATAATACGGCCGTAGTATCCGGTATTGCGACACTCGCGACAGCCCTTGGCATGATAGACGAACTGAGGTGTGGGCACATTATAGGGACCGATGAGGGCCTTCCAAAGATCCATATTGGGCGGGGCCTTCTCCTTACAATGAGGGCAGAGCACCCGAACCAGTCGCTGGGCCATCAGGCCAATGAGCGAGGCACTCAAAAGATGAGGCTCGACCTTCAAATCTATCAAACGGGTGATGGATGCCAGCGCTGAGTTTGTATGCAACGTGGACAACACCAGGTGCCCGGTTAAGGAGGCCTGGATGGCCATCTCGGCGGTATCCTGATCCCGAATTTCCCCCACCATGATGACATCGGGGTCCTGCCGTAAAAAAGCGCGAATGGCATTGCCGAAACTTAAGCTGATCTCGGGATTGACCTGCATCTGGGCCAGCTGCTCGTTGACAATTTCGATGGGATCTTCCACCGTACAAATATTGATATCCGGTGAGGCGATAAAGCTGAGAGAAGTTTGCAAGGTGGTGGTTTTTCCGGAGCCGGTGGGGCCAGTAACTAAAATAAGGCCGAAAGAACGCGCCACCAAACTTTCCCACCCTTTGATATCGTCCGGTGAGAGTCCTAACTCTTCAAAAGATTTACTGGTGATGTTCGTATCAAAGATACGGATAACCATCTTCTCCCCGTAATGGGTAGGAATGGTGGAAATGCGCATCTCCATGAGCTTATCACCCACCTGACGCTTGATCCGCCCGTCCTGCGGACGTCGCTTCTCATCAACTTTGAGATCGGCGATAATTTTTAAACGACTTAAAACGGGAATGAAAACCTTGGCATCAAATTTATAAACCACGCGCAAATTGCCATCAATTCGAAAACGCATCTGGGCCTGCCCCTCACGCGGTTCGAGATGAATATCGGTGGCCCGTTCGGTGCTGGCAAATTGAAAAACCCAGTCCACAATCTTGGCGACGTTACCATCATCGGCCTTGAACTCGCCCTTGTCCGACCCCACCATCTTATCCAGGGCGATCTGATCCCCGAAATCATTTTCACCTTCTCCAACCTGATTCATGGCCGAGCGGACTTCAAAAAATTCTTCAATATAGCGGGTGATCTTGTCGGGATTTCCGAGCACAACCTCAATATCACGTTTAACCGAGGTGGAGGTATCCAGGAGCCAGTCGCGGTCAAACGGCTCGGCCGTGGCAAAAACCACCTTGGTAGGAGTGACTTGTACGGGCAGGACGGCAATGCGCTTAATGAAGGCCTTCGGCAGCAGCTTGGTAATTTCTCCGATGTCCAACTTTAAGGGATCGATATCAATATAAGGTATGCCTATTTTACCGGCATACCACTGAGTCAGCCATTCCGTGTCCAGGGTAACCTTGGCCTCGGTAGGATGCTTAAAGGCCATCTTGCCAACCGACACCAGAGGATGAAAACGCGCTAACTTGAGCGACTTCGCAATGCGCTCGCAATCCATCTGGGTAATCAGGTTGTCGCTCTTTAGCCCCTCGACAACTTCATCCAAAGTTATCTTCCGCGCCGGCCGTTTGAGAATTTTAGTGGCAGAACCAGCAACCACAGAGTCCTCCCTCGCACACAGTCCTTCACCTGGTTCTTATCGACCTTTACAAGAAAAAAACAAGGGTATCTGGGACTCTTTAAACTTGTTCGCTCAACTATTTTCGACAAAATTTGTCTTTTATTAATAATCATGAAATTATTTGCAACTATGTTTAATCTACTGCGCGAAAGACGCTTTCTTCCATTTTTTATCACCATGGTGCTGGGTGCCCTTAATGACAACCTCTTTAAGTCGGCCTTAGTCATTTTGATTGCCTATAATACGCCCAAGGATCAGGCGGATATTCTGGTTCAGGTGGCGGCAGGGCTTTTTATCCTGCCCTTTTTCATCTTTAGCGGAATCTCGGGACAGGTCTGCGACCGCTATGAAAAATCCAACATCATCAGAGGGGTGAAGATTTTCGAAGTCGGTATCATGCTCGCCGCAGGTGTGGGCTTCTACTTAAATAATCACGCTTTTCTCCTCGCCATGCTCTGCCTCATGGGCGTCCACAGCACCCTCTTTGGGCCGGTTAAATATTCTATTCTTCCCCAGCATTTAAAATCCAGTGAGCTACTGGCCGGCAACGGCTTGACCAGCATGGGAACCTTTCTTGCCATTCTCATGGGAACGATCATCGGCGGCTCCTTGGTCACCAAGGAAATTATCGGCCAATTTTCAATTTTCCCCATCTCTATTGCCATTGCCCTGGCCGCCAGCTTGGGCCTCGGACTGTCACTTTTTATCCCACGCGCCACCCCATCCGATCCGGGACTTAAAATTTGCTGGAATCCTCTCACGGAAACCTATCGTGGCATGAAACACGCCTTTGTTAATAAGCACGTTAAATTGGCCATTTTCAGTATTTCCTGGTTTTGGTTTTTTGGATTTTTTTACATGGCCTCTCTGCCCAGCTATTGCCGGGATATTTTAAACGGCAACGAGGCCGTGGCCACTCTTCTCCTCACCATGATCTCCATGGGGATGGGCCTTGGCTCTATTCTCACCAATCGGCTTTCCGGTGGCGTGACCAGGCTGGGGCTGGTCATCATTGGCGGTTTTGGGCTCTTCCTTTTTAGCTTTGATTTAACCACCTTAAAATCTTTGGTCATCGACGGCGTCCCGACAGTGGGCCTGCATGAATTTTGGCAAGGGCCCTACGGTGTGCGAAGCGCCTTGGATTTCTTCTTCGTCGGCATCTTCGGGGGAATGTATATCGTGCCGCTCTACACTTTGATGCAGGAGAAGGCCCCCCTTCATCTCGGCTCCCGGGTGGTGGCGAGCAACAATATCTGGAACGCCGTTTTCATGGTGAGCGCCGCCGTTTTTGCCATCCTGTGTTTCAAATTTGGCCTCATAATCACCCAAATTTTCATGATCGTATCCATCACCAATCTGCTTATTACACTCTTTCTTTTGGCAAGAATTCCCGAGCATTTTTACCACATTTTCTTCACCTGGCTGGTCAAGCTTTGTTATCGCTACAGTGTCACCGGTTATGAAAATCTTCCCAAGGATGGTCCGGTCTTGATCGTCAGCAATCACGTCAGTTTTATTGATCCCTTTATCGTCTGTGCTGCCATGAATCGCCCTCCTCGCTACATGATGGATAAGGCCTATTTCGATATTAAAATTCTTCAGTGGTTTTTCACCACTTCCAAATCAATTCCCGTAACTCCTAAAAAAATTGATCCGAAGCTCATGGAAGAGGCCCTGGATGCGGTCGTCAAGGGACTCAAGGAAGGAGATCTGATGACCATCTTCCCCGAGGGATTTCTATCGAACGACGGCCAGATGATTCCGTTTAAGGATGGCGTCGAGCGAGTGGCCAAAAAAACCGATGTCTGGGTCGTCCCGGTTGCCATTCGCGGCATGTGGGGCAGCTGGTTTAGCCGGGTCAAGGGTAAGGCCCTCAAAGGTGTTCCGCCAAATCGTTTTCGCGCTAAGGTCGAACTGAAGATCGGGAAGCCTATACGATCGGAAAATGTCTCGGCCCAAGCACTCTATGATGAGGTACAACGTTTACGTGGGAGCTTGCTATGAAATGGATGATGATCATTCCAATTTTCTTGTTTTCTTTCTATGTCTCGGCCAAAACTTTTTGTATCGCCCATCGAGGCCATCATGAAACGCAGACAGAAAATTCCATGGGGGCCCTGCGCTCGGCCCTGGAGATCGGAAGTGATGGGGTCGAGTTTGATATCGTTCATACAAAAGACGGAATGCCGATCATTATGCATGATCTCAAGCTGGGCGACACCACCATGGCGCGCCCGGAGCAAAAATGTCCTGAGAAAAAAATCGCCAACCTGACCTGGAAAGAAATCCAGGCCAAATGCCTGCTTAAAAATGGAGAGGAGGTTCCCACTCTCTTAAGTTTTCTAAGCGTCCTCAAGGATACTGGGGTTTTTGTCTTTATTGAGTTTAAGGACCTACCTCAGTTTTACACCTTGCAACTTATTGACCAGTATCTGGGCAAGAGTGCCGAGCGGGTACGCTTTATTTCCTTTAAGCAAAAGTTACTCGATCAGGCCTTCGCCTACCGCAATGATTTTCCAAGCTTCAAAAATATCAAGGGCCTCTATAATTACCGTTTTTTCAGTAAGCCAAAATCCGCTTATAACCTCAATGCGCGCTTCGGTTATGGCCGAGTTCGGCGAATCATGAAAAAAGAATATGAGCAGTTTGAGAAAGGCATCTGGACCGTCGACGATCCCGGTAAGATGATCTGGGCCGATTTCATGCAGGTCAATTTTATTACCAGCAATAGGCCAGAGCTCTGCCTAAGACTTATTCGACATTAGGTTGGAGATATTTTATCTCATCCGAGGAGGTCGCGGCCAAAACCGAGTCGTCCAGGATCTTGCTGAATTCCATCACAATATTCTTGTTTCTGATTAAGGTTCCCAAAATCATGACGGCATTTTTATAAATCGTGAGGGCGATTTTCCCGTCTTTCTTCATGAGCTGGGTGAGATGAACCTTGGGAATAAAAAGAACCTTGGTTTGGGTTATGGCAATCAGGTCAGCCGACCTGGGCCAATCATTCAGCACTCCCATCTCTCCCACACTCTCCCCCTCATCCACATTGGAGAGAAAGAGCCCGTTGTTTTCAATGCGCAGCTCTCCTTGGAGGTTCACATACGGCCCGTCACTGACCGCCCCGGCATGAAAAACAAACTCATCTTTTTGAATGGTCTTAATTTCCGCCTTGGCCAATAACTTGCCCAAGGCCACCGTACTCAACCCTTTAAAGAGCGCTACCCGTTTGATGGACTTTATTAAGCTAGAATCGGCGGCCTTCTTGCGTGCCGGGGTCTTTTTGCCCTTGTTCGATTTTTTTCCACGTTTCATCGCCCCCCCTCTTCTATCCTTCCACCTTCAGTATCATATTGGTGAGAATCAAAGTTCAACATCTTTATCTTCAATTCTACATCAAATGTATTATCTTGGGCAGAGATCCATCGCCTTTCACCGTGAAGTAAGGGTGCGATGACTTCGCCAAAGGAACGCGCGCCGGCGGGTTTTCCATCATCGGTTTCAATTATCTTCCATTTCACATGGGTGGCGCTTCGAGGAATGCGTTCATAAATTTGAAAGCTACTTTGGGCGGTATAGGAACGCCAGTGGAAGTAAGTCTTACCTCCATCGCTACTATAGGAAAGATGCAGGAGATACTCACAATCATAATTCAGCACCCCATCCTTGCATTTCTTCTGTTCGAAGTTAAAGGTGGCGGCCTTATAAAAATCCCAATTGCTTTGCACATTATCATAGTGAAAGGCGCGCAATCCGACCTTTACCTTAAAGGTGTTATCCAAGGCCTGCGCCAGCCGGGCCTCTCCATCTTGAAAATTTAAGTAGATGGTGCGCTCTGAGCGACGATTGGCATTGATTTCCCCATCGTCAGTTTCAAAGAGGGTGACCCTTAAGGCGCGGGTGCCCGCCGGAGCGTTGGAGATAAAGGCATCGGAGCTTTCAAAGTTAAAGTTGGCATTTTTGATTTGAACGAAGCGCCCCGCCTCATGATCAAAGTACTCGATGCGCATCCTGTACTCACAGTCGTAATTTAAGAAACCGTCATTACAGCTCAGCTGCTCAAAATCCAAAACAAAGGGAGTCTTATCCACTCCGAACTCCTCCTGGGCCCGGGCCACCAGAACGCCGCGTTTGGCGCGCGGGCGCCACCAGATATTTACGTTACCGGAATTATCAACTTCATTTTGGAACTGCATATTGGCCTTATCTAAAAAGCCGCACCCGAAGAGATCCCTGATGAAAGGTTCCACACCGTTGCCCTTGCAAACCCAGGCCTCGACCTCCCGTTTTCCGATGGAGAGAAAGGGATCGAGCTCCTTGCCACTGGTGCAAAATTCAAAACGCCCGGAGGTATTATAATTTTGCCAGCACATCCCCACATGACGGGCGACGCTGGAGTGATCTTTGAAATGTCGATCCACGATTCGTGCCAGATCCCGAGGCCGGTTGGTGATAGTTCCGTCCACGCCCAATTGCACCAGGCGATACATTTGAAACTGATCATCAATGGTCCAAGAAATAATGGGATACAGGTCCCGCCGCACTTTGCGATAGGATATAATTTCGGTCAAATCGTTCAGATAATTTTGCCATGGACGCAAAAGGGTCTTGCCGGTTAAAAGTCCCGTGGTCTCCCCACTTTTCAAAACCGCCACACCACCATCACTTTCAAAATCCATCAAAACGGGACCGATCTGCTGAAAATGGCGTTCGAGCCTCGGCCAGTGGCGGAAGGCGCGGAAGATAAGTGGTTTGGGAGTGGAAAAATAAATATTAAACTCGGACCCGCGAGCATGTTTGATAATCTCCCGGGCCAGAATGACCGCCTGCTTTTCTTGATGATTTTCCAATTTCACATCAAGAATGATGGCCTTAAGTCCCGAGCGCCCCCGGGCCCACTTCACGAAATCTTCAAAGGTGGGAATGACGGCGGTTCGATCCAAGGTTCCACTGGCAAAAATATCGAGGACCGGACCGGCGGAGGGAGAATAACCGTAATATTGGCGAAGCTCGGCCAAGGTCAATTGATCCACCGGACGGCGCATGGAATCTCCAATATCAGGAGTGTATGGCACGTAAGGAAGGTTTTCCGCGCCGGTCTGTCGCAGGAGGGCCAAGAAATTATCAGGACTATTGTCATGCATGATCGCCACATGGTGATCTTTCGTTAAAGAAATATCCATCTCGATGGCGTTGGCACCCCGTTTGAGGGCCTCTTCAAAAGACCCTAAAGTATTTTCGGCCACAATATATGGGGCGCCCCGGTGTCCTATGATGAGAAACGGACATCCTGCCCCCTGGGGAGTACAAGTCTGGCCGGAGTCGGCCGGCATCCTCACTTTCTTGTCTGAGGAAAAAAGCAGCATGAAGAGCATGGCCCAAAGTGCAAAACAGGCGGGTACAAAGCGGACAAGACAATATCTTAAAAATGGCCAGTTAATCATGTTTGGGCAATTCCCCTGCAAAAAGTGAATAGGGATCCCGCTCCATCTCAAGAAAGCTCGGCACCGAAGGATGCCCCGGAAAAGGAGCATAATAATGCTCGGGCTGTGTTCCACTATTACGCCAAACCATGACATAGCTGATCAGGCGTGCCACGGGATCATTTTTTATGGGCCTGAGAAAATCCTCAGTCCAATAATTGGCACTTGGAATCCCTTCTGAACCGGTTTCAGTCAGCGCCGCAATTTTCCCCCTACGCTGGGCCTCTTCCACGGTTCTATGGATGGAAGGTAGGATCGTGGCGACTGAGGGCTCATAGCGATCGAATCCCATGACATCCACGTAATCATCACCCGGATAGCGCCAGAGATAATCCTTGCCCTCGCGATGCAGGCCCGGGGAATAGACGATCAGAATGTTATGCACATTGCGCACGCGTCTTAGATAGTTGACGGTAAAGCGAAATAACTTCACAAAATCGTCATCGGCCTTGGAGAGATAGTGGTCTCGAATCAGGGGGATAAAACACAGCATTTCACATTTTCGATCAGTCATCGACCACCAGAACCAGTCGCCGTTGTGCTCATGAAAGGGGCGAAATAAAATAGGAATCTGACGCCCTTGCCCATCTTTCAGATCCAGCAGAAAACGCGCGAGTGTATCAAGCCACGTCAGATAAAGGGCATGCTTGCTTCCCCCGGGAAGGATGGCCCGAACCGCAGGAGTTTTATCATACTGATCTTCCATGGTGACCGGATTATGCATATGCCACGCCAGAGTTACCACGCCACCTAGGGCATCATAGTGCTGGATCATATTTTTATAGGATTCCCAAAAGACCTGGGGCCAGGTGATGGGCTCACGAAAATCCAGACCCATCATCGCCGGCCATTTGCCTGAAACCTGCTGGACATCGGATTCATAGGCAATGTCAGCGCGAGTATGGCCGGTGCGCATGACGTCCTGATGTCCAAAAAGAACACCTCGCCCTTTGAGCTGGGCCAGCATCTCAAATAACTTTTGAGTGAGCGGCGTCAGATGTTTATCACTGGGCCTGGGATGCTTTAACTCCGGCGCACGTTTGCCCCCTCCACTCCAGCTGGCAGAGCTACACAAGAGAAGCCCTAAAATAAGAGAAAAGCGGAAACACTTCACCACGTGAATCTATTCGGTCAATGGGGAATTAAAATCAAATTAGAACACTATTGCTTGGTGGACTGTTTTCCAGAAAGTTTACTATCTGATAGCTTTGCTCGGATATCAAGCTTTGATGTATTCTTGATGTCTTGGGGGAGCTTGCCCAGGGGTGACTGTTTGAGTAGCTCTTTGATCTCGGCCTCAATCTCAGTCTTTTTCTCAATCCAATGAGCATCACCGCTTTTTTTCATCTTTCCCAGTTCCAAGGCGCGCGCCAGTACACTATCGATCTGCTCAATATGGTGTTGATAGATGTCCAGCTTCTTGCGGGACTTCCAGAGATCACTGGGTTTAAAGGCCAGGCGCCTGATAAGTACAAAACTGATGACAACAAACAAAAGAATCAGACCGGACAAAATTTTCACCGACACGGGTCCGTTTAAAATAGCTTCAAGTCCCGCAGCCTGGGCCAGCGTGGAAAAGAGCAAAAAGATGGCAAAGATAAAAGATTTTAAATTTATCATCCCCTATAGAATGCCTTGGGAGTTTTTAAATGGCCATGCGTTAAGTACGCGGTTGAAATTATTACTCTTTGCTTTATAATAAAATTAATCTCAGCAGTACTATAGGGGAAGATCATTTTGGAAAAAGGTCCCGGCAAAAAAAATGAATTCGAGTATGTTTCCTATCCGATTTTAAAGGTCTTTCCAGAACAATCTCTACCAGGGGACTTGTACTTATTCCTCAACGGTCATTTTGTTAAGTATAAGACAAAAGACGACAATATCTCTCAACAGAAATTTGAGCTTTTCGTGCTACAAAAAGTGCAATATGTCTTCGTGACCAAGCAAGATGCTCCCGCCTATAAATCGTGGTCCGATCGGCTTTCCGGACAGGTGAAGGAAGAGCTCATTACGGGAGTCGGTCAAGAGAACGTCGGGGTAGTCGAACAGCATCTGGAGGTGCGGGACGAGTACTTAAGTTTTGTCTCGAAAGAAGTGACCGAGGAAAGTGTCAAAGAGGTCCTGACCAAAACTCGCAACTTTATTCAAACCATCAAAGAGAAGCACAACGCCGATAAGTTTACCGCCAAACTTTTAAGCTACTCCCAGCATGTGGCGGATCATTCAACCAACGTTGCCAACCTGTCTGTTTTTCTGGCGCTCAATACCGGATACTCCCAGCAGCTTATTTTGGAGAACATCTATCTCGGCGGACTCCTGCATGATTTCGGGAAAACCAAAATTGACCCGAAAGTTTTAGAAGAACCTCAAACTTCCAAAAAATATCAGACGGCCATTCGCAAGCATCCCGAGTTAGGCAAAACCTCACTGCTGCTGGATAGCGGTTTTTCTGAAGAGGTTTTGCGAATTGTGGGCGAACATCATGAACGCCAGGATGGAACGGGTTATCCTAAGGGGATCAAAGGCAGCAAAATTTACGATCTGACCAAAATTATTTCCATTGCCAACGTCTTCGACAATCTTGTGATGGCCTCGCAAGGGGAAATCAAAGGCCGCCAGATTAAGGCCTTTCGGGTGCTGGAAAGTGACCAGGGCAAGATGTTTGACCCAAAAATTCTGGGCAAATGTCTAAGGTCCATGGAACGGGTCATTATCTAGAAACATTTTTACATACCGGCCTGCCTAATTGGGCCACATACGTTAAAGCCTTGATCATGCGTCGTTTATTTGATCGTGTTCGCTATTTATGGCAATTTTTCCGCTACAACAGCAGGGTCAACACCCGCGCCAAGCGTTGGGTTGGAGAATACAAACAATACTTGGCAGGCCGGCAGGAAAAACCGCCTCTGCCCGCGGTGGTCCAGCTCACCGCCACTGAACACTGTAACTTGCGCTGTCCCATGTGCAATCAATGGGGTGAAAAGGGCTATTTTTTAACAGGTAAAAAAGAGGCCTCCCATCTCGATGGAACCAAGCTGGTGCAATTTCTCAATCATTTTAAAACCCTCAATCCCGACTTCACCTTAAGCGTCCACGGTGGCGAACCCTTTGCCTACAAGCACATCTCCACCCTTCTCGATTGGATCGATGAAACAAAAGTTGACGTGCTTTTTACCACCAACGGCACACTGTTAAAAAATTCAGTGGATCGTTTGGCAAAAATCAATCGCCATGCTGCCTATTACATTTCCGTTGACGGCGGTGAGGATACCAACGATAAAATTCGCGGCCAAGGCGCCACCAAAAAAATTATCGAGCAGGTCGACCTTTTACGCCAGGCCTGCGCCAAGGCCGGCACCGGCCTTCCAAAAATCATGATTAACTATTGCCTATGTGAGCACAACCCCCAGGCCCTGGATGATGTGGAAGTTATCGCACGCAGATTGGGCGCCTTCCTCATCAACTATAATTTTCGCTGGTACATATCCCCCGGCAAGGGCGAAGAGTATGATCAGGTTCTGATCAAGGAATTCAAGGTCAAACCGACGGGTGCCTGGACCGGCTGGGTGACCGATAATAAGTTTGAAAATATCGGCCCGGTGATAAAAAAACTGTACCAAAAAATTAATACCTTTCGACTCCTTCCCCCCTACATCAATATGATTCCCAAGGGATTGAAAGAATCGGATGCTCTGCTCTATTATCAAAACTATAACGAAACGTTCGGCATCAAAGGCTGCCTCATGCCTTCCTACTGGGCCCGCATTGACTCGCTGGGAAACCTCCTCTACTGCCCCGGCCACCCCGATATTTTACCCGGCAATGTGCTCGAGAATGATTTTCGCGATTTATACTACGGAGCCGCCTCAACCCAGCTACGGAAGAAAGTTGAAAAGGAACTTCTACCGATCTGCAACCGCTGCTGCGGGCCCTACGTTTCCTATCCTGTTACCAAGAAGCTGGGCGGTCATTTTTTTCCTAATCCTTCGTGAAGTAATCTTTGAGCACAAAAATAGTATAAAAAAGCCCCACCAACATTTGCATGTAGAAGGTTGAAACGCGATAGAGAAGCACGCAAACGAGGGCCGACTTCAAAGGCAGAAGTCCTCCAAAAAAAATATGAATGAGGGCCTCGGCAATTCCGGCACCGTTGGGCGAGGGAGAAATGTAGGCCAAGGTGGTATGGAGCAGGGCGGAGGCAAATGATTTGACTGCGGGCACGCCTCCTAAGTCACTCAATAAGTAGATCAGCAGTCCCACGAAAATTAAGAAATAAAGAGCGTTAAAAAACAGATAGGTCACCAGGCCTGGGATACCGATGCGATAGAGGGAGCGAGTTTTTTTGGCGGTATTTCCCAAGGATTGCAGGACGAGGGTCAATACTTTATTGAGGAAGTTTGGAACGTGAGGCAGATTGATCTTCAAACTTATCATCTTCAAATGGATCGCCTCGAAATAGGACAAGGAGATGGCCAGGGAAAGAAACACCACATAAAAGCCTAAGACCGAGAGAAGAGGCGCCATGACGAGCTGATTTCCCCATAAGTTGCCGGGAAAGATAATCAGGACGAGGAAGCTGGTGGAAAAAAGCAGAAAGGCCCCCACGATAGATTTTCCAAAAGAAATCAAAACACTATTTTCCACCGGGACCCCTTCCCTCTTGAGCATCAGCATGACACTTGCCGGCCCCAGAAAGGACCAGGGTGAGATCCAGGAAAAATAGAAATTCACGGCGGAAAGTTCCAACGCCTTAAAAAAATTTAGCTTCTGATTTAAAAAATGCCCCAGAATCATGTAACGAAAAGAATCCGAGACATAGATCCCTACCCCAAAGATCAGGATCATCATAATATGGCGGGGGCCGATCTGTTTTAACAATTCCAAGTCAGCCAATTTAAAACCTGACTTGACCACGGCATAGTATGAGCCAAGAAGTGAGAGCACGATGCAGACAAAAAACAAGGCCAGTGATCGTTTCAAGGCGATTCCCCCAAGGCCAGGAGGGCAAGATGCGGATCATGAACTCTCAACCACAAATTATCTTGCCGTTCACTCCGCCATCTCTTGAGAAACTCATAGTGATAGAACTCTGATAAGTTCATGGCCTCACTCTCTGAAAGGCCCGGAATCATCTCGCGCACCTTCTGGCGTAAAAATGATTTGCGGGAAATGCCGATCAGAAGCGCAGATGGGCACTGCAAATGCGCCACATTCTGCATGAGCTGCCAATTCTCCTCGTAGCTTTTGGCAAAGCCCAGGCAGGGATCAAAGATGAGCTGGGCCCGAGGGATAGAGTCTTCCAAAAACTTCGCCCCCTCGGTAAAGTAATTTTGAACCTCAGCGAGAATATCTCCCGGCCGACCGCCCCTGAGATAATTCATATGCAAAGGCGTTTCCTCGCGGGAGGGCACCCGATTATGGCAGAGGACATAGAAAAATGGCGCGCTCAAAAGCTTGACCGTTTCCACAATGCCTTCCCGATAACATCCGCTTACATCGTTAAAAGCAAGAGCGCCGTGGTAACCCTTGGCCCGCAGCCATTGAAATATCTTCACGAACGTCGCTGGTCGAAAGGTATCGAGACTCAAAAAACGAATGCCCGACCATAAATCTTTATCAAGGTGCAAGGCCTCCTCAAAAATGGTGAGAAAACGTCGACATTCCTCGTCCCCATCAATGAGTCGCGTCCGTTTAGGAGCGGTACTTTGGGCACCCACATCGAAAGAAGAGTGACCGAGCTTTTTTAAAGCTTGTAACCTCCGGACAAAAAGACTTCCCGACGACAGCTCGCCGCCATCGGAAAAAGATTCGTCAGAGAGATTGAGAATAATGAGCGCCTGAGCACTCACAGCGCCTAGGCCATCACCGGAGTCTTAGGCCCGACATTTCCCGGTCCGGCGACCGCAGGAGTGGCGGTGCCTTCAGGCGCTTTACCGCCGTCAGTCGGTGGAATCGGTTCGGCTTTGATCGGAACACCAATATCTTTTCCACTGATAAGATTTTTGACTTGCTCCAGGTCCAACGTCTCCCACAAGATCAAGGCATTCGCCACGCGATCCAGGATCTCGCGTTTATCCTGTAAAATCCTCATGGCCTGATCATGATTTTCACGCACCAGCCGCGAGACTTCCTCATCAATCAAAACGGCCGTCCGCTCGGAATAATCGGTGGCACTTTCATTGTAGCCAAAGGGTGTGATGCCAGACTTTTTAAAGTTGATCGGCCCCAACTTATCACTCATGCCCCATTGACAGACCATGGCCGTGGCAAGGCCGGTGGCGCGCTCAATATCATTGGAAGCTCCGTTGGTCATCTCGTGAAAAACCAGCTCCTCGGCACAGCGACCTCCCATCAAAAAGGCCAGGTAGTTATGGGCCTTGTCGCGGGTTAAGTTGAGCATCTCCTCTGTGGGAAGGGTTTGGGTAACACCCAAAGCATGCCCTCGCGGAATGATACTCACCTTATGGATCGGGTCAGTATGGGGAAGATTGATTCCCACCAAGGTATGACCGGCCTCATGATAGGCGGTGACCCGCTTTTCACGATCGCTGATCACCATGGATTTGCGCTCCGGCCCCATGAGCACTTTATCTTTCGCCATCTCAAAGTCTTCCAGCTCCAGTTTCTTTTTATTATGTCGAGCGGCCCCAAGCGCCGCCTCATTGACCAAATTGGCCAGATCGGCACCGGTAAAGCCCGGCGTCCCTTTGGCAATGACCTCCAGATCGACCGCCACTCCCATGGGGGTTTTACGGGTATGCACTTTGAGAATTTCCAGACGCCCGCGAACATCGGGACGGCTCACCGTCACGCGACGATCAAAGCGTCCTGGTCGTAAGAGCGCCGGATCGAGAACGTCGATCCTATTGGTGGCGGCGATCAGAATGACGCCTTCATTGGATTCAAAGCCATCCATCTCAACCAGCAGTTGGTTCAAGGTTTGTTCGCGCTCATCGTGTCCACCGCCCAGACCGGCACCGCGATGGCGTCCGACGGCATCAATTTCGTCAATGAAGACAATGCAGGGTGCATGTTTCTTGCCCTGTTCAAAGAGATCGCGCACTCTTGAGGCACCCACACCGACAAACATTTCCACAAAATCAGAACCGGAGATTGAAAAGAAAGGAACATCGGCTTCCCCCGCCACAGCTCGCGCCAACAGGGTTTTGCCGGTTCCGGGTGGTCCCACCAGGATCACTCCCTTGGGAATCTTGCCACCGAGAGCGGTATATTTTTTAGGATCCTTTAGGAAATCCACCACCTCGCGCAGTTCCTCTTTGGCCTCCTCCACTCCGGCCACATCGGCAAAGACAATTTTCTTATCGCTGGGATTGAGCATCCGGGCCTTGCTTTTCCCAAAGCTCATGGCCTTACCTCCTCCCACCTGAAGCTGTCGCAGAAAGAAATAAAAAATGACCAGCAAGAGGAGAAACGGCCCCCAGTTTACTAAAATGGTGGTGAGTAAATCGGCCTTTTCCTCTTCCTCGTAATTCTCAATAATGCCGTGGTCGCGCAATAATTTAATGGTTGAATCACCGGTATTGCCGGTCAGCTGAAAGGATCGCCCGTTATCGTAGGTATCCTTAAAACGTCCGGCCATTTGATTTTTACCTTTGAAGGTAATCTCGGCCACCCGGTCGGCCTCTACATGGCGCACGAAGTTGCTATAGGTGAGCGTGCGACTTTGGGTTTTTCCCTTGTTCACTACACGGGCCACCACGGCCAGCATGAGTATGATGACGATCCAAAGAATCATTGTACGTTGTTGAGGCCTCATAATTTCCTTTCAAAATAGTTTCTTATCCGACATGGCGGATTGTTTAATTTTAAAACTCGACAGGGGATAATTCAAGGATAGTCATTGTCGACAATGTCGGCAACTGAGAATGCAAGACATCTTGTGCCCCCTCGGTGAGGAGAAAGCTCAAAGTGCTCAAACCTGGAGCAAGTTCTTGATCATTTTTATTGGCCTTTCTCATCTTCCATATCTTTTCACGCAGGACAGAACAACTTTGCTCTAATAAAGGGTGAACACCAAAATGGCCCCTAGGACCATTCTTACCCAATTTTACCCGGATGGGGATGGGCAATATATAGACAGAGGTCTCAGGTAAATGAGACGGCCGTGCTGTCATGAACAATGCCCCCTTGGAAAGGAGCGGGGCCAGGCTTCGGTCCATGGCCTGATAGGCCGGCAATTTTTGTTTGCTTACGAGATGAATCATGCCGGGTAAGAGATAGGCCAAAACTCCTCCTGAAAAATGCAGGGGGCCGATTTTCTGATTGCCGTAGGCCTGGAAGAGTCGGGCCAGCTGATTTCGCAGGCGTCCTCGACCTTGAGTTGAGAGCTGTTCAATTTCTCGCCGCAAAACTTCCTCAATCCTTTCAATATTTTTATTGACCCCATGAAGCAAAAGCAGCTTCCCGCCCAATCCATCGTCGATCAGCTGAAAATCATGGCGAGGATGCTCCAAACGGTGAAGCTTAAAATAATGCGCCCACTGATTGGCGCGGGAGACGTAGTTGGCAAGATACTGGGGATAACGCGCTTGAATTGACGGAATAATCCTTTGGCGCAGATATCCCCGTTCAAATTTCGGATCAAGATTGCTCACATCATGCTTATAGGGAAGGCCGATGGCACGGATCAGCTTCAATAACTGCTGTCGTGACAGACACAAAAGAGGACGGGCAAAGGCCCCATTGACCAGCGGAATTCCCAGAGTTGATGCGGGATTTGAGCTTTTCAAACTCTGGAGAAGCGACCACTCAAAGGAATCGTCCAGCTGGTGGGCCAGATAAAACCAATGATTGTTACCGCTGTCGTTAACATAACTTCTAAAAATCCGATAGCGCTCATGGCGCGCCCGCATTTCAAAATTCCCTTCTTTTAAATCCAAAGATAACTGATGGGCCTTAAATCCTACCCCCAACTGCCGCGCCACCTGCTCCACGAAATCCTGTTCTTCCCCACAGGCCTTTCGGGTTCCATGATTGATATGAATCACAGTTAAGGACTGAAAAATTTCAGGGTTAAGTCTGCGAATGGCCCACAGAAGACTGAGAAGGGCCATGGAATCGGCCCCACCCGAGACACCAATAAAATAATTTACCGCCTGCGCCGGTCCTAAAAGCTGATGCTTTTGCATAAATTGCAAAAGGTAGGTTGCCATTTTCATAAGGAAAAAAGGCCCATTCTTTTGATAAGAAAAAGGCCATTCTGCTAAGGCCTCTAAGTTGTTGGTTTGCTTGACGAACATAATTTCCTTGATCTAGTATCGCGGCAGTTTCTTTTTATGATCTTACCCCAAAATGGCCTGATAGCTCAGTTGGTTAGAGCGAGAGATTCATATCCTCTAGGTCGGCAGTTCGATTCTGCCTCAGGCCACCATTGTTCTCCTCATTATTCGTATACTTATCACATTTTTCCCTGGTTGTTGACGGTTCTTTCGTTCTTTTCCTTGAACCTCCACGCCTCTGAGCTTTCGCCCTACTCTTTTATCGCCAAGAAATCCTTGGAAGACAATATTGTGACCCTTTCCTCCGGACCCTATCTGCGGGCCGGGGCCCATCATTTCGGTGGCCTCTGGACGCGGGACTTTTGCTTCTCGATTGAAGGCCTGCTTAAACTGGGACATGCCCCGTTGGTTAAAAATCATCTGGAAAAGCTGATTCTCGCCCGACGTCGCTCTGACAATCTCGTCCCGCGATCACTGGACAGCATTCCTACCGTCACCAGAGTATTGCTGGAAAATATCCTCAGGACTTCACCTAAACTCCATGACCCGTTAAAACCGGAATTTAAAGGAGAGCACGGCACCTTGGCCATTGACTCCAACCTCCTGGTACTGCGCGGAGTCCTACTCTACTTTAAGGCCACGGGCGACCGTTTCTTTCAAGATGTCTACGGGCCTGAGCTCAGAGGGTTGTTGGATTTTTACCGGCCATTTATAAAAAACGGTCTGATTGTTCAGCCCAAATTTTCCGACTGGCAAGACAGCGTCGCGAGAAATACGGCAACCTTTCTCACCAATTTTCTCTTTTGGGAAACGTCGCTTGAACTCAAGAGACAGTTTAACTTTGAGCTCTCACAGCAGGAGCTGGACTCGCTCAAGGCCCTGCTGTGGAAAACTTTCTATCTTCAAAGAGCGGGATTATTCAGAAGTCTTCCCAAACAGGAACAGCTTTCCCTCGATGGAAATCTCTTTGCCTTACTTCGAGCTGATTTCTGGAGAACCACAGAAGAACGGGCGCACTTTTACCAGCGTTTAAAACGGTCCCCTCTGTGGAAAAATTTCGGCCTGGCGACAGTGCCCAATTATCCGCCGGGCCAAAAAAGTTGGACCACCAAGATGGTGGGCCTGGTCCACTATCACGATCAGATGCTCTGGTCCTGGCTCCAGGGCCTTTGCTTGAAAGTCGCCAAGCTTTTCCATGACACCGCAGAAGTACGTCAGCTTGAGGCAAGATTAAATACCATCTTAATGCGAGATTTGGCCGTGCAGGAGATTTACACTCCTGCCACCTCACTTCCCTTCAAAAAAGCTTTTTATCGTTCAGAAAACCCATTTAGCTGGGGTGCCGCGTTTATCGTGGATGCGGGGCTCATGAAATAATCAGAAACCGTGCCGCGCCTTCTTAAAGACGTGCTCGAGCAGTGAGGCCTTGTTGTTGATGGCATAAGACTCTTCTTCCATCTTTTTCACTTCATCTTCAATGTTCGACATCTTGAGACCGCCCATGATCTCTTTTTGCAAGGTCAGAAATACCTGTCTTTCACTTTCGTGGAACTCTCCATCAAGATGGCCCAGGACGTTTATCATATGGAGTAAAAAGGCCTTGTCCGGAGGGTGGGTAATCTTGGGAATGAGGGTCTTCAGGGAGGAGGGGGTCTTAAAATCATTGCGGAGAATATCTTTTTCCTCGTTGGAAATAGGCAGGGAGTTAATTTTGTCCTCTGCCCACTGTTTCTCCATCGCAGAGATTTTGCCATCGAGATGAAAGACGGTCATACAGGCGCGCCACATATGCAATTTACTTTCGCTGAGTTTTTCCATTTGGCCATCCTCTTCAATTGATGCTTATAATATTAGCGCACCTTAGAAAAAAAAGCGTATGAATTAATGCAAATCACCGACTTTTACTCTTGCTTTAAAAAGATCTGCCAAGAGGGATACTCTTACCTTGGCCGATCACTTCAGGTGGATGAGGCCTTCAAGGCCAATCCCTGGCATTTTAAAAGTGCCTATCCTCCCTCTTATGGTGCCAAGGCCCGGGCGCGCTTTTTAAAAACCTTACAAATCGCTCAGGCCTTTAAGGCCAAGAGAATTCTGGAAATTGCCTCCGGGAGCGGCTTCAATGCCGCCTGCCTGCTTGAGTCGGACAATGAGATCGTCACCAACGATCTGCTGCCGTTGGGGCAGGAACATCACAACTACAAAGACGGCGACAAGCTTCAATTTGTTCAAGGGAATATTTTGGATCTTTCCCCTGCCCAATTAGGAAAATTTGATCTGATCATGGCCTGCGAAATTATCGAGCATATTGCCCATTGCGATCAATTTATTGAAAAGATAAAAAGTTTTCTCAATCCCGAAGGTCGAATTCTCATCACCACCCCCAACGGCTCCTACTTTCGTTCACGCCTTCCTACCCATAGTCAGATTAAGGATTTTTCGCTCCTTGAGGCCAATCAATTTAAACCCGACAGCGATGGCCATCTGTTTTTATATACCCCCACAGAGATGGAAGAAGTGTTGGCCAGGGCGGGATTTAGGGATGTCAAAATTCACTTATCCATTGGCCCGTTTATCTCCGGCAATATGGGACTGCGCTTTTTGCCCCAGTGGAAAGTGCTGATGCCGATCTATTATTTTTTAGATTTTTTAATGACCAAATCCACCGGCAATGCTTGCACTCAGATGATCGTGGTTGCTTCTTTCAAGAATTAATCCCTATGGGATGGCCGGATCGCAACATAAGACGCTGATATACAGCTCACCCATGGGATCATTGAACCGACAATCCCAGGCATTGCAATTAGTCCCTGAGCAAACTATTCGATTGGCGGTATTACACCCGGCCATATTTGCACAATTAAGAATGGCATCATTCGCGGGTTCAAATGAAAGAGGAGCAGACTGGTAAACGCGGGCATTGCCACCAGAACAGTTTGTGCTCGCGCACGCGCATCCGCCGGTCAGCACACGCTTTCGCCCAGAGCATTTTCGAATGCCCCAACTGGCGTTCAGAAGTGTTTCATTTTCCCATACACAGGTTGGGCTGATCCCATTATCCGGGATAGCAACGGTCGTCTCACATGATCCAATGGCACTCGGCAAGGCCGCCGGAGCATCGACTTTAATCGCGACTCTTTTTGCTACCGTTTTATTATTCAGAACTTTTTTGGAGTAGGTCAAACTTACCTGGATATCAACGAGCCCTTCGCCTCCGGCCGCGGGCACGCCTCCCTCGGCAACGGAATGATTGATAAGTTCAAAACTATTTATTCTTAATTCGCCTCCAAAATCCTGGGGTGCCGTAAATAAGGCCCGCCCCCTATGATCATAAATCGTCGGCAATGCTGTTGCCGCGGCCACCGTGAGATTTAAACCGTTTGTCCACGTCTGTCCGGCACCGACACAGCTCACCTGATCTAAATATGTACGATTAGAACAATGATCTCCCACCGTATTTCCACAGCCCGATTTGTTCAAGACCACCATCCTAATCTGCTGCATTAAATCTTGCTCGGCCAGCTTGGCATCCATCAAGGCCGACTGGGTATTCATCATCTCTGAGCCTTTCATCATGATCAAACCCATTCCACCCATTATGCCCATGGCAATGATCACTTCCACTAAAGAAAACCCGCGACTTTTTGATTGCATTATTTCCACCCAGAATGATTGTATTTATCCTCTTATTCTGCAAAAGATGTTAGCGTTAGTAAAGGTCACAACGACTGGATCATATTTGTATGCGTGTTCTAACCCCATTTTCATTGCTCGTTCTTTTTTTATGCTCACCGACGTTAGCAACATCAGCTGCCACTCGTCGCATCGCCATTATAGATACAGAATTTTGCCCGGCCAATATTAGTATTCCCGGCCCCCTTAAGGCCAAAATAATCCTCGCTCCCACCACCGCCCAAGGCCCCTTATGTACTCATAAAAATGTCCCCAAAGAGCGATGGGCCCACGGACACCACGTACTTAAAATTTTCACCCAGGAGTTGGCCAAACGATATCCGATAGACCTGGTGATGGAAATTCATCCTTATAAGATCTTTAATGACGAGGGGACTTATACCTTTAAGGATTGGGAAGACATGCTGGGGAAGTTGATGAAGGCCCCACCCGACGTCATAATCATGGCCTCCGCCTTTTACGGTCCGGATCATTCCTTGCTCGAACAAGGTGTGAAAAATTTTCAGGGTGTTTTTCTTCTGGCCGCCGGTGCAAAAGATGAAACCATCCAAAATCCCAACTTTTTATGGCCTCAGGCCTCCAAGAGCGTCCGTAAAATCCTGCTTGCCAGCTATATCCCCTACCAAACCAAGGGACAAAAAGGGGCGGTCCAGGGCCAACTCGACACTGGTGTATTTGAACAAAATGGCCTCGACTTCGTGGTGAAGGCCCCTGAAGCGTCTGTTTATCCCACAGGGTCAAGCTACGCCGTGGCGCGTACCGCGGCCTACATACTTTCCCAATGTCGAAACTGGGATAAGGCCTCACTCCTGCGCTGTCTCGAGGAGAGCGGCCGTGAGCAGTCAATAAAATCCCCGCTGGCAAAAGCCGGAAAAATTTACAAGGCCATCACTTTTCTAAAGTAATCATATTAAAAATCATTACAATGACCGCCGGACAGGGTTCTGGCATGGGGCCTGCACATTTGCCCCCAGAATCGCAGGAATGATATTTGGCCATAGGATTAGGCCCAAACCTCTTTTGAACGTTAAGGAGTTCTCCTATGGCATCACTGAAGCGGAATCTGTTGGGTAGAAAATTATTGGGATCACTCTTAAGTGCCACCATCCTCATGTCGTTGGCGAGTGGGCCGGTCTTCGCGGATGCGCCTCGACCACCATGGGCCAAAGAGTTTTACGGACCCATCACCTTTCGTTTAGTAGATGACCCCGTCTATGCTGAAAAGCAAAATATTTTAGGTGGACTCCTCACCGAACTCAACACCACCAAGGCCTTGTATCAGAGCAAGACCCAATCCTTGGAGCAAAAAAATAAGGCCAAGGCCCAGAAGGTCACCGAGCTGGATCAAACCAGAAAATCTCTTGAGCAAAAAAATGATACCTTAGATAAGAATATTGCGGAAATTCAAACCGCCACCGCGCTGGTGACATCTTACGATAATGCCATTGCCGCCGGAACATCCAATATTCGAGTCAAGGAAAACGAGCTCATTACCCTTAATAACACGCTCAATCCTCTCAAAGATCAGTTTGCCGAGGCCACCACCGCTAAAAATGAAAAACAGGCCGCCTATGATGCTGCAATCGCGGCCTGTCAGCAAACCGGAAACACCGCCTGTAGTGATGAGGCCTCTGTTATCGTCGCCAAACATTACCTGGATCGTGCCAAAGAGCGCCTTCAGTATTTAAGCGAGCAAGTGGCCCACTATGACCAATTGGTTCGCGATGCCCAAGCTTCGATTGCCAGCTCTCAATCGACCATCGCCACCTCACGCACCCAGAAGGAACAGAAGCAGGCCCGCATTCAGACTCTTACAACCGACAACACAAAGTTGCGGGAAGAGATTCCCCTGCTTATTACCAAGGTCGGTGAGCTCACCCATGACCTGGATAAGCTGACGGCCGAAGTGACCGTCCTGTCTCAAGATGTTACCCGCATTGCCAATATTATTACCCAGCAAGAAGTTGGCTATGCTAACGAGCAGAACCTCTTTAAAAAACTTGAAGATCAGCTTATTGAAGACGTCCTCTCCGCCAACCGCATGGGTTATGCCAAATCCCGCAGCGATGGCCAGCGCGACGGCATTGAAGTTGCCCGCGTGGCGGGCGATCAGCTTGGTGAGCAAAATGGTAAAGCAGAAGGCGAGGCCCGAGGTCAAACTGACGGCCGCGCTCGTGAGTATGCCCGAGGCCGTGACCAGGGTGAGAAAGAAGGCGCCATCAAAGGTCGCGAAGATGGCCTGGCCCAAGGAACTCAACGTGGAAATGAAGAAGGCTATCAGTTGGCCGGAGCGAAAGAAGGTGAGGCCGCTGGATTGGCGCGCGCTGAAAGCTCTGATGCCGCTCAGGTTGGCCGCCGTTTAGGTTTGCAAGAAGGTGTGCAACGGGCCCGCGTGGAAGGTGAACGTCTGGGACGTGGCGCCGGAGAAGCTGAGGCCATCCAGCAGATGGAAAACCGTCAGATCAAGGCCGAGGTTATCCGTGGCCGATTTGCCGGAACCTTCGCCAATAAATTAACTCTTCCTGCTTTCCCTGGAGCACGGGGAACCTACCGCAACGATGAGTCCGGACACTCACGGCGAATAATCCGCTTGGCCTATATCGCCGGCTACTCTGTCGGTTATGACCGTGCCGCAGAAGAAATCTATTACGCCAATATCGAAGCCATTTACACTGAATCCTATAATCGCTTTTATCAGGCAACTTACCAGGCCGCTGTCAACCGCGCCTATCCTGAGGCCTTCCGCCAAGGAAAGGACGAGCAGTTCCGCAAGGCCTGGCAGCGTGAATTTGATATCTACTATCGTCAGACTTTTGAGGCCGCCCGTGCCACCGCTCTGGCACACCCCGATCGCAATTCTTCGATCTTTAAAAATGCCTACAAGGCCAAAGAGACAGCGACTTTCGAGGCACGCTACCTGCAAATTCGCAACACCAATCTTGAGACGGCCGCTCGTGAAACTTTCAACCAAAACATTGCGGCAGAAACGGAAAAGGCACGTCAGCGCCGCTTGCAGGAAGTCACTGAAATCTATCAGCGCTTTGCGGTGGTTAAATTTCAATCTGCAACCATCACTGACATCGGCAATGAGCTCGTGGGGATTAACGATAACGTTTATATGCCGGGAGAATCAATTGCCCATAACGTGACGATCACCAACTACTCTGATGTCGCCGCCAAAGGCATTACCTTAACCAACGCCGCGGGAGAAAAGTTTGCTCTCGATGAGCTTCCCGCTCGCTCTACCGTGACCGTTCTAGGTGCCGGTAAATCAGTGCTCGATTCGAATGCCCGTCTCGGCCGCAGCTACAATATCGTCACAGGCCTTAAGATGGACTTAACGAGCGCCGAAGCTCAGGTCCAAGGCCGTCACTTTGAATCGGCTGCCCAGAACATTTTGAAGGCCCAGATGACCGCTCAGGTAACCGCACAGCTCCCTGTCCAGGTCACAGGGCTGAGCCTTTCAAACCCTTTGATCCTCAATCATCCTTCTCAGGTCGTGGCCCAGCTACAGAACATCTCTTCACGCACTATTTCAGGCCCGATCACGCTCAATCTTGACTCATCAGCAGGACGCACAATCTTTACTCAAACTTATGCCAACCTTGATACGCTTGCCGCTCAGGCGACACTCAACTCGGCAGAGGTCATGATCAATCGTCCCGAGATGATCTTCCAGGAGTTGGATTTCAGTCTTTCTCTTTACAAAAACGGCGTGCTGCTGGGAAGTATCAGCAATGCCGCTCGCGACTATGTAAAAGCGCCTTATGTTGAACGCGCAGGACGCCCGGTGGTGGTGCTAAATTCAACCGGCCGTTTCTCTCGCGAATTCTTTAAAGATATTGCCGGTGATTTAGGTGGGGCCGATCAGATTTCCATTCTGGATCTTGCCGGAGGCGCCTTCCATCAAAATATTCTGGAGCGCCAGCTGGCCGGGAAAACAGTCTACGTGATCAATGATCGCGCAAACTCCCTTGTTCCCCTTTTGGATAAGGCCCTGAATACCAAAAATCTTCTCCTGGCCTTTGTTGCCAATGAAGCTAACCGTGGTGCCCTCGATGAGGCCCAAGGTCGTCTGGAACATCTCGCCCATGCCACCAAGATTCCGTTTGATCTCGATGGTCAGGTTGTTCAAATCGTTTCGACCTCACCGGAAGTGGTTAGCGATCTCAGTGTCACCACATCTCTGATCGAAGTTGACAGTCAGAATCTTGGCACCGTTGCGAAAATTGAAAGAGTGCTGAAGCTGACCAACGATGAATTGCTGAGCGAGATCGCAGGGCGAGTCACCGCTGACGGTTATTTCAGTGCCAATAGTGATACCAAGATGCTGCTAAAAGTTGCCGGTCTGCGCAACCTGGAAGAGGCAGAAACTTTGGCGGATGTTTATGATCGCAGCCTTGGAGCACGCCACTTTCTGTTCTTCAAACTGCGCGACAAAAATTACCTGAAACGGGTAAAAGAAGATCCAAATCTCTTCGTCAATAAGATGAAGGCCAAGCTTGATGCCGTACCCCAAAGCGAGAAACTGGGTATTGCCCTCGCCGCCTACGCGGTTCAAAATGCCAGCCAAGAGGCCCTCGATGGCGAATATGGTTTTGCCAAGGCCATTCGAAAGATGCGCAAGGCCTATGAAAAATCCTTCGATGGTTTGCTGGATAAGGCAGAGAAAATTGTGAAAGCTCAATTGAAAAACATCAGTAAGCCACATAAAAAGGCGGCCGAGCAGGCCAATCTCTACAGACCTTTCCCCTCCAGATAGGCGAAAGCACAGAAGCGTCAAAAGAAACTTCAAAAGAGAATAGTTCACCAAGAGGCCCGGGATTTCCTGGGCCTCTTGCCATTTAACGATTTTCACGGACAATAGTCCTCACACCTTTGACAGGGAAAAACTCATGGAATTATCTTCTGAGGCATTGCGTTCTATTGCCTCTGAAACCGCCGTTTCAGCCGCTCAAGTCACGAGCGTTCTCAAGTTGGCCTTGGTTGAGGAATGCACCATCCCCTTCATTACCCGCTATCGAAAAGAGGTGACGGGAAATCTCGACGAAGTTGTCATTGCCAAAATCCTGGACAGCTATGAGGTGTTCCAGGAAACAACCAAACGGCGCGAGTATATTTTAGACACGATTAAAAAGATGGAGCTGCTGACGCCCGAGTTGGAAAAAAATATCAAAGCGGCCAAAACTATCCAGGAGCTGGAGGATCTCTACGCGCCTTATAAATCAAAGAAAAAAACCAAAGGCCAGGCGGCGGTCGAGGCCGGTCTGGCCCCTCTCGCCGAGCTGATTCTGGCGGCGACCCTGCCCTGGAGCAAGATCCAGGAGGAGGCCACCAAGTTTCTTAAGCCAGAACATAAAGTCACCACCCCCGAGGAGGCCCTGGAAGGGGCGCGCGCCATCTTGATTGAGAAGATCGCCCATCATGCTGAGGCCAAAGAAAAGCTGCGCGGGCACTTTTGGAGTGAGGCCCTTTTCGTGACCCATAAGCGCAAAGATGCGGACAAGGTGGAAGATTGCCAGAAGTACAAAGACTACTTTGAATTTTCCCAAAAGATCAGCGAGCTTAAGCTGGAAAAGAATGCCCATCGTTTCATGGCCATTCGTCGCGGGATGTCGGTCAATGTGCTTTCGGCCCAGGCCACCTTTCCCAAAGAAAAGGCCTGTGCGGTTTTAGGCCAGTTTTTTATTTCGAAAACCTGCCACAGCACCGTCCGCCCCATCCTCGATGCCATCATTGAGAAGGCCTTCACTCTCTATATCGATCCGTCCCTTGATTTAGAGGTCAAAACGGAGTTGAAAAAAGTGGCGGATGAATTTGCCATTGAGATCTTCGGTAAAAATTTAAAAAATCTTCTGCTCCAACCTTATCTTGGGCCCAAGACCGTCATGGGGGTCGATCCGGGGATTCGCACCGGCTGCAAGATCGCCGTGGTGGACCTTACCGGAAAATTTCTCTTTGATTATGTGCTCTACCCCGATCGCAATCCGGATGAGTCCGCCAAAATCATTGATGCCTTATGCGAAAAGTTTCAGATTCACCACATTGCCATCGGCAACGGAACCCATGGCCGTGAGACCTTACAGTTTATCGAAGAAAGCATTCCCTCGGTAAAGGCCGGCACCGTCCATGCCACCTTAGTCAATGAGGCCGGCGCCAGCGTCTACTCCGCCTCTGAAATTGCGCGGGAGGAATTTCCGGATAAGGATGCCACGGTCCGCGGTGCCATCTCCATCGCCCGCCGCTTTCAAGATCCCTTGGCCGAACTGGTCAAGATCGATCCCAAGTCAATCGGCGTGGGCCAGTATCAGCACGATGTCAATCAGGTTAAGTTAAAAAAGTCGCTGCAAAACGTGGTCGAGAGTTGTGTTAACTTCGTGGGCGTGGACCTCAACACGGCTTCAGCGCCCCTTTTAAGTTTTATTTCCGGCATCGGTCCGGGGATGGCAAAGAGCATCGTCAAGTATCGAGAGGAAAAAGGCGCTTTTAAGGAAAGGCAAGAGCTGCTGAAAATCGGGCGTTTTACCCAGAAGATTTTTCAGCAGGCCGCCGGTTTTTTGCGAATCTACAATGGCAAAAATCCTTTGGACTCAACCTTTATTCACCCGGAAACTTATCCGGTGCTGGAAGAATGGGCCAAGGAGAAAGACATTACCATCAAGACTTTAGCGGGCGACCCCAAGCTCATTTCACAATTTGCCGCTGACACCAGGATTCGAGCGAAGCTGGGAGACTTCACCCACCTCGATATCGTAAAATCAATTCAGGCACCGGTCCAGGACCCCAGATCAACCTTTAAATCCACCGAGTTTCGAAAAGATGCCAGCCGCATCGAAGATTTAAAAATCGGCGAATGGTATCCCGGCATCGTCAACAACATCACTCAATTCGGGGCCTTCGTCGATATTGGGGTCAAAGAATCAGGACTCCTGCATGTTTCACAGATTGCCGATAAATTTGTCACCAATCCCATGGATGAGCTCAAGGTGGGCGAGGAAGTTAAGGTAAAAGTTTTGGCCATTGATTTTGAGCGCAAACGCATTTCCCTCACCCGGAAGGTAGACTCTCCAAAACCGGAATATCAAAATGCTCCTCCTCCCGGAAGTGGCAAATACACGCCGCCGCCTAAGAATGAAACAGCTCCAAAAAATAACGCCTTTTCTGCCTTGAAAAACTTTAAGTTGAGGTGAGCCATTGAAAAATATCATCACCCTGATCACATTTTTCTTGCAGTTCTATGCCCCTCCGGCCTTGGCCGTCGTCTGGAAAAATATGGACGTCAGCGTGGAGGTTTTTGCGGATAAAAAGGTGGCGGTGAAGGAAAAGCATGATCTTATCTTCGAAGAAGGGGATCAAAGCATCGTCTTACCCTTTTTCGCCACCGACAAGCAAAGCATTGTCCTGAAAAAAATTGAGCTGATTGATATGATCAAAAATCAGACCCTGCCCATCCCACCGCTCCCTCCGGCCCCATCGGCCAAAGAGAAAACCAGCACCACCGCAATCGCCCCTGCCATCTATTACACTTACTCCCTTCAAAATGTCTTAACGATAGAGCTCCCGATCACCCCCAACAAAACCTATAACCTCGCCATCGAGTATGAGATACAAGGTGCCTTGCGCGAGGGCAAGCGCGAAGGCAAGGAAGAGGTGCAGCTCAAATATACCTGGGGGCATCCACGCAGAAATGGAAGTGTGAAATACTTCTCCTTCAATCTCGTCATCCCCTCGGATTGGACCGCCCTTGAAGGTGCGCACAAGAATATCTCGCGGGAAAATATGGCCCCCAAAGATCAATTTATGACCGATCTCCACCTTCGTTCGCTGAGTACAGTGGCCACAGGCCCCAAGGCCTTAGTGGAGCTTGACGAAATTTACTCCTGCCAACTGGAGAGCAATTTACCGGAACAGATCTTTCGCGCCTATCTCCCCGACCTCCCCCCGGCCAAAACCATTTTCCCTACCTCCTCCCCCATGTCTTTTCGTCTCAAGGGCACCCCTGACGGGACGGTTAATCTTCAAAGTGTGGGAGTTGAAAATAATATCTCTTTTTCCTTTAGCGACGAACAGAAGGCCGGCCTGGGCGAAAAAAATATGGCCTATTTTACCGGCCGTTTTGAAACCGAGAAGGTCAGAATTACCGGCAAACTCAACGCCGTCGTCCATACGATTCTTTTTGCCACGGTCAATCTCTACGCTCAAAAAGAAGTGGAAACCGGAAAGACCATCCATTTCACCAATAATGATCCCAGTGCCCCTGCGAAAAATTTTGATGTGACCGTTTTAGATGAGTCCATCACAATTATCGCCAGCTCTTTAAAGTTATCACTGCGCAATCCGGTCAGCTCCGAGGTCGAAGGGATCAAAATGCTCTCCAGTACGCCCTCCGCCCTACTCTCCGACACTGACATTAGCAGCATCGCCTTCACCTTTAATTTGCTTTCCTGTAAAAAGATTTAGCGACCGACCGAGCGCAGATACTCAAGGAAATTTAACTTTTTAAACTGCAGGAGAGACCAGCTCACGAGCAGGAGATAGATCAGACATGGCAAGGTCAAACCGATGATCACGGCCCATGGGCCATAATGAATCGGAATTTTTCTTTCCACAAAGACGGCAGGCATAATCTCCAGTGAGGAAGAATCGAGAATCTTTAAAAACAGCAGGCCCAACACCATTCCCAGCACAATAAAGATGGGACCGAAGACGCCAAAAAAATTTCGATACAATTTTTGAATAGTCCGTTCGCTTGCGCCTAAGATCCACAAGGCGGTCAAATCGACCTTGATCTTATCAAGATAAATGTGGACTCCCGCCACAATGCAAAGGGAGATTAGAATGGTCATGGAGGCGAATAAAAAGGCCATCACGGTCGTCTCCAGCCGCAGGGCATACATCAAGGCACTGTTTTGCTCCTCCCAGGAAATGTAACGCAGGCCACGGGCAAATTCGGGCCCGGTATGCTGGAATTTTTCAAGATTAAAATTTGCGCTCAGATCAAACAGGCCAAGGCGATTGTACTTCTTGAGCTTGATCAAATTCCAGATAGACTCAATGGGGGGCCAAACATGAAGCGCGTCCACCTCGGGCACATCGCTGGCAACCAGGCCGGAAACAGAAAGGCTGATCATCCGCAAGGTATCACCTAAAAGTGAATCCACCACCCCCGGCGCAATCAGATTAATCTGCTCTCCCTCACCGACCTTGAGCTTCATGGCCAAATCATAAGGGATGACCAGGCCGCGCCGATGGCCGTTTAAAATCTGGGGTTGCATGCTCTCTTTCCAGCCAATCCCATGGGCCACAACCGGCACCAGCGCGGCCCCGGATCGTGCCAAAAGCTCGATCTCGTATTCCAAACGGGCGGGCACATTCTGAGCGTTAAAATAATCCTGTAACTGCACCGCCTGATCGAGAGACAGATGATCGACGATGAAATGACCATGCCCCAGGACGGCCTTGGAACGCAAAATTAAATTGCGCTGAAGCCCCCCCATGACTCCCTGTAAGGTGATCAGTGAAAAGGAGGAGATGGCAAGACCGAAGGCCGCCAGCACCAGTAGCTTCTGCCTTGATCTTGCCTGAAAAATCGAACTCAAAAAATGTCGAAAGAGCTGCTTGGGTAACATTACAGTCTGCATGGGCCGGCAGATTTTTTACAGATCATAAAATTTCTTTTTATCATCCACCATTTTTTTCAAAAAAGGTGAAGGGCAATATCGATCGGCATCGACCGACTTGCTGAAATTTTCGATGGCGCGATAAATACGATCGACCCCTTCACTATCGGCATACCGAAGGAGTCCTCCCCTAAATGGCGGAAAGCCAATGCCAAAAATTAAGGCCAGGTCCACATCGGAAGGACGCAACACCAGACCTTCCGAGAGAATATAAGCCGCCTCATTTAACATGGGCAGAAAGACCCGCATCTGGATATCAATCTCGTCCATTTTTTTGGATTTTGGAAGGGCATTCACCACCGCCTCATTAAGGCCGATTTCCTTTTCGTTTTCATCATACAGATAAAAACCCTTCTTGCTCTTTTTGCCAAAAAATTTATTGTCCACCAGCTGCTGGCTTGAGGTACTCGACTTGGCACGCTCGCCCAGCTCATGATGCATGATCTTTGCAACTTTCACCGCCACATCAATCCCGATCTCATCCAAAAGGCGGCAGGGGCCCATGGGCATGCCGAAGTTCAGGCAGGCATCATCCAGGTCTTTTATGCTCACGCCTTCTTCCAAAAGAAAGCCGGCCTCGTTTAAGTAGGGCATGAGGATTCGATTGACGAGAAAACCCGGGCCATCTTTTACAATGACGGGCGTCTTCTTCACTTTTATAACCCAGTTATACAAAGCTTCGATAGTGGATGGATCGGCCTTATCGTGAGTCACAATCTCCACCAACGGCATCAGATGAACCGGATTGAAAAAATGCAGGCCGGCAAATCGCTCGGGATGTTCCAGCGCCTGGGCCATTTGAGTCACGCGCAGGCTTGAGGTATTTGAGGCCACCACGCAATCCGGTCGGATGTACTGCTCCAGCTCTTTAAAGACCTTCTGTTTGATTTCCAAATTTTCTACAATGGCTTCGATCACCAGGTCCACATTTTTAAAACCGGTGAAATCGGTGACGGGCACGATGGACCGTTGCTTGCGCTCAAACTCATCCGGCGTCATCTTGCGACGTTTAAGTGCCCCGGAAAAATTGCGGGCCGCTTGCTTCATGCCCAGCTCCAGCGCATCTTTATTCAAATCTTTCATGAGAGGGGCCATTCCATTATCGGCCATGAGCCAGGCAATTCCTCCGCCCATGGTTCCCGCCCCAAGGGCGGCACCGCGCTTTAGCTCAGGGATAGGCCGGGTGCTTTTCGGCCCATTATATTTTTTCGCCCCTTCCATCAGAAAAAAGAGATGGCGCAAATTTCGGCTGGTATCAGACACGCAAAGCTCGCCGAATGCCTGGGCCTCGTGGGCCAGGTAGCTGCTGCGACCTTTACCTGCCCCGGACTCCATCACATCAAGTATTTTAAGCGGAGAAGGATAAAAACCTTTGGTCTTTTTTAAAACACTCTCCCGTGCCTTTTGAAAAATAATTTTCCGGGTGACAAAATTGTCCGTGGCAAAGGACTCCAGGGTGTCCTTGAACGATTTGCCTTTTGGAATCCTCTTCAAAGCATTAATGGCCTGGGCCAGTAATCTTTCCTTGGGAAAGACACCATCCACCAGATGCAACTTGTAGGCACTCTTGGGCTTCACCATCTTACCGGTTAAAATAATATCCAGGGCCTTCGGTAGCCCGATTCTGCGAGGTAGCCGATAGGTTCCGCCGAAGCCCGGTAAGATACCCAGCTTCACCTCGGGTAGACCTAAGACAGTTTTGCTGCTGTCGGAGCAAAGAATTGATTTACATGATAAGACCAGCTCAAGCCCGCCCCCCAGGCAAGGTCCGTCAATCGCGGCGACGGTGGGTATTTTGAGATCCTCAATTCCGTTGTAAAGCATCTGGCCTTTTTCAGCACCCGACGCGGCATCACTTTCGGTCTGCATGGTTTCAATCAATTTAATATCCGCGCCCGCCAGAAAGCAGCCCACCTTCACGGAGTGAAAGATGACACCTTTCAGCGCCTTTTCCTGGGCCTTTACATCCAACATGATATCGCCCAGCTCGCGCAGCGTTTCCTCATCCAAAACCGTCTGGGCCTTTTCGTTATTATGTCCAAAGCCAACGTAAGCGATTTGTTCTTTTGTTTCGTACTTAATGCGCTTGTTCCCAACCATATAGCACCCCTTATTTTACAGAATGTTTTCGATGACCACGGCACCACCTTGCCCGCCCCCGATACAGAGGGTGGCGAGACCAAAACGGGCCTTGCGCCGTTTTAGCTCATGGGCCAGGGTCACCACGATTCGACAGCCTGAGCTTCCCACAGGATGCCCCATGGCGATGCCTCCGCCGTTGGGATTCAAATTCCCTTCAGGAATCTCGCCCCAGGCCTTACTCAGGCCAAAGCGACGGGCGATGGTCAAATCTTTTAAGCCTCGCAGGACCCCGAGAACTTGGGCGGAAAAGGCTTCGTTAATTTCCACCACATCCATATCCCGCAGCTCTTTGCCGACGCGCTTAAGCACGCCATCGATGGCCACCAGCGGGCCCATGCCCATGCGCTCGGGCTCCAGACCGGCAAAATCAAAATCGGTCATCCGGGCCATGGGTTTCAAATTATATTTTTTCAAGGCCTCCTCACTGGCCATCAAAAAGGTCGACGCCCCATCGGTAATGGGACAAGAATTACCCACTGTGACCGTGCCCGAAACTTTTTCGAAGTAGGGCTTCATCTTGCCCAGCCCCTCCACCGTACTATTGGCACGGGGACCGGTGTCCAGATCGAGAAGTTTATCCAGCTTCGAACCAATCAAGATGGGAACGATCTCGTCTTTAAACTTGCCTTCACTCTGGGCCTTGATCGCCTTGAGGTGGCTGTTGTTGGCGAAGGTATCTTGCTCCTCGCGAGTGATATTCATTTCTCGCGCCAAGACTTCTGCCGTCTGTCCCATATTGAGTCCGCAAAATGGATCAGTCAGTCCCTGCTCGATCGCCACGATGGGGGATAAAAATGGCGGACGAAAAGCACTCAGGGCCTTTAACTTCTCCGGCAGGGATTTGGCCTTCATCAGGTGGATAAAAAGGTCCGTCATCTCTTTGTTGTAAATGAGAGGCATCTGCGACATGGATTCCACACCGCCGGCCACCATCAGGTCTGAGCGCCCTGAAGCGATTTTGACAAAGGCCTGGCTCATGGCCTCCATTCCAGAGGCACAGTTGCGATGAACCGTGTAGGCCGAGGTTTTTTTATCCAGGCCTGCTTCCAACGCCACCACTCTGCCAATATTGGGATATTTCGCGGGCGCTCCCACATTCCCAAAGACCACCTCATCCACCGCATCCGAGGGCAGATTAAAGCTGTCCATCAGATGGCGAACCAAATAACTCGCCAAATACGGCACACCAACATTCCTCAACTCGGTACCGGCCTTGGCCTGGGGTGATCGTTTCCCCATGACCAGATAAACATCACGCAGTTTCATCGCACTCATACAAGGGCCTCCTTCAAAGTATTGGCCAATTTCTTGAAATTTAAATGATTTGTAAAAAGTGTAAACCAGTCCGATGCCTGTGGACAAGGAAAGTGTCAGCATAAAAAAGGCCCTCTGAAGAGAGGGCCTTATGAAAAAACTTTGAAGTGAAAGAAGATTTCTAGAACGCCATCAAAATACCAGCAGTCAGTGAGTAGCTATTGGTCTCCTGGATTTCCTTACCAGTTTGCTCCAGCTTTATCTGGTCTGGGTTATAAGCAAAAGTATTTCCACTCTGATTGGCGATGCCCGTTGTGATAGCACGGGAATAACGCGCATCTAAGTTCAGACCCACATTCTTGGTAAAATAAACTTCAGAACCCAGCATGGCGCTTCCACCAACATAGCTTGTTCTGAACTGCTCGTCGCCCAGGGAGAAGCCGTTCCATTGGTAGTTAGCAGCATTGGGATCAGCGGCCTTATAATTAAGCGTGGCACGATTGTAGCTGACACCCAAACCAAGATAAGGGCGGATGCGTCCGGCCTCGACAATGAAAAACTTCGAGTTCATTTCCATCGAGTATTGCTCATATTCCATTTCCCGGCCGCTTATTCCATAAGCGTTGTAATAGTTCTGGTTATAAAAGTTGTTATTGAAACCACTGTAGCTGCTTCCATAATACGGGGCATAGTAATTGTAGGTCGAGCTGGCGTTGTAATTGTAGTTGTAGTTATAGGCCGAGCCATATCCGGTTTGTGAGATAGAAGTCATATCAAGAGAGGTATAACCAATCGCCACCCCTACTGAGATTCGTGGACTAACCATGGCCTCAAGCGCCAGCTGGCCATTGACCTTGGATTCCAGATCGATACTGGAGCTGGCAATATTTTTGACTCCATAGGAAGGAATAATTTTAAAGCTAGGTCTTTCCTCAACCACGGGTGCAGGTGTGGGCAATGGGGCCTCAATCTTTTGAGGAGCGGCGGCGGCGGTAGAGACCTCATCGGTTGCGGGTGTCCCTTCGAAGGCGCCACGCAACTTTTTACCCAAACGTTGCTCTTCTTTCATGCGAATATCTTCAATCTTCTTGGAAACCATCTCTTCGTGTTGCTTTTCCATACGCTTGCGCATCTCTTGCATGCGATCAGCTTCAGTCTTCTTATTAAGTGTGCCGTCGATATCAATCTGGGGAGAAGCAAGGACGTCATCGCCTTCGAGTCCGGCGCCATCTAATCCATCTTGCCCGTGGGCAGCAGTCACGGCCATCTGAGTTGCCAATGCCAGTACAATCATGACGGCGATGGTCTTGGATTTCTGCTTGTTCACTTTCATAACTTCACTCCTTGGGGAAGGCCTTGAGAACCTTCAGCGAGCACGTTTTTTGAAAAATCGCCCTGTCATACCATAAAATTTATGCGCAGTGCATTCTTTTGCGCACCGAGTGAAGATTTTACAATGTTAAAATTTGTAACTTTTCGTTAATGCTTCGTAATTTCAATGAATTAGCTTAGCTAAGGGACCTTATAAGTCTTGTAGTTGGCGGAAAGGCCACGTTTAAAAAAACAAATCACGGACTTGTTAACCTGCGTACAAGTTCCGTCATCGTTCAAAAAATGCTCCCGAATTTTCTTGGTTATAGGGATGATAATGGCGGCCAAAACAACCAGCATCAGGATGTACTCAACAGCGGTCTGCCCGCGTTCCTGCCCAAGCATGATGCCCAAGACGCCCCGAAATCTACGCTGATTCATCCTTTTTCCCATCCTTCTATTATGCGAGCAACTGGGCCAAATGGACAAGCAAGGAAAGCTGTCCGAGTTCACCGGCCTCTATAAGTGACAGGCCATGAACCTGCCCCCCATAATTGCTCACGCCGGGTGAGGGTTTCGGTAGCCCTTCGCGCTCGATGGCCTGGGAAATTCCTACCTTGACCGTCCTGACCATCTCTTGCCATTCAAGATGCCTTCTAACGTGACCCTTAATGACAGGAGTGGCGGGAATTTTTTGAAAAACTTTTTCCATGGGACCAATCGGCCAGCAGGCCTCGGTGAGATGAAAATCCCCCCTGCGGATACTGGCCACAAAAGGTGCCGAGTCCACCGGCCACTTCACCAGCGACTGCACAACCTGGAGGAGATCTTTTTCGATAAAACTTTCTTTCATCCCCAAGGACTTGCGAACTGGGATACTTAATGTCATTAACTCGCCTTGCAGACCCGCCAGCTCCAAAATGGCCAAAGGCGAATCCTGACCCATGCACATGGTATTGCCATAATAAAAGACCTTTCGCTCCGCCCCCCTCGGCCTTTCATTTTGAGGCCCAAAGGGAGGAGGAAAAACGGAGGCCGGGATTTTTACAAACTGGCAGATATCGGCCACCTGCCCGCGGAAAGGATGCTCGCTTACCGGGCCACCGGCCATGACAAGATTTTGAGGATGGACAATCCCATCATAGGTATCCAGCTCCAGTCCCCAGACCTGCTGACCATTTTGTCGCATCACCTGCTGTACCTTAGAAGTTCTGATGTCGCCCCCATAGGCGATAAAATTTTTCGACAGCTCACTCTTAAGCGAAGGGTTATCCAGATAAAATGCCGGCATCAAAAGACCGGCAAGCAGGAAGAAAAGCTCAGACTCACTCTCCGGCAGGGCCAGCTTCTTATGATGAAAGCCATTGGCGAGAAAATAAAAGACCAGCTTCTCCCATGCCTCGGCGTCCCCATGGGAGGCCTTGGCGATAGCATCTTGAAAACGCCCCAGAAAAAGCAGGAAGAGCTTTTTTAAATAAAAGGGAGACTCCTCAATGACCTGGTGAAAAGAGGGAAATTTACGCGCGTTCGCACTGGTGAACATGCCGGCGATTTTCGGGCCGAGGTCCGATATTTCCTGGTCAAAAAGCTCTCCCATGCCCATGAGTTCCAGCAAGAGGGTACGCGATCCCTGGTCTTGCTCGCTGATAAACAGGAAAGGAACTTTGCGAAACAGCTCGCGGATATTTTGACTTGGCCGGGCGCCTAATTGGATGAGGTGGGTGCCAAAGCACAGATGATAATTGGTGCTGGTTAGAAAGGAGTCTAGTTTTACCGAGGACGACAGCCCATGGCCCTCCAGCCAAAATTTATAGGCCTCTTTGGGGATCAGGGACAAATAGTTCTCAAAGGCCCCGGGATACATAAAACGGTTGTCATCTAAAATGAGCACACTCTTCTTTTGTGCCAGGAGATGCCGGCCGAGAGTCAAGGAGGCCAGGTTATGGCCCAAGAGAACCCATTCATAATGTCTGTTCAACACAATTCCTCCAGGGCACTGACCAGGCCATGCCAATTTTTGCGATTTTCCAAGATAGAGGGCCGCGGGGTTGCTGGATCATTCGCCCCAAGGCCTTCGAGGGCCCGGGACAGCTCCGCCCCGGTTCGAACTATCACCAGGCGTTCAGGAGCACAGTCCTTGATATAGTCATACTCCGTCGAGCGGTGAACCTTAGGCCCGCAAAACACGTTACAGCCGGCCATGTAGGGCTCCAACACCGAATGGATGGAGCGTCCATGCCCACCCCCGATATAGCTAGCGGAAAAATGAGTAAAAAGTTCAAGTAGGACTCCTTTGATCGCCACCAGGGTAATCAAAGGTAAATCGGTGGGCAACGGTTCCTGTGTATCCGAGGTTATCATGCGGAAATGGAGCGCATTTTCCAGGCCCGCCCGCTGAATCTTTTCTCTGAGACCTTGCTCCAGCGACTGAAGATTCTCTGGCGCCAGGTGATGGGGAACAATGGATAGATGCAATTTCTTTTGAACAATCTTCCGCAGTAGCTCCGAGTCGAGAAGCAATTCGATATCAACGGGGTGGGCCTGCCCGAAGATCATATTCTGGCCGCGCTGGCGTGCGGTCAAAAAGCTTGCGTAAGGAGCGGGAAGCCTCTCCTTTAAAACCGTGATTGCGTTCGTAAGTCGCTCCTCAATTTGCAGCACCCGAAATTCTAAAGTGTAAATCTTGGAGGACGGGACGCCCAAGGCGACAAAACGTTCTCGATCTCGGGCCACAGGTACGGCCATGAAATCAAAGGAGGACACTAACTCTTTCCAAAAAAAGTAGCGCAGAAAATTTTTGAAAGGGCCCAAATTTTTATTTTTCAAGGTGCCGCTTATCAAAATGAAATGGCAATCCCGTCGCCTTCCGATGGCCAGCAGCTCGGGGAAGAAGTCATAGCGGCACAGGATGAGCGTTTTGGCGGTCATCCAACGAGCGACATTCTGCCCAATGGGGGCCAGGTGGGAAAAATAAGTCACCAGAGGCATTCTTTTGGCGCGAATCAGACCCGGATAGCTCTGACAAAAATTGATCACCTTCTTCTCCACCGAAGGCGAGCAGTAAAGAATCTCCACAAAGCGTTTTTTGGCCAGTAACCCTTTTACCAGGGGAATAATCTGCTCAAACTCACCTTCCGAGCTGACCTCAAAGGCCACATGGGCCCGCCGCCCATCAGCTCTAAAGGATTGGGCCAGGGGATCAGAGAGATTTTTCACTTCAAAGCGCCAACGCCGCTGTAAAGGCGGGCAGAACCAGCGAAGACCCCATATAAGGGGATAGAGGAAGGTTCTTAAAACCGATGATCCGAGGATGTAGATGGAAAGAATCAGGACCACTCCAGTGTCAAAATGGCCTCATTTGTAATGAAGCTTTAAAATGTATTTGTTAAGTCTAGCAAGGCCGCAACGTACTTTCAAAAACTTAAAGCCAGTTTCACATTCCAGCGCCGTGATCGATCAGATAAACTTTACAAATACCCGACTTGTTTCTTGCGATATTGCTTTACCTGATGCAAAATCACGAAGTTTTTTTGACCTGTAAATAATAAGGAGAATAACGGATGAAAAAGCAACTTTTAGTTTCTGCCATGGGCCTGGCATTAACTGTGTCAGCATTGGCTCAAGGAACTACTGGACAGACCAGCGTAAGCACATCAAGTATCGGGAATACTTGGAATGCTTTGAAAGAATCACCCCTGTCACTCAGTATTGCGATTGAGTCGGACACCACCAGAAATGAAGAAACCAAGAAAATTGATGGTGTAACACAGGTGAATGCGGCTTACTTAGGCTACAAATTTTCTCCTAATGACAGCATGACTCTTGAAAATGATTATAACTTTGTAAAACAGCAAAATACAGACGCTTCTTACTCTTATGACCGTATCAACCTCGGTTACTCACGTAAGAACATTTTGACTGAAGCCGACCATGGTGTCGCGATGAAGGCCACTGTTGATGTTCGTTACCGCCCACAAGGTAGCGTGCGCGTTGCCACCAACTCTTACGGTCAGGCCCGGGTCAGCGCCAATTTTTCTAAAAACATTGGTCCAGTTAGTCTTTCTATGACGAACTACTATGCACGTCCGCAACGTATCAATACGGCCGACACAAAAACCACCAGCACCTGGGAACACTATTTGGTGCAAACTTATAACATCACAGACACCTTGGGACTCTCCTTGGCCCAAGATATCGTGATGAGAAACAACCCAGGTAACGAAGGCGAGCTGAAAACCGCTGATCTCTACCTAGATCTCGGCAAGTCACTGACACCTGATTTCAGTATCGGCGCTTTCGTTTCAGGCTCACCCGTTGCCAGCAAAGATCGCTGGGTAACGACTCCAGATTGGGAAAAGAGCGAGAATTTGACCTATGCCGCTTATTTGAGTCTTACAGTTTTCTAGTATCCGTTAGATAAGTCCTTGAAAAGGGCCTGCTTTTTGCGGGCCCTTTTTTTATGCAAAAGGGTACATTCTTCCGCCCTCAATGGAAACGAAGCGTATTCCTCCAAATTTTGCCCAGATACCCCGATAGGCCCAATATGGGTTAAAATATTAGGGGGGAAGAATATGTCCTCAGTGGCCCTCAAAATTGATTATCACAATGACCTGTCAGAACTGGTCCTGACTGAAGAGCGGATCTTTGCCGCCAATATTCCCCTGGAAGAGCTGTGTGTCCTTGAGTTGGCCGAGACAAGCTACGGGCCCTTATGGATTCGCGATGTAAAAAAAGTCCTCGATAGATTTCCAGAACTCTATGACTCCTGTCGACTGCGCATCTTTGGCAGCGAGCAGTCTATGGAACTTTGGGAGCATCCCTCGTTTGGCCGACGTAAACCTTCACTGGCCCCAAGAATTCCTGAAAATCCCCTTGAGGATGCCTTAATCGTGATTAGAAAAGGCGGCAATGAAAATGGGCCGTATCCTTACCACGAAGTCTTAAGCCTGGTGGAGAGCGGTGAATTTACCCTGACTGATTCATACAGTATCGACAACGGTAAAACCTGGGATCGTCTGCATAATATCGAGGCGCTCAATCGCCGCACAAAACTCAATGCCGAACGGCTGCCCAAAGCGGTTCCCATCGCCGCCCAGGAGGCCTCACTCCAGGTCCAATTCTTTCAAATGAAATCTCTCGAGGTTAAACCCAATAACCTGTTTCGAGGCATGGCCGATAATGGCTTCTTAAGTGCCGCTAAAATTGCCGCCACCAATGTCCTGTTCCCCATACCTCGACTCGTCTATTCGAAGCTGACGGAACATTTGTCCGGCCCGATCTCGCAGATTTTAGATAGCAAAACAAAAAAAGTGATTGCCGGCGTGACAGTGGCATGCGGCTTTTTAGTTCTTTTGACATTTATTTTTGTTCAGATGTTGAGATCCGATTCGCCCGTTCTGAGCGATGAGTCGAGCGGCGAAAGTATTTCCGAAAACTCCGATTCGGGCGAAGGCGCACCCCGAACTCGTGTCAAACGGACGCCCAGTTCCAAAACAAGCAAAACCGAGGCCTATCGAAATAGTCGGCCACCGGTCATTAACACCTCGAATACCTCATTTACCAAATCCAATGCCTACCAAGAGTCACAGAACAATCAGTATGACGGCGGCGGAGATGGAGAGGTGGGCAACGATCAGCCCTATGATCAGCAAGAGGACCCGGTTCAGCAAGATGAAATTCGTCGTAAATTGGCGCGAGAAACGATCGCCCCCGAAGACGGTCCGATGGGAGAAACCACGCCTCCTCCACCACCACCAGTTGACGAAGAAGGTCGCGATATCATCCAGCCGGCCCAACCGGCAGAAACTTTTATCGATGTTCAAGACTGATTCTGTGTAACTATTCCTTGAAGCTTTACAGATCATGGGATTCTGGGCATTCTTTTTGCCCATGGAACATATACCGCAAGAACTTTTACAATCTTTTCGCCCGCCAGCATTCCATCACTCTTATTTTCTGAGTTTTGAAGGTATTGAGGGCTCGGGCAAAACCACTCAAATTCGCCGCACTAAAGAATTTTTAGAAGAAAGAAATTTTCGCGTTCTTATTCTAAGGGAGCCCGGTGGGACGACCTTCGGCGAGCACTTGCGCCAGGCGGTACTTTCAACCACCACTCAGCTTCATCCCTTGGCCGAAGCTTATCTCTTTGCCGCCTCACGGGCCCAGCTCCTCCACGAAGTTGTCATGAAAGAGCTGTCCATTCCTAATACCGTCGTCATCTGTGATCGCTATATCGACAGCACCCTGGTGTATCAGGGCAAGGCCCGCAATCTGGGGCATCGCCTCGTCCTGGAAATTCACCAGCACTTTCCTTTGAACCTCACTCCCCATATAACTTTCTTCCTGGAGATTGGGCTCAAAACTTCCAAGGATCGCCAGCGTATCCGCAATAATCCCAAAGATTATTTTGAAGGCCAAGGTGAGGGCTTCTATCGCAAGTTAATTGAAGGTTACCAGGAAGTCCGCGAGCTTTTTCCAGCGCGCATTTTCACACTTGATGGTGAACTTGTACCGGATGAAGTCTTTGCCAAAATACAACAACAACTCATTGGCTTAATTAAAGCAGATGCACCTGTAGAAAAAGATGGCAGCCGCTCTTAAAAATCTTCAAGATCTCCATGCTCAAAAAAAATTGGCGAATGTTTATTTGATCTTGCCCCCGTGTGGTGCCGCCGAAGGGGCCATGTCCCTTTGGGGGCAAAAGCTGGCGCTGCATATTCACACCTGGGAGAAAAGCAAGTCCAGCGGACTTGGCCACTCAGATATGCTCGTCATTCGACCGGAAGAAGGCCGAGCGAACTATGTGGTGCAGGATTTTGAAGAATATTTTCGCGAGCTAAACTATCGCCCTGGGCAGTGGGGGTTTCGCTACATTATTATCGAATCGGCCGACCGTATTCCTACGGTGGTGGCCAATAAGCTCCTCATGTCCTTGGAATTTTCTCCCCCTTGGTGCGTGCATTTTCTCCTATGTGATTCGACGCGTCCCCTCCTTCCCACGGTTGAAAGTCGCGCCGTCAATATCAATTTGAGTCCTGAAGATTTGACCGGCAGCATGTCCGAAGACGGCAAGCTTACCATCAAACCGCCCCAGGATTTACAGGACCTCTTGAAAGATATTCAGAAAAATACAGAAGCCGCTCGACGATGGGAGAGCGATTTGTTGAACCTTATTCTCCAACATGCAAATTTTGATCAGGGAGATAATTCCTTGCTCTTATGCAAAATTTTGTCGCGAAATGTAACGTCATCGGCCTTTAAAAACCCTGCCTACGAACGTATAGTGCCTCTTTGGCACCTGCTTAAAAGTTTGGAGAACGTTAAGTAGATAAGCCTTGTCTGTTTATGAGATTTAAGGCCAAATAAATGTAAGGGAATCTATGTCAGACTTTCAAAATTCCTCTTCGAACGATATTAAAGCAAGCACCAACCCACTTGAAGATGAATCAGGCTGGGAGCAGGAGCAGTTGCCGGTTACCGAGCCCAGTGACGGTCAAAATGAGCAGGGGCCCGAAAGCGATGACGAAATCGGGGCCGAATCCAACAAGGATGAAGACCGAGAGCAGGAGTCAAGATTTAAAGACGGTCAAATTCTGCGCTTTGTAAAAGTCCGCTTTTCAGGAAATGCCAAGGCCTTTCCCTTTTATATCGGGAAGCGACAGTTTCAATACGGCCAGACCGTGGTCGCCATGTCGGACCGTGGCATGATGGTCGGATATATCAACTCGTTTCCCTATGAGAAGGTTTTTGAAAAGTCTCTTCATCCCATCCGAAGTATTGCCCGCGTGGCAACGCCTGAAGATATCAAACAGCAAGACGATTTTATTATCAAAGAAAAGGAATCCGAACGAATCTGTCTGGAGCTGATCGAAAGATATAAGCTGGACATGGTGTTGACTCATGTTGAGTACACTCAGTTTGGCAAGAAGGCGGTATTCTTTTTTACCGCCCCCGCACGAGTTGATTTTCGTGATCTGGTCAAAGAGCTGGTCGGTCGACTGCGCATGCGCATTGAGCTGCGCCAAATCTCGCTGCGCGATCGCGCCGCCGCCATTGGTGGTATCGGGGTCTGCGGGCTGCAAACCTGTTGCAGTTCCTTTTTATCCGCCTATGGAAATGTCAGCATAAAAATGGCCAAAAACCAAAACCTGGCCCTGGTACCCTCAAAGCTTAATGGTGTCTGCGGTCAGATCAAATGCTGTATCAAATATGAAGACGAAGTTTATGCTGAAAAACGCAGCCGCCTGCCGCGGGAAAATTCTTTCATTCAAACGAAAAATGGGGATTTTGGAAAAGTTTTACAGCTCACCATCTTAGAAGAACAGTTTGAGATGCTGACCGACAAGGGCATCATCCGAAACTATTCAGGGGATATGTTTGACTCCCAGCTGGCGGCCCCTGTCGGTAAAAAATTTCCCGAGAGCTTTGAATTTGTCACCAGGGATACCGGCCCCATGATCACGCTGGCGACCTGCTTGAATCTTTTACCCCAGTACCTCCCGAAGGTTGCGGTCCCTGCCCCCGTGGAAGCGACGGAGGAAGTGGAGGAAGAGGTCGAGACCGGGACAGAGTACGATGCCGATGAGGCAGACCTTGATTCTGATAAAGACAATGATGAGAATGAAGACGACGATGATGCCGCCAGTGACCAGGATATCGCTTCGGAAGTGCATCATCCCGCGGCGGCCCCCACAGGACCAGCTCCGCGTCCCGTTCCACAGAGTCCGGCCCCCTCCCCACTCAGTGAAAAGGAGCAGGAGCAGGAAAGAAAAAAGCAGAAAGAAAGGGCCTTGCAACGTTTTAAGAAGAGAACGAAAAGGCGCTGATTCATCCATTGAGGGGGAAAGTGCAGACTGTTAAAATCCTCCATACCTCTGACTGGCACCTCGGAAAAAAACTTTTTCGCGCTTCACGAATGGAAGAACAGAAGCTCTTTCTCCAGTGGTTGCTGCAAACCCTCAGACAAGAAAAGATCAGTCTCCTCCTTATTTCTGGTGATATCTTCGACTCCCCTATTCCCACCGCCGAGGCGCAGGAAACCTACTTTCAATTTTTGAAAGACGCCACGGAACAGACCGCGTGCCGGATTTATATTATCTCTGGGAATCATGACAGCGGTCGCTTTCTCGAGGCCCCCCTGCCTTTTTTACGGCCCTCGCGAATCGAAGTGGTGGGACGTTTTCGCCAAGAGCTGCGCGAGCACATTTTCTGTCTCCCCTTTGAAGATAAAAAGGTGGGACTGTTTTTACTCCCTCATTTCAAAATCAGTGATCTGCTCATGCACGACGATGCTGACTTTGAGTGCGATGCCATTTTGCATGAGCATGTAGTTTTGCGCGCTCTTGAGAGAACGGTCATAAGGGCGAAAAATCTTCTGGTTCAGCAGGGTGCAAATTTTTCGATTCTCATGGCCCATCATCTATTTGGCAACACCCACTATGCCGGCTCAGAACTTTTCCTGGGCCTTTCCGGGCTGGAAAGCATTCCGGCCACAATTTTTTCGGATAAGTTTGACTACCTGGCCTTGGGCCATCTTCACGGTGCCCAAGTCTCCTCCCCAGCACCTCTTGGCATCTATCCCGGGGCCCCGATCCCCTTGCACTTCGGAGAGAGCAATCGTAAATCCGTCTCCCTTCTGGAGCTTGCAGGTCACCGAGACCGACCTGAATTTTTCCAAAGCTGGAAGGCCATTCCCTCCTTTCGCATGATTTTATCCGTTGCCGGACAGGCCGGTGAGTTGGCCGAAAAACTTTTGGCCGCTCTTCAGACCCATGTCTCAACCTTACCGCCTTTTATCGAGCTCCGATGTGAAGGGTCTCCAATCGAAGGTGCCGATGAGACCCGTCTGTTTGACATTGCCAAAGAGTTCGGCGGCACAATTTTGAAGATGTCGTATCAAACATCAGGGCACGAGAGGCCTGAAGCAGACGCTCCCAGCGCTCTTGCGTCCCACGACTTCCCAACCTCTCTAAGCCTACCCAAGGTTTTTCAGGCCTTTCATCGGCAAAAATATCAAGGGGCGGAACCTTCCGAGGCCTTGATGCAAACCTTTTTAAACTCGCTGGAAGAATGGTCCCACGCAACGCCGGCCAAGGAGATGATGCTCACCGATGAGAATCAAGCTGCTCACCCTTCATAATATTGCCTGCTTTAAGGGGGTGCACTCAATCGAGATTGAGCGAACCCGTGGCGAGCAGGAGCTCTTCGCCATCACCGGGGCCACCGGTGCGGGAAAATCAACCATTCTGGCGACCCTTTGCCTCGCGCTTTATGGGCGCTCTCCAAAAAAGGCCCTCAGCTCCGCCGATTTTATTTCCCAAGGAGAAGCCGAAGGTTCTATTCGTCTTTCCTTTTCCCATGGCCCACATAATTTTGAGGCCATCTGGTCCTGCCGATTGCGCAAGGTTGACGGCACGGTCTTTAAAAATCCCGTGGTGAAGCGTGATATTTTTAAGGAAGGTGTGCCGGTCGAAGGCGGAGCGGAGGAAATTCTTGGTCTGAGTTTTGAGCAATTTACCAAAACGGTCATCCTGCCTCAGGGTGAGTTTTCCCGCTTTATCCTCGCCAGCCCCAATGAGCGACGGGATATTTTGGAAACTCTCTGGCATGGTCCTTCGATGAAAGAGTTCAACTCTCTCTTGTGGGTAAAGGCCAATGCCATGCTCACTGAGATCAATATCCTGAAGGCCAAACATTCCCAGCTTCAGGAAATTCAAGAACGCTCTCCCGCCCGTCATTGCCCCGACGAAGCTTTGGAGGCCTCCATCCTCACCAAGGTAAATGCCTTGAATGTTCTCAGCTCTTTTGAAAAAGAGGCCAAAGGTGCCCTCGCCATTTATGCCAAGCTTCAAAGTTCCATTCAAGAACGCCAAAATCATGAGCGCGCCTCTGATCAGACGCAAATTTTATATCGAAAATCTTTTCGCGAGCTGGAGGTGATCTCTGAGGAGATCGCCACCGCCCAGTCTGATTTCGAAACCTCGCTTCGTGCCTATGGGAAGCTCAAGCATATTCAAGGTGAAGAGCTTGCACTCCAGAAGGTGGTTGCCGATGCCTCACCGATCATGAGCAAAATCCAGCTTCTATTTCAAAAATGGGAAGATCGCCTGGCCCTTCTCAAAAAGGCCAGAACCGAGGGACCTGCCATTTCTATTAATGGGCCCCTTGCCAAATACAGTGATGTCCTCAATTCACTCCAGCAGAAACGTGACCAGCTTCAAAGTCAGCTTTTTGAGCACAAAAGGAAACGCGATTACTACCTCAATCAGCGTGACCTTTGTGACGGGCAGATCAGAGAAATTGAAGCCACGGTGGTCTCAATACTCCAGACCTTGGATGTCCTCGCCAGGAAGTTAACCCTTGATGATTTTAATGAGGGCTTTAAAACATCCGTGCAGTCGCTGACCTTTATCGCCCAAAAAGATGAGGCCCTCAATCCTCAGCAACTTTTTTCCTCGCTGGATTTGTTTCTCAAAAACGAACTGGCCCAGCAGAAAATACAAATTGAAAGTGATCTTGCTTTTCTGAAAAACCAGCTCAAGGAGGACTCTGTCGCCCGGCAGTTCCAGTCTCAGGTTATTGTCGACCTGGGCCAGGTTAAGCACGCGCTGGACGAGCTGATGGGTCGATATCTTCCCCTCACTGATCTGCTCAAGGTCTTGGGGCGAGGCGAATTTCGCGACTATATTTTGACCTCCATAGAGGATTATCTCATTCATCTTGCCAACCGTGAGCTGGCGGCCTTCTGTCAGGGGCGCTACCGTTTACTCGCCGGTGCCAGCTCCCACGGGCACGAATTTTTTGTTCAGGACACCTTCTTTATCGCCGGTAATAAATCCGGACACCGGCGCAAAATGGCTTCCCTTTCGGGGGGAGAAACGTTCCTCGTCGGCCTGGCCCTGGCCCTGGCCCTGTCGGAACTTTTCAAGGGTAATGCAGAAATCGAATCGTTTTTTATTGATGAAGGTCTGGGCAGCTTGGATGCCGATTCTTTGCAGGAAACACTGGAGGGTCTGCAGCTTCTGGCAAGTCAAGGAAAGCAGGTGGGCATTATTTCCCATATTCCCTCACTCAACGACCAGCTTCCCACCCATTTTCAGATTACTAAAAATGCCAAAGGCAGCTCCACGATTGCCATGAGAAATTTATGACTTTAAGAACTTTAATATCTTGATGATGTCGCTTTTCTGAAATGGTTTATAGAGATAAGCATCGGTGTTTCTCTCCAGGGCCTGACGCCTCTCGGGAAAGTAATCACCCATGAGACCGCCTGTGATCACCAGACATTTTGCATCGCCCGCCAGATTTTCACCTTTTATTTTCTCCAAAAACTCATCGCCATTCATCTTGGGCATCTGCAAATCCGTAATAATATAATCAAATTTCTTTTTCAAAATAATATTATAGGCCGCATCCCCATCTTGCGCCTGGACGACCTCTAAACCGAAGGAAGATAAATATGCGGTTAAAATATCGCGAATATACTCCTCGTCATCAACCACCAGCGCGGAGCCAGAAAGCTGAAAATCATCATCCTCTGTCGCCAGAGCTTTTTCACAGGTTTGTTTTTGCACCAGAGACCTGGGCAGGAATATTTTAAAGGTGGCACCACTCTCTTGGTTTTTTTCCACCTGGATCGTGCCGCCGAAAGAGCTGATGATGGTTTGACTGATGGCAAGACCAAGCCCAGTTCCTTTTCCTGTTTCCTTGGTGGTGAAGAAAGGATCGAAGATTTGAGGCATCAGATTTTTTGGAATTCCCGGGCCATTATCCCCAATCTCCAATAGTACATTTTCATTTTGATCTCCGGTAGAAATTATGATGGTGCCATTTTGGATTCCGACCAAGGCATCTTTGGAATTTCCAATAATATTTAAGATAACCTGTTGGAGCTTTCCAACATTTCCCTTGACCATAAAATTTTCAGCATGAAAATTCGTTTCAATCTTGATGTTTTCCTTTTCGTACATGTCCTTGATCAGCAGTAACATTTCGCTGATACACCGATGCAGATCCACACTCTCAATCTTCTCACTATCGACTCTGGCATAGGACCTCAGGCCATTGACGATTCCCGCGATTCGGGTAATCGCGCTTTGAATTTTCTTCAGCCGCACAGGGTTCTCTTGCATGCAGGTGTCTGTGCATTTAGCTTGCATGATTTCGGTATTACCGGCGATAATTGCCAAGGGATTGTTAATCTCGTGAGCGACGCCTGCCGCAAGCGTTCCGATGGAGGCAAGTTTGGCTGAATGCAGGAGCTGCGCCTGAATTTGGACCTTTTCCTGCTCGAGTTTATATTTTTCCGAGACATCCTGGAAAATTCCATAGATTCGCTTTTCGCTATCGTACTCCCCGATCGCCCTGACCCAGCGATGATTGCCTTTCGCCGTGATGATCTCAAGATTCAAGTCAAAAGGCTCTTTCAATTCCATCGCCCGTTGAACGGCTTTTTCGATGATGGGAATTGAGGTCGGTGCATAAAAGGAAATGGCCTTTCTGACGGTGGGGAGGAAGGCCGCATCAACCTCATGGATACGATAGACCTCTTCTGTCCAGGCCAGCTCCTCTGTTATCAAATTAATTTCCCAGCCACCCAGCTTGGCAATCTTACTTGTTTTATTGAGGAGAAGCTGTTGGTTTTTGAGATCGGACTCGGCCTTTTTCCGTTCGGTAATATCCGCCACCATGCAAAGGTAGCGCATCGGTGTTTTAGGGCCCACCGCCATTGGTGAAAGAGTCATCTCAACCCAGACAATATTACCGTCTTTGCGGAGATAACGCTTCTGCATGTTAAATTTGGAAATCTTTCCCGCCTTGAGAAGGGTCATGTTGGTCACCACTTCTGTGATATCTTCAGGATGGGTGATGCTCATCCAGTCCATAGAGACAAGCTCCTGCGCGCTTCGACCGGCAATAGAAGCGAACATCGGGTTGACCTCTTGGATAAGTCCGGAAACCGAGTCAATCAAGGCGATCCCCATCGGGGCCTCGCTAATGATGGTTTTAAAGCGACTTTCACTAACGTCGAGCTGCTCACCTGAGGCGCGTAGATGCTGGTTCATCGCGCGGAGCTGCTGCTCTGAGGCCTGCAACTGAGCAACGGCAGAATTCAGTTGATTGTTGGTGGTTTGAAGCAGAGTCAGGTTTTGGCTTAGCTCCTCCGTTCTTTTATCCAGGGCCATGCCTATTTTCTGCGAGATGCGAATGGCAACATAGGGAACGATTAAGATCGCCACCACCGAAGACAGGGCCGCGGCGGTGGCATGGCCGACACTGGTGATGGCCGCCAGCTTCAAGGTAATAAAACCGCTAAAAAAAACAAAGAACAACGAGAGTGGAAGAATCCAGCGGATTAGTAAGGCATAAGACTTTCCGTCAGCGATTAAGCGGACAGGCCATGTGTCAGCTCCATTGGCGTAGAGAATCCCCACACTCATCACAAGAAATACAAAGGCGGTAAGCAGAGCGACAGGGACAACCGTGCCGCCATAGAAGAATGGAGTTTCGAAGGCGTAGCCGATCAGCAGCACCATACTCATAAACAAAAGGGGCATGTTTAGGATGGCGGCGATCATTTTTTTATTATAGGCGTAAGCAAGAAAAATACCGCTCAAGATCATTAATCCCGACGCCGTCAAGGGCGACATTCGACCGGTGGGAACCCCATTAATGAGACCTTCGTGACTCCAAAAAAACTTTTCAAATTGAAAAGTTAGATCGAGCAGCACCTCAGACAGTTTTAAGGCCGAAAATGAAAAGATCACAAAACTAAAAATGAGAAAGAGCCAAAATTGAATCGCTTCCCTGATTTTTATATTGCGAATGATCAGGCCCATTCCACATAGGGCAAAAAGCAAGGCGGTACTTGGGGCCATGGGGATATAGTTACTTCCAAAGGCAAGAATGCCCGCACCACGGGTGAACCACATGCCAAGAACAAGAAAGCTGATGGCAAGAGCAAATATCCCGCAGCTCAAACTTTTTTTTTCATGCTTTGAAAACATGGACGAAACCCAGAGTAGCAACCATATAGATATTCTAGCGGATTTCAGATTAAAGTGTTGCGAGTTTAACGATCAGCTCACTTCTCGTCGGGATTGATAACATCCGTGAGTCGGATTCCATATTTTTCATTGATCATAACCACTTCACCACGGCTGACAAGTCGGTCATTTACCAGAACCTCCAAAGGCTCTCCGGCCAACTTATCTAATTCCAGCACCGTCCCCTGTACCATGAGCAGCAGATCGCGAATGGAGAGTTGCCCCTGTCCAAGTTCGACCGTAACCTTCATCGGAACATTATGCAGCCACGACAACTCGCCTACGTCTTCCATTATGCCGTCCAAAAAAGTCAGTTTTCCTGATTCCCCATAGAATATATATACCATGGAATATATGAGCTTTTTGAAAAAGGGATTTTTTTTCCTACAGCACCCAATTGATGGCAGTCTGACCATGATCGGTCAGGTACTGGTTGGCCTTTTGAAAATGTCCACACCCCAGAAAACCGCGATAGGCGGACAAGGGTGATGGATGGGGAGCGGTCAGCACGAGATGTTTTTTTCGATCCACATTCTGGGCCTTTTTTTGAGCATGGGAACCCCACAGAAAAAAAACCAGATTTTGCCGAGTGGAGTTGAGAATCTCGACCACATAATCGGTGAACTGCTCCCAGCCTTTACCGGCATGGGACATAGCCTGATGTTGCTCAACGGTTAGGGTGGTATTGAGAAGCAAGACCCCCTGGCGGGCCCAATCAACCAGGCACCCGTGACTGGGCATCGTGGTTTTGAATTCGCTGGCAATTTCCTTGTAAATATTCACCAGAGAGGGGGGGATGGGGACCCCTGGTAAGACAGAAAAACACAGCCCGTGCGCCTGGCCGGGGCCATGATAAGGATCTTGGCCGATGATCACAACCTTGACCTGATCAAGGGGCGTCAGATTGAAGGCATTGAAAATATCACGCCCGTGGGGATAGATAATTTTTTTCTTTTTTAACTCGGCGGCTAAAAATTTCTTTAGCTCGAGCATATAGGGAGCATTTAACTCTTTCCCCAGATGCTCCTGCCAGCTTGCGTGCAATTTCCCTGTCATGGGACAAAAGATAAACTGCACGCAATATTAAGGCCAGTTACTTTTTGTAGATGACGGCTTCCAAAGCGGCGGGATTCAGTCTCCGCCCATGGGCCTCAAGAAATTCCACATCACTCCAAGTCTTATTGGCGGGCAGGCCATCAACCGCAGGACGTATCATATTGCCCGACGCAGGCTTAAATTTGATGCTGTCGATATCACTAATTTCGTAGGCCTCGTCTGGGGCCACCACATATTTGAGCTTAGGCATACTCACCGATTTGCCACCACCGGTGAATTCCCCGTTGGCAACCAGCCCATGTCCGCTTCGCTCCAGATTGGCCCAGGAGATGGCCTGTGCTTCCAACACCGCAACCGCCCTTTTCCCGGCCCCGGTGAACTCCCCCGCGCGGGAGTTGGAAAAACAGATCAAAAGTAGAAAGGCCATTAAAATGAGGCTTTTCATTGGAGTACTCCTTGCTCACGTTTTTCGCACGCACCAAGCACATCGGCAAGCTGAACGGTAAAGTATGGGATCGTGCCGTCACTTTCGGGCGCGTTCATGATTTCATATATTTTCTTGGCAGCTTCATGTTGAATGGCCTTAACTTTCTTGATCGCCTCCTCATTCAAGGATTCTGACAGGGTGTAGAAGATATTGAGACCGCGATCGAGGTTTTCCGGGCGATAAAATTTGACCAGCTCGGGCAGATGTTCTTTGGCCACGCTCAAATCCAGGGAAAAGTTTTTTTCCACGGCGTGATATTGCGCACCTTCAAGCCTGACCAGATTTTCTTTGCGTAACTTCTTCAAACGCTCGACGCCGGGAAGCCCGAACAAATCAAAAATCTCATCCTCGCGGGCACCACTGCGGTTGGCGGTTAGTTTATAGACAAAATAACTCAACCGATCCCGCAGCACTTCGTTCAAATCGGGATCAAACTTATGGGGGGCATCCACCTCGACATAGGTCGAAAAGGATTCGCGTATCAACTCCCCCATCGGCCCGTCAAACATCTGCACCAGCTTGGAGAGGCGTTTTTCTTTTGAAATGGCGCTGGCAATATTTAAAACCGTGTGCGGCGAGGGATCGCCTTTTATCTCCAAGGATAAAATTCTTCGAAGAGTGGTGGCGCCGACGCTCGAGCGCATCGCCAGCCCGTTGATCGAAGTATTGGGATACTTCGAAAAGTATTCGTTTATGACATCTTTCAGCTGTTCAACTAAGGTCATACCCCTTCCCTTAATAGGTTGCTTTCCATGGGCACACCTTACCAAGGATTCAAGGGGGGGGAAAAAAATTAGTCCGTCAAAAGGCATAAACTCGCCAAATGTAATATTTTTTCAAATTCCAACACCGCAAGAAGGGTCCTTCGGTGATGTTTTGACACTCAGTAATCCTTACAGGCCACTTTACAATCATTAAAAAACACATCTCCTAAGCCCCGGATTCCACACACCACCCGGACAGGAATGCCCAGGCGCTCCTCCTCCGACAGATGGCCCCGGCGCAGGGAATGGACGATTAGGGCCCGGAGTTATCGGGGGGGTAGGCCTTCCTCCTCCATTCCCATTGCCGTTACCAACAGACGGTGCCCCACCTGTGCAGGGCCTCGTGCCAATTTGCATGCGCAAGGACCCGGCCACGTCGGCACTATCAAGACTCAAGACTGCCAGAGAGTTGGGAGCGGCAGGATTGATACGCGAAAAAATAACGTTTTTAATGACAAATTTAATTTCGCGATCATGCCCGCGCGCACAGTGACTGCGATCGGTTAAAATATTTTTTTCCTGCGACAGTTGCCATTCTTCATCCAGCGGATCGGGGGTCAAATTGCGCCATTGCTTTTCACCTACGACCGCACGCCCTGCCGAGCCGAAACCTCGGGGGCCGGTCCATTCCAGGAAGAGGGTCCGCACCAGAGCTTCTGCCATGGGATCGAGCTGAACGGCGCCGCGAAGATCCACATTGACTTTAATGTTCGCGACCTGCTCACCCTCTTTTAGATTCGCCTTAACAATAATGTCGCAAATCTTATTATTGATGGTGTTATCAACTCGTCGTCCACCAGCGTTGGTACTTTCCATAGGGGCCTGGACGGTAAACTGATCAAACAAGACCGAGAGCGCCTGGTTATTAGGAGAGAGGACCACCTGATAGGTTCCCTCCGGGCAACCGGTACCCTGCAAAGAGATATTGGTAAATTGAAACGGTAACTCCGCACTATAGAGGATGGTGCTAACCATCATCACCGCACCCAGCAAAAACTTTTTTTTCATTTCTCTCTCCTTTTGAAACCCCTTCCCGACACAAAACAACTACACCCGGGCGCAAAAAAGTGAAATATATTTTCATGACTGCGCATTACAAAACGCTCCACGTGGAGTGAGAGTGCTCGTGCATCCTTATATACAATTTTTTTGGTGCTTCCACGTGGTGCAGTTTCTAGTTCACACTTGTTTGTTTTGCTTTCCTTTATTTTTTTTTTTTTCTATTCTGGCCCCATCGAAGAAAAGCAGATTTGGACTTGCGCTTTCTTTGCAACTCAAGAAAAGGGAGAAGTTGTTATGAAGAAATTTTTATTGAAACTGGTTACGCTCGCATTGATCTCTGCACCCGTTATGGCCGATGACATTAGTCTTGGCAATCCAGGATACGGTGGAACAGGCTGCCCTGCCGGCAGTGCTTCTGTCACACTCAGTCCTGATGCCAAGGCCCTCACTTTAATTTTTGATCAGTTTGCGGTGCAGGTGGATCGCTATAAAAGACTTGATCGTAAGTCATGTAACATTGCCATCCCCGTGCATGTTCCCCAAGGTTACTCTATCAGTATTATCACGGCCGACTATCGTGGTTACGTCACTCTTCCTGTCGGCGCTCAGGCGCGTTTTTCCGCCGAATATTTCTTTGCGGGACAGAGAGGACCACGTGCTGATAGAACCTTTGTCGGCTATCAAGATACAGATTACCTGATCACCAATAATCTGGGAATTGAAGCGTTGGTATGGTCTCCTTGCGGGGCCGACGTGAATCTTCGTGTAAACTCCGCCATGACTCTTAGAACAAGCGGACAAGACGCTCTTGCCACGGTTGATACGGCAGACTTCAAGGCCGGAATTGTTTATAAGATTCAGTGGAAACGTTGCGGACAACCATCGCCTGACTTTGGTTACAACGACTTTTAATGAACTGATCTTCAAGTGTGAAAAGAAGGGGCCGGGAGAAATCCTGGCCCCTTCTGTTTTATAGCTACGCTACGTCTTCTTGATTAAAGGGAACATTGGGCAGGTCGGGAATCAGACGGAACAAATCCTGCGCCAGCTTCAAAAACAGCTTGGCCTTGCTGAGATCGCCATTCTTAATTTCCTCTTTGGCAGCGTCTTGAAGTAAAATGGCCTGGTTTAAGGCCTCGTCTTGTGTGGTGGCAACTTGAGTTATCTTCATCGGACCTCCTTATCAGAAGTTAACCTCCTAACCAGCTTAAACGAAGTAAGAATTTTTAAGGGGCCCCTTAGTAATTTTTTCAGCCCCCCAGGAAATAGCTGGTGCCAATTTAGACAGGTCATCCGTGAATCAGCTAGTTGGGCCGTCTAAAAAATAAACAGCAGGCTTTTTTCGATCTGACGTTTGATGAGGGAGTGCAGATAGAGGTACTCGGGCATGAGGTCCTGGAGTGACTCATACATCTCGAACATTTTGAGATACTGTTCCTGAAAACGGGAATACAGCGTGACCAGGGAGGCACGATGATTTCTAAATTCGGAATCCAAATTCTGCCGCTCCAAAACGGTGCAGGCGGTGGCGGTAGCATTGCAAAGGGCCCACTGCTTTTGCAGGTTTGTTATATACTCTCGCTTTGACTTGATCCGATCAAAGAGATCGCGGGCCTTGATGATCTCGAAATTTTCATCGGCATTTTGAAAGGAAAAGCGGGAGCGCAGGATAAAATTAATCAGCACATTCCCATTGATCGTGCTCCGTTCCTTCCGCAAGTGCCGGATCACTCTTCGCAAATGACGGGCGGCCTTTTTCATGCGCTTTTCCTGCAAAAGCGTCACGATCTCACGCAACATCTCTTTGAGTTCGGGCGACATTTGCGCCAGCTCCTCACCGACCACGGAGATTAAAATATAATTCCGGTCAGGAACGTTGGACGCCGTCAGCTTCACCTGGGAGAGGACAATATTGTTAAAAGAGCGATGGGCGACAACGGTCTCATCGCCAAAAAGCGAAGAGATATTAGGCAAGAGACCGTTACGGTATTCAGACATGGAGGCCATGACCTTTTGCAGATCACTGTTACGAGCGGTCAGCTCAGTCACCTTGGACTGAGCGTAATCTCCGAGCGCCGGGGACGAGGAGGCGCGCAGGATCTGCGCAATCTGCGCCAGATCGGTTTTAAATTGTATTGTCTTCTCGAGCTGCGTTTGCATGCGCGCCAAGAGGCCGGCATCTTGCTCGCTAAAATGTCCGAGCCCGAGCCCCCACGACTGTCCCACCACCACCATCCCCTCAATAGTACTTTTAACCTCCTCGAAGAAAGGTCGAAAACCTTGGGGAAGCGGGCCGACGTTAAGATCTTTTCGATCCACTATCGGCTGGAACCAATCCCGCACATCAATCAAAGTAAATTTTAAATTATTATAAAACCCGAGAACCGAGTCTTTATGGGTGAGATAGGTTTGCCTGGGCGTTGGATTAACACCCTCTTCTGCATCCGCTGCCCATCCAAGATTGAGGACTGGCAGAAGGCACAGCAGTACAAACAATATTCCTTTAATTCTCATCAATTACACCTTGCCACACAATTTGCTTTGGAACGGAAAATTTGTCCAAAGGTATGTGCCGAGCGTGCAATCTTTATAGAGCTTTTACCGCCTCGGTACACATGAAAGTCAGAATGCGGGAATATTTTTCATACTTCTTGGGGGGCCTTTTCTTCATTGGGCATCAATTGGTCTGTTTTTCAGGCCATACAAGATCGAGAATATGCTTCGTCACCTCCTCGGGTCGTTCGATCGGGGCCAGATGGCCGACACCTTCAAGCTGAATAAACTTGGCATGAGTCAGGTGCGAAGCCATTTCCGCCGCCCATTTTGGCGGGGTAGACCTGTCCTGATCACCGACTAAAATCAAGGTGGGGACCGAAATATTTTTCAAGAATGGCACGATACCATCGCGACAGAAAACCGCGACGATGGCATGGGCGACGGAGGGGCCCTTTTGGCGGCGGATACTTTTCATGATGGCCTCAACTTTGTCCGGACTTGATTGCAAAAAGGCTTGGCCAAACATCGCCTTTTTGGCGATGGGCTCAAAAATGCGCAGCGGCCCGGTGATGCGAATTATGCTTGCGATGCGGAGATTTCTTTTTTTAGATTTTAGACCCTCCTGGCAGGCAGCGGTACTCAGCAGTCCCAGACTTACCACGCGCGAGGGATATTTAATCGCCATCCGCATGATTGCCATTCCTCCCATGGAAAAACCAATGGCATGAACCGCCGTGATCTTTTCGGCATCGAGAATTGCGACCAGGTCATCGGCCAAATCCCAAAGAGTGAATGGAGTGCTGGCCGGTGAGCGCCGGTGGCCGCGCAAGTCGGGAACAATCACGCAAAATTTCTGCTGGAGTTTCAGAATGATGTCATCCCAAAATGAACCATCGTCCAGCAGGCCATGACAGAGTAGTAAGGGAGCGCCGGTCCCTTTCATTTCATAGGCAATTTTGGTTCCTAAACGTTCAATCGTCTTCACATTATTTTTCTCCCCAATCCATCCTATCATAGGGCATAATCAAACCCCAGGGTTGAGCAATGGATCTAGAGTTAAAACAGCAGCAGTTCAATTTGGCCATGGAACGCTATGAGCGAAATAGGTTTTATAAAATCTTCGGAAAATGTATCGCCTTCAGCAACGTCACCTTACAGATTTTCCTGCTACTCGCGTTGCTGCCGTTTTCCATTGGATGGCCGAGGCAAATCATCGCTCTTTTGTTGGCCTTTCTAGTCACGGATTTTATTAATGGCCTGGTTCATTTGTACATGGACCACAATGACAGCTATGAAACATGGGCCGGGCCGTTAATCGCCAATTTTCATCTGCATCATCGAACTCCCAAGTACCAGGACCATAATCTTTTGGCTGTCTACTTTGTCGAGACTGGCTCCAAAATTTGGCTGGTTTTTTATCTTGGACTAGTGGCCTGCCTCTCCCCTCTTTTTCCTCCAAATTCCGTTTTGCTGTTTACGCTGGTCTATATCGGGGTCTTGTCATCCGTGGCGGAAGTTTCCCATTATCTCTGTCATAATTCGCGATCCCCGGTGGTGGATTTTCTGGCGCGCCTCAGGATACTCTTGTCAAAAAAGCAACACTCCCTTCATCATCGGGAGGATAATATCAGCTATACTTTTTTAAATGGCCTGACTGATCCCTTGGTCAATATTATTGCCAGGAAATATTTTACCGGTTACAAAAATGGAACCGATCTGCATTTTGCCAAGTACCGCGGAGGACAAGCTCGTGAATGAGACAAGCAAGAAAAGAGTGCGATGGTTTATCTATCCCGCTTTTCAATTGAAGCTGATTCTGATCAATGTGGGTTTGGTGGCCATGAGTGCCTGCTTCATCATTTATGAGTTGCTGAAATCTTTTAAAGGGCTTGAGAAACTTGGCAATGATGTGCAGCTACCGGCCGATCATATTTACTATGTCTTCATTGACTGGCAGTTAAAAAAAGTATTGTGGTCTGTGGGAATCGCAAGCTTTGTGGTGATCATGGTATCGGCCCTGCTCACTCTTATACTTTCCCATCGCTTGGCCGGTCCAATTGTCCGGGTTTTAAAGCACTTTCAAAACATGGCAGATACCGGGAAGGTTGACCAAGAGATAAAATTCAGGAAGTCTGACTACTTCCCCGAGCTTCCCCAGGCCATTAATCGGGCATTGGCGAAAATCCGCCATGAAAAAGAGTAAAATGCCATCGCATTCACAAAAGCCAATGACAGACTCATACTCTAATGCGTGACTCGAAAGAGCAAAGCGACGGCAATATGAATAAAGGCGACAAGATACATAAAAATCGCAAAAGGAAAATGAAAGGAGTGCCAGTAGCCAAGTAGGAGTTTGAAAGGTTCGAGCAGGACCGCCCGCCGGTTTTCTCTTCCAAGTATTTTCAGAAATTCACCTTCTTTCTTATCCAGGCCAAAGCGCTTTGCAGGGTTTGTGAAAAGCAGCATGGCTTCGGCCTTGACCGAAGAAAAGAAGGCTATAAAAGGATTATTTACATTATCACTGACACCTGCGGCCTTAAAGGCATGCTGAAAAATCAGTACAAAATCATCTGGGGTGAATTTCGTTGCATGTCTTTGAATAAATTCATCTTTCAAAGTCGAAATATAATTTTTAATTTCTTCTTTCTTTTGAAGCGTTTGTACATAGACGTACTTGCCAAAGATGCCACTGGTGGAAGAAATAATCATGCTCCAGAAGCTGATCGAAACCAAGCCGTGCACCTTAAAGTTACAATGAAAGATAATTAATATCGTCCCAAGGATTCCGCAAAAAATATGAAATTCCAGCCATGCGGAGAGAGGCCCGAACCTTTTAAATAGACCGCTTCTTTTTCTTAGCGAATATACATTCATCAAAAGTAACAGACTAAAGCCCAGGCAACCGAGTAAAAAACTCAGCGGATATCCGGGAGCGGGACTTAGATTTATCTTATTTTGGGGCGCAAAGATGATCAAAGCCTTCGCGATAAAGCTTTCTGACAAAAAGAATCCGTTTAAAACGGCATATTCGTATGCTAAAAAAAAACTGATGGTCACATAAATTAATTTGTAAACGGTGAGCTTCATAATATACTTCGGATTGTGTTCATCACTTCGAATCAGTTTACATTAAACTATAATCAAATGCAGATGTCTAATTGATCAATTTCTTAGTTGCCTTTATCACATTTCTTTTTTTGAGTAATTCCTACGCCGGTTACTCTGGCCGATTTATTTCAGGGGCCTTTATCTCTAAAGAGGTTTTCAGGGACTCGCAAGTCGATCGGTACAATGATGTTGCCATATTATCCGAGCGGTTATATTTGAACTTTGATGATCTCATCTGGAACAAGGCCGGTTTCACGCTTGATGTACGCGATAAAGAAAATTTCTTCGATAAGATGGACAGAGAAAGACAAACCTTAACGGAAAAAAACAAGCTCCAGCTGCATCAATTTAGTTTTCACAAACCAGCAGAGAGTAATGAAGTCGATTTTTCAGTGGGCAGATTCCCACTTCCTCAGGCCGGTGCAATCTATTTAGATGGACTTGATTTCGGGCTAAGAAAAAATCTTCTTGGCCTGTCCGCAAAATTTTCACTTTTCTATGGTCTCAATCCACAGCTAGCACAAGACACAGGAATTAACAGAGACGTCACTGCCTATGGAGGGCACTTCACTTTAGAAAACAAAGGCAAAAGCTGGGAAAGATATTTCTTTTCAATCAATGCATTGGTGCGCCAGGTTTACAAAACTGAGGTGGATCGATTCTACTATTATAACAATACCAATTTGCAATCGGACGACGGACAAAATTTTTCATCCATTCTGTATTTGGATTTTTTACCCCATGTCTATGTCCAGAATTTTTGGTCGACGTACGCCACGAATTTTAGCAACAGATACAAGCTGCGGGCATCCTTCTCGACCATCGACTCTCTCCACTACGTTAGGGTTCAGGATATCAGGGAAACCCTTCCATCCTCGCGCTACCATCAGTCTTCACTTTCCATACGGAGCCCGAGCGATTATGGCCAGACCTCTTACGAAACGAAACTGTCAGTTGGCCTGCGAGAGGTGGACAAGAAAAACATGGCAGAGCTCAAGTTTGGGGCCCTCATCCCAAGAATTATCAAGGATGAAATCAGCGGCACGGCGAATCTAGGCGTGAAAAAGAATTTCATTTCCAATGACCTGCTCTTGGGCCTTGGCCTATTGCATTCGAATAATTTTAGAGAATTATCAATCAATCAGGATGTTCAATTTGAGCAGCGGGCCTCCCAAAAGCCGAATATCGCATATATCAGTGAAGGTAGCTACACAAAGTTTTTCAATCGAAGCTTGTTTGGCATTATTTCGATTCAAAATATTCGGGATAACTATGTTTCCATTTTCAGTATCATGTTAAAGATCTCCTATCGTTTTGGTCAGGGCGGTCAAGCTCCTATTCGTGAGGGTTCGCCCCCCATGGGGCAGCTATGAAAAAAATAGGATTCATTTTTATTTATTTATTTTTTTCGGTCACCCTGGCAGAAGAAGTTAAGCAAGGCCTGCTGAATAAGCTCCTGGCACCGGGCCCATTGATTGAAGGACATAAGAACCTGGAAAAAGTTGATTGCTTATCCTGTCATAATGCCGGAAAGGGAGTGCCGAGTTCACAGTGTTTAAGTTGCCATAAAGAAATTAAGCAATCCATAGATCGTAAAAAGTCATTTCATGGTTTAGCTTCTGCGAGCAAACATTGCATTGAATGCCATAGTGATCATAAAGGCCGAGAGTTCGATTCAACTCTCGTCGATGGTGAAAAATTTAATCACGAGCTGACCGGGCATATTCTGTATGGCAAACATAAGACGATCAAATGTGTGGATTGCCACAAAGACAAGAGAACCAAGAAGGCCATCAGGCAGGACGATGTCCGTTTTGCCGGACTAATCGCAAGCTGCGCCAGCTGCCATAAAAAACAGGACGTGCATTTATTTAAAGGCGAGATCGCAACTAAAGATTGCAACGCGTGTCACTCTGAAATTAAGTGGAAGGGCACCTCCAATTTTGATCATTTTGTTAGCTCAAAATTTAAGCTGGAGGGCAAGCATGTCGAGATGTCCTGCGGTAAGTGCCATACTCCTGAAGGCGAAAAGATCGGTCCTGCTATATATAAGTGGGAAAATTTAAAAACTGAAAATTGCTTATCTTGCCACAGGCCTTTTCACCTTGGCACCCTCTCGCAAAAATACAACGATGGGCAATGCTCAAAATGTCATGAGCAGGGTTCGTGGAAGATCCCGACTTTCAAACATGCCGTCACTGGCCTGCGCATCAATGCAAAGCATTTGGAAATTACCTGTGTCAAGTGCCACAAGCAGGCACCTCTCCCTGCCGAAACAAGTTATAAAATGTTGAGTGGCCCGACCAAGGTCATCCCTTATCAATGGAAAGGCCTGCAAGCGGCCTGCATTTCCTGCCATAAAGACATCCATCTCTTTGATCGTCTTACCTCGACCAGATTTGGAAAATTATCGCAATGTCAGGCCTGCCACAATGAGCGGAGCTTCAAGGAAACTCCCAATTTTAATCATAGGCTCGATACACGTTTTAATGTCGATGGGAAGCACACTGAACTCACCTGTATCAAGTGCCACCTCAATACTGATCTTGCGAATAAGGAGTCACCAAGAATTTACCGATTCCAGGAGTTGGAAAAAGATAACTGTGCTATTTGTCACAAAGGCCCACACTTGAAAACCTTCTCCCAGAAAAATCTTCTGCAAAAGTGCGTCGCTTGCCACGTTACCTCGTCATGGAAAGAGACGAGAAAGGCCGGCAAGTTTAATCACAATATTGATACCCGATTTCCGCTCGAAGGTGCACATATCAAAACCCAATGTATCACCTGCCATAAGAATGAAAAAAATAAGATCTATAAGTTCAGGTACGACGACAAGCAGTTCTGTGAGGCGTGCCATACCAATGTTCACAAGAAGCAATTTAGCGAAAAGTTTTCCAGCAAATCATGCATGGAGTGTCACGATAGCAATGCCTTTAAGAACCTCAAGAAATTTGATCATAGCAAAACCAGTTTTCCCCTTGACGGAAAACATCTCGACCCCAAAGTTTCGTGCGAAAAATGTCATAGGCCCACTAAGGAGTTTATTACCTATAAACGGATTAACGTACGCCCAAAAGGAATTTTTCAATTTTATGATGATGAAAAAGGATTATGCGAGGCCTGTCATAAGAATGTTCACCTCAATCAATTTACAAAAGAGAGCTTGAGAAAACCCTGTGCCACCTGCCATACCAATCAGGCCTTTCGACCAATCAAAAATATTGACCATGGAACCACCAGCTTCCTCCTGATCGGACAACATAAAACGACGGAATGCACCAAATGTCATGTTAAGACGGAAGAGTTCTTCAGCAATCCCCCCAACAATCCCATTCATAAATTTATTTTTGATGGCATGCTCACCAACAATTGCAAAGGATGTCACAAAGATGTCCACAAGGGTGACTTTGGAAATAGCTGCACTGAATGTCACTCCGAAGAAACGAAAAAATGGAAAGTCGATCAAAAATTTCACAAAGATTTTCTTTTGACCGGAGTTCACTACACGCTCAGGTGCGACGAATGTCACAAGGATCAACGGCGTTTGGGCGGCATCGGGGATGCATGCTTACTCTGCCACCAGAAGGATGACAAACATAGCGGACGCCTTCCCTACTGCAAAGAATGCCACAAGCAAGATTTTTGGGAGGTCACAACCTTCAAACACTCTCTGACCGCTTTCCCTCTGAGGGGAAGTCATCGAGTGCTCAGTTGTGATCAATGTCATCGTGATGGAGTCTATCAAGGGAAGTCCAGTGAATGTGTCTCATGCCACTATAAAGATCGATCCAAGTCGGTGATACTCAACCATAACCTTGCTGGTTTCGAGGACTGCTCGGCCTGTCACAATCAGTTCATCTTTAAGTAATCTCACCAGCCGTTATACGAATGGCAACTCAGACAATTCTTGTTCGTCGTGATGGTCGTTTGGCCATGCTTATTCCCGAACTTCGAAGTATGACAGCCAGCACATTTTGGAGAAAGAACTGAATTCGCCAACGTATCGTTGTACTTAACACTATCGGTTGTCGTTAGGTGACACTTTGTACATGAGGTTTGCGATTTGTGATACGCGGTTCCCTTTGGTAGCAATCCCCCCGATGTAGAGTGCTTATAAGTCGTATTAAAAGCAACCGTCAAAAATGAAATCTGACTGTGACATGCGCTACATTGATGATTAGCGAGAGGCAGAGTATGTGACGCCGGTCTGGCTGTCGCTGCTGATCCGTTATGACAGCTGGTACAGTTTGTATCAGTCACTGCGTGTGTATAACCTGCCGGTGTCCACGCCGTTTTTGTGTGGCAATTACTACACTGGGCGGTTGTCGCCACGTGGGTAGTAGGTTTGCCTGTTGCTGTTGTTCCGTTGTGACAGATCAAACAATTTGTGTCCGCGGTTGCGTGTGTATAGGTTGCCGGTATCCATGCCGCATTGGTGTGACAGATGCTACATTGTGCGGTCGTCGGAACGTGGGTGGTTGTTTTCCCCGTAGCCGTTGTGCCGTTGTGACAAGTTAAGCAATTTGTGTCAGTCGTTGCGTGCACATAGGTTGCTGGTTTCCAGGCCGCATTAGTGTGACAGATGCTACATTGTGCGGTCGTCGGAACGTGGGTTGTGGTTTTCCCCGTCGCAATTGTGCCGTTGTGACAAGATAAACAATTTGTGTCAGTCGTTGCGTGCACAAAGGTCGCTGGTTTCCAGGCCGTTTTTGAGTGACAGGTACTACACTGGGCCACGGTCGGAACGTGGGTGGTGGTTTTCCCCGTCGCCGTTGTGCTGTTGTGGCAAGATAAACAATTTGTATCGGTTGTTGCGTGCACAAAGGTCGCTGGTTTCCAGGCCGCGTTGGTGTGACAGGTACTACACTGGGCCACGGTCGGAACGTGGGTGGTTGTTTTCCCCGTCGCGGTTGTGCCGTTGTGACAAGTTAAGCAATTTGTATCGGTTGTTGCATGCACAAAGGTCGCTGGTTTCCAGGCCGTTTTTGAGTGACAGGTACTACACTGGGCCACGGTCGGAACGTGGGTGGTGGTTTTCCCCGTCGCCGTTGTTCCGTTGTGACAAGTTAAGCAATTTGTATCGGTTGTTGCATGCACAAAGGTCGCCGGTTTCCAGGCCGCATTAGTGTGACAGATGCTACACTGGGCCACGGTCGGAACGTGGGTGGTTGTTTTGCCCGTCGCGGTTGTGCCGTTGTGACAAGTTAAACAATTTGTATCGGTTGTTGCGTGCACGTAGATTGCAGGCTTCCACGCTGTTTTTGAGTGACAGGTACTACACTGGGCCGTTGTCGGAACGTGGGTGGTGGTTTTCCCCGTCGCGGTTGTGCCGTTGTGGCAAGTTAAACAATTTGTGTCAGTCGTTGCGTGCACAAAGGTCGCCGGTTTCCACGCGATATTGGTGTGACAGGTACTACACTGAGCAACGGTACTTACGTGCGCAGGGGTTTTCCCGCTCGCGATTGTTCCATTATGGCAGCTTACGCAATCAGTATTTTTATTGGAATGAGTGTACGATGCAGGCTTCCAAGCACTGGAACTATGACATGAATTACAATCGAAGGCCGTCGTAATATGGGTGAGCGGTTTAGAAGTTAAAGTTTTCACCGCTGACTTATGACAGGAATCACAGCGTTCTGTAGCGCCAATGATTCCATGCTGGAAAACGGAAAAATTAGTCCAGAACTTAACAGCATCATATCTATGGCAGGAAACGCAGTCATTGGCCGATCGACTGGCCACCGCATGAGATGCGTTGGCAGGCAAAGAGTTATTTACAATTTGATGACATTCGCGACAGCCGACAGGCGACGGTAGGTGGGTATAATGATTAAATATAATTTTGCTCCATGACCTTGCGCTGTTTGCCAGATCGTAAGTGTGGCATTGAGCGCAATCAATTTTAGAATAGTTTCCAATCACTGAAGGATGGGCGACCTGATTTGAGGGAATCTTTGAAGCATGACAGCCCATGCATGTCGTGGGCCTCATGAGCTCATGATCAAAGGCCGCAACCTGCTTCCAATCACTCGTCGAAGTGTGGCAAGAGGCACAATCAGCATTCAGCATTCCAATGATGACGGGATTAATCTGGTGAGCAAGCGGTCTCTTGATCTCATGACACCTCATACAGCTCTTCGAGGTGGGTGAATGAGTTCGATGGTCAAACAGGAGGTTGCTCCATTTTTTGTTATTGTCAGAATTGGTATGGCACTGAACACAGTCGATCTGATTATAAAAAGAAGTGGGATGCCCCGATGCCGGCGCTGGTCTGTCGTCTTTGGTTAAAATACGATGGCATTCGATGCAGCTGACCAGTGGTTTGGCATGATCAAATTGGGTGGGTGTCCACTGAGGATAAGTGTGGCAGGAAACGCAATCCTGCAGCTCCCCCCATTGTCCTGAGAGATGAGGAGAGGTGCTGGGCGGTCGGGCCTTTTGATGGCAACTCAGGCAGGCAGTTGGCGCGGGTGAGTGATTAAAATTGGCGAGATTCTTCCAGCTTCGCACTCCTTGGCCGTCAAGTGAAGAAGTATGGCAAGCGCTACAATCATAACCATCGCCATGCACGGGCGTCGCTACTGGACGATTCTTGGCATGGCATTCAACGCAATTAGTGGCAAGAAAAAGAGCATGCTCAAAAGTAGGACCACTTGAAGCATCGCCGGGGGCCTTGGGTGCGGAGATGGTAAAATCGTTCCCCATGCAACCATACAGTAGCAAGAGGATGAGTAGCACATAATTATTTTTTTCCATTTTTAAAACCAAAGATTGAATCAGTATTGGGCCATACTTAATTTTCTCTTCTCTCCATACGATTTATCTATAATGATTCCCAAAGACATCAGGAATTTAAAAGGAACTTCCGCACCGGTAAAAATAAAAAGAAAATTATTTTGCAATTTAAGATCGTGACTGAATTTTTTTACCAAAATGAAATCTTTCTCAATGGTCTGAACGGCTGAATTATAATGGATGGTGATTTGTTTTTTCTTTTCCAACTCACGAATTAGTTTCTGATTCTGCTCATTCGCCCGACTAAAAGCATCTTCCGGACCACCCCGGACAATTAAGTGCACCTTGTTTTTCAAAGATTGTTTACTTAAATATTGAGTGGCCTCCAGGCCAGCATTACCACCGCCAACAATGGCGATAGCGGAGTTCTGGTAATCGCTCGGATCAATTAAGCTATACGCAACCTTAGGCAAATCCTCATTCGCCAGCCCTAAACGTCTCGGGGTGCCTCTGACCCCCATACAAAGGATGACTTTTTTGGCCGTGTACACGCCCTTGCTGGTTTCTATGGAAAATATGTCATTGCCAAGTTTTTTCAAGCTGATGAAATTTTCTTTCTCACTGATGACTAGCTGGTTCCGCTCCACGATTTGACTGAAGATTTCTAATAGCTTTTCTTTTTGAACAATATTACTTTTAAATTTCACCTGACCGGCGAGGGAGAGATCGAGCGGATGGCTGGTAACAACTTTTTGTCGGGGGAAATTATAAATTGTTCCTCCAAAAGTATTCTGATCAATGACTCGGTAAGTGCAATGATGTTCTTTCGCCGCCAGGGTCGCGCTAAAACCGGCGGCACCAGCACCAACAATGAAAATATCCACATCAGTGGTACGCTTGACATTTTTTAGTTTGGAGATGGCATGATACGCCGCCAGCCTTCCTTGCTTGACGGCATTTCGAATCAGCCCCATCCCGCCTAACTCTCCGGCGATATAGAGGCCGGGAATATTTGTTTCAAAGTCTGGACTGATTCTGGGAATTTCCATGCCACGCGTTTTTGTTCCAAATACCAAGTCGATGGCACCGAATGGGCACGACTGCTCACAGGCACCGTGACCGACGCATTTGGTAGGAGAGACGAGAGATGATTTATGATTAATGAGCTGTAAGATTTCACCCTCGGGACAGGCATTTACGCACGAGCCACACCCTACACACAGAGCAGGGTTAATCTCGGGATGCAAACTGACCGGTTCATTTAAGTTGCTATTTTGATTTTTAACCAAAGTTCGCACGGCATTTTTATTTTTTCTATTCTTCTTGGCGACATTGACTACGGCAAGCGCGATCATAAGAAGAAAACCGAAATGACCAATATAATCTGCAAGCAAATCTATAAATAGACTTTTCATGTTTGTGACCTAACTCTCATGCCTTAGAATTTGCCATAGCTTCTGCTGTTGCTGGGGGAATGCAACCTGAAAACTTTTTATCAGCTCACTCTTCAAAACCCTATTTTCATGCATCTCGAGAATCTTAACAGCGCCATCTAAAACTTCATCGGGATCGGCCGCCGAGGATTGCAAATACACGGCATATACTTTTTTAAAGGCACACTCATTGGAAACGGCCAGATGTTCTTGCTCAGAATCGGCAACGTCGACAGCGTCATCACTCACTCCTGCGGGATTGTTATCAATCAGCTCTTGGACATTTCTGGGGTTCAATAACTCATCCAGAGCAAATTGGTTAACAATCGCCCTATCTATCTTGAGATCATAGGCCAGCAATATACAATTGGCCCGTTCAACTATAAAATTACCATCGAGTAAATTACTCCAGGTCAGCTGAAGGCTTTTCAGCGATTCTGTGGGATTACTTTTTATTTCTGATTTAAGCTGTCGAACATAATTGACCACATCAAAGAGATTCATAAATCTGCTCAAAATCAGAATTGCCGCCACTTTCTCATCCCACTCGTTGCGAATAATCAGCGCCTGCAAAAGTAATTTTTCTTTTTCTGAAAGAGAAATGCGCTCTAATATTTCTCTTGGGATTTTTAGTTCCTGCACGGTTATCCTGGGAGTATTGGCAATTTTTCTCTCCACAGACACTGGCGTGATTTCCTCCTTCACAAACTCGCCCTTAAATTCCATGTTCGTTGCACGGGGCTCTTTTTTCTCAGAATGGATGCCATAGTACACAACTAAAATAAGCAGCGATAAAATGCTGATGACCTTCATCATGGTTGATTAACCTTTCGTATCGTTAGTATTTAGTAAGAGGGGCGGTCTATTGAGTTATTTTAAAAATATTCGTATCGTGCAGATTAGCGAAATCTTAACACGTCATAAAATTCTGTCAAGATCGAGTGCTCTTGGATTTTTTCAAAAATAATTCCGTACAGTTTTAGGCGAAGTTCAACTCTTCCCAGCCAAAAGGGAACGTAGCAAATGCGCCAAAGAAACGCTTGTGTGTCAGCTCATGAATGGCCTGGTGGGCCTTTTGTATCTGTAATAATTTTGCTTCATCGAAACGTTGGCCTAATGTCACCAGGTCTTCCAAACGATAAACACCATCACCTACTCCCTTGGAAGTTTGAATGACTGATGGTCTGCCCAAATCGATAAAGATTTTATGATTCCATTGCTCAAAGAATGTCGGCCCAAATAATATTTCTTCCGCTCCCACAGTATTAATAATTGCTGAAAAATTTTCAAGGCCGGTTAACCATGGCGTGGCGGAACGATCAAATTTTTTGCAAATCTCTTCAAGCTTTTCCTGATTTCGTCCGGTAAAACTTAAATCGTCATATTTTCCCAAGAGCGTTCCGGTATCTCTCGCCAGCGCCCCTGTCCCAACAATCAGGATGCGGTCAGAGATGAAATTTTTTTGTAACACGCGCTTGGCCAGGCCGGCATAAGAATACTGACCGATCGACTGAAGATATTTACATTTTATTTCCTTACCATCTCTCATGAGTTTTTCTATGATTTGACCAGTGACCGAATTAAAATGCGAAAATCTCTTGTACTGGTCATAGGCCTTTTTAAATTGCCCTGCCACTTCACTTTCCCCGAGAAGTCGACTCTTGAGCCCGGTGATAACCTCCAGCAGATAAATATAGGCATCAGTTCCGAAGTGGACTGACAAACCGTGCCTTCCGCGATCATTCAAAAAGGCCAGGGCCTTATCCGGCCAAACACCCAGTCCGATGAACAATCGCCGTTGGCAGGTGCTCATCTCAAATAACCGCGCCCTCAATTCAACGGGTAGATCCAGGCAAGGTGTGCCCGGCGCTAAATTAATGGCGGTGAGTGTGTCGTACATTCGTCCCTCTGCGAAGAAGTGCCATAAAAATTGATTTTTTCTTTGGGGGAGAAAAAAACATTCGATTGGTAATGACGTTTGATGATTAATATTAGCACGGCGCATTACAACAGTCAAGATTGGACGATCGAGGGGAAGGATTTCTCCCTCCCCTCGAATGAAACTAGGGAGCTGTGGTGATTGAGGTGGTGACCCACGCTGATGGATCAGCACTGTTAAATGCTTGGACTCTAAAATAGTACGTCGTGTTTTTGAGCAAGTTTCCGGTCGTCATGGTGTTGACGTTAGCACCAAGAACGGTCGTCACAAGTCCACTCGTATAAGTGGAGTCAGTCGTATACTGAACTGTGTATCCACTCTCGTTGGCGACATTGGTCCAATTGAGCGTTACTCTTCGCCTATTGTTTTGAACCAAATTTACTGCCGTCAAAGGACTGGGAGCGGCCGGAGCGACTAAAGGAGCCGAGGAAGGATACGCTACGGTATTAGAGACAGATCTAAGCACTGTCGTTGGAAAACCGGCCGTGGCCACATCACCAACCGTATTAACAGAATTGACCCGGTAATAGAGTACCTGGTTCGGGCTGCCGATAGGATCAGTATAGGTGAGTACAGGCGGTAAGAGCAGTCCTCCCAGCGGGATAGTCATAAGATTATTGGTGAAGCTAACGTTGGTTGCTCTTTGAACCTCAAAGCTAGTGGTATTCACGAAACCTGCACCGGGAAGTGATGGAACGGTGGAATCTTTCCAATTTAAAACAATACTTCGATTGTTACCGCCACCAATTCGTGTGGCCGAGGTGATGAAGGGTTTCGCAGGTGAAATCGCCAGTGACAAGGAGTGCATCATGTCCATCTCCTCATGAGCAAGAATATGACAGTGCCACACATGTTCCTGGCCATAGTTCACCATATGGTTGAGGACTTGTGGAATGCTCACTCCACCTGGGGTAAACCATCCTGCTGGTGGCGGTTCCGTGAGCGGGACCCCACTTGGCATGGTCGGATCAATCAGTCGGATACTGTTGGGGACTGCAAATGGGGCCACCGGTATCATAGGTTTCATGGCAATGATGGTATGTTCTAGAGGATTGACCCTAATGGTATCTTTCCAGCCGAGTTCATTGGCATCAGGAGGCAACATTCCCCCATCCATCGAAACGCGATTAATGACCTGTGAAGTGAATAAATGAGTATGAATGGTGTGGGTATCCACTCCGTTATGAACAATCCTCCAAATTTGGGTGCCGTCATCAAGCGATCCGATTTGAGCCCCAGAGATTGGCTCCTTGAAAAAATCGACGGGCGGACTTGCATAACCATAGGCCACAAAATTAGCAGCAGTCGACGTCACACTTGTGGATAATCCAAGCATCCCGCTCATGCGTCCGTAATCGTCGTAGACTCCCCCCATCTCGTCATGCATGGCCTTGGGCTGCAATGGGATGGTGACAGGCGGCTGAAGAATACCAGCTGCATTGATTGGCTTAAACGTCTTCGAGTTCTCAGCTATCTGAACATACTGTCCTAGAGCATTGGTGGGGAATGTAGCGCTGTTATAGGCAGAAGCATAGGCGGCCTGGGGCATAATGATCGGGTCTTGAGAAACCTCAAATACGCCACGCTTACCGGCCGTTTTAGCAAACACCGTTTTGAGATTTGCCAGTGTCACCTGAGGCGTTGGCACCCTTACAGTCGTCC
>Ga0154322_107_pt1 | contig 168418 bp, 162 predicted proteins | sample RifGroA2_FD_115850 | JGI IMG/M metagenome (GOLD analysis project Ga0154322, IMG submission 115850) | Bdellovibrionales bacterium GWA2_49_15 | reverse complement strand
AAAACGAGCTGTGGATTTCTCTCGCCCGCGCCTCCGGGGTTCCCGATCCTCTGGTATGGCATTCGGCAGAATCAAGGCAAAGTTATCTTGAACGCGGGGCCAACAATGCTGAAACCCGAGAGCGAAAACGCCTTCTTAAGCGGGCGGAAAAGATGGAAAAATGGATCAAGCGCATCCGTGGGCGCAAGTCAGTCCTTAACAAGGCCAAACGAATGTTGAGCTACTTAAAGCGAGGCGGCCGGGGCCGTTTTCTTCATCGATCGATGATCGAGATTGCCACTGAACCGAATATTATGGTTCGTGGATTTGTTAGGGGGCGTCACTTTCGGTAGCCTTTTTTTGGGGAGCAGTTGCGACTTCAGCCTTACCAACATCATCAGTCAAATTGTGTTGTAAATCACTTTTGGCATTTTGAAATTCACGCAGTCCCTTTCCAAGTCCGCGCGCCAATTCAGGCAGTTTCTTGGGCCCAATAAAGATCAAGGTAATAAGGCCAACTAAAAGCATCTCACCCGCACCAAGACCAAACATACACGACTCCGCGAAAAGAAAATATTTTCTCACTGTCGTCAGCTTTTGCCAACAGACGCAAAACAGCGATGAGTGTTTTAATTTTTTTCATGTGTCAGAATTGTGTCAGCGCCGTGATCGGTGCCTGAGAAAGATCATTATATTTTTTGATTCAAATGTTGGAAAAAAAATTGCCTCAAAATGAATCACTCTTTACACTTAAATTCACCCATTGATTTAAAAGAAAAAAATTATTAGCAGATACTATGCGTAGTGATTTTTAATAATATTAACATAACAAAAGGGAGAAAAATTGTATGTTAAAGAAAATGTTAGTTCTCGTTCTGTTCGCATTGTGCTCTTTTAGTGCTTTGGCAGAGATGAAGGTCTCAACTCTTGCTTTCGGTGATTACTACTGGAACAAGCACTCTGAGACTGGCGCTGTCAATGGCCAACATGGTTTGGCGTTTCGTCGTATCTACTTAACTTTAGATAATGCTTTTGATGATAACCATTCTGGAAAGTTGCAGTTAGAGGCCAACCAGGCCGCTCCGTCTGCCGCTGCTGCGACCATGACTCCCTATGTGAAACAAGCCAACGTTACCCGGAAAATTGGTGATCACGCTGTGGCCGTTGGTATCGTCGGAACTCCCGCACTTACTGCCGCAGAATCTAGCTGGGGCTATCGCGATGTGGAGAAGACTCCTTTGGATCTTTTAGGATGGGTCGGCTCTGTTGATGGTGGTATTTCTGTAAAGGGTTCTTTCATGGAAAAAATGTTGATGTACCACGTTCTGTACGGCAACGGTGCCAAGAACAACCAAGAAACAGACAAGTACAAAGAAATGTACGGTTCTTTAGGTGTTGCTCCAATTAAGAATCTTCTTGTGGAAGTATACTATGACAAAAAGGAATCTTTTAAGGGTTTAACTGATGCCACTATCAATCAACTTTTTGTTGGTTACAAGATGGAAGGTCTCCGTGTTGGTGCTCAGTACGCAACCTATGTATTGAAAACTCAGTCTGCAGGCGTTGCCACCGCTGACAAAAAGGCAAATGTTATCTCGGCCCACGTGGCGAAATCGTTTGGTGAGGAAGCGGCATGGTCTGTCTTTGGCCGTTACGATATGATTGAGTACAAGACAGATGCTTCTGTCGCCGCCACCAACCTCTACTATATGTCGACACAGACAAGTGCAAAAAAATTGAATGTGATGATTCTTGGTGCAGACTATAAAGATGGCGACAACTTCCACATCATTCCGAATGTTGAGCGCGTTAGCTATAGTACACTTACCGCTACAGCCAGTGCTGCAGGAACGCCCAAGCCAAAGGCTGAGGAAATTGTGAAAATTACATTCTCTTATAAGTTCTAAGTTCAAATCTAAGTCATGTGTTCTGCGGGATGGGTGAGCATCCCGCAGTTTTTTAAGTAAATTTTGGAGGATAAAATGAATACGACAGACGGAAAAGATACTCCAGGGCAGTTAGGTCTGCGTGGAGAAAAAGAAGTCGCATCGGGAGGCGAACTAGGCCGACGTGATTTTATGGAGCAGTTGACGAAGACCGGCGCTGGAGCACTTGCCTTGGCCTTGACTGGTGGAGTAACGGCCATACTCGCCACCGCCTGCGGTGGAATGAAAACTGCTGACGGAAGAGATAAATATCGTTATGGGATGGTCATTGATACTCGCCGTTGTGTGGGATGCAAGTCCTGTACGGTAGCGTGCAAAGCGGAAAATAAAACTCCCCCTGGAGTCTTCAATAATACGGTGCTGACGGTGCTCGATGAGAAAGGCGGCAACGAAAAGCCGATGTTTATGACAAGGCCCTGCATGCATTGTGAAAATCCTCCTTGTGTAGCGGCATGTCCTGTTGAGGGTGCCACCTATAAGCGGGAAACGGATGGTATTGTCGTTGTGAACTACGATGTTTGCGGTGGAGCACGAGAGTGTGTTGCCGCCTGTCCGTACGGCGCGCGTACGATGGATGAGGGGAAAAACTATCCGGCAGTTGCGGAGAAAACAGCTTACTGCAAAGTTCCCTCACCTGAATATAATCAATTTAGAACTCGTGAAGGTGAACGGGCGACGAAAAATGTCGCTAGAAAGTGTACCTTCTGTATGCATCTTCAAGATTCCAAAGGTCGATACGACAAAAAGGCCGGACGCTGGCCTGCCTGTACCAAAACGTGCCCTGGGCATGCGATCTTTTTCGGAGATTTTTATGATTCAGACAGCGAAGTATCGAAATTGCTGAAAACCGGGAAAGCTATTCGCTTGAAGGAAGAATTTAAAACAGAGCCGAATGTTTATTATCTAGTGTAATGAAAAAGAATGAATAAGGAGTAAGCGATGTATATTTTTGATGAGAAAGTAGGTCGACGGAAGTTCATAAAGGATGTGAGTGTAGCCACGGCGGCGGTTGTAGGCATTAGCGCCTCTACAGCAGCTCATGCTGAGGGAGCAGATGCAAAAGCAGCAGCGAAACCCCATCCTGAACTGGCCACTGATGCAGAAGGGAAAAAACACTGGGGACGCGAAGCGGGAGAATGGATTCCTTCATGCTGCAATATGTGTGGTGGGCAGTCGGGTATTCTTTGCCATGTCGTGGATGGTGTCGTGGAAAAGATTGAGCCCAATCACTGGAATCCTAACAACTACACCAACGTTTCTGAAGATTTCAAGAAAGGCTATACGGAGGAGTACGGTTGCAAGGAAGGCGGTGCAATTTGTCCTAAAGGTAATGCCGGGATTATGCAACTTTATGATCCTGATCGTATTAAAACACCCTTAAAGCGTACCAATCCTGACAAGACCCCAGGTGCTGATCCAAAGTGGAAAGCAATTTCCTGGGATGAGGCGCTGGATGAGATTGCTGGGAAGATGCGCGTTCTTCGCGATGCCGGAGAAGCCAATAAGCTTTTGTGGATGAGTGAAGACCACTCTTTCACTCACATCCAAGGCGACTTCTGCAAGTTGTACGGAACCCCTAATTATGTGAACCATTCCAACTTGTGCGATGTCACCCGAAAGGCGGCTTTTGTGTCCGTCATGGGTGACGATCGACCACTGGCCGATTTTATCAACTCGGATTTCATTTTACTTTTTGGATGGAACCCCACAAGCGCCATTAAATGGGTGTATTTACCTCGAATTATTACCCGTGCCCTTGAGAATGGTGCGCACATGACTGTGGTAGACCCCTATTTGTCGGATACTGCTGCCAAGGCCCAAGAGTGGTTGGCCATTCGTCCCGCCACTGATGGTGCTCTTGCCCTCGCTCTCGGACACGTCATTGTTCGTGATAAACTCTATGACCAAAAATTTATTGATAAGTGGACTGTTGGTTTTGCTGAATATTCTGCCTACGTAAAGGATAAGACTCCTGCTTGGGCGGAAAAGATTACAACCATTCCTGCTGCCACTATTGAAAATCTGGCCAAAAAACTTGCCGCCAGCAAGGCCCCGATCGTGGATGCATGGAGTGGGCCAGGTCAGCATAGTAATGGAGTTCAAGGCGGTCGTGCTATTGCCATGCTTGCAGCTTTAGTTAATGGTTTTGATCGCAAGGGCACGATGATTATCCCTAACAAAAGCGGAAATAAACACGGCCATTGTGAGGCGACAGAGCAGGCAGATAAGACCGGGAAACTTCCTTCTTTCGATGAAAGGAAGGCCAAGTATCCCTTAGGCCACGGCTCGGGAGTTTATACCCAGTTATTTGACAATCTTGCCAATGACAAAGGTCCCTATAAACCCAAGATGATGATGTGTGTTTTCCAAAACCCCATGATGTCGGTTCCAGGAACGCAGACAGTGGCAAAGGCGCTCGCGAAGCTGGAAACTTTTGTGGTCGTCGATATCATGATGAGTGAGACGGCCAAACTTGCGGATATCGTATTGCCTGGAACTTTGTATTTAGAAAGGTATGACCTCAACACTCACTGGGTGACCTGGCCTTGTCTGGCGCTTCGACAGCCCGTGGTGAAGCCAATTTTTGGTCAGCTAGCAGAGTATGAAATGGTGGCGGCACTGGGACGTCGGCTTAAAATCACAGATCATGAAGGTCATGAGTTTTTCCTAAGAGGCCCACTCTCAGGCAAACCAATTGAGAATTTAACCGCCTGGTACGAGGATTATCTTTCTAATGAAGTCAAGGGCGGCCCTTCCAAGCTGACTCTTGAGCAACTCAAAAAACTTCCAGGCGCCGTATGGTGGGATAAGGGTGGTACGAAATATGAGAAGTATAAGTCCGAACTTAGCGAGGAGAAGCTGAAGACCGCTTGGTTCGATGGTGATAAAAAGGCGGAAGGTACTGGAATCTATGATAAAGACAAGGCCAAAGGTGGTAAGAGAATCGGAACGATCATTGGCGGAACGCCTGTGAGAGGTTTTTTTACCAGTAGCGGGAAAGTAGAATTTTTTAACAAAGGCTATGCCTCTAAGAAAGATGCTCAAGGTCGACCCGTTGCCTCTCTCCCCGAGTACACCGATAGGGATTGGATGCCAAATGCCGAATATCCGTTCTATCAGATTAACTGGAAGGAAGCGTCTCATACGCATACGAGAACCCAGAATAATCCGTGGCTCTTGGAACTCAAACCAACTAATCCGTTGATGATGCATCCACAGGCGGCCGAGAGATTGAACCTGAAGACTGGTGATGTCGTTTGGGTTAAATCCTCTTATGGGAAAACCAAAGCGACAGTGGAGGTCTCAAAACGTATCCACCCTGAAGTCGTCGGTATGCAACATGGATTTGGCCATACTGCACTTGGGAAGCAAGCGGCCGGTGTAGGAACATCTGATGCTTCTTTGCGTCCGTGCAAATCAGATGCATTGTCTGGACAGTCCTTGCATAAAGAGACCTGTGTTAGTATTAGTAAGGCATAGGTCACTGTGTTTTTTTTTAAGGTTTTTCAAGTGGCCCGGAACTCGGGCCACTTTTATGAGAAGATGAGGTGCGTTGATGGATAGTACCTTTCCATGCTGTGGTTTGCCACCGGGATTGATTCTCATCATCGAGCCGGACCAAGGTGCCGCCGATCAGTTAGTGCAGATGCTTGCGACAGAAGGTTATCAAAGCAAAGTTGCCGTTAATTGCCAAATTGGTGTAGAAATTGCGCGCCAAGCTCCCCTGCCTGATCTTGTGATTATATCCACCCCCGAAGTATGCCAGAAGCTTCGTCGGTACGCTGTTACTCACGAGATACGAATTCTCATTTTGTCTGACCGTTCAGAGGAGGGCCAGCGCATACTTGGTTTCGCCAGTGGCTGTGATGATTATGTTGCCAGACCCTATAGTCCGAGCGAACTCATGTGTCGCATTAAGACCTTGCTTCGCCGTGGACGCAAGAATGCAATTGCATCCACACAAGAAATTGTCTTTGGCCGTTTGCGTTTTTATCCAACGCAAAATCAAGTTTGGGTTGATAATAAATCAGTTAACATCACGACTATTGAAATGCGCCTTTTAAATCATTTATTCGAACACCGGGGGATTGTTCAAAGCCGGGAAGTGCTCTTCTTTGCTATCTGGGCAAATGCATCCGATGTTAAGATCCGGGTGGTTGATACCACTATCAAAAGACTAAGGGCAAAGCTTGGTAAGGCACGGGGGTATATTGAGACCGTGCGAGATTTAGGTTATAAGTTTTCCGCCACAGCTGATGTCACCCAACTTAAGGTGTCTTCCTAGAAAAACCTGGATTTTTCTTAACATTATTTTATTCGAATGATGATACAAATCATAAAATAATGCAGCGAGTTAATGTAACATGTTTTAGCTTTTATATCTAAGCCTTTTTTATTGGAGAAATTCAATGAATGGAAAATCTGAGAATGCCTTAATTCTCGTTGTGGCGGATGGGAAAGAACACGCCGATATTTTAACCTCCCTGCTGGCAAAACAGGGATACCAAACTAGGGTGGGGTTAAATGCTCGAACAGCAGTGCAATTGGCCATGAAAGATCCTGTGCCTGACCTCGTTGTTTTCGATCTTAAGCTTTCAGATAACGTTGGCCTTGAGGTCTGCCGTGAGATTCGCAGGAATCTTAAAATTCGGAATATGCTTATTCTCACGCTCACGGAGCGTCCCGAAGGCCGTGATTGCGTGCCTATTTTTGAAGCTGGGTGTGATGATTGTGTTGAGGCCCCATGTAACCCCCAAGAACTCATTCTTCGCATTCAAGCAGTACTCCATCGTGGGGCGATTAAAGAGCAGATAAATTGCTGTGGAAGCCCAGTATTTGAGAGATAGGGAACAGCTAACTAGGCTTCAAAAGTCTTTTTTGAATTGTCGTTTTTGATCGGTAAGACGTTCTGTTCTTCATTGCCTTCCCGCAGACCTTTCTTAAAATTTGTCATGGCCTTTCCCAAGGACCCACCAAGTTGAGGGAGCTTGCTGCCTCCAAAAAGAAGCACAACAATAAAACCAATAATGACTAATTCACCCATGCCCAGACCGAACATAACAGCTCCTTTAGTAACTCACAGAATATATCTTCTTTGCATTCGTATCACTGATCGAATTCAAACATAAGCCGTTCACACCTTTTTGGCCAGATAAGGTCGGACGATCAAACTTATCCCAAGAACCCCAATTTCGAAGAGTACCACCATAGGCAGCCAGACAATCATCATACTGAAAACATCTGGGGGCGAAAAAACTGCCGCCAAAATGGCAAGAATGACGTAGATATAACGGCGGTAGTTACTGAGCTTTTCCTTGGTCACAACCCCCATAAAACCTAGAATAACAATAATGTTTGGCATCTGAAAGGCCAGACCAAAAAAAACTAAAATTTTCACGGCCATTGAGAGGTAGTCACGAAGGGAGATGGTGGCCACGACATCAGTGACTCCATATTCCAGCATTAACTTGAAGGCAAAAGGAAAAACAACAAAATAGGCGAACCCAACTCCGCCCCAAAATAAGAAGAGCCCAAAGAGAAAAAAAGGCTTAATCATTTTTATTTCATAATCATGCAGTCCGGGACTTACAAAACGCCAAATTTGATAAAACCAAATGGGAGAGGAGAAAATAATCCCGCACCAAAGCCCCAATTGCAGCTGAGCTGAAATCTTATCGAGTAGGCCAAGATACACAATTTGCCCTTCATTGCTCTTAAGTGCATTCCGTAAAGGCAAGAGGATAATCTCGGCAACTTGATCGCTGAAGGCGTAGGTGGCAACGAATGCCACGATTACAATAATCAGTATATGTATCGCCGTTTTCCTGAATTCTTCTAAATGTTCAATGAGGGTCATTTCTTTCAATTCTAAATCCCATGGAACTAAAAATTTACAACATCTTTCTCGAATTGGATAAACAAAAAGCCAAGCACTTTCGCTTATTCCTCCCTGTCGTTTTGTTTAGTTGAACACGGGTTGATGACACCCTGACACTGCTCGAATTGTCTTCAATAGTTTTTCAGGGGAGATCGGTTTTTGAAGCCAGATATTGCCAGCGCTGTGAAATGACTCATCAAATTCTGGAAGCTCTTTCAAAGATCGAGATGTAAAAAGCACAAAAGGAATTTTGAGGCCCAGATGCTGAATAAAACCCCAAACGTCTCCACCATTTTTTATTGGCATACAGTAATCGCAAATAATCACGTCGAAATTGTGATCTTTTTGAAGTAGCGCCATGGCCAGTGACCCATTCTCACAGGTTGTAACAGACCCTAGAGTTTGTAACCGGTCATGATACAAGCTTCGAATTTCTGGATCATCATCGATAAACAGGAGCCGCGGCATAAGGTTTTATCTTCCTTTAGTTCGAGTGGTAAAAAAAGGCCGGAGATTTATCCCCGGCCTGAGCTAAAGTTACTTTTAAATTGGCAAAACTATTCTGGTTTCTTGCCAAAGATTGTTACTTGAGTTTTTGGTTTCTTGCTCGCCAGTTTTAGCTGAGTACGAACCCCGAACTCCCAGTCATTTTTGAAGCTTGTGTCGTAAACATTCCAACGAACTTCTGGTCCGACAGTTAAGCTGTCGTTAACTTTGAAGTTCATGCCGGCGGCAACTTGGAACAGGTAATTATGGATGTAGGTCATCTGGGCCACAACTTCTCCAAACTTGAAGAGTTTGTAGGAATAACCGGCCATCACTGTAAAGTCGGCATTGGGGTATTTTGGGTTATTGTGGAAATACATACCTTCGGCGTAGAAAGTATGATCGCCCAACTTATAAACACCAGCAATCTCAACAATATCGGCATCTGGGTTAGCTTCGTCGCCAAGGTGAGTGTATGAAGCACTAACCGTAATATCTTTATAAACTTCACGTGACCAGCGAACGGCCACTGAGCCGATTGTGCCAAGGTCTAAGTCGCCTTTTCCCGCGAGGTTCTCAAATACGGCCACTTCGATCTTGCCAATCATGGCATAGTCAAGTCGTACAGTGAAACCAACAAGATCGTTCATATCGCGCACAGGATTCAAAGAGTCTTCATGGTTATCGAGTAGCCGACCATCGCCCAATGAGAAAGGGATCTTTTGCTTACCAATGATAACGGCGATGGGTTGTCCACCGATATTGACGATCTCCACATAGGCGTTTTTAATGAATCCTTCGAGATCAAAAGTTTGAGAAACAGCAATGCCGTTCTTTCTAATGACCTGGTCAATCTTTAACTGCAGTACGGCCTTGATACTTTTTGAAATATTGGCCGTGAGGTTGATGCTTGAAGATTTAATTCTTGAGTTGAAACGATAGTCACCTGCTCCATCGGGTTTGAAATAGTTGTCCCAGTTGGTGGTCATGGAAACGTCAAAGGCGTCTCCTAGGGATGTGTCCGTTGCGTCTGCGGCCATGGCCACAGGGGCGATCATCATGAGGGCCATGATGAAAGCTTGAAGTGTCTTAAACATACTTTCTCTCCTTTTTTGTGTGATAATCTGCTTTGCCAAAACCTATTCAGAAAGCAGATACGTACTTAATTAATCAAATTGATTGCTGTACTTCGTTGCGCGTTTTGTAACGTCGTGGTCACAAGATGTCATTGAAATATGAGTTGATGTATTTCATTTTTTCGGGAGGTTGTTGCCACAAATCTGTCACAAGTGTTGCCACAAATCTGTCACAAGTGTTGCCACAAATCTGTCACAAGTGTTGCCACAAATCTGCCACAAAACAAGTGAGTGTCTCTTTTGAAAATTGATCATTGGGGACACTTCCGAGAAAAATTTCTGACGAAAAAAGGTATTGTAAGCTGGAAATATTTCTTAAGGGACCAACCACATAGTCGTCTACAGTACTTTGAAATTACGATAGGTATAAGGCTTCAATGGTGCGGCGAGTTGCAGTGGCCAAGTTTGCTCTTCCAAGAAAGTTTTTTATTGAGAATTTTTGTCTACATGTGGCCAGAGTGTTATGTTATCGTTAATTATACTTAGAAGTGATTTTGATTCCTAATCTTGTCTTCTCTAATGGCAACAATCGGCCGATGAGAACAAGACGTTACGGTGTGATTGGAAACGGCCACATCTCCCATCTTTTGGAAAGGAATGTTTATGGTAACCGTAAAAGAGGCCCTCGGGCTTATCGCAAATTGCCTGCCAGCTTTTAAAGTTCAGAACATCCGTCTTGAAAAGGCGCATGGCCTTTATTTGGCAGAAGATGTCACCGCCGATCGGGATTTCCCACCCTACCACCGTGTTGCCATGGACGGGATTGCTATTAATATGGCCGCCTATAAAAAAGGTCTTCATCAGTTTCCCGTTGAGGGGATGGTGCGGGCAGGCCAAAAACCCCAGGCGCTGGTGTCTTCGGATGCCTGTCTTGAGGTCATGACTGGAGCTATGCTTCCGGCGGGTACAAGTATTGTCATTCCCTATGAGCAAGTTACCATCACCAACGGGAGTGCCACCATTGCCGAAAATTATGACGCTAGCGAGATGATGAATGTGCATCAGAAGGGGAGCGATGTTAAAGAGGGGAGTGTTATCCTCAAGCGCGGTACAAAGATCTCGGCACCTGAGATTGGTGCCTTGGCCAGCGTTGGAAAGCATGCACCTCTCGTTTTTGCTCCATCAAGAATCGCCGTGATTAGTACAGGTGATGAGTTGGTTGAGATCGATAACGCCCATCCTGAGGATTTTCAAATCAGGAAATCTAATCCCTATGCGATTAAGGCCCTGATTGAATCTTTTGGGCCATTTCCTGTGGACCTCTTTCACATTAATGATCAGCAAGATGTCATGATGAGGGAGATTAAAACCATCTTAGAAAAGTATGAGATAGTTTTACTGAGTGGGGGAGTGAGTGCCGGTAAGTTCGATTTTGTACCCACTGTTTTGCGTGATCTGAAGGTTGAAGAAATCTTTCATAAAATTAAACAGCGACCGGGAAAACCTCTATGGTTCGGTCGTGGGCCTGTGGGGCAGTTGGTGTTTGGTCTTCCAGGAAATCCAATATCGGCCCTTTTTAGCTGTCGCCGCTATGTCATTACGGCGTTGGGGTGGTTAATTTCTGGGGGGCAATTTAAAGGTGTGTTTGAAGGCCAGAAAGTGGTGGCCGAGGCCACCTATCAACCAGCTAACGGAGCCACAGGACGCACAGTGTGCCAAAGCACAGTGGGTGAAGCGAGCGACGTCAGTCCTGAAGGACTGTCCCGGAGCGGGAAGCGGAGGGAAGGATTAAGTTTTTTTAGGCCATGTCTCATCAAACAAGGCATGGCAAGTTTTTATACTACCAATGGCTCAGGTGATCTCTTGTCTCTATGTGGCAGCGATGGTTTTATCGAACTCCCACCTGATCACGAGATTAAGGCGGGAGAAGAGATTGTGCTTTTTTCATGGAGAGCAAAACAGTGAATGTTCGTTTAAGTTCCTACGGCAGGCCTTTAACTAAGCTGCGAGTTTCGTTGCTGGATGCCTGCAACTTTGGCTGTGTCTATTGCATGCCTGCGACTGCGGCCTTTTGTCACAAAGAAGATTATTTATCGTCTGATGAAATTAGCGAGATCGTGGGGAATCTCGTGAACTATGGGGTGGAAGAAGTTCGCCTGACAGGGGGCGAGCCTACTTTGCGCCACGATCTTGCTGACGTAGTTGAAAAATTAGGCAAACTTTCTTTAAAAAAAATCTCGCTCACCACGAATGCTTCTCGCCTTTTGCAGTTTCTTCCTGCTCTGGCAGATGGGCCATGCCGTTCGATGAATATAAGCTTGGACAGCTTGGAGCCTGACAACTTTAAAAAAATAACTACCCACGATGGTCTTGGGAGAGTCCTTGATACGATTGAGCGTGCTCGGGCCATGGGATTTAAAATTAAAATTAATACGGTGGTGATGAAAGGGATCAACCATCATGAAGTTAAGAATTTTGTTCGTTTTGCTGAACGTGAAAATATTGAGGTCCGATTCTTAGAGGTGATGAATATTGGAGTTGTGCGTCCCCATTTTCAGGAATGGCATTATTCGGGACACGACATTTTGCGAGACATTGAGAGCGAATTTGGCCTCTCTCCCGTTCAGATGCCGGCCGATTCAACCGCCCAAGTTTTTACCACCGCCCAGGGCGGCCGAGTGGGGCTGATTGCCTCAGAATCTATGCCCTTTTGCGGTGGCTGCTCCCGACTCAGACTCTCTTCTAAAGGCGTGCTGCGTGCTTGTCTGATGAAAGAGGATGGAAAGAATTTGAGAGGGGTCCAACCTTCCGAATATGCGCCGCTACTGCAAGAAATTGCGTTAATGAAACCCATGACACGCATTAAGGAAATCCCGGAACCGATGTATCAAATTGGAGGCTAAGATGTTTACTCATGTGGATAAAAATAACCGGCCGTCAATGGTCGATGTCGGTGACAAGGAACCGACCACGCGAATTGCCTGGGCCCGCACCAAAATGAAATTGCCCCAAGCTGTGATCAGCGCTTTTAATGGTGTTGATATTACGACAAAGAAGGGGCCCGTTTTTAATGCGGCCATTATTGCGGGTACGATGGCAGCCAAAAAAACTTCGGACCTAATTCCCTTCTGCCATCCGCTTTTTCTTGAGGATGTTAAGATTGAAATTAAGGTGCTTGATCATGAATTTATTCAGATTGATGGCAAGGTCAAAACCACTGGAAAAACTGGCGTTGAAATGGAAGCCTTGACTGCGGTGCAAGTTGCGGCCTTAACGGTTTACGATATGTGCAAGTCTGCTGGCCATGGCATGGAAATTTGTGAATGTTATTTAGTGGAAAAAAGTGGCGGCAAGAAAGATTTTCATCGCGAGGGCGTAATATGACAAAGCAGAAAAAAAAACATGTGGACCGGGGATATCTTTACCATCCCTTTGAAGTTATCTTTTCCGGCCTATCGGGCTCTGGTAAAACCACGTTGGTTGAAAAGTTAATCGCGAATTTTTCTAGCGATTATAAAGTCGCGTACATAAAGCATGATGCCCATAAATTTGAGATGGATCATCCAGGGAAAGATAGCTATCGGGGGAGGGCCGCCGGGGCCCACAGCTCTTTGATTTCCGATCCCTGCCATTACGTCTTTACTCAAAATGGTTTGATGAATATTTTTTCTCTCAGGAGTGATCTCTCGGACTGTCACTTTGCCCTTGTGGAAGGGCATAAGACCATCGCCTCCCCCAAAATTGTTGTCGTCGATGAGCAAGGTGAAATTCTGAAAATGATTCAGGATGGAAGTGTCGTGAATGTTCATGCTTTTGTGGTATCGAGCAAGGCAAAATTTCAGTTGCCTTTGGATGTGCCGACGTTTCAGCGCGACGACCTTGAAGGCATCGCCCAATATGTAATGAATGTTGTCACGGAAAAGGCCAATAAGGCGCCTCTTTATGGCCTGGTGCTGGCCGGTGGTAAGAGTTCCCGCATGGGGAAAGACAAGGGAGCGCTTTCATACCACGGCGAAACACAGGGGCAATTCCTTTATAAGCTGCTGGCAAAATATTGCGATAAAACCTTTGTTTCCTGCCGCAATGATCAGATGAGTTCTCCCCATTTGCGGGAGCTTCCTCAAATCCATGATCGAGTGATCGAGATGGGCCCCGCTGGAGGAATTCTTTCGGCCATGCTGACCTATCCTGAGGCCAGATGGCTCGTTATGGCCTGTGATTTGCCTTTAGTGGATGAGGCGCATATCCAACACCTCATCGAGAACGCCCATCCCCTGGCCTTGGTGTCTGGTCATGTTGATGAGGAAGGTCTACCTGAACCTTTGTCGGCGATTTATCGTCCCGAATTCAAGCAGAAGCTCTTTAGCTTTATCGGCCTTGGTGTTCAATGTCCTCGCAAAATGTTGCTCAATTCGCTTTTTCATCCTCTGACGAATCCTAACGTCGAAAAATTGCTGAATGCCAATACGCCCGAAGATTACGCCAGCGTTTTAGCAAAAATGGGGGTGACATTATGAAAGTCAAAGTACGATATTTTGCTGCGTTAAGAGAGAAAGTTGGCGCAGGAGAAGAGGTGGTCGAGACCACCGCATCTAACGCCATGGAACTTTTTCAGCAACTCAATTTGCGCCATAGGTTTCCCTTAGATACCTCACATCTCAAAGTGTCGATTAATCGGCATTATGAGGAATGGAACTGTCAGATTAAGGCCGATGATGAAATTGTTTTTCTTCCACCCGTGGCAGGAGGTTAACGATGTTTGTCCTAACCACAAAAGCGATCAATGAAATCGAAATTCCCCCTCTCTTGAAATCTCTCAATAATGGCGGAATTGTTTTATTTGAAGGCGTGGTCCGCAATCATAATGAAGGCCGTGCCGTCCGCTCTCTGGAGTATGAGTGCTTTAATGAGATGGCCCAGCTTGAGGGTGATGCAATTATTAATGACGCCTTTCTGAAATTTGGGATTAAACACATTTACGCCATTCATCGCTATGGGCATCTCGAGCTTGGTGAGGTTGCGCTTCGGGTCGCGGTTTCTGCGCCTCACCGCACCGAAGCCTTTTTTGTCTGCCAGTTTGTGATCGATGAAATCAAGCGGCGCGTCCCGATCTGGAAAAAGGAACATTACGTTGAAGGTGCGAGCGATTGGGTGGCCTGTCATTCTTGTGGAGGACCGCACCCATGATTGACATGAAGGAATATTTTAAACGGCAAATTATTCTCAACGATTTTGGACTTCAATCTCAAGAAAAACTCTTGGCTAGCAAAGTTGTGGTCGTCGGTGCTGGTGGTCTAGGACATCCCGCCCTCGTGGCCTTAGGCCTGGCGGGCGTCGGTCATCTCACCATTATCGATCATGATCGAGTGGAGGTGAGCAATCTTCATCGTCAGTTTCTTTTTACTCCCGCTGACTGTGGCAAGTTTAAGGCCGATATTGCCAAGACCCGTCTCGAGGCCATGGCGCCTTTTCTCACCCTTGAATCCATTCCTGCCATGCTTGGGGCTGAGAATATCATTAGCTTGGTAAAAGATGCCGATCTAGTTTTGGATTGCACCGATAATTTTAAGGCCAAGTTTCTTATTCACGACGCCTGCTTGCACCTTAGAAAGAAATTAGTTCAGGCCAGTATTTATCAGTATGAGGGCCAGATTCTTTATTTTGACTCACAAAAAGGCTCACCTTGCCTGCGCTGTCTTTATCCTGAAAAATTGACTGACGGGTGTGTCGGCAACTGCGCTGAAGTCGGTGTCTTGGGGGCCACGGCCATGGCCTTTGGTTCGCTCCAGGGTCTCGTCGCTGTCGATGCGCTCTTGGGCCGTTCCAGCTTGAAGCCAGGGGAGATTTTGACCTTTGATTTAAAATCGTTGGAGACCTTGAAACATTCTTTCCATCAAAAGGAAACTTGCCCATACTGCTCCGGGAAAAAAAGTTGGAACGAGATTCTGCTTGAGTATGATTCTCCCTCTGAAATTGATCTCGAGCATGCCCTGATGAGAAAAGAGCAGTTCGTGTGGATTGATATTCGTTCTCAGGTGGAAATAAATTCTTCAGACTACAGCTTTCTAAAAGATACCCCTGCCGTACCCTTGTATAAAACTCCAGGGCTTTGTGATTCTCTTGAACGGCAGAAAAAATATTTGTTCTTCTGTGCTCGCGGCATTCGCAGCCAGCGACTTGTCACGGAGCTGCAGCGTAGAGGTGCCGATAACGTGTACTCCCTAAAAGGCGGCCTTCCTTCGTGTTGACCACAATATTAGATAATCTTAAAAAAGCAAAATTCAATCGTTATGAGCTGGCCGGATCGCTTGGTGATTTGGGAACTTTTCTTCCTCTTCTGGTTGGCATGGCGGCCACCAATGGACTCGACTTTGCCGCCGGGTTATTTTTTGCCGGTTTTTTTAATCTTGTGACCGGGCTGACCTTTTCTCTCCCCATGGCGGTGCAACCCATGAAGGCCATTGCTGCCGTGGCAATCTCGGAAGGGTTATCGGTGCCGCAAATTTTGGCCGCCGGAATTATCGTCAGCGTTTTTATTTTTCTGATTGGCCTTTCCGGCGCTGTTAGCTGGTTGAATCGCATGATTCCCAAAAGTGTCATTCGCGGAATTCAGCTGGCGGTTGGCCTATCGCTTCTGATGAAGGGAATCCAAATGATCGGCAACGCCAAGAATCTTTTTGGCCTCGATAGTCTGAGCACCGGGATTGTGACGTTTCTTGCGGTTCTGGTCAGCTTTCACTTTAGAAAAATTCCCGTGGCCATCTTAGTCTTTATTGCGGGAATGCTGATTGCCGCTCACACGGCCTCCACTCAATTGCACACCACCGAATTCCATTTATGGTTTCCTCATCTCTACCAACTACAGCTGAGTGATTTTGTGAGTGCCTTCCCTCGGGCGGCCTTGCCTCAAATTCCCCTTACGCTGCTTAACTCCGTTATCGCCGTCTGTGCGCTTTCCGCAGATCTTTTTCCAGATCGTCCCCTGCAACCTAAAAAGGTGGCAATCTCTGTCGGCCTGATGAATCTGGTGTCGGCCTGGTTTGGCGGGATGCCCATGTGCCATGGTGCCGGAGGCCTGGCGGGACAGCATCATTTTGGCGCCCGAACAAATGGCTCAATCATTTTTTTAGGCGTGGTGAAAATGATTCTCGCCATTTCCATGGGAAGCGCCTTTGGCATTTTATGTGCTTCTTTTCCTCTGACGATTTTGGGCGTCATGCTTTCGTTTAGCGGCCTGAGTCTGGCGCTGGTATCGCGAGATCAAAGTGACAAGGTGAATGCCTTTGTCATGCTGGTCACTGCAGGAGTCAGCCTGGCCCTCAATCATATTGCCATTGGTTTGGTGGTCGGCCTGGTCATCTCCCTCGGGATTAATAAAAAGATTTTTCGTTTTGAATAAGCCGGAGAGTTTTGGGCGGGTATTATTTTTCTCCTGACTGATATGGGGATACAAGTTAGCATTAATGGGCGAAGAATTTCGAAGATTTTCGGAGGCGCCCATGATTTTACTGAATCCCAAAAAACATACCCGCGACTATCCCGATCAAAAGTCTCGCGAGATCATGCTCAAAACCATCGCGTTTTTTGAAACGAGAGGCAAGAGGCGACTTAAAAGCGATGATCATGAGCGCGTTTGGTATGCCGATTTTTTGGAGTTTGTAAAAAAAGAGAAGATATTTTCCACCCTCATGACTCCGGCCGGCCACGGTGCCTCGGACTCTCGCTGGGATACCTGGCGCAACTGCGGATTTAACGAGATCCTGGGTTTTTACGGCTTAAACTATTGGTACACCTGGCAGGTGACCATGCTCGGACTCGGTCCTATCTGGATGAGCAACAACGAGGAACTTAAACGGAAAACCGCCAAGCTTCTCGAAGATGGCGGCATCTTCGCCTTCGGCCTCTCGGAAAAAGAACACGGTGCCGATCTTTATTCTTCTGAGATGACGCTCAAACCCCAAGCCGATGGGACCTATAAGGCCGAGGGCCGTAAATACTATATCGGAAATGCCAACAAGGCGGCACTGGTTTCCACGTTCGGAAAAATGCAAGATTCGAAAGATGACTATGTCTTTTTCGCCGTGGATTCTCAGCACGAGAAATATGAGTGCGTTCAGAACGTGGTGAACTCACAAAACTATGTGGCCGAGTATGCGCTCCACGATTATCCGATTCAAGAGTCGGATATTCTTTCCCGCGGCCGCGAGGCCTGGGAGACGTCTCTTAACACGATCAATGTGTGCAAGTTTAATTTAGGCTGGGCCTCCATTGGAATGTGTACCCACGCCCTCTATGAATCCATCAGTCATGCCTCTCACCGAAAGCTTTTTCATCATACCGTCACGGACTTTCCCCATATCCGTCAATTGTTTGTGGACTCATACTGTCGAATTGTGGCCATGAAGCTTTTTGCTCTGAGGGCCGCGGATTATATGCGTTCCGCTTCCAGCGAAGACCGGCGCTACTTACTCTATAATCCCATGGTGAAGATGAAGGTCACGACTCAAGGTGAGGAGGTCGTTAACTTGCTTTGGGATGTCATCGCCGCCAAAGGTTTTGAAAAGGATATGGTTTTTGAATCCGTCGCCAGGGATATTCGTGCTCTGCCCAAGCTGGAAGGCACCGTTCATGTCAACATGGCCCTGATTATCAAGTTTATGAAAAATTATTTTTTTAGTCCGGCAGTTTTTCCCGAGATTCCCAGGCGCAGTGATGCCGCCAACGACAAATTTTTATTTGAGCAAGGGCCCACCAAGGGGTTGGGAAAGATTCGTTTCCACGATTACCGTTTGGCCTATGACAGTATCACCCTTCCCAATATTGAGATTTTTAAAAAGCAGATCAGAGGTTTGAAACGGCTTCTCATGCTGGCCGGCCCGAAAAAATCCCAGGCCGAGGATTTTGATTTTCTTCTGATCTTAGGCGAGCTGTTCACCCTCGTGGCCTACGGACAACTGATTATCGAAAATGCCAAAATTTATGCCATCCCCAATGAGCTGCTCGATCAGATTTTTGATTTTATGGTGCGGGACTTTTCCAAGTTTGCCCTCCAGCTGTATTCCAAGACCAGCAGCACGCGCCTGCAAATGTTCCTGGCGCGCTGTTTGATTTACCGACCCGTTCCCAATTCGAAGCAGTTTGATAAAATTTGGAGTACGCATGTCCAGTCACTGGATGGTGCCTATGCCATGAATGAAGGGTAGCTTTATGAGTGCGATTTCCGTTCACAAATTCGGTGGCTCCAGTTTGGCCAATGCTGAATGCTTCAAGCGGGTGTGTAGCATCATCAAGAACATCCCGACAAAGGACGACAGTTTTTTTGTCTTATCGGCCATGGCCGGGGTTACAGATAAGCTAGTCGGTCTTTTGAACTTTGCCAGGAACAAAAATGTTGAATATAAGAACGCTCTCGAGCTATTAATTCGACAGCACGAAGAGACATTATATGAGCTGGCCCCGGAATACCTGAGAAAATTTCAGCAGGCCATGAGTGACGACCGTGCTTTGATTGAGGTCACTCTTGCGAACGTCATCGCCACCGGCCAGTACACTGAGGAGCAATTTGAGTTTGTCACTGGTTTTGGCGAACTTTGGTCCACCTGGATGATGGTGTATTTTTTGCAACAGGAGAAAATTTCTTGCTCACGCCTGGATGCCAGAGACTTTCTTATCGTGGAACATTCTTCCACCGGGCCGAGCTTGCATGCCGCCGTCTCGCAAACCAAACTGCGTGACAAAATAAAAACAAAGGACCCCGGTCCTTGCATTGTCACCGGCTATGTGGCGACCTCGATTACCGGTGTGCCCACGACGTTAAAGCGCAATGGCAGTGATTTTTCCGCCTCGCTTTTGGGATTCCTTCTGGATGCCAAAGACATCACCATCTGGAGTGACGTGGATGGCTGCTTATCCGCCGATCCAAAATTGGTGCCTAAGGCCCATCTCCTCGAGGAAATTTCCTATCATGAGGCCATGGAGATGGCGTACTTTGGCTCTAAGGTACTTCATCCCAAAACCATGCAGCCGGCGATGGAAAAAGGCATTCCCATTTTTCTGAAAAACACCTTTTCCCCCCAAAATAAAGGTACGACGATCTCCAATGCCTCTCAAAGCGGCAACGAGATAAATCCAGTCAAGGCCCTGGCCTGTATGAAAAATGTCTCGGTGATCAACGTGGAAGGTGCCTTCATGATTGGCGTGCCGGGAATTGCCACCCGTTTATTTGGCGCCTTGTTCACCGATAATATCTCCGTCATTATGATTTCCCAGGCCAGCAGCGAGTATTCCATTTCTTTTGTGGTCAAATCCGAGTATGGCCTCAAGGCAAAAAACTGTGCCATGCGCGCCTTTAAGACTGAGATGGAGTTGGGCCATATTCCGCGAATCGCTTTGGAAGAAGACGCCGGTATCTTGGCCTTGATCGGTGATCAGATGAATCGGGTGCGGGGAATTTCCGGCCAATTTTTTAAGGCCCTGGCCCGGGCGAATGTCAATATTCGTATGATCGCCCAAGGAAGTAGCGAGCGAAATATCTCCGTGGTGGTTAAAAATGAAGATTTACAAAAAGGCCTCCGCGCGGCCCATGCCTCTTTCCATCTTTCTTCTTTGACCCTCAACCTGGCCCTGGTCGGTCCGGGGTTAATTGGCGCAACTTTTCTCCAGCAAATTGACCAGCAGCGGGCCGAGCTTAAGAAAAGATTTAATATTAATTTGGTTTTGAAGTGTGTCGCTAACTCCAAGAGTATGTTTCTCGGCGATGCCATCTTTCAATCAGACCCCGTAAAGCTGCTTAAGAGCAACGGAGTCCCGGTTGACTTTAGCAAGATGCTGGCCCACCTTGAGCAGGATGGCGCTCCCCATAAAATTATTCTGGATTGCACCGCCAGTGATGAGATTCCCAATTATTATCAAAGCTGGTTGTCCCAGGGATTTCACATCATCACTCCCAATAAAAAAGGCCTTGCCGGGGATTTGAGGCGGCTCAAAAAGATCTCGCAGGAAATCTACTCTGGTTTATCCAGGTCTCACAAAAGAAGCGGACGTTATTTATACTATGAGACGACAGTCGGCGCGGGCCTTCCTATCATTTCGACGCTCAAAGATTTGATTGCCACGGGAGATAAAATTCATGAAATCGAAGGAGTCTTGTCGGGCACCTTGAGCTTTATTTTTAATCAGTTTAGCGGGGCCGTGCGATTTTCTGAAATTTTAAAAAAGGCCAAAGATTTGGGCTATACGGAACCCGATCCCCGGGATGACCTTTCAGGGATGGATGTCGCCCGGAAGGTCATTATTTTGGCCCGTGAGATGGGCCTGGACTTAAGTATTGAGGATGTCCAGGTCGAAAGTTTGGTGCCTGAGCACCTGCGCGCTTGTTCCGTGGAAGAGTTCATGAATCGCGTCTCGGAACTGGATGCCCCCATGGAAGAGAAGCGTGCCAAATTCCAGTCAGAAAAAAAGCACCTCCGTTTCACCGGTAAAATTTGTAATAAGGATCAGGAAGGAAAAATTTCTGTCGGCCTCAACGCCTTTTTAGAGGATCATGCCTTTTGCCGACTCAAAGGCAGTGAGAATTGCATCGCATACACAACCAACCGCTACCAGCAGTATCCCCTGGTTGTTCAAGGGCCTGGTGCGGGTGCTCAGGTGACTGCGGCCGGTGTCTTTGCCGACTTAATCAAGCTGGCGGAAAATTTGAGGGCCGATACATGAAAAAGATCTCAGTTGCCAGCGCTCCTGCCACCGTGGCCAACGTCAATGCAGGATTTGATATCCTGGGATTTTCCCTTCCTGGAATTTCTGATCAGGTGCGGGCCTGGGTTATTGCCGAACCGGTCGTGCGCATAAAAGAAATTGTTGGCGTGGATATTCCTTCTATCCCTGCTAAAAATACCGCCAGCGTGGCCCTGCAGGAAATGATCAAAGGTGAAAAACTCACTCACGGCTTTGAGATTGTGATCGAAAAAGGTATTCCCCTGGCCTCCGGGCTTGGTGGTTCCGCTGCCTCGGCCGTGGCGGCAGTGGTGGCCGGCAACCAATTGCTCAAAAAGAAACTGTCACTTGAAAAGCTTTTTTTTTACGCCCTAAAAGGGGAGGAGGTCGCCAGCGGGGGCATCCATGGGGATAATATTGCGCCCGCGCTCTATGGTGGGATTACCGCCTGCCTGAAAACTTCCGATGGGGCCTTTCAAATTGTTCCCATCAGATGCCCTAAAAAAATCTTTTGTAGTATTTTTCATCCGGCCTTCCCTTTAGAAACCAAAAAGGCACGAGGAATTTTAAAAACGGAGATTTCCCTCAAAGATTATATTCAGCAGTCCATGCATCTGACCGGGTTGTTAATGGGGTTCAATCTCGGCGACTATGAGCTCATTTACCACCACGCTAAAGATATAATTATTACACCCCAAAGAAAGTCTCTTTTACCTTTTTACGATCTCTTTTACCCGGCCCTCATTAAGGCGCAGTCCCTGGCATTTGGCATCTCCGGTGCCGGGCCTTCGATTTTTATCCTTTCCAAAAATCTCCCCGCGGCAAAAAAAATGAGTGCATTGCTGACGAGCTTAAGTCATAAGCACAAGGTCTCGGGGCAAGTTTTTACTGGACAGGTCGGGGCCGGGAAACCTGAAGTGACTATCCTGAAGGTTCGCGAATGAAGTATTTATCAACCCGTACTGACCCTTTGAGATATTCTTTGAGTGATGTGCTCAAAAGGGGAATTTGTCCTTCAGGAGGATTGTTTGTATCCGAGTCCTTGCCAAAACTTTCTGCGAATCTCTTTGAGCTCAGCGACAGCTATCAGTCTTTCAGCGAAAAGCTTCTTCGCCCATTCTTTACCGAAGATACATTGGAAAAACACCTTTCAAGCATCGTCACTCATGCCTTAAACTTTCCCGTGCCCTGGAAGGAAATTGGAAAAAACCATTATCTCTTAGAACTCTTCCACGGCCCCACCGCTGCCTTTAAAGATGTTGGCGCACGTTTCTTGGCCGCCTGCTTTGAAAAGTTGGGCGAGCAAAAGACCATTTTGGTGGCGACCTCGGGCGACACCGGCGGGGCGGTGGCCAGTGCCTTTTATGAGAAGAACGGAATCAAAGTCGTGATCCTTTTTCCCAAGCTTGGAGTTTCGCCTCTTCAGCGCCACCAGCTAACCTGCTGGGGAAAAAATATCTTGTCTCTGGAAGTGGCTGGCGACTTTGATGATTGCCAGAGAATGGTGAAGGAAGCTTTCTCGGATAAAGAGGCCTGTGCAAAATACGCTCTCACCTCGGCCAACTCGATTAATATCGGACGTCTGCTTCCCCAGATGACCTACTATGCCTTTTGTTCCTATCAATTATTTTCACAGCTTAAACGGCCTGTGAACTTTGTCATCCCCTCGGGCAATATGGGCAACGGTATGGCGGCGGTGTGGGCCAAGGAAATGGGAATGCCCATCGGAGAAATTCATTTCGCCTGCAACAGCAATCGGGCAATTTTTGATTATTTCCAAAGTAAAAAATTAACGGTGCGAAAGAGCCTCAAAACTTTGGCCAATGCCATGGATGTCGGCAATCCTTCCAATATGGAGCGGCTGCTGGACCTGCTCAGTAAAAATCCCGCCATCGCCAAAGATTTAACCTCCTCATGGCACTCTGATGAGAAAATCCGTAGCGTGATTTCAGATTTCTTTTTGAGGACAAAAGGCCATGTCTGTCCCCATACCGCCGTCGCTCTGGCCGCCCATGATCGCTTTTCTCCCGAGAGTTTGGTGGTATCCGTCGCCACCGCTCATCCCTATAAATTTCAGGAAATAATTCAAGATATTTTAGGGCCGGAAAATCTTCCGGCACCTCCGGCCTTAACGGCCTTATTAAAACGACCTGCAGCTTTTAATGCCATCGGGAAACACTTGACGCATCTTCAAGCAGAATTACTGAAATTCTGTTAGGCCGCCTTTTTGACGACTTCCTTCCCATGCTCAAGCACTCGCTCGCCTTTTTCAAAAATATCTTTGGCCAGGCCGAGGATGCTGGGATCAATGTCCTTGATGTTATCCTGCTTCTTCTCGGCATAGTCGAGATACTGAAGTACGTAACGGATGCAGTTGATGCGCGCCCGTTTTTTGTCATCGGATCGGATAACCGTCCACGGAGCATCGGCGGTGTCGGTATGAAAGAACATTTCCTCTTTGGCCTTGGTGTAATCATCCCACTTATCCAATGAGGCCATGTCAATCGGGCTCAGCTTCCATTGTTTGAGTGGATCGTGCTGCCGTTCCTCGAAACGTCTTTTTTGCTCTTTTCTTGAAACCGAAAACCAGAATTTAAAAAGGATGATTCCGCTATTCACTAGCATTCGCTCAATGACCGGGGCCTGGCGCATGAATTCCCGATGCTCGGCGGGAGTGCAAAAGCCCATGACGCGCTCAACCCCCGCACGGTTGTACCAGGAGCGGTCGAAAAATACGATTTCCCCGGCGGCAGGTAATCGGGTGATGTAGCGCTGAAAATACCACTGGCCTTTTTCCCGCTCGGAGGGTTTTTCCAGGGCACAGATGGTGGCACTTCGGGGATTCAAGTGTTCCATAAAGCGCTTGATGGTTCCGCCCTTGCCGGCGGCGTCGCGGCCTTCAAAGATCACCATGACCCGTTGGCCGGTGGCCTTGACCCAGTTTTGCATCTTAAGCAGCTCGATTTGGAGATTCTCCATCAGCTTTTCATATTCTTTGCCTTCCATCTTGGGTGGAAGTTCGTATTCATAGAGTGTACGTTGACGAGACTTAGGACCTTCGGGCTTTACTTTTTCATCAGTCATAGGAACTCCTGTTATGTGTTCTTATCGGAGTTTGTTCTTTATTCTAAAATATGCTAAATTAATTTGGTCGGCCATTTTGTGGAATACCTATGGGCAAGAAAAATAAGGCACACCAACGTTTTGATCAGGAATATTGGCGCAAGAATTACTCTGACCCATTACCAATGGATTGCATCGGGAATGCTCGCGAGCACGCCAGCTACTTGAAATATTTTTTCGCCGTGGATTCAATCGACATTAATTCGGTCATTGATTTCGGGGTTGGGCTTGGCTTTCTCTTTCGCGAGGTCATTAAAAAATTTATGCCGGAACAGGCGGTGGCGATTGATCCATCTGCCTACGCTTTGGCAAAGGCGAAGCGGCGCTTAGCTCCTCCCGTCGCGTCCATGAAAATGGAGGTGCACAATATTGACCTTAGCACCTGGGCCCTGAGCATGGCCAAGAGGGCACCAACCTTTGACTTAGGCCTTTGCACCTCGGTTTTTCAATATCTAACTGAGAAAGAGCTGCGTTTTCTCATTCCGGTTATGGCCCGAAAGGTGCGCTATCTCTACCTGACAATACCAACCGATATCGAAATCAAACGGATGAAAAAAGAAGTTGATTTTTTTGATCCGTATTCCCTGGCGCGTTCGCGTGAATTTTATTTAAAGCTTCTTCGTCCCCATTTTACCGTGGTTGGGCGCCGGATCTTGGAGAGCAAGGTGCACTTTTCCGAGCGGGATACTTTTTGTAGTGAACTTCTCTACAGATTTTAGAACGGTTTCCAGCTTATTGATATTTTCTTACAAAAGATGAGCCGTTCGCTCTCGCACCTTTAAGAATGACATATTCGACCTTAAGGAAGGTGGTTAAACCCACAAAGATCTCTTTGATTTTAGTTTCAAGATGATCAATTTCCATAAAGGCATCAACCTGGCAGCGACCATTTTTTACGCTGGTTTTGACTCTAATCACGGGATCTGAAAAATAGACGTGTGCTTTTTCAAGATTCTCAGGCATGAAATCCACTTCAGATTTATCTGAATTCAGGTACGTCATCCGCGCCTTACTAAAACCTTTGGCCTCCAACGCATTCATTTCCTGCCGCTGATTATTGCCTTCACCCATAATCCAGTAACCCTCAATGTACTTGCCGGAAGAATAGGGTATCAGCTTACAGTCTTTATTCGTTTGGGCATCGACCTTGAAAACATTAAGAGTATTAAAACTTTTTTTAACCACAAAAAGATTTTGCCCGGCGTAGGAATTATAGGCAAAACTCAGCACCATGAGCACGATTAATGTACGCATACAAATTCCCCTTATTTTAACAACTCGTAGGATGCTTCTAGCACCGCCAAATTGACATGAAAAAGGAACATCGAACTGATTGTATATTTTTCATGCCGGGCGAAGACGGTAATAAGTTTTCGGCCCTTTATGGATGCGTTCAATCCTTCCATGCCGACAGAGCTCATTGAGGATGCGAATTGACGAGCGCTGTGAAACGCCCAGAACGGAGGGAACTTTCGCGGCAGAGATGGAGCTTGTGAAAAAATGGTTTTGCAGTTTCGCCAGCTGCTGCGCGAGTTTAAATTTTAAGGCGGGTGTGGATACATCTTTGGCCAGCTGAATGAGGCATCCCTGCGTGCTGTCTAAGCTATAAAACCCACTGTCTTCTTTAATGGCAAGTGGAATGTGGTTTTGCCCAAGCCAAGATCGAAGGCGCTTGAGGGCCTGGTAAAGGCGGTCGGGAGCGGCCGTGGGATGATAGAATTGCTTGGGATAAAGGCGCTCGTGCAGCTCTGAGATGCGCATGGGTTTGTAGAAGTCCTGGCCCAGGGTTTGGAGCAGGCGTTGGGGAATCTGGCCCTCTTTGAGGAAAGACGGCCCCAGATTATTAACGCCATTTTGCAGATCAATAATGGCAGCATGGGAAGATGCCTGCCTGAAAAAGGACCACTGATAATTCAGCGGAATTTTCTGCTCGCCTCCCAAGATCGTCAGAATGCGCTTTCTCATAGCAGGGTAGGTTGTTCCAAAGTAAAGCTGTGTGAGTAGCTTTGTATCGTGGGTACAGATCGCTTCATAGTAATCGCAGCTGCGGACATTTTCCCAACGCTTGAGCACCTCAAATTGCGCGCGCACTTTTCGAAGAGGGGCCAAGTTCAGGTTGCCACGACTTAGCTGCGCGATGGATTTCCATTGTTCAAGCACGAGATCAAAGGTTTGGTCATCGTCCTTGAGTTCTTTTTGCTGGAGATATTTTATGGTTGACTGGGCCTGCTCCCATTCTTGGGCAAGAATCTGAACCTGGGCCATGCCCAGATGAGCATTTTTGTGGAGATGTCGATATTGCTCAAGGCCGGTGTTGGCCACCACCTCAGTGAGGAGGGTGCGGGCCCAAACAAGATCTGCGCATCCATGCATGAGAGACTGCGCCAGGTTTACGCTCCCCCAAAAACGCATGTGCGGGTCCACGTTGGGAAGTTTACAATATTGCTCCAGGTACGGAACCGCGCCCTCCCAGTCCCATTGCCAGATGTGAACATAACCTCGAAAGAGTAGGGCATTGGGAAATTTATCACTGTCCACTTCGCTTAGAAGTTTGTCCGCCTCATGGGCGGCCCCGATGGCATTTAAAGATGCGGCGTATTCGCCTATCTCAGCGTCGGTGGCGTGGATCGGTGAGTGCAGTGAGGGGCGAACGATATGATGGAGGATGGCAACGGCATATTCCGGCAAATGGGCCCGGCGGGCCAGATTCGCCAAAGTCACAACCAGCTTGCGTTCGATTCGTTTTTTGAGAAGTGGTCGCAGTAAAAGATGGGCCGCCTTCATATTGCCTTGAACGACAAGCTTCTCAATGGTGGCGAGCTGTCCTGCGCTCATAGTGCCAACCCTCCTGGGCACCTAAAATAGCGAGCAAATTTACAACTCATGGGTTTGTAATATGGCATATCTATATGAATATTATAGTATTTTATAGATCGTGCCAAATAATATCAGGAAATGAATGCCGTGGCGCACGGTACTATTTTTTTAGGGAGATTTAAGTATGAAAAATTCATCTGTACCTCTTTGGGCCTTCGTCATTTGCTTCACCTCTTTTGGATGCCTGGCAGTTGAGCTGGCCTTTGGGGGTGATACCTATAAGATCTCGCAAGAGCAAATGGATGCCAACTTCGGTGAGGCCAAAAAGTCCTCGGACAAAATTGAGGGTCTTGAGCAGATCATTTACGATCTTGAGATGAGAGGAAATCCTCAGAAACAGATCCTGATCTCCGCTCATAAAAATTTGATCGAGATCGAGCGTCAAAAAATTTCGGAACTGTTAAAGGCCGACAACATGGGAGACGGTACCCGCGCCCGTCCCTATCGTTTGCATTCCTCCGACTACTCCGGATTTCAGAATTACCTTGCCACCACTCCTCCCGGAAGTGCGCGCCAGATTAATGGAAAGTTTGAGTCCTGCACGATCACCGAAAATGGGAGGCCAACCCAGTTTGTCTGCCAGAAAAAACCTTTCTCCTTTGTTAATAGCAGCGGCACGATCATGGCAGAAGATCGCTTTTATCTGGTGGCCAAGCTCCCAAAAGGCTGGTGTGCCGCGCCCTCTCTTTCCCTCAAGACCGTGAGTAGTCTTTACCAGTGCTCGACATGAGTTTTCCCGGGAGATCCGCGAGGGTAAAGGTGAAGACGAAGGCCACGGCCAGGATGGCGGCAATGGTGAGAAGATTAATCTCCGAGAAAGACTCCATAGACTGAGGAATGACCGCCAACATCTCCTGTGCTTGGCCGGCGACCTCGCGCCATTTCTCGCTCTCGGTGGTGGGAAATTTAAGACTGCCGGAGGTCACAAACCCCAGCACTCCCAAGACAAAGGCGGAGCTTTGAATGAACAATCGTCGCAGCAAAACCTTCCACCAGGTGGGAATTGTGCCCATCACCTTTTTGGAAAAGCCCTTGTCATTCAGCGCCCCTTCCTTGGCCTCTTTTTTTAATACCTGTTCCATCCAGTCGTGGTTTTGTTTTTCCATAAACTAATTCTCCTCTTTCCATGCGCTTAAGTGCTTGCTCATTTTTTCTTTGGCGCGGTTGACGTGAGACTTCAAGGTTCCCAGGGGAATCTGCATGATGTTGGCGGCCTCATCGTGGGTGAGGTCCTGGTGAAAGCACAGGCCGATAGCGACCCGTTCCACCTCCGAGAGATATCTCATGGCGTGCTCCACGTCGTGGTGCAAGTCCATTCCGCGAGTTGGGTTCATGACAGTCGTGAGGTCGGCCTCTGCCGGTAATTTTTTTTTGCGACAGTGCTCGATGAAAATGTGATAGCTGATCTGACAGAGCCAGGTAAAAAACTTTGCCTCAAAACGAAAATTTGTGATTCCTCGATAGGCCTTGATAAACGCTTCCTGGGCGAGATCGTCGGCCAAGGCCTGGTTGCCTAAGACCCACCGACGAATCACCAAGCGCAGGGGAGACTGGTAGATCAAAACCAGCTCTCCAAACGCCTGGCGGTCTCCGGTCGAAACGACGATTGCTAAAAGTTGGGCCTCGGTTCTCATTATTTAACATTCTTTGCGAGGTAGATACTAGCGCCTCCCAAGCACAAGGGGATAAAGCCGATTCCCCATGCCGATGATTTTGCCAAGATCAGACAAATCAGTAATCCCAGGCCAAAGGCCACCAGAAGAATCCCACGCCGCCAGTCCTGGTGCCCGCGATTGCCGTCCATGCCATTTTCGATCAGGCCGGCGGGAATGGGTTGTCCCTTTTCAATAAACATCTGCAGGGTGGTTTGAAATTCCTTGAAGCGACGATTCTTCAAATAAAGCGGGATGCCGAAGGTGGAGGCCAAAAAGATAAAGGCGGCAATGGGCACGAGTACATCCACCAGAGGATTGGGAATCTTTTCGTGACCTTCGCGAATGGCGGTGAGCAGAACCTTCTCCGTCTGCTCGGGTGTAAGCTTGTCAAAGGCCTGTGCGGGGGCACTGTCCTTCAAGGCCTTGAGCGTTTCGACGTGTTTGTTTAATTCTGCCGGCGAAAGCTTTTCATTTTTTGGTTTATCTCCAATCGAGATATTAAAACCGACGGCCATGGCCTGATTCAGGCCCGAAAGCCAGAGGCCGGTGACGATGAGGGCGATGAACTTTTTCATATAAGTGTTCTCCTGTTTTTTGCTTCAAACATAAGACGAGGCGAGTAGTGCTTTTGGATGCAACTTTGTCACGAAATACTAGGACGTCATAGAAACAGTGCGTTAGTCATCTGTAAAAACAACCCTATGGGGAATTTTTTGTCCAGGTTGTGCGTAAGTTATGCGTAAGTTATAGTAGGAGAATGGAGTTTCGTTTTTTAGGTGAAGTCACTTGCGGCCTTTTTGGGATCACAGAAGATTATGAGGAGGCCTATCTTTCTTTGGATCAGCATCTGGTGAAAAATCGGGAGTCCACCTACTTTCTTCGCGCCATGGGAAATTCTATGACCCCGCTTATTTTGCCCCAGGATATTCTGGTGGTGGATCGCTCTATCAAGGTCGAAATGGGCCAGATCGTGGTCTTAACCATGAATGGCCAACGCCTGTGTAAACGTCTGGTGCGCCAAGAGGGGAAGATTTTTTTGCTCTCGGAAAATAAAAACTATAAACCTATTCCCATCGTAGAAGAATCCGAGGCGGTTTTTTTTGGGCCCGTGGTGGGACTGGCCCGGGGATTTTAAATGTTGGCCCTGGTGGATTGCGATGCTTTCTTTTGCAACTGCGAGCGCCTGTTTCGAGAAGATCTGCGCCAGCGGCCGGTGATCGTGCTCTCCAACAATGACGGCTGCGCCATCTCGCGCACCAGAGAGGCCAAGGCCCTGGGCATTGAAATGGGGGCCCCCTATTTTCAAATTCGCGAGCTGTGTGAGCGGCATAAGGTCGCCGTCTTTTCCTCCAACTTTTCCCTCTACACCAATATCTCGGCCAGGATCACAACCACCTTGCGGCGTCTGGTGCCGAACATCGAAGTCTACTCCGTGGATGAGGCCTTCCTCGACCTCACCGGCATCCCCAACGTGGAGAGTTTCGGGCGAATGATTAAGGCCATCATCCAGCAACATATCGGCATGCCCGTGTCGGTAGGGATTGGCCCCACCAAGGGCCTGTGTAAGGCCGCCTGCTTTTTGGCCAAGCAGGATCTCTCTCAAGGCGGTGTGGTCAGCTTAGAAGAGCGGGAAAAACAGGATCAGGTCCTGGCCACCATGCCCGTGGAAAAAATCTGGGGAATTGCCAAGGGGCGGGGGCTTAAACTGTGGATGAGCGGGATCAAAACCGCCAAGGAATTTCGCGATTATAAAAACGATCAGCACATCCAGGCCATCCTAACCAAGGTCGGTCGGCAAATTCAAGATGAGCTACGGGGCATCGTCAGCTTTCCCCTGCAGGCCGGGGCGGAAAAGAAAAAAGAAATCATGAGCTCCCGAACTTTCGGGCACGGCGTTTTTGACAAGCACGTGCTCATGCAATCCATCGCCACCCACGCTTCGGAGGTCGCCCAGGAGCTGCGCCAGCAGGAATCAGTGTGCACCGGCGTTTCAATCTTTATTCGCAGTAATCCCTTTTCTGAGTCCACCGAGCAGTACGCCCGTTCGGCCTCTTGGAAATTTCAGACGCCAACCAACAATACCTTTAAAATCATCAAGGCGGCCCTGCGCGCTCTTGAGATGATTTATGTCTACGGAGTCGAATACCAAAAATCGGGGGTAAGCGTTTTCAATCTTCAAGATGAAGATGAGCATGCGCTTGGACTCTTTGAGCATTGTGATTCACTCCGCGAGCGCGTCCTGATGGATACCATGGATCGGATTAATTTGCGCGAAGGGGACCGAATATTGGTTTCTATGAGCTGTGGGGTGGATAATCGAGAGTGGCGTATGAGGCGAAATTTTAAATCGCCTCGCTACACCACATCTTGGGAAGAGCTACCGAAGTGTCTCTAACTATTCTTGAATGGCTTCCGTGATCTGATCGACGTCCTGCTGAACTTGCATTAAAAAGGCCACGAAGGTTTGGGTAATTTCTTCGGCATTGGCCTGAATTTCTTTCTGATTGTCTTTGTCATTTAAGTATTCCATCAGACCGCGAAATAAATCTCCATCGCGTTGTGTGCCAATCAGGGCCTCCACCGCTTCAACCACGTCGGGATTGTTTTCTCTTTCATAGTTTGAGATCAAGGTCTGGAGATGGCGACGATCTTTTCGGCCAATGCCGATTCCGCTGCGGCCGCTGCCCGTGGTACTCATGGCCCAGAAGGCCTTCAGGGGAGCTTCTTTTAACTCGCCTTCTTGAATCAAGAGTCCGGCCTGGGCGCTGTAGATGGAAACAAAGGTGGCCTCAGCGAGGTCATTTTCCCAGGGATGAACGCTGGGTCTCAAATCCACCATGATGTGCCGGTCAAGCTCTGCGGTGTAGATCGTCACGAAGTCGGTGGCCGCGGCCCGGGCCTTGTCGGAAAACCCACGTTGAGAAAATCCTGAAGTTTCGGTCTGAGTCAGCACCTGCAAAAGTGTGGTGTAGAAACTTTTCACATTTTTAGTTGAGGTGAGAAAGGCCTCCAGCTCGTTTAAATACATGACGTCCGAGGCATCATTGGCATTGTGGAGTGGTGAGGCGCCATAACTGCGGCCGGACTTCACATCATCAGCTTCTTCTCCTGATTTATAGCCAAAGTTATAAAAGTAATTATCATCATCTATCCGAATGACCGTCCCGGCGTTGCTGGCCATTCCGAAGAAATGAGAAAGAGCGTAGATATTGCCTTTGCCGCGATAGTTTTCCCGAAGGACATCAACAATATTGGCGGGACTAAACTCCTGGCCTTCCAGATCTTTAGCAAGTTCGCGCACGCCTTGCTTTCCATTATTGAAGGAGCCCAGCACGGACTTAACAATCTTAGCATCAAAGTTATTTAAGGCGGCAACGACCTCATCCGCACTCGCAAAGGTATAGGTCGAGACATAATCCTGATCAAGGTGGGTTTTGATCCCATTTTTCTTGTCCAGCATGGTCTGCAAAAAAGTCTTACCTTTAAAATCATCCAGGTCGATGGAATGCTGAAGGGGAAGCGCCAGCTCGGCACCAAAAAGTGAGAGGGACCAGATCAGAGCGGAAAAGGATAAAAATATTTTGTTCATTGTTAGCTCCAGGTTGTTAGTAAACGTGGTGCTTGTAGCCTTTAAACGGGACAACAACAAATAGATAGATTGAATTACTTCAATATAAATAAGAGATAGTTTGTCCCGGACCCGGACCTGGGTTAGAATTTAATCAACTCGTGAGGTGAGGAATGTCAGCTCTAATTCCATTCATAACTTTTTTCAGCGTGCTTTTGCTCTCTGTCGCAACGGTTGAGGCCGGTACAACTCCCTTCGTGGCAGTTTTTATAGATGCCAAAACCGAGCAGGCCATGGGCCATTTTCCCTATGATCGTTCGATTACCGCCAAGGCAATTGCCAAGCTACGGGAGGCCGGGGCCCGTGGCGCGGTTATTAAGTATTACCTCGATCAATCCCTTCCCGGAACCGGGGACGACGACCTTGCGCTTGAGCTAAAGCGCTTCCCGGTTTTGCTCCAGGCCAGGTTTGATGCCGAGGAAAAGGCCCCCCATTCTTTGCCCGCCCGGTTTAATATGGCCTCAAGGGTGCAAGGAAAAACTTCGCTCCTTCTCGCAGGCGCGAGTGGCTGGATTCCTCTCGAAAAGCTAAGCCAAAACTGTGCAGGTGTCGGCTTTGTGGATGTGGTGGCCGAGAGTGAATCTCAGGTTCCGCTGGTGGTAAGCTATAAGACCATGCTTGTTCCATCCCTCTGGTTGGCCGCTCTTGAGTTACTGGAAGGTGCCAAGGGCAAAGTTGTGATAGGCAAGAATGCGACGATTGGAAAGTTGGTGCTCCCGGTGAATGACGCCGGCGAAGCCAAGTATCAACTCCCCGCCAGCGATAAAATCGACTCCCTCTCTTTCACTGATCTGGTGGGGGGCCGAATTGATCAGAAGAAGCTGAGGGGCAAGATCGTGATATTAGGTGTCGACGTGGAAAAAATTCCAACCTTCGAAACCAAGATCGGGAAAATCGGAATTCATCGGCTGTTTTACCACGCGCTGGTGGGATTGCTGAACGCGCATTAATTTATCCCAAGGGCCTCTCATTTTAGAAATTCATGCTAGAATTCACAGCAAACGTCAGGTCAAAAAGGGGGAAAGCATGGGGATATTTTTTGGACGGAATCGAGAAGATCAAAATGCGCCTGCCACCACTGAAGCTAATCAATCATCACGGGCAAGAGTCATCGCTTTTTTAAATCAAAAAGGCGGAGTGGGGAAGACCACCTGTGCCTTCAATACCGCCCATGCCCTGGCCAAGCGCGGTCACAAAGTGCTCTGTCTGGATATGGACCCTCAGGCCAACCTGAGTTTACTTTTTAATGTGGATTTGAGTCTTGCCAGCGAGGAGGACAGCGCTATTCCCGGGCCATATTCAATCTACCATCTCCTGGTCAATTCAGTGCGCGAGCTGAAGGCCCTCCACGTCGGAGTTTTGCTGGGTGATGTTCTGGTCAGCCGTGGCGGAATTGATCTCCTCCCCGCCGGCCAGGAACTTTCCGGTTTTGAGCTCACCGTGGCCTCCGTCACAACGCCACGACAACTTATCCTGAAGCGCTTTTTGGAAAAGCAAAATATTCTTGAACAGTATGATTATATCTTGGCCGATTGCCCTCCCACCCTTGGCCTCACCGTCATCAATGTTCTTTGCGCCGCTCAAGGCATTTTAGTGCCCTTCAGACCTGATGAATTTAGTAAGAAAGGCCTCGAGCACCTCGAGGTGGTTTTGCAGGACGTTGCCGAGATGGGAATCTCGCAGATTCCTGAGGTCATCGGCCATATTCCCAACCTCGTCGATTCGCGACGCAAGCAGGAGGAACTTGATCTGACTGGTATTGGAGAACTTCTTAAAACCACCGGGCATCAGAAGGACGGACTCTGTTTTGATCCCTTATTTAACCGCTCTCAGCTGGTCAAGGCCCAGGCCTCAAAAAAATCCGTTTTCGATTATGACTCCAAGGAGTATGCTCCTTTGCAAGAGCAGTTTGGCACCATTGCCAGCACGATTGAGAAATGGAACCTGGAGCATAGTCATGGCCAATAAAAGCAAAAACCCCCTCTACGTCGTCACTCAAAATGGTAAAGTCGTGGAGGAGGCCCACAATCAGCTAGATCGTTTTGTGAAGAAATTCAACTTGGGGCCGGTGCTCAAGTTATGGGAAGATTTAATTGCCTTTTTACTTTCTCAAGTAAAAAGCTATCCCATGTTGGTGGTGGTCCAGAAAATGGTGGATCAGTGGGTTCTTCTTTTGGAGAAATTTTTAAAAGATCTCGCCCCTTTTTTATTTTTCTACAAGGCCTGACAAGCGCACTTAATGTCATTTGAAGTTAGTGCATAAAACATTGACTGCACTGACCGTCTTAATAGCTCTATCTCACATCTTCATTCTTAATAAAACCTGAGCATGGCCTAAAGCAAAGTCTGGCGAGGGAAAATTTGCATGGAGTCAAACGTCAGTAAGTGGCAGTCGCTCAAGACCAAAGTGATACTCTATACGTTGGCCATTTTTGCGGCCGCCTTCTTGGCCTTGGGGTCATACATCACGCTGATACTGCGTGATCAACTCCAGAGCTTGTTAGGTGAACAGCAGATGTCGACTGCGAATTTCATCGCGGCAGATATAAACAACTACCTGACTAATCGGCTGGCGGCCTTGGAACTTGTTGCTACAAAAATTGCGCCGTTTTTGCATGGGAACAACGCGGACCTTCAGGCCACTCTTGAGCAACAGTATCCTCTTTTTCTCAGTGAGTTCAGAGGTGGAGTCCTCACCACTCGAATTGACGGAACTGCGATCGCCGCTGTCCCCCGTTCCTCAGGGAAGACCGGTGTCAGTTACAGGACGACAGATTATATTTCGGTCGCCATTGGGGAGGGGAAAGCAACGATAAGTCAGTCCGTAACCGGGAAGTATCTGCGCGGACCCGATATCTCCATGGCCGTTCCAATTCGCAATCGCCAGGGCAAGGTGATTGGGGCCATCGCCGGCGTGACCAATTTGGCGGAAAGTAATTTTTTACAGGAGATTTTTGAAGGCCGTTACGGCAAAACAGGCGGTTATATGCTTATCACCTCCAGACAACGCTTGATTCTGGCGGCTTCGAAAACTGCACAGATACCTGAGAAACTCCCACCAGCAGGCATCAATCCATTACTTGACCGCTTTATTCACGGCCAGGAAAATCCGGCAATTTTTTTTAATCAACGGGGCGTTCAAATGCTCGGCTCTTCAGTGCGCATTCCCCTGACCGGTTGGGTTCTGGCGGTCATGCTGCCCATGGAAGAGGCCTTTGCGCCCGTACGCTCTGCCAGTCAGGCATGGATGAGCGGCGCAATCATGCTGACTTTGTTGGCGACAGGAATGACCTGGCTGCTGTTGAGGCAACAGCTTTCACCGATTATTGATGCCACTAAAATGATGGACACGGTTGCAGAGGCAAACTGGCCAGTGCAGGCCCTGCCTGTTAGTGGCGGAGATGAAATTAACACTCTCTTTGCCAGCTTCAATCGGCTTTTAAAGGGCCTATGGCGAAGGGAACAGCATATGGAAACGAGAATACAAGAGATAAATTCGGCAAAAGAGCGGGCGGAGGATAGTGATCGCATAAAATCGGCCTTCTTATCAAATATGGTTCATGACATTCGAACACCCATGAATAGCATCGTCGGTTTTGCCCAGCTCATGAGTGCCACCGACGTGCCGGAGAAAGAGCGTGCGGAGTACTCAGAGATCATCAACCGCAGTAGTAGTCGATTATTTAAAACTATTAACAATATCTTGGACCTGTCACGCATTGAGACAGGGCAAGCAGTGGTAAAGAAGAAGGCCTTTAACATTTACAGATTACTGCAGGACCTCCAGCTCGCGCATCTTGATGCCTTCAAGCAAAAAAAAATTGACTTGAAAATTGAGGTCAGCCCAAGGCTGGAATCTTTGGTTATTTTGAGTGATGAGCAAAAAGTTTATCGTGTGCTCGACGGCCTTCTGGATAATGCCTGCAAATTCACAGAAAAAGGACATGTGGAATTTGGCTTTGAACTTATTGAAAAGCAGCTTCTATTTTTCGTGAAGGATACAGGTATCGGTATCCCTAAAAAGAAACAGGAGATAATTTTTAGTAAGTTCTACCAGATGACCATGGCCGATAAAAAAGGCGAGCAGGTCACGGGTTTGGATCTCGTTCTTAGCAAAGGCCTGATAACATTAATGGGTGGAAGAATCTGGTTTGAATCCGAAGAAGGAGTCGGGTCGCATTTTAAATTTACCATTCCCTTTGAAACCCCACCAGCTTCAACTCTTGCCAGGACTGTTGAAACAGAAAAGGCACCGGGCGAAGCAGAAATGCCGCAGAACCTGGATTGGTCCAAGAAGACGATCCTGGTGGCCGAAGACGATATGAACAACTATTTATTGCTAAGAACCATTTTAACCAATCGCACCCAGGTGGTCATTCTTCATGCGGGGAACGGCCTTGAAGCTTTAGAGATTCTTAAAAACAATCCGGCCATTGACGTCATTCTCATGGACTTAAAAATGCCGGGAATGGATGGTTTTACGGCGACTCGCAAAATTCGTGAATTTAATAAGCGGCTACCCATTTATGCTGTTACGGCCTACTCAGAACCGGAGGATCGAAAGAAAGCACTTGAGGCCGGATGCAACGACTTTATCACGAAACCCTTCGAGACGGAATCCATCCTGAGAACCTTGGCAAAGACTTTGGAAAAATGAAAAAAGAAAAGAGCATCACCACTAAACTCATCATCATCTTTTTTGTGTTTGTGATAGGCATCTCTACCGCCGCTTATTTCTCGTATCAAAGTTTCAAGAAGGACCGACGGCGCGATATGGAGCATGTTTTGGCCTCCATTGGCGAGCTCAAAGTGGCGGAGCTTGAACAATGGAAAAGCGAGCGCTTAGGCGACGCCGAAATCATTCATGATAATATCGCCTTCTCAAATCTGGTGCATCGTTTTTTTGCCAATCCGCGGGATCGGGAGACGGCACAGCAGTTGCGAAGCTGGCTGGAGCAATATCCGGATAGCTATGAGTATGATCAGGTACGTTTAAGCGATTCCCGGGGAATCACGCGCATGTCTGTCCCGTCATCGCTGCCGCCGATGACTCCATCTATTTCAAAGCAAATTAAGGATGCCGCGCAATCCGCAAATCTCACTTTGGTTGATTTCTACCTGAGTGATCAAGATCAGAAGATTTATCTCGCCTTACACATTCCCATTTTTGCCACACGGAATAGTCATCGCGTGATCGGAGTCCTTTCCTTGCGCATTAATCCGGAAAGATATCTTTACCCTTTTATTCTGCGCTGGCCTACGCCCAGCAAGACCGCGGAATCGCTCATCGTGAGGCGCGAAGAGAACCACATTGTTTACCTGCACAATTTGAAATTCGCGCCCCATGCGGCGCTCAAATTTCGCATCCCACTAACGAGAACAAATGTTCCCGCGGTCATGGCGGCATTAGGACGGACCGGGATCGTTGAAGGGCAAGACTACCGAGGTATCCCGGTGATTGCAGATGTGCGTTCCGTGCCGAAGACCCCATGGTTTCTCGTGACCCGCTTAGACGTATCGGAAATGTCTGGGCCCGTCTTTGAGCATCTGTGGATGCTTATCGGCTTTGTCTCCGCCCTGATTGCGGCCGGTGGCGCGGGGTTAGTGCTGGTGGGGCGAGAGCGACGCATGCGATTCTATGAGGAGCAGTTTAGGATAGCGGATGCCCTCCAGGAACGTGATATCAAATTTCAGAAGCTCTCGACGGGTCTGCCGGGAATGATTTATCAGTTCACCCGAAGACCTGATGGAAGCTATTATATTCCGTTCAGTACAAACGGGATCACGGATATTTTTGGATGCACTCCGGAAGAAGTCAGCGAAGACTTTTCTCCGATCACACGAGCTGTCCTGCCAGCAGATTTGCCAAAACTCATCGACTCCATTGAAAACTCCGCCAAATATCTGACTCCCTGGACCTGTGAGTATCGAACCCAAATTCCCGGCCGCCCGATTCGCTGGATGATGGGTAAGTCAATTCCTGAAAAATTACCTGACGGGAGTATTACCTGGTATGGCTTCAATACGGAAATTACAGAATTTAAGGAGATGGAAAAAAGCCTGCTTGAGCATCAGACCCAACTGCTCATCTCAAACGTCGAAATGAAAAAGGCCAAAGAGCGCGCTGAAGAAAGCGATCGCTTAAAATCGGCCTTCCTGTCGAATATGAGCCATGAGATTCGCACCCCGATGAACAGCATCGTAGGTTTTTCCCAGCTCTTAAGTGCGCCCGTCGTTTCGGATAAGGACCGGATGGATTATGCCAAGATCATTAATGATAGCTGCCGACGATTACTCAACACTATTAATGATATTTTAGATTTATCAAGGCTCGATGCCGGTCAGGCGATTGTAAAAAAACAATCCTTCCAGGTTTACAAATTGCTGCAGGAACTCCACGACGTGCATATCAATGCTTATACCCAGAAGAATCTTGCCCTAAGAATCGAAGTCAATCCGGAGCTAGAGTCCCTCAGTATGTTCAGTGACGAGCAGAAAATTTATCAAATCCTCAACAATCTTCTCAGCAATGCCTTTAAATTCACCAAAGCGGGGGCGGTGGAATTTGGCTACGCACTTTCGGGTGAAGACGTCGAATTCTTCGTTCGAGATACCGGCATTGGCATCTCCAAAGAGAAAACCGACTTTATTTTTGGGAGGTTCAATCAAGCCGATATCTCTGCCGGTCGGGGTTACGAAGGCTCGGGATTGGGCCTGGCCATCGCCAAGGGATTCGTGACTTTACTCGGGGGGAAAATCTGGTTTGAGTCAGAAGAAGGCGTGGGATCGCTCTTTAAGTTCACCATTCCCTACGGGCCGACTCTTTCTGACACGCTAAAACCCGCTCCTCGGCCTGCCATTTCACTCCCTTCGATGAAGCTAGATTGGTCTGACAAGAAATTTCTGATTGTGGAAGATGAGATGAGTAACTATTTACTGCTCGAAACAATTTTGCGAAATCGTACCCAGGTAAAGCTGGTGCATGCCAAAAACGGTCACGAGGCACTTGAGATTTTTAAAAATACTCCTGAGCTTGCCCTCATTCTAATGGATTTAAAAATGCCGGGAATGGATGGATTTACCGCCACCCGTAAAATTCGCCAGCTAAACAAGCACATTCCCATTGTGGCGATCACGGCCTATTTTCAGCCAGAAGATAGACAGAAAGCTCTCGAGGCGGGATGTAATGATTGTATCTCTAAACCTTTTGAGGTGGATTCACTTCTTAAAGTACTCGTAAAAATGTTATCCTGATAAGTTGCGATGTTCAAATCGGCCTACTCAACGGGTGATAAAAGACCGGAGAGCCAATCCTGCCACTTGGGCTCGCTCCCCTTCAGAGTAAATAGTGCGGCGGTGGACATCTCCTTCTCCCGTGCCAAAAAGAGATCAGGATTGCCGGGAATCCAAACCGTCACGCCTTTAAAAAAGCCTAAAAGATAGGAACGATTTTCATCCGTTCCGGGATTTACATAGGCGTCTCCGTAAGCATAGGAGGCCATTGAGCGTTGCAAGGCCTGAAGTGTATTTTGCACCTTGCTTCGAAGCTCTTCGCCCGCAACCGATAAGCCCCGTTGTCTTTCCTCCTCATAGAGAAGTTTGAGGATCGTTCCCAAAAAAATTCCCAGGTCGCGCCCTTCACCTCTGAAAGATGCCGACTCCTGCAAAATATAGCTCAGCTCCATCGGGTGGGTGAAGTCCTCTTCCAGATAGGCCTTGAGCGCCTGCGACAACTCCAGCATCGCCGGGAGCAGGTGACGGCGCATTTCGGAGAGAATGAGCGTGCTGACTGTAAAGGTTCGGGCCATCTTGGGGTCGACCACGGCCTGATAACCTCCATCCGCATAGGCCTGGCCGACCATCAGGGGAATTTGCTTTGCCATGGTGTAGCTTTCGGGACTGCGCTGGAGAGAATCCAGCAGCTTTCGATAGGGGAGACCGAGATAATTTTGAATCTGCTCCGAGCCTACGAGGTAGGAGGCCACATCCATCAGCTCGGTGGCAACTTCCAAGGACTGCATCAGACAGGCGTCGAAGGCCAGAATTTCAACTTGAGTATCTTTGCCACGATGCTGGTTAAAATCGGCCAAAATTTTGCGGATGCTGGGAATATCCAGATAGGTTTTATCCGAGTAGTCGAAGGCCACGCCGCCAAAAGGTTTTCCGGCGATGACAAATTTGGCCGGGTCCATCTGATCAAGTAAATCCAGATAAACCATATCGCGGTTGAGCAAGTTCGAAGTCGCCTTTTCTCTCGGCAAAAGCTCTCGTAAATCCGGCGTTTCGCTGTGCTGGCCGATGTATCCTTCCCCATGCCCCCAAATCACCACCATATATTTTTTAGCGGGATATTTTTTTTGGGACCAGAGCAGGAATTCCTGAAAGCGTTTCTTCTGATTGCGCAGACTGCCCTCGCCGGTTTCGGGAAACCACTTCACCAGCGGAGAGTGAATGTCCTTCTCACTCTTCTTTTGAAAATCTTCCAAGCGCAAATGGGGATCATAGGTCTCATTACCTTGAAAAATGTGATAGCGCTGAACGCCCGTTCGGGCAAAGGTATCCAATTCCACCACAACATCCACCGATGCCGTGCTGGCACCGAGATTGGCTTCGCCCGTCAGGCGCGATTCCATTTCATACAGATCCCAGAGGGCATAAGGCGTCAGCTCGTTATCGGCCGCCATGTAGATCAAGACCGCCCAATCTTTCATGCAGCCTGCGCGTCCTGATTGCTGATAGTAACTCTGGTAGTTTTCGCCCGTTTGGTAAACCTGATTTCCACAGGCCGGTAATAAAGACGCGGCGGAACTAAGGTCCGCCGCGAAGATGAAGGCAAAAATCAAAAACAGATGACGACTAAAGGCCATGGGCCTCCTTATTGCGCCTGCTTCACAAGCTCTTCCACCACTTTGGCAAGAGGGATGCCTGCTTTGGAAGCTTGTGCGGCGACTTTCTGCCACTGGCCTGGAACGGCTTGTCCAGCAACCCAAGTTCCTGTGGCATAACGATCCGCCTGAGAACGGGCCTTGGCATTTTTAACCGGGGTCCAGGCAAAGTCAGGGTGAATATTGGTGTACCATTCACCACCGATGATCACGCCATTTTGGTCGAGCTCCAGGTCATAGCGATAGACTGCACTGGTGGTGGCATCGTAATCGGGAGAGTCAACGTTGCGTTGAGCAGGTTGGGTCTCAACCACATACTCCACTTCCATTTCAATTCCCACCACACTGCGGGCCTCTTTTGCACGATATTTTTTAAATTTATCGCTTCTATAATCATTCATGAGAACTCGTGCCTGGGCCAAAGTCGAAGCCGCCCGTTTCGTTTCCGGGTTAAAATATTTATAGCTATAGCTGACGACCGGCTGGTTCCAAACTTCGTAATCAAAGGTGGCGTCCATTACGAAGGAGCGATTAGACACGCCGATCTGGTTCACGATGGTTTTGTGCCAGGTGCCTGGATTCGAGTCAAAGCAATCTTGCTCCAGGACGCGGCCGTTGGCATCGCGTTTTGGGTCTTTGGTGTTACAACGTCCGCCGACGAAGCGGGTTTCTGTTTCGTTTTTGGCCCAAAGGAGTGAGCTCAAGGCCTTAATGTCGGCAGGATAGAAGGTCACTTTTGTCCCCTCTGGCGTCACCACGCTCACGGGTTTCTTCGCTCTTTGGACCATGTAGGCGGCCGGCGCCCAACCGTGGCAAATTCCCATCCAGGGTTCAACTTTTCCGCTCTGCTCGTAGTACTCGCGGCCCTCATTCCACATGGCTTCGGTCAGTTGAAAATTGCGATCTCCAACCAGGAGGTCATATTTTTCTGAGGGCGATAGCATATCCTGATTATTTTTTTCTACATAGGTTGTGGCGGGAAGAGTTTCCACAAAGCCCAAGGCCTCTTTCCAATCAAGCGTATTGGCCTTATTGGGATCGGCGTAGCGGGCACCCAAAATACCTTTGGCAATCGCCCAGTAATCATCGGACCAAGGCTGACGGGTCAGGCGTCCATTGCGCAGAGTTTTGCTTTCCATCTGCTCGAGGGTGTTTATCAAAGTTGTACCGTTATCGACGAGGTCTTCCGCGCGATCATTGGCGGAAATGGCGGCGCGACCTTCAAGATCGCTCAAGCAAACGCGGACGCCATCAATATTTTTACAGGAGTCTTTGCGCCGTTTATCTTTGGCCTCGATAAATTCCCGGGTGGAAACGTCGACGGTGGCGAAGGGGGCCACAGATTTGAGGGGCTGATGATCAATCTTTGCCGGCAACTGATCTAAAACTTTGACCGAATCTGCCTCAAATTCGGCCAGAAATGTTTCCAGATCATAAGTTTGATAATTTGCAGCCAAGCTTGACCAGGACATGGTCATGGCGGCAAGGGGAAGAATCAATGTGCGAAGCGAGCGGGCCATATATAACTCCTTTCCAAAAAAAACTTTATGGGGCTGTATAGCGCGCGTAAAAAGCACCTTCCAAGGGAGATCGATGAAAGCTGTAAAATTTATAGTGTGTGAATAATATTCAAAATCCCATGCGGTAAAAGAGATAACTTCTCTCTTTCCGCTGGAATTGTGAGTAGATGGCGCTGCCCTCGGTGGCGGCGAAGGCCTTAAAAGACTGCTGAAAGGTCTGCGGAAAATACTTGGCCATCACACCCAACCAGCCCTGTGGTTTATAGGTGGAAAAAAGCTTTAACTTTTGTTCTCCGGTCTGCTTAAGCGAGCGAAAGACCCCTTCGGTCAGATCTTCTTTGCGTTGAATCTTCGGCCTGGCACGGGAGATTTGTTCTTCCAGGTAGGCAATTTCGTGATTCATGCGCAGATCGGCCAAAAGGAAGATGCCCTCAGGCGCCAGGACTCTTTTGACCTCTTGGAAAAAAAGTTCTTGCGAGTCATAGCAATGGCAGGATTCCAGATTCACCACCACATCAAAACTTTGATCGGGAAAGGGCAGGTCTTGGGCATTCCCTGCAACAAAGGTGAGACCTTTCTGGACGTGGCGCTTTTGGCAAAAACTGATGGCGCTCGGGCCCACATCCAGCCCCACCAGTTCTTTGGGGGCATGATATTTTTGCAGGAAGGCGGCACCGCCTCCACGCCCGCAGCCCACTTCCAAAACCCGCTTTCCCTGCAAGCTCACGTCGCATACCAGACGCTGATAGAGTTCAATGTAGGGCCGATTCGGCTCATCCTCAGGCGCGAGCTTCAGAAATTGCCCGTCAGATTCAGGAAGATATCCGTAATTCATGAAGGTCCAATCTTTTTCCTGCCGATAGGCCTGGGCCATAAGCTGGTACATGGCCCAGTAGTACAGCGATTTAAGCTTTAAGAAGGGAAAAAATTTTGAAATGAGGGTTAAGATTTTATGCATATGGATTCGCTTTATAACACAAATATGCCACAATCTTATAGTAGGAATAAAGACCATGACTCAGAAGGATTCCGTGACCTCCATTCAGTTGAGCAGTTCGGCCCCCGATCTATTGGCCAATTTTTTAGGCGTGATCCTGGACTGTGAGCTTGAGGATTCTGGCAGCTTGCTTATTGGCTCAACCCGCCTGCATTTTTCCCCAGGGGGAGAGGCGCCAGGTTCGCTCAGTATGGCCTTCGGTGGTTATAGTCGAACCGACCTCGAGAATTTTTTCCAGAGGGCCAACTTTTATCATTTTCGCGAACGACATAATCTTCCCTCTGAGCTGCAATTTCATTTGCCACAATTACTCCAAGGCAAATTTACCTGGCGCGATTGGAACGGGTGGCAATGGACTTTCCAGGCGTGCGATGAGCAAGATCAACAATCCGCAAATTAATTAATAATGTAAGAAATTGTCAGTTGTTATAGGAAGAGATGTTCTGCTTTAATTCCGTGTCACTTTCCACTGGATGCCTTTACAAGGATGGTTTTATGACAGAATTGCGAATGTTAGGTTTGAGTTTTTTGGTGTTGGCCTTTACTGCATTTGGTAATGCAGGAGCGGTCGATAAAGTTGTCTACGGTGATGATGACCGTTTGGACATTTTTGAAACAACCAATCCACTCTTTATTGATATTGCCCGTTCTACTGCGGCCATGATCGAAAGATCGAGTCTGACCGAAGCAGGCGAAAACGTCGTGATTACCGGCGAAACTCTTGAGCAGCGTGGAATTTGCGCCTCAGCCAAATTTTCCCAGCAAATTACCGCAGCGATGTGTAGCGGTTTCTTGGTAGGAAAAGACCTTCTGGTCACTGCCGGTCACTGTATTAAAACGCAAGCTGATTGTGATGCTTACGCTTGGGTTTTCGACTATAACCTAACGACTCCTGATAAGTCAGAGTTCAGCGTTTCCAAGTCCGCCGTTTACAAATGTAAAAAAGTGATTTCTCAAACTTTGGACCGTGCCACCTTAAATGACTTCTCCCTCATTCGTCTTGAAAGGGCCGTGACTGATCGCGAGCCTCTCAAGTATAGAACAGAAGGGAAAATTGCAACCAATCATCCAATCGTGGTCATCGGACACCCCACAGGTCTTCCCACAAAAGTTGCCGCCGGGGCCAACGTTCGTTCTAATGAAAATGGTTATTACTTTGTGGCCAATCTCGACACCTTTGGTGGCAATAGTGGATCGGCCGTTTTTGATGCCCAGACTGGTTCTGTAGAAGGAATTCTGGTTCGTGGTGAAAATGACTACGTTTACGATTATCAACAAGGTTGCCGTGTTCCTCAGCAGTGTACAAATGAAGGATGTCGCGGAGAAGATGTGACGCGCATTACAAATGTTAAGGCCCTCATCCAATCGGCCTTGGACGAAGAATAGCTTTTTAAATAAAAAGTCTCGAAAAAATAGAAGGCCCCCCGTAAGTGGGGCCTTTTTATTGCCCAAAATTGCCCTTCAGTACCCTTTTGTAACCTCCTGAAATACTCGGGTATATCTGAATTCTGCTTAACTCCCCGTATTGACGCTGCGTCATCTTTTGCCGGTCTGGCATACCTCCTGCAATCGTTAAGAATATGAGTTGGACCTTATCAAGGAAGATTAGGTGCGAAACAAAAATGGATATTATTTCTTCGTTTTCTTATTTGCCTTCACTGCCGCCAACGCCTTCGCTGCGGCACCTTCGAGATGGATCGTGGCCTATAAATCGAAGCTGACAAGCACTGTGCTTAAAGGATTTGAGCACAGTGCCGCGGGCCGGGTTTTCACAGTGGAAAAAAGGCAAAGTTCCGAGGTGCTCACCAGTGTGCTCGCGGTGGCCAAAAAGATGTCGGACCCCGAGGTGGCGTACATCGAAAAAGATGGCCTCATGCAGGTGGTGGCCGAAGCCTTCGGAGATCCCAACGATCCTCTCTATACCTCTCAATGGCAGTATACTGATACCACCAGTGGTATTTCTCTTCCCCAAGCATGGACCGTGACGCAAGGGCAAAATGCCATTAATGTCGCGGTTGTCGATACCGGCATCCTGCCTCATCCCGACTTACTCTCGAAAACCTTGCCCGGTATAGATATGGTGAGTGAGGCGGCGATGGGCAATGATGGCAATGGTCGGGATAGTGATCCCACTGATCCGGGCGATTGGATCGCTCCCGGAGATGTTTGCTATGCAGGTCGCGCCAGCAACTCCACTTGGCATGGTACACATGTGGCCGGCACCGTGGGCGCTCTGACCAATAACGGAGTGGGAGTGGCCGGCGTCAACCCCGGCTCCCGAATCGTACCCGTTCGCGTGCTGGGAAAATGCGGTGGATATACCTCTGATATCGTCGACGGAATTCGCTGGGCCGCCGGACTTGCCGTGGCAGGAGTGCCGGGCAACCCCAATCCCGCCAAAGTGGTGAACTTGAGTCTCGGGGCCCCTGGAACCTGTACCCGGGCCATGCAGGAGGCCATCAATGAAGTGCGGGCCCGAGGGGTCTTGCTGGTGGTGGCCTCTGGAAATAGTGGTGCCAATATTGACTACCAAAACTTTACACCCGCCAACTGCAACGGTGTTGTGACGGTTGGGGCCAGCAACGCTCAAGGCGGCAAGGCCTACTATTCCAACTATGGCACCCGAATTGACGTGATGGCGCCGGGTGGGGATTCATGGCAGGGAATTTTAAGTACCTCGGATTATGGTTCCACATATTCGACCGGTGCCGCCTACAAATCCATGTCGGGGACCAGCATGGCCACCCCTCACGTTGCCGGTGTGGTCTCGCTTATCTACGCCATTAATCCCAACCTGGTGCCCTCTCAGGTGATTGATATTTTAAAACAAACAGCGGACTCCATGCCCCTGAGCTATGGCTGCGAAAGCGGCGTCTGCGGCGCCGGCCTGATGAATGCCTTTGAAGCTGTCTCCTTGGCAGGGATTACCACCCCGGCGGGGAAAGATAATTTTACCGCCACCTTACCGAATGACGGAACCTCGCAAACCTATCAGGTTTCAAACTCCGATGGCGGTGGTGGTTGCGGCCAGATTGACTTAACGGGTGGCCCAAGCGGCGGCAGCGGTGGCCCATTTGCCATGTCCTTAATGCTTGGTTTGATGATGGTGTTTTTCGCACAGAAAGTGCGCCAAAATAGAAAGGCCTCAAATAAATGAGGCTTTCCGCAAATTGTCTTTTCTAAAAGAACTCTTACAGCATGCACGGACCAATAAAGAGATACTCTTTTGCCGCATCGACATTTTTACCACTGAAGTTGGCCTTGTTCTGTCCTTCCTGTGTGACAGAGAAAGATAAGGTTTTAACGGTGGTGACTGTGCGGAATTTTACATCGCGCTCGCCAGTCACATAAACCGGGTGACAACGATTGGGATAGGACGGGCCGTAGGCGAAGGTGTCACATTCTGTGCCTTCGTAGATTCGGCAAGTCTCTTGGGCCTCGATGACGTCGCCATTTTGAACTTCATTCAGCAATTTTCCGGCCACGGCGAAAGGTTGATTGAGCTGAGCGCTGGAAACAGAAAAATCGCCGTTACTGCGTGGGAGAACGGTGCCTTCCGGAAACTTTAAAGTGATCTGCTTCTTTTCAAAATCATTATTGAGATAAATGACAATTTTATCCTGGCCTTTAACCGTGGCGCGGGCCTGATACTCACCGGCCAATAACACCTGCGTGCGGGCGTTATTTTTGTAAATGAGATGTTCTTTGACATTCATGGTTCCATTGACGCGAAGACAGCCTGTGAACAGGCCAAGGAAAATAAGCGCACTTAAGAGTTTCATGTTCTCCCCCTAAAATTAAAATATTGAGTGCCGGGTATTTATCAAAGGCCTGTGCGCAATGTCCAGAGTTTAGGTTGGGAAATTCACCTGAGAGGGCATTGGCTTGGATTTCAAATAGTTTATCAGGTTTTCCACCGCCAAGAGGCCCATATGACGACGAGCGTTGGTGGTGGCCGATCCAATATGAGGCGTGATGATGGCTCGGGGATGGGAGAGAATGGGATTTCTTCCCAAAGTGGCCGGTTCGGGGTTGGTGACATCCAGGGCGACTCCGGCCAGATGTTGCGTATCGAGCAAGCGACAGAGAGCATCCTCGTCGTGGAGGTCACCCCGAGAGATATTGATAAAGTAGGAACCCGCTTTGAGTTTCTTCAGAGTGTCTTCGTTAAAAAGCCCCTTGGTTTCTGCATTCGAGGGGCAGGTGACAATAAGAACATCGGCCTTGGCGAGTATCTCCTCACTGGAAAGCCAGGTGGCGGGAAAGCTCAAATTTGAGAGAGGACCGTGTTTATTTGTATAGGCGACCTTGGCCTCCAGTCCGGCGGACAGCATACGGGCCAGGCTTTGGCCAATTCGGCCCATGCCATAGATGCCAAATAGGGGAGGTTTATCGGAGGAACTCATCCCGCCCAGCTGAACTGTGAGATCCATGAGAGGTGCCCAGGTCCGCCACTGATTGGTTTTGGCCTTGAGAGTGGCGGCCGGTAAATTGCGTAAGAGCGCCATGGTGAGCAGCAGCCCCAGCTCGGCGGTGGCGGCGGTTAAAACATCGGGAGTGTTCCCCACCGCGATGCCTCGTGTCTGAGCGGCCTTGAGATCAATATTATCCACTCCCACGGCGTGGTTGGCGATCACCTGGAGTGCTGGCAGGCCGTCCAGGGTGGACTGGTCGATTTTATCCGTAATCATCGTGAGCAATGCTTGGGCGCCGGCCGCCTCTCGCACCAGCTCTTCCGTCGACGGTGGCAGGGGATGGGGCCAGACTTTGACCTCCCAGGATTGCTGTTGTGCCTCTCTGTGGAGGAGTTCCAAAGCATCAGCGTGGATAATTCTTGTCACATAGATTTTGGTTTTCGCCATCGCCGTTCTCCTCTGACGTGGATGATAGTAAAAGACAGATTCTTGCGTTTGACAGGCCCTGACACACTCGCAAAAATACTCTAGCTTTAAAAGGACTTGATCTCAACTTTTCTCGGAGGAGATTTTCATGAAATTGAAACTATGTATGGTTTTTTTGGCGTTGTCTTTGGCCGCCCCAGTATTGGCTTCCGTTGTTGCCATTATTGATTCGGGGACTGACATGCTTCACAAAGATATCTATCCCAAGGCCTGGGTTAATGCTGTCGAAGTCGCTAATAACCAGAGAGATGAAGATCGCAACGGTTACCAAGACGACGTCAATGGATGGAACTTTGCCGAAGGCAACAACCTCCTGATCGATTATAAATATTTGCCGCTACTAACCGCGGACGTTCGAAAATTCTTTGAAGTGCAGTCCAAAACTTTGTTGGGTGCCGCCACCCCCGAAGAAATTGCCTGGATGCGCGCCAAAATCGAAGATGCGGAATTTGTGAAAACTCTTTCGACCTACGGTAACTTTATGCATGGAACCCACGTTTCGGGGATCGCCGCCAAAGACGCTGACGATGCCAAAATCCTGGGCGTGAAATTGATTCCCACCGAAGTCGCCCTTCCTGGTATGAAAGATAAAGGTGAATTGGGCAATGACATCGGGATCACCCTGATTAAGGCCGGCCTTGGAACCTTGGCAAAGCAACAGATGAAACTGCTCCAGGAAATCGCCGTTTATGTCGACGGACATAAGGCCGACGTGGCCAATGGTTCTTTCGGAACCGGCTATGAGCAGGCGCGCATGATCGTAGGACTGCTGTTTAAGACTATTATGAGGCGAGAGCCCACTGAAGATGAGGCCCATAGCTTGGCCATTCACTTTATGAACACCTTGATCCAAGAAGGCGCCCACATGGTTATGGCGGCACCTAATACCTTGTTTGTCTTCGCTGCAGGAAATGAAGGCTCAGACAACGACAAATTTCCTTCCAGCCCAACCAATATTCGCGCCAGCAACACTATTTCCGTTGCCGCGACTTTAGGTTTTGGGAAGCTGGCTTCATTCTCTAACTACGGGGCCAAAATGGTTGACGTCGCCGCTCCGGGCGTGGCCATCGAGTCTTCCGTTCCGGGCAACCAGTATCTTCAGGTAAGTGGAACCAGCCAGGCCGCTCCCTATGTAACCAACATTGCCGCCCGAATCAAGGATGCCAACAAGCTTTTGGCCGCCACTGAAATCAAGAGCATCATCCTCAAAACAGTTGACGTAAAAGATTTCCTAAAAGGCAAAGTGTTGAGCGAAGGCGTAGTTAATGAGAGACGTGCCGTGCGCGCCGCTGAGTTGTCCTTGACCCTTCCTATGCAAAGGGCCCTTGGCCAGGCCAGAGAAGAGATTCAAGATCAGGTATCGGATTTGGACAAGGCCGTTGGTTCTATGGATGAGGCCGGTGGAGAATTTGTACTGCCCCTACCTTCGCCCTTTAAATTCTAATATTTACAGTCTAACATAATGACAAAAGGATTTTGTTTTTGGCCCCATGGATGGGGCCTTTTTATTTTTTAGCGCTTTTGCAAGTTCCCCTTTCTCGACTGTGAAAAAAATACACGGTTTTGCTGTAAGAACGTGTAGGAATTACAGGTAAGAGTTTGTAAAACTTATATATTAGGCCCTTTCGACCTTCTTTTGTTATCACCCCTCCATTCAAACCTGTTCGCGGCGAATTGCCGTAGCAGACCTTTTGGGGGAGGACTTATGTGTAAACTGAGAATGTCTTTCGTGTCGGTTTCATTGGTTGGGTTGTTGAGTCTGGGGAGTTCTTTTGCTGCTGTGGGGACAGCACAAGACGGCGCGCTTATGGGCGACGACTATTTCAAAATCGCCAGCGTTGAAGTTGAAAAAGATGTGGCGGCCTATGAAGTGGCCGATCAATATCTGGCACCGACAGGTGCAGGGGACAAAAATCTAGGCGAAGTCATCATGGTGGTGGATCAGCTGATCGCCCTAGGAAAAAAGATCTGGCCCATTATCGAGGCCGGGCGCCCAGTCGTAAATACCAATCTGCCCGTCGTCCATGTTCTTCCTCGGGAAGCAGGACAAGATGGTTCCCTTTATGATTTGAGTAACTGGGATGCGCCGAAGGCCATTGGTTATCGAGTCACTTATAAAAACTTTTATGGCATGGAAGTGATCGCCTTTACCTATTCCATTTCTTTCCAGCCCGGTGGCCAGTTTAATGGCAAGGGTGCCTATATCTCTGGTGCCAGCGTAACCGCCAATAACGTGAAAGTTTCATGGGGATTTGATTTCAGTGCCAAGAGCGAAGTGGTGGCCATCACCAATCGTGGGTCGAGAGAAAATCCAGTTGCCGGTCTGACCTTGAAAATTTCTTATATTGCAAAGTCAGTTCTGAGTGATATCCGGAACTCGTACAACTATCACTTGACGGGAAGAGGGGCAATCAACCAGGTTGAGTAGTGCTTTCTCAAATTAATTGGAACTGAGGGGGGCGAAAGTCCCCCTTTCTTTTTCTAAAAACACGAACTTACCCCGCCTGTGTTGGCGAACAATATAAAATATATAGGACCAGTGGTTAAAATTCCTAACTCCCTTACACTAGGGCGGAATTATTGTGTTCTAAGGGATGACGCCTATGATTGAACGATTCTTCAAAAAAGGTCTGTTACTTTGTGTCCTGCTGATGCTCCTGGTGGTGCCGCAGAGCTGGGGCGCACCGGTCATCGAAGGCCAGGACATTAACCATGTCATAGGAATTTATGTGGGTCCCCGTGGACTCAACTTGATCGAAAATAATTTTGATAAATTACTCGAGGCCAACGGCTTTTCTTCTAACTCATATTTTTTCGAGAAGATCGAAAAGACCATGGACCCCATGACTTTTGAACAGCTCGTCCCAAATCCAAAATTGCAGGCCATCGCCAAACAGGTGCGCACCTACTTTCGCCAGTTTTTTCGTGGCTTCACCATAAAAAACGAGCATCAATTTCAAGTCACCGCCGATGGAATCGAAATTACCGGTGAATGGGAAAAGGGCGGAGTGAAAGTTCTGGGGAACACCATTGAGGAGTTAACCAATCGCTCCGGCGTTCGCTTGCAGGCCAATTTCAAGGCCCGCGCTCTTCGACTCTATGTGGATAAAGCTCGGGCCCGCGATCTGAAGCATGCTTTCCTGGGCGATATCGGAGTCGATGGTTTTTATCTCGAACTGGCCGATGGCACCCACAATCCTCTGGAAATCAGCTTGGATGCTCAGGCCTATGTGATGGATAATGCCGGCATAGATTTGAGATTAGGAGACATTAAAACTAATATCGCTACCGTGCCATTGCAGACATCGTTTCGATCGCCCATGATTTTACCGGTGGTGGAAATTCGCATCAATGGACGTCGTGCTTTCTTGCGCGCCAGTGAGGTGGAAAAGCTACTGCGCGAGCAGTTGCCAAAATTAGTGACCGGGTTGCGTGAAACCATTCAGAAAACCTTGGATGAAAATTTAATCCCACTAGCGCGCGAGCGTGCCGCGGCCTTTCTCTCCAAGAGTCATGTGGAGATCAACCAGATGGAGCCCGTGGGAGTTGAAGCTGGCAAACAGGACGTGAACTATCGTTGGGGAATTTATCCGCGCAATGTGGAGGTCCTGCCAGGCCCGATGTTGCACGCCGGACTTAATGGCTATGTCTACGACCCAAAATTTCGAGACGACTTGAGTATCCCGGCAGAGCTTGTGGCCAGCAACCCTCCGGCCGTCACCAGCTTCAGCGGGGTCGAGTTTGATTTGGCCTTATCTTTAAATCAGGGACTCATCAATCGCATGCTCCAATATGGTCAGCGGCGACAGTATTTTAGCAATATGAAAACCAAGACAGGTGAGAAGCTGGCGCTGACCACGGCACCCAAGCTAACGTTGGTGGGAAAAGGTGCCAGCAATAAACCGGCGACTTTAACTATTAACACCAAATATACCGTGACTGGCTGGCAAAAGATTTTCGTACGAAATCCTATCCAAATTAAAATGGATTTAGAGTTGGATTTCAGCCGTACCAGCGACGGAAAAAATCCCATGCTGGTCAAAGGTATCGACGTTGAATCCGGATATATTGATGGCAAGTTTATCCGTTTGTTTAAAAAGACCGTGCGAAAAAAGATGAAGGACAAGTTGAAAGACATCTCTAAGGCGGTAAGCGGGATGGTGCTGAGTGAGGATCTGCCGCTGCCAAAAGAACTCGGTGGTATTCCGATTCAGACGAAGCTAACCCGAATTGATCCCAACGGACATTTGGTGATTTTTATGGATCTTGGTTTGACTCAATAGTGAAGTGATTTTGAAAGGAGAAAGCATATGGTGATTCAGCTTAAAAGTTTAATTGGTTTCCTGGCCCTCGGTCTCTTGCTCTTGGTTGGAAAAGTTTCCGCCGCACCAGGTGACCGAATCGTAACGGGTAGGGGGGCATTGGAAAGCATCAATACCTTTCATCTCAAAGGATTGGATACTTATCGCGGACTTTACGCCACCGTATTTTTTGTCTCCGGGCGTGAGGCCGGGCTTGGTCTTGCTGGGTCTCGTCCCCGCATTCGTCAGGTCATGAAAATCGAAGGTCCGTTTGAGATTCATGGCGGAGGAGAGCTGGTTTCCATTCCGGCCACGGCGGTGGCGCGTATCGGGGCCCTGCAATTTAACTATGTCATGATTGTGGTTCATTCTCCCTATATTGAGAAAATTGCCATTCGAAATTTAGATGGTTCGATTCCCGAAGGTCAGGGAAAAGTAGATACCTCTATTACCGACGATAGCTCGCCTTTTAACCACAAGGATCTCTTTATTCTCAAGAAATTCCAAGTTACCAGTGCCGAAAAGGCCGGAAAAATTATTCAACTGATGCCTCATACGATTTTGCCTTAACTGAGCAGAGGCCTTTTTTTCCGGTTTATAATCGTTAATCATTTCATCAGGTTGTTGGTGAATTTTGCCGAAGCCCCCATATCGGGGTATAATATAGCATCTTTTGAATCAGGGCCTGTTAACCTGCACGTTTGATTCACAACCGGCCCATCCCGCATACTGCTATCCCCATAAAATTTATGAAAATAAATATCCTGCTGTTACAATTGGCCTTGGCCTGTTGTCTTCTTTTTTATTCCCAATACTCCTATGCTCAGACGGGGGCGGCGGCCCTTGCTCAGGTATTGCAGCAATATCAGGGATGGGCGGTGGATAAAAAGTTTAATCAGCTTTTTGGTGAGGCACCTGAGGCCGGGGCCAATACCGGACAAAGAAGTTATCAAACCTCCATCGACTTTGGGGCCTTTGACTTGAAAATCTGGAGAAATGTTTATCCGGATTTAATTTCCAAGCAGGGGTGGGTGGTTGATGATCAGGTGTCATTTTATTTTAAGGCCGAGGCCTTGATCGAGCTATTCAAGCAAGAGCTTTCTATCTCCGACGTCAACCTGGGGAATCTGACTGCAGGCGCGGCGGCCAAAGTTTCGATTGAAAAGCGTTTTCGCAGCTATCATCTCCATGCCACCAAGGAGGCGGCCTATGCTTCGGATTTACGTTACCTGCTCACGCCTTTCTGGTTTTTGACCAGTCAGGGGATTCAAGAGCTAAAGCTCGGAGACAATATCATAACCGAGGACTGGCTTTACATTGATGGGCAGGGCAAGGTCCATTGGTCCGGTCCCTACGGCATCTCAGGGAACATCAGCGCCACGGCATCACTCTATCGTGCCTCTAAACGTGAGGTGGCCTATCAGCAAAGGCTGCTGCCGGGCCTGCGGGTGGGAGTGGAGGTGGAAAAACGAGTGGGACTTTCCCTTGAGGCCAGCTTGGGAATGGAGCTGTATAAATTCATTCAGCTCTCGCTTTTTGATTTTGGTCTGTCGTACAGCAAGCAGTCGGCCTACAAGGCGGATTATCTTTTTCCCTATGATGAACGATTTTCCAGCTGGGAGAATCTCACCTGGCATGCCTCGCAGGTTCTGGCGCTCACGCAGACCGATGCCTACAATGATTTTCTGGTCGCCAAGGAATTTACCGACAGCATGGCCTTTCAAACCCATTTAACTTTTCTGATTTTTCGCTTTGCCGCCAGTGAGAATACAGAGGAAAAAGATCTTTATATCAATACCGCCGAAGGGCAGGAGCATCAGCGCTTCTATCGCCATGATCGGCGCCAGGAATTTAAGGTGAATTCCCTCTTCTCCCTTTTCCAGGGCACGCTTTTCGGTCTGATCGACTTTCTCTATACCGCCTTTCGCGGGATTCCCTATTACACCGAAAAGAATTCGGGAGTTGAGTATAAATATCAGGAAAATCTTTTAAAAAAGAATGTCCCGTATTCCCTCACCGAGCAGCAGGCCTTCCGCTCGCACCGAACCTACACCCATCTGGTGCAGCGAAAAGGTCTTTGGAAATGGCTGTCCAGGTTAAAACTCAAAGGCCTTTTTTCCGATTATCATCTGGACGTCACAAGCCAGGGTGACTGGCGGGAGCATTTAAAAAACGCCCAAACTCCCTGGCGTTTTGAGAATCAGTTTACCCTTGGGCTGCCCGGCATGACGGCCTTTCTTTCACAGGATTTTGAGAGTCACAAGCGCAGGCTGGACCAGGCCTGCGCCGTCACCTCCTGTCGTAAAAGCAATTATGCGCTCCTGCTGGATACCCTTCAGGATGCCTGGGGCGTTTTCTCACACCGCGAGGTCACCGGCCTGGAGCGGGAGGCCTGCAAGCGAGAAGTCGAGGATTATCTGAAGGCAAAAAGCTTTTGGTTTAAGCTCACCCATCGTCAAAACCTGCGGGCCTTGTGTCTGTCGCAGAAATCATTTTTAGACGGGGAGGAGCGTTTGAAATATTTAAACGTGAAGGTCTTTTATCGGTTTTGGGAAACCTTTGGCGGTCATTTTAAGGGCAATACCGGTCTGAGTCTTTTCTTTGGTCGGGAAAATGTTTACTTCCAAACGCGCTTTATTTATCAGCAGAACAATTTTCCCTACCTGCTGGAAGCCCGCTCTGATTCTCCCTATATCCTGCGCCCGTCAGATCAGGCACTCTACCAAAATGGACTGCGGGCCCCGGCCAGCTTGCTTTCCACCTCGTCGGAGTTCTAAGGTTTCTTCTGCTCCTTATGGACATCTTCCACATGTCCTTTGAGCATCCAGGTTTTTTGGATGGCCTTCAAGGTGACTGAAACCTCTTTCAAGAGCCCCAGTACATCTCTTGCGAAGGTGGGCTCTTTGGCCAACTCGGACATCATGGCGTTGACGTTATTTAAGGTCATCTCCAAGAGTTGTTCGCGTTTGGTGAGCGGAATCAAAATCTTATTGGCGTTCTTCATGGTGAGATTGGTACTCTTCAGCGTGTCAGTGAGGAGTCCGTTTCCGATCATCTCACGCCGAGCAGTTTTAGTGATGTCGGTAAAATCTTTGAGATCGCCCATAAGGGTATTAATGTTGGTCAAGAGTGGGCCAATTTCCTTATATAAATTGGCCAGATCGTTGGGCCCAATTTTGTCTGAAAGAATAAGGAGCGCATCGGACCACTTTTTCACACCAGTCAGGACCCCCTCAAGCTTACCCGTGATATTTCCAATATTTTTTCCCGAAACCAAGTCGGGCAGGTCCATGGAGTCAAGACCCTTGATCTCTCCACCATTGGCGACCTGGGGCATGTTTCCGCTGCCCGGTACGATATCGATACGCTTTTCACCGATAACAAAGGCGCGATGCTGGCGGGCCATGCTGTCCTGGCGGATTTTGCCCTCTAAGGAATTTTTCACACTAAAGGTCACCTTGATCTGGTTATCGGTATTGACCTCCAGGGATTCCACCTCGCCCACTCGTAGACCGCTTAAGGTGACCAGGCTTCCTTCGGTGAGCCCTTCCACATCGCGATAGTAGGCAAAGTAGCTATTCTTGGCCTCAAACCACAGGTTGCGCTTGCCGATGATGAGGACGGCGATAAGCATCCCGGCAATCGAGGCAAGAATGCCGATAAGGGCCTTTTTTTCAATCAGGTTGAGACGCATGATACCTCCAACTGCTTACGCATCTGCGCGATAAATGTGTTCCACTCGGGGCCTTGGGAGAGAAGATACTGATCGACGGTTTGTAGTGACTGGATGTCGGCATTCCAAACGGCATCGCATACCGCGAGCGCGAAAGGGATATTTTGGGTGCAAAGAAGTGTGGCCCGCTGTTCCTTTTTTTGCATTTTTATCCAGCCAAAGAGAACTGATAATTTTTCCCAAGGAAACATATCGGTTGGATCTTCCAGCAGGACAATTTTCGGGCAGCAAACCACCGCCCGGGCCAGCAGAACGCGTTTTCGGATTTCCCAATTAACATGGTCGGGACGGGCATGCCATAAATCTTCGGGAATCATGATGTCGCGAAGGGCCTTGCGGGCAAGCTCGTCGGGGCCCATTTCTCCCAAGCGAAAATTATGATATCGCGCCGGGAGCTCGATATTCTCCTGCAAACTTAAATTGGACAGGAGGCCTTTATCCCTTTGGGCCAGTCCCAGATTCAAATAAAAATCATCCTGTGCCCTCAGGTGTTTGAAGGCCGGAAATTCGATACTGCCGGAGGCCAGGGGGCCGAGTCCAAGGATAAAACGAAAAAGGAGGGTGGGATTTTTTCCCTCCAAAAAGCCGATGATCTGTCCCGCATTGACTTCCAAATTATAATTGCATTCGGGCACTAGCGTGCCGAGATCAATCGTCCCGGAGGGGCCTTTGATCGTCAAATAGCTGCCGGTCTGTTCGGCGCTCACATCTTCAGTCCAACCCATAAGTAAAAAATTCCACTAAAAAAGATTTGCATGGCAATGGCGACAAAGAGCGCATCCACCACCGCCTTGTTGGTCACAATGGGAACCTCAAAAGGTGCTTTTTTCAGAGACATGCCGCTTTTTATCGCCACCATGAAAATGCCCTGGCCGATAAGTGAAGTCTTGGCGATAAAAAAGAAAATATCCGCAGGCGCCAGGGAGAGTGAGATGGAGTTTAAAAACTGAAAGAGGGGATAGTAATTCCAAAAGTTACAGCCAAACCAGGCCCCCACAATGCCGGCCAACACAAAGACGATGGCCATGCAAAAGATGGAGATGGTGGCGGCCAGGAGGCGCGGGCCAAGCAGATATTGTTTTATGTTGATTCTCATGGCCAGCAGGGCATCGATCTCCTGCTGGACCTTCATGGTGGCCAACTCGCTCGCCACCGCTGTCGCCGAACGAGCTATTAAAACCAAGGAGGACATGAGTGGTGCCAGCTCTCGAATTAAAACCACGACGACAATTTGGCCCAAGCTATCATTGCCGCCGATGAAGGAGAGTCCCAGTCTTGCCTGGAGTGCCACAGAAAGTCCGGCAAAGAGCCCCAAAATCATCATCAGGGGAATGGCCTGATTGAAGGTGTAATAGGTTTGTCTCAGAAAAACGCGGAGGAATTCGTGTCGTTGGCCTCGATCGTGAGGAATATATTCGAGGAGGGGGATCACTGACTCTCCGGGACATAATTTAATGTGGTGAGAACAGGATACGGTAGTTCGGGCCCATTTAGGCCCCAGGCAGTTTTTACAAATTGATCAGAAATCTTACAAAAACTGTCGGCCAGGTGTTTTCATCGTTATTTTAAGGGGTTGTAAAGTTTATAGTTTACAAAAATTCGGAAAAACCCCATAAAGGCCCAAGCTATTTTGCGGAGGTCTTTCATGTCTAGGTTATCTTCTTTTGGCGTCCTAACGATTTTTGCTACTTCCCTGTTATTGACCGCTGGTTGCAGTCAGCAAAGTGCCCAATCGCTGCTGCTGAAGGCCAGCGATATCTGGAGCAACCGACCTCAAAATCGTGATCGCATTATGGCGATCGTGCGCCTCAGTCAACCGGCCCTTTTGGAGAAGGCCCATCTGGAAGAGGGACGACTGACGGTTTCTCCCGAAGACCGAGAGGCCCTTTTAGTTGAGCAAACGAAAAAAGAAGAAGAGCTCAAGGCCCTTTCGCCCGATATTAAAATTTTCTATCACTATCGTTGGGCCTTGAATGCCCTGGCGATCATCGCGCCCGTCGCTCTCGAAGAAAAAATCAAAGGCATGGAAGGAGTCTCGTATATTGAAAGAGAAGGCAACTTCGGTCGCCCCATCTTGGCCTCCCATGGCGGTGTTCCTAAAGGTGATGGAGATATTGTCACCGCAAATTCCGTGTCCTTTATCGGAGCGGCACGCGCCCAAGAGGAGCTGGGGATTACCGGCAAGGGAGTTAAGGTTGGTATTCTTGATACCGGAATCGACTACACTCACGCCATGTTCAAGGGGGCCGGAACGAAAGAGGCCTACAAGAGTATTGATCCGAGCGGCCTAGCGGTGGGTTTCCCCAATGAAAGAGTGGTGGGCGGGATTGATCTGGTGGGAACGGCTTACGACGCCGCCTCGCCCATTTTTGACAAACACATTCCGATTCCCGATCAGAACCCACTCGATGAAGGTGGCCACGGAACCCATGTGGCGGGAACAGTCGCCGGTCTGGGCGATGGGGTGAAACATTATTCAGGTGTGGCCCCGGACGCCAAACTTTATGCCATCAAAGTTTTCGGCGCGGATGGTTCTACCAGTGATTCGGTGGTGATCGCGGCCCTGGAATATGCAGTGGACCCCAACGGAGACCTGAATGCCGATGATCGTTTGGATGTTCTCAACCTGTCCTTAGGCAGCAGCTATGGCAAGGCGCATATTCTCTATAGTGAGGCGATTAAAAATCTGGCGCTGGGTGGAATTGCCGTGTCGGCATCGGCCGGCAACGCCGGTCACAGCAGCTATATCGTGGGCTCGCCTTCGACCTCGGATGCCGCCCTTTCGGTGGCCGCTTCCATCGATCATATGCCTCACAATTGGCAATTTGATGCAGTTAAATTTAGCGGTGGAACATTGGAAGTCTTGGCCGAAGCTATTGAAGGGGCCACCACCTTACCTCTCAGTCAGGTTCAAAATCTGAAGGAGGAGCTGGTTGCCGTGGGAACTTTAACTCAGGACCTCAGTGATGAGCTCAAGGCCCGAGTCAAAGGCAAGATCGCCTTGATCGATCGTGGTGAAATTTCCTTTGTGGAAAAATTCAAAAAGGCCATCGAGTATGGGGCCATTGCCGGCATCATGGTGAATAACCGGCCAGGGGAGCCCTTCAAGATGGGCGGAGATGCTCCCATCACTATTCCCGGCGTGATGATCGAGTTTGAACTCGGTAAAAAAATAAAAGAGCAGTTGAGCCAAGGTGCGGTGGTCGCCGATTTGACCTCCGGGGAGCGAATTAAGAAACCGGAGCTGATTGATACGCTGACCGATTTTAGCTCACAGGGCCCTCGTTCGATTGACGGCGCTTTTAAACCTGAGGTGGCCTTGCCCGGGGCCAACATTATCTCCGCCGCTATGGGAGAAGGTGATGAAAGTACCACCATGAGCGGGACCAGCATGGCCGCCCCCCATATGACTGGGGTTTTCGCCCTCTTGAAGCAGGCCTTCCCATTTTTAAAAATTGAGGAACTCAAGGCCCTGGCCATGGGTCAGGCCAAAACGTTGAAGGATGTCGCCGGAAAAACGGCCCTATGGTCGGAGCAAGGTGCCGGCCGGGTGGATGCCTATCTGTCTCTTAAGGCCTCGGCCTACTTTCTTCCCTCGGGATTTTCCTTAGGAGAAGTGCAGGTGCTTAAACGCAAAAAACTTGCATGGGAAGTCACTTTTAAAAATCTTTCCTCTCGCGCGCTCAATGTAAAATTTGAAAGCAGTCAAAGCGCCGAGTTGGGGCTGGAAGTCCAAGGGCCGAGTACCGTGGCCGCCGGCGAGTCGGTGAAGCTAAAAATTTACAGCACCCTGCTGGCCCCACAGGAGCAGAGTGCCGAGTTAAATGGAATCATTTTGGCCAAAGACGCCGACAGTGATGCCGTGCTGGCGCGCCTGCCGGTCATGGCCCTGGTGACACGCGGTGATGCCTTAAAACAGAAGGGATTGGATGTGTTCGCGGCCGGCGAGGCCGATGAGGCCGATGCCCTGGCGCAACTGAAAATTCAAAACGCCGGCCCGGTGGCCGGTGAGGCCTATTTCTTTAACTATCTTGGCAGGGATTCAGAGCTGCCTTATGAGACAGGTATCAATACCTCGCGCTCCCGCTTATGCGATCTTCAGAGTGCCGGATATCGAATCATCGAAAAAAACAATGAGCGCCTACTTCAATTTGCCGTCAAGCTCTACACACCCGTCACGCGCTGGCAGGGCTGTGAGCTATCGGTTTTAATCGATGGCAATGGTGATGGCACTCCCGATCAGGAGCTGGCCGGAATTCTGGGCGATAACTTAAGCGGCCTGGACGGCGGTGATTATCAGTCAGTTCTTTTGGATGTGACGAAGGTAAAAGAGTTACGCAAGGCCTATGAGGAGGCCCATGGGCGCGGTGAGGACTCCGCTAAGGAAAATTACGCCGCCGCCATCCTGGAAAAACGCCCTATGAAGGCCTTCAATCAAAGCACTCTTTCCATTGTTGAGGTGTCGTTGGATAAGATTTCCGTCTCACCGGTTGGCGAGCTGAACTTTAAATTGCAAGTCCTCAATGAAGATCAATCCTCCCGTGAAGGGGATGATGTTTTGGGAGGAGCAGAATGGAAGTCCGTCACACTGCTTGAGGGCGGTCAGGGATTTCTCCTGATTCCCGAGGTGATTAAAGTGCCTGCCCAAACCACACAGGTGATTGATTTAAAATTGGGGGCCAAAGCTGAAAAGGGCGTAATCTACTACCCTTACAATAGCTGGTCGAAAGCACCTGGGGTTGCGGATCAGCAATCAGATTTGGTGACGAAAAACTACGTCTACGGCGGCCTTTAGGCCTTATAAACGAAGGCACCTTCCCGTACGCTTTGAATAGTCGTTTGGACCCGCTTACCTGAGCGGGTTTTACGCTGAGTTTCGGCCGTTGGAATTTCCTCGAACTTATTCATCATCTGAAGGAGCGCTCCCCCGATGGACTTGCCCAACAGCGGCGGAACGGCATTCCCAATCTGTCGCCATTGCTCGCTGATTGAGCCGTGAAAGATAAAATCATTGGGAAAGCTTTGTAAGCGTGCCGCCTCGCGGGCGGTGAGGTAGCGATTTTCTTGGGGATGAAAATATCCGTATCGATGAGTCATGATGGTGGGCGATGGTTTTTTCCCATCCAGTCTTTGATACTTGGTCTGTCGGAAACGTCCCTCCGGCAGGGTTTTCCAATCAACCTTCAGGTGCAGAGAGGGCGGTAGATATTTTTTCTCATCTTCGGGATAACGGATGCCCTTGCCCTCTGGAATTTTGGCAAGACGTTTGCGATCCACAGGTGATTTGACCTCAGCGCTCTCGAGGTCGTGATTGAAGCGCTGGCCATTCTTGGTTTCCATATTGGCCAGGGCCTCCCCAACCGCGACCGGGGGAATGTAGACTCCGTTTTTCGTGCAGTCATGGGAATACACGGGAAATTGAACTGAGGTGGGCAGTCTCGTGCCCAGGATGATGGTGCGGCGGCGACGCTCGGGAACACCATATTTTTCGGCACTCAAAACCTGCACATCGAGATGGAAGCCCAGCTTTTCGAATTGGGCGAAGATGGCCCGTAACGTTTTTTCATTTTTTTTGGCCAAGAGGCCGGTGACGTTCTCAACCACCACGAAGAGCGGGCGGGTGATTTTAACGATGCGGATGAACTCTAAAAAAAGGGAATTTCTTTGATCTTTGGGATCGCCCCTTCCTACCGTGGAAAATCCCTGGCAGGGTGGGCCGCCCACCACCACATGAACGGTTTGGCCGCCTAAAAGCTCAGTGAGTTTTAGGGTGGTCAGCTTTTTTATATCATCGCTAAAGGCCACAGCGTGTTTGTGATTGGCCAGAAAAGTTTGGATGGCGGACTTGTTCATATCCACGCCCAGTAAACATTTGAGTCCCGCTAACTCCATTCCACAGGAAAGTCCACCTGCACCGGAAAAAACATCAATGAAGTTGAGTGAGTGTGAGGGCATTCTTATCTCCCTGATTTAGATAACTAAATTATGCGGATTTGCTCATGACAATGTCAATTGAAACTGTCGGAAATTAGCTGGCCAATTTTTTTCCGGGTTCGCAGGCGTGAACGATCGAGATCACCATCGAGCTGTCGCTTGCCGTCTTGTCGATTTGGAGAACCGGGACTTTGCTGACCAAGGGCCATTCAGAAAGAGGCCAGCCGGCCACCAGAATCATGCGCTGATTAAGGGTTTGCTCCAGCAGGAGGGTTTTGGCCAGAAGTTCGGTGCAGGTGCGGTCCATTCCTTGCTGAGGGGCCACTAAAAAGAGATAGGGATCGGGTCTGAGCAGAGTTCGAATAAGCGCGACTAATTTCTGTGCCGGGCGACTGACTTCGTGGCCCAGGGCCTCGGGGTAAGACAGGCGCTCAAATAATTGATACAGATAGACATTTCCGCCAAAATTTTGCTGGGTATAGTTTCGCCTGGATTTATCCTTGATGGTGCCGTGGGGGGCTTCTAAAAAGATATTCTCGCTAAGGGTGAGACTTTTGTGAAGCTCGGGACGCTGGCCGCAAAATGCAAAACGTTTCGGCCGATGTCCCACCAGGCACTCAACGATTCGAAAAAAATCGTGTAACTGAAGAGTGCCCGTGTGCACTTGGGAGTCCATGAGATAAAGTTTCTTGTGCATCATTCACCTTGATACACCTATCTTCGGATAACCTCGGCCAGGCCTGAAAATAAATGTCCGAGTAAAAAAATACGGCAGATATTGCTCCGCCAAGTTTTATATATTCAGGTATAATGGAGACAACAGAGAAATCATTATGTCGGCCATAAATACAGTCGTCGTTGGCATGAGCGGGAAGGTTGATTCCTTTGTCGCCGCTTATCTGCTAAAAAAACAGGGCCTCAATGTTATCGGTGTCTGCATTCAGCTGGTGGATGTATCCGATCCCTTATATTCCAGGCCGCGCGCTTACACGATTCAGGAGTCGGCCACCACTGAAGAGGGGCAGGTTGATGACCTGAGCTACATTCCCGCCTTTTTCTCTGATTGTCATGTTGTGAATCTAGAAAAGGCCCGTGCCCAGGCCGAGCATCTCGAAATTCCTTTTTACGCCGTCAATGCCTTGAGTGAATTTAAAAGTCTGGTGCTCGATCGCGTTTTATCGGCGGGGATCTGTGGTGAGAAGCTCTATCCCTGCATGCATTGTCACCAACTTTTGATCAATATTCTGGAACAAAAAGCGGACAAGCTCAAGGCCCAGATGGTGGCCACCGGCCACTATGCCAAAGTGCAAATGATAAAAAATAAAAAGATCTATATCGTCGGCACCTCACATGACCCCAGTATCGACCAATCTTTAAAGCTGGCGCAGTTAAATCAGAAACAGTTATCTCGTCTGCTGCTTCCGCTGGCCGAGATGCGTCGCGAAGAGGTGTTGAAAATCGCCCAATCTATGAGTGACGGAATTCAGGTGTCCGGTAATGATCAAACGTGTTTTATGACCTCACCCCATTTGCCCCAGTTTATCGAACGGACCACGGCCGTGAGTCTTCGAAAAGCGGGACAGATTCTTCGTTATGAGGATGATCAAATAATAAGTGACCATCAAGGGTTGCATTATTTTATGTTGGGAGAAAAACGTCCCAGCGTGACCTCCCTGCAGGTGGCCACTTCCGATGATGCCGATCTCGTGGTGATTCAAAAAAATATGAATAATGGTGCGATCTTTGTCGCCGATGAAAGAAATCTCAGCTTTAAGTCGTTTAGCTTAAACCAGCTCCTCACCAACCCGCTCCTCAACACCACCAAGACGTGCTCAGCTGTCGCCCGAGCGGCCCATCGTACAGAGGCCTGGCCTTGCACCATCAATTTTAAAAATAATCAGGCCGCTCTGATTGAACTGCAAACCGTGGTGCCGGGCTTTCTCCCTCCCGGAACCTGTGTCGGCCTTTACGAGAGTCTAGATACGGGATCGCAGCTCCTGGCAAGCGGAGTGGTAAGCAATGTTCCGGCGTTAAATTCGGTCTTTTTTAAACGTGAGGCCGACAAAGAGGTGGGCCGTGTTGCGATTCTTATAGAGCGAAACAAGAAACTTGGATTTTAATATGACTAATTTGAACATTCTCATTTTGGGAGTTCTCCTCGGCACGTTTTCCTGCCTGTCGGCCTACGGTGCCCCCCCTGCCAAGCCGATCCATGAAGCTCCCTTCAATCCGCCCGCTCGTTTTCTCTCCCTCACACCTTTCGTCAGTAAGTTCGCTCTGGATGATGTGCGAAGACATCTCATGCTTTTTTTGGAAAAGACTCATCCAAGCCGTCTGGTCGGTACTCCGGGACATGCCAAGGCTGCCGCCGTGCTCACTGAAATCCTTAACAGCTTTGGGCCCTCAGTTCCTCCCTCCCAAGCCAACTGTTGTACGGTTACGCAGGAAAACTTTACGCCTGATCTGGCGCGTGCTCGAAAGATGTATCAGGACGATTTCGAGCGCGAGATTGTAAAAAAATTTAAACCGGAGACGCCTACCTATATCAAGTGGAAGGGATTTACCGATGACACCTTGAGATTTCTGAACACCTTGAGCAAGGTGCCTGGTACCAATGTGGTATGGGAGCGCAAAGGGACGATTGATCCGGACAGTGTCCTCATTTTAGGCGCCCATTTCGATTCCATGGCCCACGATCCCAAGAATTTTAAGATTATGCCAAAGGCCAAGACTCAAGGGGCGGATGACAACGGCAGTGGCGTGGCGGTGGCATTGAGCTTGGTCCAACTGCTTTCGCAAATCCCCCTCCCGAAGACCGTTAGAATTGTGTTCTATGACTTTGGCCAAATTGCTTCTCTGGGGGCGGTGGCCATGGCCAAAAAAAATAAGGATCTTGTTAAGTCGCCAAAATTTTCCGGGCACATTGACCTGATAAGGCTGGGTTATGATTCTCGCGATCATGACGCTGAAAAGAAGTATGGCAATATGTCCGTTTATATGCGCGATCCGAGTGCCGAGGGGGTTGAGCAAGCACAAAAGTTGGCCCAGTTGTTTGAAAACGCCGGTAAACGCACTGTCAGCGGCATCACTTTTGAAATGAATCCCAATGATTTTAACCAAGGCAACGGTTCGGCCTATTGGGAGTTCGATATTCCCACCCTCATTTTCACCCAAAATATGGAATCGGATATGAATCCTAATTTTCATACGGTGGATGACTTTGCAGAAACTCTAAACTACCAAACACTCTACAAAAGTTATCAGTATATCGCGTCCGGTGTTTTAGCTTGGGCATTTGATATCGTGAAATAACGTTGCTATATACAGTCTCATGGATACGACTTCCAATTTTCTTCCCCAACCCGTTCGTGACGGGGTCAAAAGAATCGTCGTCGGCATGTCCGGCGGAGTGGATTCCTCCGTGGCCGCTCTCCTGCTCAAAAAAATGGGCCACGAGGTCATTGGACTTTTCATGAAGAACTGGGACGAACCGGAAGGGCCCTGTCCAGCGGAGAAGGATTTTGAGGACGTGGCGCGGGTTTGTGGGCGTCTGGATATTCCCTTCTTTCCCGTGGAGTTTATCAGGGAATATCAGGAGTCCGTTTTTCAGTGGTTTTTAAAAGAGTACGAGGCCGGGCACACGCCCAATCCCGATATCCTGTGCAACCGTGAGATCAAATTTAAGGTCTTTTTCCAGCATGCCATGAACTTAGGGGCGGATTATTTTGCCACCGGCCACTATGCCCAGCACCAGATCGATGAGTTTGGACACCATCATATGCTCAAAGGCCTCGATCCGGGTAAAGATCAGAGCTATTTTTTATGTAGCATGCAGGAGGACATTTTAAAACGAGTGCTTTTTCCGGTGGGGCACCTGCAAAAAAAAGCTGTGCGCCAGCTGGCCGAAGAGGCCCAGCTTTCAGTCATGCATAAAAAGGATAGCACTGGCATCTGTTTTATTGGCGAGCGCCCGTTTCGTCAGTTTTTATCCAACTACCTTCGGCCAATCCCTGGGCCATTTAAATATCTAAGTGGCGAAGTGGTAGGCACCCATCAGGGCGCCCATCTCTATACTTTGGGCCAGCGCAAAGGTCTGGGCCTGGGCGGTCCCGGAGAGGCGTGGTTCGTGGTGGCCAAGGACAAGGCGTCCAATACCGTGTTTGTGGAGCGAGGGGAGAATCATCCCGCCCTTTTCGCCCGCTGGCTCACCTGCAATGAGTTAAGCTGGGTGTCCCCAGATTTTAAGCTGCAAGGGCCAATGCCCGTCCAGGCCAAGATTCGCTATCGCCAGGCCGATCAGGATTGCATTATGACCCCGATGCCTGATGGCCAGCTACGGGTAGACTTTAGCGTGCCCCAGAGGGCGATTACGCCTCGTCAGGCGGTGGTTTTCTACCAAGGGGCGAAGTGTCTGGGCGGGGGCTTTATCGATGTGGTGGGGCCTTCTCTGTACTCGAACGGCTAATCTTTTTCACCGTAAGTATCTTTGACCGGGGGTTTGCGCTGACCTTTCTCAGCGAAGGCCTGGCATTCATGGCCGGAGTTCTGCTTGACCGCACGGGAAGGAATTTCTTTGGATTTGAAGCGAAAGGCCCGGCAGCCGTAAGGAACCGCGACGTCAAAGGTGATAAAAAAGTGTTTGCACTGATGGCAATTATGTCCTTCCATACGAGTACCTAAGTCTATTAGATCATGAGTCTTTTATTTACCCAAATGCCTAAGCACTAGGAAAATTTGGCCAATGTTTAGACGGCCCCCCAGAGGTTGTTCATGAAAGTATTACAGTCCCATGGCCAAGACGCTGAAAGCAGAGCGATAAAGGGGTATAAATGGGCATGAAAAGGTTGGCACCCGCACTGCAATAGACAGGGCAGGGAGTGGGGGGCACACACTTAAGGGATGCCCATGTTTAACGTAGAAACTGTGGTGAATGGGACGATGGAACATCTTACAGAAGATAAAATTCTCGTTTTATTTCCGGAGAGCCGGCATTACGAGAAGATCGACTTCATGGAGGAAACTCCAGAGGAAGAAACCATCGAGTCAGGTGAAGATTGCGAAGATTTGATTGAGAGCTTACTCAAGGATACTGACCCCGAACTCCTTCCGCCGAGCTCGAAGAAGGTGGAAATGCCCATGACCCTGCATGACAATGACACTAAAGACATTGCCCACGCACTCGACGTTCAGCTGGACTCTCTAGGCGAGACCCTGCAACGCCTGCGCTACTATCTTCACGAAATTGAACAGTTTTTGCCCGAAAAAAATCGCCGCCGCCAATAAATCCTTTGCCAAATCTCCCTCTTTCCATTAAATTTTTTAACCTGTGCCCAGGTGGCGAAATTGGTAGACGCACTACCTTGAGGTGGTAGCGCCGAGAGGCATGCTGGTTCGAGTCCAGTCCTGGGCACCATCTCCTCATAACTCATTGAAATTAAAGACAAAATAGACACCCGGTCGGGCTTCGTGAGCTAAATATGAGCTACGACATTTAACAACAGACCACACTTTCGCGTGATTTTTTTCTCGCCTGCCATAGATCGACGACCTCGCCGGTTGTCTCAATTCCCAAGCTAACGACGTTGATGGCCTCTGCTAAATGATCGGGTGAAAGATGAGCATACCGCATCGTCATTTCAATTTGCGTGTGGCCCAAAATTTTCTGTAGATCATAAATGTTCCCACCGTTCATCATGAAGTGAGAGGCGAAGGTATGTCTGAGATCGTGGAAGCGAAAGTGCCGTTCTAGCTTTGCAAGCTGTTGTGCCTTGGTAAAAGTGCGATAGACATCTTTAAGAAAGTCTATGAAAAAGTAAGTCAATAAAAATAGATATCCAGTTCAGTAATTTTATTACTTATGGTCTCCAGTCTCGCTTCTTTAATCTACCTCGTCTTTTTTTCGTTCTAATGATCCATTCTCTGCAATAATTTCATTGGATGTGCAGTTCTTCCAATACGTCTATTTGGGCTCTCTTGGGCCATTGCAAATTTTAGAAAAAGAGGAGGTGCTAACCGCAAGCAGGAGCATCGGTGTGCAACTTTCTTAATTGAGCGATCTCTCCTCATCTATAGGATCATCATCCACAATTCACATTGAAGTAGATTATTTTGGTGATACCCTATAGATCTGCATTACTATCAACTATTTTATCCGCATTTTTTCCTTTCCTTATAAATGGATCATATTTTTTATTACTCTTCATGATGCCGTAGGCGATTGTTGCAATTTTTCTAGCAACAGCGTTTCTTGCATCATGGTCGGCATATTTTTTCTCAGTCAGCAAATGTTCATAATAATCGTTTAAGGCGTTATTCCCACCGATTACTGCTAATGCAGCTGATTTAAAAACTGCTTTCATTGTGCGGCAAAATCTTGGATTTTTCTTGCCATAACTTCTGCCGCCGCTCATCTTCTCAAGTTTGACAAGACCACAATAGCTGAGGAAATGGTTGCGAGTTTTAAATCTATGAGCATCGACAACGCGTGAAATAACCTTGACTGCTCCAATTTCGCCGATCCCAGGTATATTGCTTACCATTTTTATATTGCCATGCTGCTTTCGTAGTGAAGAGAATTCTTTTTGATATCGTGCTCTTTCTTCTTCATAAGCTTCGATGCCCTTATCTATGCCTCTCAAAACAAAAGCATCGATATTATTTTCGAGAGTAGTTTCCTTCTTATGATTTTTTTGAATTGCTCTAAATAGAGCTGATCGCTGATTCTTTAATCGAACTCCTGCCTTGATGACATCCTCATAGGCACTCACGATTCTTCTCAGCTCAATAAACTTGTCGCTGCTTTGAAAAACTTCTTTCAATAATCCCGCTCGCAGCAACTGAACTAATTTCTGAGCATCAATCTTATCTGTTTTTGGCCCCTCGCTCAAAAGTCTATTTCTATATGGGTCACAAACTAAAAGGTTATCAACGTGTTCTTTTAGTTCAGTATAAAGCCAGTGAGAAGTGGTCGTTTCCTCAAATGCTAAAGAGATCGTTCCCTTTAGATTTTTCAAATATATCTTCAATTCTTTAATATCTGCCGGAACATCAATGACCTTAATCTCATTTGAGACTTTTGTCATTCTTGCTATTGCCATATTGCTCATGGCCCAATCTAGTGCTACATAATGGTCAAACATACCGTCTCCTTGAAATGTTTCGAATGTTAATAAGTTTTTGGTAAACAATTATTATCACATTCTTACTAGAAGCGGCTCCGGCCACTACAAGTACCTGGAGACCTCCTTTTTCAATTTACCGCAAGCCGTTTCTGAATAGTAATTTCCCCTTCCTCAAAAAGAGTAAAAATATTCAGCGCAAGCCGTTTCTGAATAGTAATTTCCCCTTCCTCAAAAAGAGTAAAAATATTCAGCGGCTTCGCCCGCCGAACCCCGCACAGGCAGTCACTCGTTAACTGCACCATTTTGGAAATTTTCTTCTGTGAACTACACCATTATCTAAACCAGATCTGCACTAGAAGCGCATTCACTCATCTTCTTGGGCCTCATCCTCCATCCCTAATTCACCCGAGACAATTCCTTTGTCAAAATTAACACCTGCTTTTTTTGTCTGTAGAGAGTAAAAAAAGGAGTGTCTCATCTTTCACTTCCATGTGAGTTCAGGCAAACGAGATTCTTTAGTGCTTTGTCTGGCCTACAAGTATGCGTAGTTTTTTTCTCTCTTCTAAGTGCTCCTCGTAGTTGTCGTTATAGGTGTCATTGTTTTTCAACAAACTGAGAGTCAAACCGGCAATTTTTCTAGCAAGGGAAACCTTGGCATCTTTGTGATTTATACCCTTTGCTCTTAGGGCATCGTAGTGGTCCCGCAGTTTTGTTTCGGTTCTGACTGTAGTGTTCACAAATGGATCTACTAGGTTGGCAGTGGGTGGCGACTTGAAGTGATCTGAATCAAAGAGCTTTTCTGGTTTCCAAACTCTTGTTCTCACCACGTATCGTCGTTAAGTGACCAAAAATTAACGAAATTTTCAAATGAAGGTAATGCCCTTGGGCCTTCTCAAAAAAGGGATGGATCAGGTGCCAGGAGCTTTGCAATAATGGATAAGGCACCTGGCACGAAAAGTTCTCGAAAAGTTCTGGCCGTTGCTTGACCTGCTCGAAATAAAATTTTGAAATCTAAGCCTAGGATATTATCAGACAGCTATTTTTTTTAGTGGAATCTTTTTATTTAATAGTTCGACTGATTTTCTAGAAATTTCTTTAAAACGCTCATCGGCCTCTATCCCATTGGGGAAAAGTATTGTCATGGGGTGCAAACCAATGGCCAAGCCGATTTTGGTGGCCTGGACATATCCGAGGGGTTTCTTATCATTTTCATAGAGCGATAGATTGCTTTGAGAGATGCCTGTCGCTTTTTCAACTTCTTCCAGGGTGATTTGATAATTCGTTCTTTTGGCCCGTATCAGTTCACCGGGGGTCGCATCTTTTGGAAAAAAGTCATTTAACATTTCCAGAAATTCGTTATTACTTTTTTGCTTTGCCATAAAAATTCCTCACCGTTTATAGTTGTGGGCCGGTGTTATCCGCTCAACCTCACATACCTCTATTGTTCTCTCATCTATAATTCGGTAGATGATTCTTCCATTCACGCTAAAGCAAGATGCCCGATATCCAGACCATTCCCTCTCAAGGGGGTGATCTCTCCATTCACTACTTTCGGCAATATATTTCGGGCCAAATAGTTCCATTTCTCTGGCCCATGCCTTTAAAACTTGTCCATCGCCCTCAGAAAATAGCCCCTTTTCAAAGTCGGCCTTAAATTTCTTTAAACATTCTTTAGTTCTTTTAATAACGGCCATAGAGCAAGCACCTACTTATATTAATGTATAACATATATTAATGTATAAGTAAAGGCGAACGAGGTTCTGGCGCTAAACTGGCGCTAATTTAGGCAAAAGCAGACAAAAAAAGATGAAAACGGACGAACAAAAAATGCAGGCCTCGCGTTTAGTAACTGTTTGTAATTCCTCGTTAATTTCTTGATTTTAAAAGCAATTTGAAATATGCTGCAAGCGGCTCCAGTCCTGGGCACCATCCTCCTCTTCAACCGGACCCCGCTTTTTTGGCCGCTTTTCCAAGTCGTGATCCTCGACATGGCTTCCGCCATGCCTGCGGTCCCAACTTGAAAAATCAGCGCAAAACGCAGGGTCGGGTTGAAGATGAGTTCTTGTTAGTGGCGCAGTGCTTTTCCGGATTCTTCTCCCTTAATGCGCCAGTTATTACTTTGGTATTGACGTAGGTAACTCCTGGCACTCAAAGGAGAAGACTCCCGATGAGGCTCCCCTTGTAAAGGATGGATCATCTTTCGGGCTTCGTGGAGGCATTGTTTACAATTCAGACGGACATTTCAAAAAAACCTTTGATATCGCATCTCAAGTTTCGGGCACTACTAAAATTCAATATCCAGAAGGGGTCGCTGGCACGCGAGAAGTAAATGGGGATAATGGTTTTTTACGAATTCAATACCCCGGCATGCGATTTGTCTTTTTTGATAATACACGATTTGATTTTCACCTAAATTCCTCTCCAGTTTATGGACTTGGCTGACTCAGGTATAACTTTACTCATGCAACGGAAGATGATGTCGGAAAGGAGCATCGGCATGGATATCTTTTTGGTGGTATTAGCTATGGTGTCGGAATCAATATTGGGGCCGTTTCATTTTCGGTCAATGACTACCTTCTCCGAACAACGAGAATCAAATCAGTGGGTGGTAACAATATTACCGTGAGAGACCGAATATTTTCTGTGCTATTTAAGTGCAATTTTGCCGTTGTAGACTCGCCGGATAAGTGATTTCTTATATACAATGATGAGAATTTCACGCCGCCTTCGCAATATACCGAACATCCGATTCAATGACATCCTTGATATGAGGGGCGCTGTTGCTAACTGTCACGATTTCTTTTCTTTTGCGAATTTCTAGCTTGAATTCCTCGCCCAGATCGTCGCTGTGGCGAAGAACGACAATGCAAAAATTAATCGCCTGGGCCAAGACTTCGGTGTCTCTTTCAAATTCCAAACCTGGGCGAAGGTTTGAATCTCATTCATGATCCCTTTGAACAATCATTTTTTGCCTTGGCCCATCTCTCTTATATGCAGGCCTTTGAGGACGTGAATAAAAGAACCGCACGTCTTGTCGCCAATATTCCCTTGATCAAGACCAATCTTAATTCCAAGGCGGTGGATGAGACCTTTACCGAGACGGTGTTAAAAAATGGCACAGTCACGATGATGGATGTCATGACCGTGAAAATTACCCACGATCCGATATAATCTTAAGCTCCACCCCTTCTATCATCAAAAAAGAAGACTAAAGCTGGCGTCTCGATCCTCAAGATGACCTAAAATAAGGCTCATTGCGTATCCTATTAAACTGGTCATGAAACGATGCGCCTGGAGTTTAAATTAATGAATCATAGAATAGACGATTCTAAATGATTTAGAAAAAAGGATTCCATGATGGAAATTGCACGCCTATTACAAAATCGAATTATTCAACTTCTCAGCATCTCGCCAGATAAATTTGATCTCATCATGGACCTTCAGATGGAACAGATGGGAACTGATGATCGGGCACAGGCCTTGGAATCGCTGGTTGTGGGATTATTATATCGCTACGAAGACCCTCAGCTTGACTATCTTTGGTTTTCCATGAAGAGGGGAAGGCCAGAGGCGATGGCGGCCTAGAGGTCAAAGAGGGAAGGTTGGAGTCGGTCAGTATCTTGAATTTCTGTTTCTTTGAAATGATCCTTAAAAATTTCTTTTTTGATGCATTTCCCCTCGTGGGTATTAATGACAAAAAAGGCATTGTCGGGATAGGTCTGCTTTAGTTCTACCATGGCCTCGGTGATCAGCTCCACATTTTTTGGATCATCATCACTCATGCCAAAGCGGTGAAAGGGGTTTTCGCCATATTTCTTAAAGGCCAATTGTACCGATCTTTTGATGGCAAGCTGTTTGAGTCCCGCGACAGATGCCGTGACCTCCAAACCACCCAGCTCCTGTCTCACATTCTCATTGGTGACGGGGAAAACTCCCAGGTAATTCGGCCGGGCCTGGATGTGCTTTTCTTCCAGCAGAATCTCGATCCCCTCTTTGATGGTTTCAGGATCATGTCCGCGGGCGGTGATGATGGCCAAAGGGCGGTGGTTGAAGGCGGCATAATGGAAGTAATTCCAGGAGGGGCCTTTCCAGAGATCTTCCGGCAGCTGTAAAATTTCGTAGATATCTTTGGTAAAATTTTGACTCTTTCTTCTTAGAATTCGGTCTTGGGTGTCGAGATTAAAATCCCTGAAGTTTCGAAATGATCCGGTTTTTGTGCAATAGAGTAGTTCATAATCCTTAAAGACACCGCTCACACCTATGTTTTGTCCCTCGGCCGCCAGCTCTCGAGACGAGATGGATTTTTCTTCGCCCGTGTGCTTATGGAAAATAACGATGGGGGTGAGCAGGTTAAGGATATTGTCGTCGAAATCGAAAAAATAGAAGCTGCGACCACCTTGTTCGTAATTGCGATCAACTTCCTTGAGCGGTCGAATGCCAAGCTCCAGCTGTTTTTTGGGAGCGCCAAAGTAGAAATGTGTGAGGGACATGGCATCCAACATATTACTTGATCGCCTCCCGAATTTTTGCCGAGGCATAGTCCATAATCCAAACTATGACGGCGATGACCAGGACCAGAAGCCCCACCTCATGCCATTTTGCCAGACCCTGATACTGCATGAGCATGGTCCCGATGCCGCCACCGCCCACTAGGCCAATGACAGTCGCCATTCGGACATTGATATCCCATCTGTAAATTGTATAAGACAGAAAGGGCAGGACAACCTGGGGCACGACACCAAACCAGATGACCTGAATGGGGTGAGCGCCGGTGGCCGTCATCGCCTCGATCGGGCCCTCATCAATGCTTTCAATTTGCTCCGAGTACAATTTGCAAAGAGAGGCCACAGAGTGCAGACACAAGGCCATCATACCTGCAAAAGGCCCGATTCCGACCCAGACAGAAAAGATAATGGCCCAAACCAGCGGCTCAATGGCCCTGGTCATGTTTAAAATAAAGCGTGTGACTGAGTAGATGATCTTGAAAAGAGGGGAGTGGGACATCAGATTTCTGGCGGCGAAAAAACTCAAGAGAAAGGCCACGGGAATCGCCAGCGCGGTGGCAATGAGCGCCATGTAGATCGTCTCAATCGCGGCAAAGAGTGCATCCTCAAAGATCGCCCAGTTGGGAGTCAGAAGAGAGCTGAAGATGCGTCGGGCACCGGCCAGGCCGCTGGGAGAGAGAAATTCTGTCAGTGAGACCTTGGTTATGTAGAGGCCGGTGATAAAAGTCATGAGGATCATGATCACAGAAAACACAGCATAAGGTTTTTGCCACCAAGGCAGAGCGCTGTCGCCTTTGGAGAGGCGAAAGACGGTTTTGCCGATGGAAAAGGACGGGAGTACGAAGAAGATTCCCGCCACGATGATTCCAAACGCCAGGGCGACCAGGGGCTGTGTCCAGTTGAACTCAGGATACCGCAGATACAAAATAATTTTCTGGTAGATAATTTTGTAAAAGATCAAAAAAAGATAGGACCACAAAAAAACATCCAATAAGATTGAGTAGAGATGTTTTCTTTTTATCCCTTTTTGTTTGATAAAAAACGATGTCTGTTGTTCCATTACTTGCGTTGTCACTTCTCTATCCTCAATGGGCCGTTACTTCGACGGCCTCTTCACCATATATACGTTTGAACCATTCCTTGCAAATATCAAGCGGGCCACCTTCATAAACCACTTCGCCGCCCTTGAGGGCCACCACCCTAGAGGCATATTGGCGAACCAGGGAAAGAAAATGCAGGTTGCAGATCACGGTCACGCCTAGGTCTTTGTTGATCTTCTCGAGATACTGCATGACTGAGTTAGAGGTGGCGGGGTCGAGGCTGGCCACCGGCTCATCGGCCAAAAGGACATCTGGATTTTGCATGAGGGCGCGGGCAATGGCGACCCTTTGCTGTTGTCCGCCACTTAAATTGTCGGCGCGTACGTATTCCTTTCCTTCTAGGCCAACAATTTTGATGAATTTCATGGCCTGTTTTTTGTCTTGCTCGGTGTAATTGCCCGCTAAAGATTTAAAAATTCCTGTGGTAGCAAGACTTCCCGTTAGCACATTTTGCATGACCGTTTTACGGGGTATTAAATTGAAATGCTGAAAAACCATGCCAATTTTCGCTCTGGTATTTCGCAGCTCTTGGCCGGTCTGACCTGTGATATTCACTCCCTTGAAGATGGCACTGCCTGAGGTAATATCATGCAGTCTGTTGATGCATCGAAGGAGGGTGGATTTTCCGGACCCACTCAGCCCAATCACCACCAGGAATTCGCCCTTTTTAACCTCAAGATTGATATTTTTGAGGGCGTGGCAGCCATTGGGGTAGACCTTGTTCAATTTTTGAATTGAAATGATCGATTCTTCCATGGGGTTTCCTATTATTTCACCAGTTCTTCTTTATTAAGATTGATGGCCTTAACCATGGCCCGCAGACCATCGTAATCAGCATCGGTCGAATCTACAATGCTGTCGACACTGTAAATATTTTTGAAAACCTTCTGACCACTTTCCGTGCTCAAAAACTTTTTAAGCGCGGTGATGAATTTTTCCACGATGGCATCGGGAAGACCTTTTCTGAAAACAAAAGGATCATTGGGGATTTTTTCCGTAAGCGCCACGATCTTAACTTTGTCTTCAACGTCCGGGAATTGAGTCTGCACCCGAGCTCGAGCATCGCGAATGGTTCCGTCTTCGGCGGGGGGAGAGTAAAAAGTTGCCCCGGCATCCACCTGCCCTTGATAGACCATGGTGACCACATTGTCGTGTTTTTGGGCAAAGACGGTTGATTCAGTTTCGACCTTGTTTTCCTTGAGGATTTTGAGAGGGAACATATATCCCGAAGTGGAGGAGGGATCGGTGAAGGCGAATTTTTTGCCTTGCAAATCTTTGACTTCCTTGATGTTGCTTTTGGTGTTGGCGATGATCTGTCCGCGGTAGAAATTTTCTCCGTAGCGCAGAACGGTCAGCTTGGCATGGGCGCCATATTTCTCATTGGCCATGAGATAGCCAAAGGAGTTCATGACTGCGATGTCGGCGCGCTCAGAACCGAAGGCCTCCACCACCGCGATGTAGTTTGTGGGAATACCGGTTTCAAAAAAAAGCCCGGTTTCCTTTTCGATATACTTCAAAAATTCCTGAGAATTTGAGGCGATAATCGTGGCATCCACTGAGGGGGTGAAGTAAAGTTTGATGGGATTGTTTCGAGAGCCAAGTTCGTCTTGTTTTTGGCAACCAAAAACCAGCATAAGCCCTAGTAAAAGAACTGTTAGTTTGAACATGTGATATTCTCCGTTTGAGATAAAAATCTAAATTTTGCGTAGGGCATACATCTCAAATTAGACTCAAGCTGTTAACTAAAAATGTGTTTTGATTTTGTTAAGAGAGAGATTCTGAGGTAAAACCATATTTTCTTCAAGAAAACAAAGGGATAGCGGCAAAATGATGCATCGCGGGAGAACAATTATTGTTGATATAGATGGGACGCTGGCTGATATTGAGCATCGAGTGCCCCATCTAACGGGCGAAAAAAAGAATTGGCATGAGTTCAACAAGAACTTTGACAAGGATATTCTCAACAAATGGTGCGCCGAAATCATAACGGCCATGCAGGCCCAGGGAGTCGGGGTTATTCTCCTGACCGGGCGAGGCGAGCGCTATCGTGCACCCACTGCGGAATGGTTGCTCGCCCATGGTGTGAAGTATGATCAGCTTTTTATGCGAAAATCTAAAGATCGAAGAGAGGATGCGCTGATTAAAAAAGAAATCTATCTGGAGCACATTCAACCCTCCAATGAAGTGTTGTTTGTGGTTGAAGACCGATTGAATGTGGTCAAGATGTGGCGAGAACTTGGCTTGGTGTGCTTACAATGCGACTGGGGAGATTTTTAGCGGAGAATCGCCTATCATATAATGGAAGGTTTTTGAAAAGGGGTATGTATGATAAAAAAAATCCTCATGTTCGTTTTTTTGCTCCTCCCAGCTTTGGCCCAGGCCGGTTTTATGCTTGAGCCCTATCTTGGACACATTGCAACCGGGGACGCGAGTGCCAACGAGACCACCTCCAACACAATAAAATTTTCCAACTCTTACTCGGGCACAACGGTCGGCGGCAGGGTTGGCTTCAGTTATAAATATCTGCTTTTTGGCGGCGGCTATAGTATGGCCAGATTTGATATGCGATATGACGCCACAAGCGACAATGGCAATAGCGAGTCTTATCATGATCAGTATCTCGCCCAGTACAAGTCCATCTTCACCGGACTCATTCTCTCCTCGGCCTTTCGTCTGATCGGAAGCTACTACCAAGAGGTTACTTTGGAGGATCGCGATCCTGTTCTCATGCAAAATGGTTCAGAAGTTCTGGGCGGCCCGGAAGGGGCCACCCAAACGGGCGACAAATTCTATGGCAGGGGATATGGGGCCCTTATTTCCTATACCGGCTTTAAAAGTCTTGGCTTCAATCTGGAATATCGCAAGCTGATCATGCGTAAATTCAAAGACAAGCGAAATGAAAACTTTGGCGATATTACCACCACCACGTTCTTGGGCGATGGTGCTGTCTTTACCAAATATTCCACAACCGAGTTGGTTATCACCTTGAGCTTTCCCTTCGAGATTCTGACCTGGAAAGAAGGGCCGAGGCCATAAACGCGCTAGGCGGCTTTTTTCATTTTCTTCATTGCACTTTTGCCTGTTCCTTTGAGCACTTTTAATTTTTTTTGCGCTTTCTTCAAAACGCGCTTAGGTGAAATGGATTTTACAGTCTTGATGATTTTTGTTTCTGGCATAGATCCTCCTTGATTTTATGTATTCACTTTAACTACAGAGACCTACCTTCAACAAGAACCACATACATCAAAGAAGAATATTATTGTCATTAAAGAAAGTGCTCTCTCGCTCTTAGTTAAGTAAGTCGATGGCGATGGCACCTATCAGATGAGCGAACTGAACAAGCTGTTTTACCTCGACATACTCATTGGCAACATGAAAGGCCGTATCGTCGCCGGGGCCGAACCCCACCGCCGGGATTCCCGCTTGATTGAAGCCTTTGGCAAAAGTCCCGCCTCCCATGCCAATGGGTTTCGGAGTCTGCCCCAAAATATTTTTTGAGTTGGCTTGGATTAACTTTACCAGAATATTATCTGGATTTACTTCGTGAGGGAGCGAGCAACCTTCAATTTTAAACTCAAATTTGCCTTTGATCCCCCTGGAAAGTGTTTTCAATTCTTTGACAATTCCTTGGGCCGTTTGTCCTGGAAGAGATCTTATATCGAGTGTCACCTCACAGAGCGCTGGTACAATGTTAGATACCTGGCCTCCTTTGATGATTCCAATATTAAAGGTGGGAGACTTCAAATATTTATGCGCCCTATATTTCATCTTAAATTTTTTCATTTTGACCAGGAACTCACTCATCAGGGAAATGGCGTTCACCCCTCGATCGGGCGTAGAGCCGTGGGCCTGCTTACCGTGAGCGGTAACCTTGATCTGCAACCTTCCTTTTTCGGCGATATCAATCTTTTTCATATTCTCGCCAATATCCGGGATAATGGCATATGTCGGCTTGAGAAAATGATTATTGAGCAAGTATTCAAGTCCTGGGTCCTCTTCCCCTGGCTCCCTAAATTCCTCATTGGCGATGGCACCCAGAATGAATTTTCCTTTGAGCTGAATGCCGCTTTCTTTGAAGGCCTTAAGGCAAGCAAGAGTGGCGGCAAGAGGGCCCTTGTTATCCAGCACCCCGCGACCAAAAATAAACCCGTCCTTAACAAAGGCGGCAAAAGGATCGGAATTCCAGCCATCGCCGGCAGGCACCACGTCCATGTGGGAGGCCACCAGAAGGGATGTTCCTTCTCCCCCAAAGGTGGCAAGGATATTGGCCCTGCCCTTTACGCTTTCGAAGACCTCATATTTGATTCCGAGCTTTTCAAGCTCGCGCTTGACGATTTCCACCACAGCACTTTCTCCGCCAGGGATTGATAAATAGGGGTGCTCACTTAAATTTCCCTTTGGAACGTTAACCGTTTTTTGGGAAACCATTTCAGTCAACACCTGCACGGTATACTCACTGATCTGATTGCTGTTGGTCACAAAATAATTTTTTAACTTGTTTTTCATCGCCTACTCCGGGAGCAAAAAAAAAGCCCCGGCAGATTCCGGGGCTTCATTTAAAGTCTGCTTTAAACTTAAGATCGCTTATTTCTTAAATTTGCCTTTGCCATCGTGACAGTCAGCGCAAGCTTTCTTGCCTTTGAAGTCAACAACGGTTTTCTTCTCGCCGTACTCGCCAGTTCCTTGCTTTGCCATATCGGCATTCATATTAAATGAAACTAGAAAGAGAGGGTTTTCCTTATTGGCTTCAGTATTTTCTTTCTTCATACCTTTGGTATGGCATTCAGCGCATTTATAGCCAGTTGCCTTTGCGAAATCTGGTTTTGCAGAGGCAACACCTGTGTACAAAAATGCCACGGCCACGAGTAGAACGATCTTTTTCATAATTCTTTCCTTGTTAAAATTAAAGAACAGACAAAACTAACTTTGCGAATAATTGTAGGTACACTCTTAAAAAAAGGAAAGTAATTAATTAACAGAAAATTTTTGCCGTAAATAATCGGCCTGATTTTAAAAACACATGACGGAAATCAGAAATTCGGGCAAATGCTTTGTGTCAAGATTAGTTTTTCCCAGGTAAATACCATTTGTCGTATTTTACCATGAGCTGCTTAAAACGTTCGTCGCGGTTTAATTTTTTTGACAGCTTTTTCGCCTTCAATTTTTCCTGTCCCTTGATGGTAAAGTCAGCTCCCTTTTCCAGTAGTAGTTTTGTGGTGTAGTAGTCGTTGGCCTTGATCGCCGCATGCAAGGCCGTGTCGCCTTGGGAATTTTTCTTATTCAAGACCACCTTAGGATTTTGTAGTAATGCCCGAACCACAGGATATTTGCCATACCTTGCAGCTGCAATGAGCAGGGTCTGACCTTGAGTGTCGGCGAAGGTCACATCAGCAAGACCGGCCGCCAGTGAGGGCACTTTTTCAACAAGGTCCTTTAGCTCGAGGGCCACGATATCCGGGGCGGAGATTCTACTCACGCTTTCCCCTTCGCAGGTGCGATTCTCGGAGTCCATTTTGTCACAACGATTGGAGACGGCACAGCCACGGCCGATGTCGTAGACATAGTCCTTGGCCCCACGCACCAGGATGCCTTCAACCTCGCCGGTCTTTTGATTGAAAACGGCGCTCCCACTGTTCCCGCCGTAGGTATCTAAATCTGCCTTGAAGTATGAAGGATGATTCGTTTGTTGAACCGTGGCCCCGCCAGAAATCTTGGTGGGAAGTCCGCTGGGGTGTCCGACCACAACGATGGATTCGCCAGCTTCAACTGAACCGGCCAGGCGAAAATTAAGAGGAGCACGATCAGTCACCGGGCGGTCGAGCTGAATGACGGCATAGTCATTCATGGTTTGATCATCCAAGGCTTGAGTCAAAATTTTCTTACAGGCGTACACATTCTTTTTTGCCAGTTGGAGATTATTAATTTTACCTTCGGCATAGTCAAAGGCCCAGACGGCATCGTCGCAGTCGTCCTGGCTTGTCACGCAGTGGCCGGCGGTAACCAGAAGGTCAGCTGAAACGAGAAAGCCGGAACAATTTCCTACCGCAAGCTGTTTGGCAAAAGGTTCATCGGCGCAAGCGTTGATCTCGCTTTGAAGTGTATCTGTTGAGGAGAGCTGCAGATTACCGTTAGTCAAAGTGGTAAAATATTTTTGCTTGATCTGGACGGCGGTGGAAAGTGCCAGCCGCTTAAAGTCTGTCAGCGAGGAATCTTTAACATCTTGGCGGTTGTCATTACCGTAGATAACTTTTGTAATGGCGGAGTCTTTGGCCAAGGCAGAAAAAGAAAGTCCTACAATCATTGAGAGGGCCAAACTCTTAACTAATTCGATCTGCATGTGAGACTCCTTAATTCTGTGGACGCGATATTGTTGCGCACTATAATGGAAAATTTGAAAATGCCATCTTACATGTTCAAACATCGCGCTGGACGAGTTATTTTTACATGGCAGCTAAGGAGATTGTAAAAATTACAGATGGACGACGGCCTAAAATCATCATCAAGATGGTCGAAATTGATATAATTTGGGCCTATGGGATTTTGGCACAAATGCCTCCTTATGATTTTATTCTTAGTCGCGGCCTGGGGGGCCCAGTTTTATACCTCCATAAGGTCTTCTGATCCCGTGTCACCTTTCGCATCTTTTTCCATGCCAAATTACGTATCCACCAAGTTGTATAAAGTTGGAAAGATAGAATTCGAACCAAGGAAGGTGTCGGTCAGGGTCACCACCGAATTAGAAAATGGAGTGAGACGCCAGGATGACATTCCATTGGCCACAAATCAGCTGACCTTTTTACAGAAACTCAGGTCCACGGATGTCCTCGAAGCCAAATACAGCAAGACTCAAAAAAATGAGTACGTCTATGAAGGTTTATTTGTGAACGGCCAAGCGCTGGAGCAGATTTACTATGAAAGGATGCCGGCACGCTGGAATCAACCCCAACTTCGTCATTTATTTTTTTGAAATAAAGCTATTGTCGACATTGATCGCGAAAGATAATGCCTATTTCCTGAAGACCAACGGCGGATGTTTCACAAAGCTCTAAACCGGTTTTAGCATCTCTGAGCTTGTACAGGGTGCCCTCCATGCTTGATCTTGCGCTTGGGCATCGCTCGAAGGAAAATGTCGAATAAACTTTGTCATTAATCTGTTTTCGTAGCTCTATTTTGGGATCAAGATTATCATCCGCATAGATGCTGGTAAATTGCTCTAAGGTGTTTGCATAAAGACAAGCGGAATATTTCGATGAAAATTTCTGATAGATTTCGGCATGTTCCGAGATAATAGACTGGCAATCAATTTTTTCAATGTTGGCGAAGGGATGAATGGTCGATTTATCTCTTTTCCCTTGGGCGACTTCATTTTCCAGCCTTCTTCTGGCAGTGTCACTTAACGAGCTTTTAAACTTAAAAAATACCATCCCTGTGACTCCATCACGGCAGGCCTTATGATCTTCCTGAGTCATGGGGGCGGCGTGGACCGCTTGAAAGATGAATACCAAGAAGAAGGGGAGCAATTTAAAAAGCATAAGTGTTCCAGGGTTGGGTTTGCTAGAAGATTAAATATTCTGGCCTTTAAAAAGTCCAGACATTATGCTTTTCTGATGTGCAAATCAAAATATTATCGGCCGTGGTTGTGCTGTCTCCTGCTTGGAATCACGCCAATCTCAAGCTTTGCGATGAGTCTCTTTGGCGGATTATCTGTCTCGGGGGCACGCGGAACAGCTGCATTGGCGACAGAAGCTGAAGCTCCCCAAGTCAATGTTTATACCGCAGGTGTTTCGTTCGGTGTCCGTATTTACCATTTTTTCCTGCTCGGGGGCCGTGGTGCCTATTCGCAGATTGATCAAACTTCCAAATTGACCGCCCAATCAGGCAATCGCTCGGGGACAAGGATGGTGCCGCTTGCTCCGCTGTTAGGGGTAGATCTGAGGTTTGCACGGTTGCTTGCCGATTTTCAAATGAGCGGCGACTATGAGCTTTCAAATGCTGATACTTCTGGCAATCAGATCACTTATAAAAAACCATCAGGGTTAGGACTTGAACTCCTCTTTAATCTTTCGAGACGAATGGGGGCCGGGTTCAGGTATGAGAGAGTCGATTTTTCACAGGAGCAGACCGGATCGGCCAGTGCTGTTCAACTACCTAATGAGTTGCGTTTGCAGAGTTATGGGTTGGTTGTGGATTTTCACTTTTAGAATTCGACCCCGTGCGTGAATGAAGAACTTTCCTCGGGTAATCCCTAGGTTTTCCATTCAGTCAGACCTTTTTACCATTCAGTTGCTGATCACTGCCAAAATAACGTCCCCTCATTTAACTTGTCGTCATCCATTACGGATTAATAAAAACGGAGGTTAAAAATGAAAAAGTCAATGTTACTCATCGGTTTGATGGTGGTAGGCAACAGTTGGGCCATGACCAATTTTCCAGTGGGAAATTATCACGGAAAGGGGTATGGAATCGAGCAAAACGGACAGGAGAGTCACTACCTGGTTGAAGCGCGGGTGGGGGAAAATAAAATTGAGAGTACCTATCATTTTATCAATGGCGGCACTCAAAAATTTACCTTGGCCGCAAATTTCGGGAAGCATGGCCATTTCGACGTGCTTTCCGGAAGCAAAAAAATTGGCGCGGGATACTGTATGAGTATCTGGTGTCATTACACTTTGAAAATGGGAAAAAATACGGTGGAGGAGACGGTTACGTTCTTTCAAAATCATCTCTATCGCTTGGGGCAAAAGAAGATCAATGGTAAGCTGATTTCCTGGGAAGAAGATTTGGAGCAGGAATAATGTTGCGCCTGGAAGTTAAAAACTATCTCATTAATTGTTTCAAGGCCATGCGGTCAGTGCTTCTAGCACTGGCCGTAGGGCTTATGTTTATGGCCGTGGATGTGATCAGCAGTATCCTTTCCGGCGAAAAAATCCTCTGGTCCAAAACTCTTTCCGTTCCGGTTATTTTTTCTGTGGCGTGCTTTCTCAATGTCTGGTTGGCCATCTGTCTTTTTAAAGGGGTGCTGCTTTGTGTTCAGATCAGGCGTGGACGGGCCATGAAGGTCAATTTTCTGATTACCTTTCTTGTCAGTTTTGTCGGCATGATTTCAGGATTGATTTCGGCCCGTTACCTCCTTGCCATTTACCTGGGCAGGATTTTTTCTCTAAACAATATGGGGGGAGCTTTTTTAATCGGAACCTTTATCACTCTCATGTTTTTGTTTTATTTTTATTACAAAAATTCTTTAGAGGAGAATTTAAAACTTAAGGCCTTGAATGCTGAAAATGAGCTTCATGTTTTGAAAAATCAGCTCCGGCCGCATTTTCTTTTTAATACCTTGAATGGGTTGAGTGAACTCATCGCCAGCGATCCTGCCACCGCCGGCAGCATGGCACAGATGCTCGCCGATCTGTACCGGGAGATTCTGGAAAACTCAAAGCACAAAACTATTCCCATCTCGGCCGAAATTGCACTGGTGGAAAAATATGTGCAGCTGGAAAAAAAACGCTATGGTGGGCGGCTGGAATTTTTCCTCACACTTACGGCAGATGGAAATCAATACATGCCTGCGCTTCTGATTCAAACTTTGGTGGAGAACGCTATCAAGCACGGTATTTCGCCCTCGGTGAAAGGGGGGAAGATTATGGTTTCGGTCGTCCCCAAAAATCAGGGAATTCAAATATGTGTGGAAAATACCGGAAGCTCCTATTGCGCCGTCGGCCCCGGAAAGGGCACCGGCCTGGCCAACTCCCAGGCCCGTTTGCAGTTGTTGTACGGTGAGCGCCATGGTTTTAAGATTGAAGGTGGGGCGACAACCCTCGCCACCTTTTGGATTTCGGGAGAGAAAATTGTCTGAGTTTAAAGTCTTAATCATTGATGATGAGCCCTTGGCGCGGCAAAAAATCCTGCGCCACTTGAAAGAAACAACCAGCAAGTTTCCAGGGGCCTTGGCCATTTTTGAGGCCACTAATGGCATTGAAGGTTTGGAAAAAATATTCTGTGACCGGCCGGATTTAATTTTTTTAGATATTCAGATGCCGGGGATGACCGGGATGGAAATGCTTCAGCAGTTGGAAAAAAGACCTTTTAAAATTGTCTTTGCCACGGCCTACGAGGAGTTTGCACTTCGGGCCTTCGCCGAAAATGCCTGTGACTATCTGCTTAAACCCTTTGATCAGAAGCGCTTTGATCAATCGCTGGAAAAAACACTGATGCTTCATTCTCAGGAAAAAAAACTTGAACAGCTAGAATCTTCCTTCAGGAGAGGCGGTCTTCCCTTTGACAAGATCACCTATAAGGTCGGGGATCGAGTTAAATTTATCCCCTTGTCTTTCATTTCTCATTTTGAGAGCCGCGAGCATTACACTTACGCCCATACCGCAGACGGCGAAAAGCTGATTGATTTATCCCTGTCCTATCTCGAGAAGCAGGTTAACGGCACTCAATTTACCCGTATTCACCGCCATATCCTCGTATCTCAGGCCCACATTCAGGAGATCAAGCGAGGAGAGAACATGTGGGTTGTCTTAAAAAATGGCCTTGAACTTCCTGTCTCGCGCAACAACCGCAAAAAACTTCTGGTATAACTGTGCCATATCACGTGGCCCTTGCCATCGTGCAAATGAACTCCATCTTGGCTCGATGAAAATGACGACGACAATTAAGGAAAACTGGTTAACCCGCAAACCGCGAAGGAAGGCCTTCTATTCGACCTTTTTTTCCACCGCGATACTTTTGATGGGAACATTATTCTACTTAAACGATTTTTTTGATGCCAATCGCCTGATGCCTGCCTCATCCATGACGGTGTTTAGGCAGCTCGAAGTTTGGAGACTGTGGACAACCTTATTTGCCCATGCCGATGTCCAGCATGTCATGGGCAATCTTATTTTATTTCTGCCCTTTGCTTATTATCTTTCAAGCTATTTTGGTGTTTTCTTTTTTCCCGTGCTGGGATTTTTTGCCGGAGGAGGAATCAATTTCCTTGTCTTAAAGACCATGCCTCAGGAAAGTTATCTAATCGGGGTTTCAGGTGTCGTGCATTGGATGGGGGCCGCCTGGATGACCTTGTCTTTTTTAATCGATCGACGTGAATCCTGGGGACGTCGTTTTCTTAAAGTCCTGGGAGTTTCGCTTATCCTGTTCATTCCCGATACGCTGAAGGCCGAGGTCAGCTATTTAAGTCATTTTCTCGGTTATGGCCTTGGTATTTTGTGCGCGCTACTTTATTATCTCATTTTCTTTAGAAAATTTAGAGCGGCGGAAGTGTTGGAAGTTGAATATGATGATGTGGATTTAATTTCATGAAAGTTGGAATTTACCTGCTCGGAATCCTGATTGCTCTCTCCCTGGGCCTTTATCTCTTTCGCAGCTCTGAAGATTTCACGATTACTCACACCTCCGTCCTTCAACCTGTTGATCATGGCAATCCAGAGGGTGCTAAGTTTAGTCAAAATATCGATATCCTCATACCGAAGGGCGCGGGCCCTCATTCTCCGGTTTTCTTCCATCTGGCCATCGAGGATACCACGGACCGATTCATGGCAAGACTCTTTCGCGAGTACGGCCGACCTGATAATGTCATCTTCATTCAAGCGGAGCACAGAGGTCTGGGGCAGAGTGTGACCGACGACGGAGATCAATCCACACCATCTTATATAAAAATCAGTCAGGCGCTTGCAGACTATCATCGGGTGATCGGAGAGCTGAAGAAAACCTACGACGGGCCATGGATGGTGGCCGGTTATCGATACGGAGGAAGTTTGGCCATCAATCTGGCGGCCCATTATCCTGATGACATGAAAGTCATTCTTTCCTCGAGTGGCCTGATAGAATGGCCCTTTGTGATGGATGCTTATGACAAAAAGGTGCGCGAAAAATTTGGGGAAGATTTTTATGTCCGCCTCGCTACTCATATAAATAATCTCTCGCCCGCGCCTCTCTACAGTCCCCATTGGCAGGAGCGTGAGTTTCTCATTGCCATTGTCTATGGTATTTCGGAGCAAGCTCGATTTGCCTCTCTCATTCCGTACTTCAAGTTATTGTCTTATCTCCCGAGCGGCATTTTTTTTCCGATTCTGCATGCCATGGATTTTTTCTTTGCCAAAAGTCAGGCCTGGCACTTCGTCGAGGCCATCAGCAAAAAGACCCTGTCGCGAAGCGAAGCCGTCAGCGGACAATATGGCTGGCGGGTGGGAAAATATCAGCAGTGCACTGAGCTTGGTGTTTTCGCCGAGGCCAGCGCGGGCCTGAGTATTTTCAGCAAGAGACTCCAGGATTTTGTGACAGAATGCCGATCCTTATTTGGGCCATTATCACCTGGCGCTATCGGTAACCAATGGTCCCTTACAACAATGGTAAAAAATTTAAAAGTCCCCATGATGTACGTGAGCGGTGGTCAGGACCCTTGGGGAGCTTTGGGTCTGCCGCCAGATTACAAAGTGAGCAACGGAAAACATTTTCACATTCCTGAAGGTTTTAACTGCCCGGATGAGGATGATGTGGGCCTTGGGCGCGAAATTTTAAATGAAATGCTGAAATACGCGAAACCGCTTTAAAGATTTTAAGTCGTCAAATGCTCAATGACATCCTTGGCGCTATAACTACGATTCCCGGCGCGAAGAAATTGTTTTAAGTGGGTGAGATCATCGCCTGCCGTGAGTAGCGGCAGCTCTTCGTATCCATCATCTTGAGTTTGACCCACGCCAATATTTGACATCAAAGCATTGCACAGACATTTGCGATTCATGGTTTCTTCCGCCAGACCGCCCTTTTTAAGGAAATCGGCCACAGGTTCTGCCGGGCAACGATAAACGATACTACCATCACTCAGTAGTGCGGGCTGGCGAAGATATCCGACGTCGCACTTTCGAGGCCGCGCTTCGTAGAGCGAAAGCTCGGATAAGGTCCCGGCCAGAGGGGCCACCTTGAAGGGAAATCCGGTGGGGGAGGCACAGGGATCGGTGAACACCGCCTGGGGTTTTGCGCTTCCGGTATCGCACCATTTATCAATGACGGCCTGGCGCAAAGATGAGGAGACGCCCGATTCACTACAAAACGCGAATGCTGTTCCCACCTGCACGCCGGTGGCACCCAGTTTCAGTGCCTCGCCAATTTTTTCGGGAGAGCCAAAGGTCCCCGCCAACCAAAAGGGCAGTCCGATTTTTCGAAAAGCCGCTAAATTGGGTTCGTCATTAATGCTATAAATCGGCTCACCGAGTGTGCTGAGCTGTAACGGCCCTCGTGGGGGAGCATTGTGGCCACCGGCCGTGGCCCCTTCGATCACGAAACCTTCTACACTGCCCGTCGCCTTTCGCACCAGGTGCAAGGCCAAGGTGTCCGACGAAATAATGGCCAGAAATTTTGGCCTTTTTAAGGCCAGTTCGCTGGCCTTTGGAAAAATCTCAGGGGGATTAAAGCTGGCGCGAATATCGGATGGAGAGCTCGCTCCAATAACGGAAACTTTGATAGTGGCCTCTGTTTGCGTCGCAAACTTGTCCAGGACGCCTGGGATTTCACGGGGAATTCCTGCTCCCATCAGCACGTAGTCAACCCCGGCCAGCATGGCACCGTAAATTCCAGAAAGATTTGAAGTCTGAAGTTTTTCTAAAAAGTTGATGCCGATCATTCCTGCATGATTTTCCTTGGCGAGAAAGACTTCGACAAAACTGGCCAAAGCATTGAGCCGCTGCAGGGAGAGGGGCGCATCTATGGTAGGTAGTGAGCATCGCTTATAGGCCTTTCCCTGTGAGCGGCCCTGAGGTAAAAAATAAAGTTGAAGAACATTTTGGGCATAGTCTTGATCGGGAAAATGGGCCATCGCACGGCGAACATCACCTTGGCCGTCACCATCTTGAAGTCTTCGAATTAAGACGGTGTTAATGCCTGTGCCTGAAACGACGCCAAGTTGGCCAAGTAAGGATACGGCCTTGGCAAGACGCCAGTCTGATACGCCGATACCCATTCCTCCTTGAATGATGACTGGTAAATCCATTCAAACTCCTTGCTGCTGACATTCGTTTTGCGCATTGTTTCACGGAGTTTAAGGGTCACTCAAGTAATACTTTTGTAAAAGGGCAGAAAGCCAAGACTTTAAATGCGCGCCGCATCTAAAAATAAAATCAAAAAATAATGATTTAGATCAGTGAAAGGCCTGCTTTTTCCACTTATGCTTTCTTCAGCAATAATTACTAAAATCTAAACGGGAGTATTCAGTGAAAAAACTGCAAAATTGTCAAGTCTTGCACGTAGCGCTATGCGCTATCGTTTTGCTATTGTTAATGCCTTCGGCCTTTGCAAAAAAATCCGTCGGAGGGAACGGGAAAGGTTGTGTTGATTGCCATCAAAAAACCACGCCTGGCATCGTCGGACAGTGGAAGCTCAGTCGACATTCAGGAGTCGGAGTAAGCTGCCTCGACTGTCACGGTTCAACCAAAGAACGGCCTGATGCTTTTATGCATGAAGGAACTTTGATTGCAACTATCGTCACGCCTAAAGACTGCGCCACCTGCCATGAGCAAGAGTCCACCGAATTTCAAAATAGCCATCACGCCGACGCCGGAAAAATTCTCGGAAGCCTCGATAACGTTTTAGCAGAAGTGGTGGAAGGCCATGTCACCTATGATGAAAATGGCAATAAATTAAAGGGCTCTGCTGTCGCTATTTCGGGTTGCTTGCAATGCCACGGTTCAGAAATAAAAGTTTTGGGCCCAGGCAAGCTTGATCCAGAAACTTGGCCCAATACGGGGATGGGGCGACTCAATCCAGACGGCTCCAAGGGAAGCTGTTCCGCCTGTCACCTACGTCACGACTTTTCAATCGCCCAGGCCCGCATGCCTGAAAACTGCGGCCGCTGCCATATGGGGCCTGATCATCCGCAAATCGAGATTTACAATGAGTCCAAACATGGCATTGCCTTTGCCGCCAACCGAACACGTTTTGCCAAAGGAATGGAGAAGCAGGATTGGATTCCCGGTAAACACTATGAGCAAGGGCCGACCTGCGCCTCTTGCCACATGGGTGCCACTAAAACCCTTAAGAGAACCCATGATGTGGGGAAGAGAATTTCCTGGACTCTGAGACCGCCTGTTTCGGAAAAAATTGATGAGGCCGCGAAAAAATTTGGTCACAAGGATATTGTTCCCTGGGAGAAGCGACGTGATGACATGAAAGACGTCTGCCAGAGTTGTCACTCCAAAGGATGGGTGAGCAACTGGTATATCCAATATGACAATATGGTCAATCTGTATAATGACAAATTTGGTAAGCCGGCCACCGAGTTGTATAAAATGCTCAACGCCAAATCGCTGATTACTCCCGACACCACCTTTGATGAGAAGATTGATTTTACCTATTACTTTCTGTGGCATCATGAAGGTCGCCGAGCGCGCCATGGCGCAGCCATGATGGGACCCGATTATACCCAATGGCACGGGATGTATGAGGTTGCCCATCGTTTCTACGACGAATTTATTCCTGAGCTTCGCCATCTTATCAGCAAAGGTAAGGACGAAGGCGGGGATAAAAAATCTGCGGCCAAAGAAGTCGAAGCCAAAATGAATGAAATTTTAAATAGCGATATGCATCGCTGGTACCTTGGGAAATCGTCTGAAAAAGAAAAGGCCGCACGAAAGAAGGCCTCTGAAGATTTTAAAAAGCGTTACGCGCAGTAAGCAAAATTTGCCCAATCCTTCCCCTGACATCAGTTCAACTAGAATGATGTCGGGGGACTTCTATGAAAAATTTGTTCATTTTTCGTGGCTATGAAGATCGTAGTGTCGAATGTTACTGATAGGTCATGGTATGACTTTCCAGCTTGATCTCTTTGAAAACGGCGGCGGCATCGGCGTCGCTGCCACCGTAGCCGGTGATATCAGTGCAACTGGCGTTGTTACCGGGGTAAAGGGCATTGGTTTTTTCATAAAAACCAAAATTTAGTCCGATTAATTGAGTGCCGGTCATGCCTTCGTCGCGCATGATCTGGGAGAGATTGAATTCAAAATGCCCGGGCAGGAATTCCTCCATATTCAGTCGCTTAAAACTGAGGTCGGGAATATTATCACCCAGGCCAACGATGTCATTGCCCCAAAGTGATGGGGCATAGGGGAGAGCGCTATCATTGTCACGAACCAGATCGATCACCACAATGCCGTTCTTTATGGGATTGCTGGTACCATTTTTATCCAGCAGATCGAATTTTAAAAATACATCAATGCTATCGCTGAGATCATCGGTGTAGGGATTGCCGTCAAATTGCAGGGGGCCGGTCTGGCGGTCACCCCAGCAATAGGGGCGGGCGTAGTTGCTGAGTTTAAGCGAGTCGTTGGCCGCCGATACTGTATAAGCGTCGAAATCGAAGTGGGCGGGATTGACGGCCCAATAGTTCCAGACATTAGCGGCGATGTTGTTGGAAATGGGGCCCAGGAGAGTGACATCCCAAAGATTTTTACTGGTTCCCGCTCCTCGAACCAAGGTGCCTTCGAGCGTGGGGGCGACGAGCGCTTTGAAGTTGGTCTTGAAGCTGATGCCGGCCAGCTCCGTCACGGCACCGCTGCGTTTTCGATTGGTGCAGGTCTGGTCGGGGAGGCAGGAGAAAACGCCCCAGGATCGCTGGTGATCGGCATCACCGGCGGCAATATCGCACACGCCTGAGGTGATTTCTTCGCAGGAGTCGTACATGGTCCACACCATGCCGCCATCGACGCTGACATTGGTTCCCCCGCCGTTGGCCGAGCCAAATTTTTTCAACAGGCGATTATTAATGCTGCGGATGGAGACTTTAAAATACTCGTTGAGGGCCTCATCTGTCCGGCAGATTCCCGTGGCCCCGGTATCGGTACAGGCCAGCTCATTCAAAATGATGGAGAGGTTGACATTTTTTTCCCGGGCCTTATAGATGACGGCATCCAGGTAGCCACCGGGAGCGGCGGTGCGATTTCCATGGTGCATGAAGGCGATATCGTATTTGGAAATCGTCACAGCGTCCAAAACGCTGGCGTGAATATCTTCCAACCCGATCATGTGGCGGCGTCGTCCTTGGGAATCAACGTCGTTGGTGCGCATGTAATCGGCCGTCATGTCGTACCAGGAAACGGTGGTGGCCAACTTCGCCACGACATTATTGGGAATGGTATCGCGCCAGACGCGAGCGACGGGTTCGTTCTGCAGCCCCCAGATGACATTGCGATAATCCTTAAAGGCCTCAATCAGCGCACTCATCCATACCCGATTTTCGGCATCATCGCTGCCCATGGTGAACTGGTCGAACAGATCGATATCAACCACAATGCCGGCCTCCTGGGCCTTGCCGACAAAATATTGAATGAGGGAGATTATGCGTGTGAACTGAGTCTGATCAAAGGCCACCGCGCAGCCGACGACACCATTTCCAACCGAGCCGCCTCCCGTCTCGCAGTAGTTGAGAACAACGCGGGTGGAGTTGAGTCCGGCATCCAGCAAATCGGCAACGACCAGGTCTAAAAAGGCGTGGGGGTCGCTCATCTTCGCGGTCCGAGTCCAGAAGGAATCGTGATAGTCGGTGCTCGTGCCGTTATCGTACTTGTAATATTTGGGACCGTTGGTGCCGGAAACCGCATTTGAGATGACCGCCCCGATCAGCTTGACGGGAACCTCATTGCCGCTAAATTCGCCACTGGGATCGGCGGAGAGCTGACCGTTCACCACCCTTAAATAAGGAAAGACAAAATTGCTTTGAGTGAGGGAAGTCAGGTCAGGGATTGGACCAAGCTTTTTCTCGCCACAGGAAAATAGGGCCAGGATGATCAAGCAGTAAAATACTTTTTGCATATCCCAACTTATCGGCGACAATGAATTCGATTTAAATTTTTTGAATTACTGAGCGTCTTGGTGGGGTTATGACAAAAATTATAATTTTTCTTTTCTTCCTGAGTAGCTGCGGTTCCTCCAAGGAAAAGGCCTTGGTCGAGAAAAGTTTGGTGGATGGCAATTGTGTTCAGGCCTTCGAACGTGAGCAAAGTCTATCCGGGCAATTGGCCAATTCAACGAAAAAAATTGTGGGAACCACCGTGAGCTATCTGTTAACCGGAGTCGGGCACTCGGCCGATGTCGCCCTGACCTTCTCCGGGGGAATTGTTATCGGCGTAGTGCTTTGCTCGCCTATTATTGCCCTTGAGGCTGCAGCTCACGGCGATGGGCGCGCCTCAGGAGACTGCATTGGGAAGGTGGCCTCGGACATTAGTATGAAGGAGAAGCTTACTCACATTGGCGAGAAGACCTATCGCTCCACCCGACAATGGCGCTGCCCGAATCTTGACCAGGTCTCTCAGAGACTGCGCAAAGTCGCCAGCTGCTATGATGAGCAAGGAGATCGCCTTAAGGCCCAGGCCCAACTCAAGGCGATCAAGGAACAACAACTCTTTGTTGAATGCCTCTCGGCGGTTGAATTTAGTGTGGTGGCCAGCGAGCTGGATCGGCTTTCCAGCTCACCCTTGTAAATTCCATTCCGCTTTACGCCCCCGCCGATAAGTTCGTCCGCGTTTTTTCCAGATTTCTTTTTGCTGCCTTCGAGTGGTGGCATTCAGCTTCAGCTGCATGTAGCTCTGCTCGCGTGCCAGCTTTAAGAAACTCTTCAAACGCGCCCGATCCAAGCGCCCCTCTTCGATCGCCAGTTGGACCTGGCACCCAGGTTCGTGCTGATGGCCGCAGTTGCTGTACTGGCAACGGCCTTGGAGATCCAGGATATCGGCAAACAGCTCGTCCACCCCGGTGCTGTCACCCTCCCAAAGCTGGATTTCGCGAATGCCGGGCGTATCGATAATGGCGCAGCCGTTGGCAAGAAAAAATAAAGAACGGGAGGTGGTGGTGTGCCGACCTTTATCCCGCTCTTCCCCAATCTCCTGAGTCGTCTGGACCTCACGCCCTAAGTAAAAATTGGTCAACGTTGATTTGCCAACCCCCGAGGAGCCGAGAAAGGCCACCGTGGCCTCCGGGACAAAATATTTTTTCAATTCGTCCATGCTGGCCGTATGTTGAGACGAGATAGCATACACCTCCACGCTAGGGGCCACCGCCTTCACATCTTTTACCGCCTGTTCAATCGTCTGAGCGTCGACTAAATCGGCCTTGCTCAGCAAAACTACGGGGGTAATTTTTCCGTCGCGGATCATGATCAGATAGCGCTCAAGACGTCTCAGATTTAAGTCCATATTTAGCGATGTCAGGTAAAAAACGACTTGCAAATTACTGGCAAGAATTTGCTCGCTATACGCATCGCCGGCGACCTTGCGGGTTAAATGAGTGCTGCGCGGGAGAACTTCTTCAATGCGCGCCAAAGAGTTATGAGGTTCGTAGGTACACATCACATAGTCTCCCACCGCTGGGAGTTGGGAAGGCACCAGGGCATCGTGACGCATTTTTCCGCTGACAACCGCTCTCACCACTTCACTTTCAATTTTCACTTCGTAACAATTTTTTTCTTCATGCAGAACTCGTGCTTTAAAAACGCAGCTCTGCCTTTTCATTGAATTCAATGAACTCATGGATTACCTCAAATTATAATGAGGTCCCCGTTGTAAAATTAGATAAGAAAAAATGGACGGAGACCATTAACCATTTTTCTTGAAACTGAATTATTTTTTACTTTCATAATGGCCTCCCTGTGAAAAAAGTTTTTGGATGATTGGCAATATAACATTTTGCCAAAAATTGTCAAACGCAATTCTATGCAGTTCAAGGGCAGTAAGATCGCAAAGGAAGCGAGTACTCCTCGGACAAAATAGCTAAAAATAATTTTTCGAAATTGAATCTCCTGATCACCACAGAAATATCACTTAGACCGCAATATCAAGGATTGCAGGCCCATTATGGCGATGTTATCGTGTGGAAATTAGAATTGACCGGTTATCAGCTCAAAGACGAATCTTGGTAATAAGGCCTGCTGAATGCTTAAAATGCTGCGATATTGTCTCATCTTCCTCTACATGGCAGCGAGTTTCACCATCGGAATCATGATTTGTCTTATTCGACCGAACAATCCGAACAATCTCTATTTATGTGCCAAAATCTTGGCTTTTAAGTCTTTTGAGATCTTGGGCATCACCTTTGAGAAAAGAAATATTGATATGCTAAGTGATCTTGGCCCTGCGGTTTATATGAGCAACCATCAAAATAATTTGGATATCTTCCCCGGCGCCGCCTTCGTTTTACCTCGCACCGTACTTTTGGGAAAAAGGGAGGTGAAATGGATTCCGATTTTTGGCCAATTTTTCTGGCTGTCAGGAAATATTTTTATCGACCGCAACAATCCCAAAAAGGCCAAGGCCTCCATGCAGGCCGTGACCAAAAATATTACCGAGAAAAAAATCTCCGTATGGCTGATGCCGGAAGGGACCCGCAGCCGCGGCCGGGGCCTGCTACCTTTTAAGAGAGGGGGCTTTATTACCGCCGTCGAGGCCCAGGTTCCCATCGTACCTATTGTCTTTTGCTCCTACACTAATAAAATTGATCTCTCGAAATGGAGGAGCGGCAAAATCATCGGGGAAGCGCTGTCCCCCATACCAACAAGAGGACTCACGCTCCAAGATGTTCCCGTTTTGATGGCCACCATCTACGATTTGATGAAGGCCAAGCAGGAACAGCTTGATCGGGAAATGTCATGACCGGTATGTTGGGCGGAACTCTCGGGCCCAAACGAAACTAATTAATTGAAATCACGGGAAAAAAACCTTTTTGCTAAGTGAATTCAAGAGGATCGCGATACAATTAACTACAGGCACGAAAAGTTCCGAAAAGCATGATGGTGTTTATGGGGTTTTTAAAAAGGCTGATATTGATTGGGCTGATATCCTTGGGGCAAAGTGAGCTGGCCCGGGGGACCGGCGAGTGCCCGGCGGCCCCCATTCGTCTGGATGCGGGCAGTGGAAGTTTGCAGGGTATTCCGGTGGTTGACCAAGGTCATATGGGCATTTGCTTTGCCTGCTCGGCCTCCCTCATGGCCAGTGCTAAATTTCCCAATAAGAAATTTTGTCCGATTTCGCTGGCGGTGGATAAAGTTCGCGATGCCGAAAGCGCGCCGGTTAAGAGCGGCACAGATTCCGTGGTGGAAGATGGGGGAGACCCTTGCGATGCACTCAAGGCCGCCAATCGTTTTGGTTACTGCCAGGGCTGTGGAGAGTTTTACACCCGTCTAAAGGCCACGAGTGATAGCGGTTCGGCCTGGTTTTCCCAGATGAATGATCTCTATGATCGATTTGTTTCCCGCCCGGATCGTGAGGGATATGTGCTGGTTAATGGCATTCGCACCCTCCTGGGAAATGAAACTCCTGAGCAAAGAACGAGACGGGAGTTTGGGGTTGAAATGTGCGCCATGACCGATGCGGCCCTGCGGCCCTATTTGAGATTGCCTTCCACTGAAGTTATAACTCGTATTTTGCGCGCCAATAATCCCGGCGAATTTTTTGCCGCTGTCATGGAAAATAGCTGCACGCCGCGCGAGCCGGGAGTCAATGCCGGACCTACCTGTACCCGCAATACCGAATTAAAGACCGATGAGCTTCGCACCCGCTTACGCAATCATTTCACCAGCAATCGAGTGCTGCCGCTGGGAATTGGCTACTGCTCCAATATGTTTGACTCGACTAAACCCGAACAGTTTCACGGCACCTTTCCCGACCCGGCTAACGGAAATGTTTTGCGAAGCTGGAAGCGCCTGTCCAAGCAAGGTAAGGTGGGACTCCTTATGGCGCATTCTCGAGATACCATTATCCCGATGATGCGTGCCAAGATTGCGACGCTGACGGGGAAGTCGCAGGTGGCCCTAAAATCACTGCTTGAAAAGCTTACCAGTTGTATTGAGACGAGAGTTGTTCCGCTCATCAGTGGTTCGGCCGGTGAGGCGAACATGCAAAATGCCCTTCTCAAGGCAAGCGATGAGAAAAGTAAGGGAAATCTTCCTCTGTCATTGATTACCACCGCAAAGTCGTTCTGCGGGGATGTGACGCCCGCTTTGACTGCGGTGGAAGGAAACACCACCCTTGCCGAAATGTTTATTGATTTCATCGGCGAAGCCAACTCTGAATCGGACACGGAAATCGACAGTGTGCAGGGCTGCGGGGCCCACTCGTCGGTGTTGGTCGGGGTCCGTTGCCAAGGTGAGCGTCGACAGTATCTCATTCGCAATAGCTGGGGCCAGAAATGTTCCGGCTATTCTCATACCACCCCACCTTCTCACAGCGAGTGTGAGGAAAGTGTCGGAAGTATTTGGGTGGATGAGCAGGTCCTTCTGCAAAACATGTTTGATACGAGTACCGCACTTTAAAAAGGTGAAAGAATTGTGAGATTAAGCTTAATGGCCGTGTGTTGGATGATCTGGAGTCGCCTTGCCTTGAGCACGGAATCATCGTCGTATTTGATCAATGACAAGTATCACAAATTTTTCTATCACGAAGATAAAAAGGCCTGGGCCAATAATCGTTGCGATAATCCCAATTTACTTTGTGAGGCCTTGGACAAGCTTGCTCTGGCCTATAAAAATGGACTGGAAAATCATCTAAAAGGTGGTGCCAATCCCGGTGCGGTGATCTGCAAAGAAAGTATGAAAGGACTGGTGGTCTTGGGCACCGACAGCAAAGAAAATCAGCAGACCTTCTGCCAGTTTCAGGATGGTTCATTGGTAGACACTGCAGCCGTTCACTTCCATGCGAAACTCAATGACAAGAAGAAGCTCAAAATTATCCGACCGAAAGTTTTTAACTGAGTGGTGATATTTTTAAATGTCAAAGGCCCGTCTGACAAACCACCAGCTTCCCATCAGCAAAATGACCATCATGATGCTCCTCTGAATCCAGTGGCCGGTACGCCCGGCGCGTTCGGCCAGCATGATCAATGGGAAGAGGACAATGACAAAAAGTGCTTGGCCTAACTCCACTCCGATGTTGAAACCCAGCAGGGCAGAAACGAGCTGGCCACGCTGGAGGTCCAGCTCTCGTAGCGCGCCGGCAAAGCCAAAGCCGTGGATAAGTCCGAAGATGGCGGCGATCAACCAGCGATGACGGCGGCCACGGCCGAAAAGATCTTCAGTTGCAATGTAGACAATGGAAAGCGCAATGGCGGACTCAATCCATCTTGAGGGCGGACTTGCGATTCCGAAGGTGGCAATGGCCAGAGTGATAGAATGTCCGAGAGTGAAGCCCGTCACGGCCTTAAGAAGACCGATGAATCCGCCACCGCCCAAGAGCAGCGCTAGGACAAAAAAAATGTGATCGACTCCGGCCGCGATATGTTCGATCCCCATTCTTATAAATCCGGTCAGGGAACTCGGGCCGGAGGAGAGAGTGATATCACCGGCCCCTTTGTCGACGGCGAAGGCCTTTTGATTTCCGTCCCAATCAAGTTTCCCGAGATACAAAAGGCCATCGCTCAGACCGTCCACGGCGCTCACGGACCACTTAAGGGCGGTGACTTTGCCAGGACAGTGCGCTTCCGCTTTCAGATAAAGTTGGCGATTGACCACGGCGGCGATAGGAGACTGCCAGGTGCAGAGTGTTCCATCTTGAGTTCTGAGCCCGCGACCTTCTAGAAGCATCGTGGATAAAACCTGCGCCTTACTCTGGGCCACCTCGGGTGTTAGCGAGTAGTCAGGAATAATCGCCACCTCTTCTGAGACCTCCACATCACCTTCATAAACAAAGTTGGCAACGGTCTCGGCATCGCCGGAATGAACGGTGACGGTGATATTGGCCTCGGCGCGCGTGTGCGCGGTCGATGGTGTGGGCGAGAGCAGAAGTATGGCCCACAGGCATAAAGCGATGCTCTGAACTTTCATCGGATTTTCTCACTTATTTCTAAAACAGAGTGACTTAACTAGTTTAAAGACGGAGTAAGGATCAGCGACGGAAAATATTTTATGCGGATGGAAGCGGCCCACCCTTGGGACATGAGCGGTGTCACTGGCGGTGTGGATATAGACGCTTCCCGTTCCGAGAATGCGATCGAGGACTCCGACGTTGAGTTGCAAGTCTGTCACGCGCGAGTAATCAATGGATACAAAATCGATTCCGAAAACTCCACTGCTGCCAATGAATCGTTTATTGGTGAGACAGTAGTAGGTGTTGCGGTAGCGCAAAAGGGATACCAGGGCATAAAGAACGGCAAAGACCGCAAAAATAATATTTAACTTTTCGATCACGATCTGCTCGGAAGGAAGAGGTATGTCTATACTGCGCGGGTCTATCCTCAGTAAATGTCTCTGAATGGATTGAAAGCCAAGGAGAGTGGCGAGGATAAAAAGAGGTGCCACCAGCATGGGCAGGAAGTAACCCCAAGGGTGCGGAGCTTCGGCCCAGACCACTTCCTCGTCGGCATCCAGAACCCGTTTGAAAAAATTCGGTAGGTCTTCTTTATCTCTGATGGTCTTACTTTTAAGCACGCTTTTTCGAATGGGGTCCGTGGATCTTTGAATGATGGTATAGAGCTCGCCATTATCCAGAAAGATACCATGGCAAAGACTGCAGGCCTCTATTTGAATTTCAAAATTCGGCAAGGTTCCCGCGATCAATTTTTTCTGGCACTTGGGGCACGTCCGCTCGCTAAGAGCAGAGTGGGCCAGGCCATTTCTATAGTAGCTTTCCAGCAAGCTCTTCTCCTGGACGAAAAAATCCACTTCCTTATCATCCAGCCAGAGTCCCTTACAGGTCGGACATTGATCAAGGACGACTTTTTGGTTTTTGGCCACGCGACGTCCCATCTCGACTTGGCAGTGAGGACATTTCATACATTTATCTCCAAAATGTCAGTCTTTTCATTATTGTAACTTATTTCTCACGCTCTGTAATTTCTTCATCATCTTTCCTGACCCTTGCTTTTGAAAGCTCGTCCGGCTATTCCTGTCGGCATGATTAAAAATATTATCTTGTCCCTTTGTCTTGTACTCCTTTTTGTCCCGCAGGTTTTTGCGGGTGAAAAGAGTGACATGGTTGAGAGCGTCAACCATGTCAGGAAGATGCTGAAAGAGGGTACGATTGATACCAATAGATCCTGTCTTGATGAGTACGTGAGGAGACGAAATCATCTATGGATATCCATGGGGCTGGGATTACCTTTGGCCCCCGTCGATGTTATTGGTGGCGGGTTTGCCGGTGCCGGGATTGGATATGGCGTGGAAGCGATTACGGCCGGTGCCTTGGTGGGCGTTGTTGAGCCGGTACTCCTTGGGGTCTATTTTGGCTGGCTAGGCGGTGTGGCCCTCGCTATCGGTTGGGAGATTAGGAATATTGTGAAGTTAGTTCAAAATGGATTTCTGATCAAGGTTATTGCTCAGGCCCGGGAAGGTCAGACCGCTACGAAATTCATGGACAAATATCTAAGCAAATACAAAAAGGATAGAGAGCTTGCGACCTCAGAAAAGATTGCCCAAATTATTGCAGGGGCCGATGAGAGTGGGGCGTTATGCGATGGAAGTCTGACGAAAAAAGGGAAAAAACGCAAGGCCCTTCGCTATAAGCTGGCGGACAAGAAAGACCTATTCACCTATATTCACAGTCAGCTCAATCATCTCTAGAGTTGGCTTTCAAATTCCCGAAAGACCCGGTCCTTGGACCCTTTCCAGTCCAGGTGCGAGTTCCAGGCGCGGAGTTTGGTATAGAGGCCAAGATGAGTGCGGTCAATGGCGGCAAGCTCGCCACACGGCCGATGAGTGCCTCGAATTTTAAGCCCTTTGACAAAGGTGTGGATGAGCTGCAACGGATTATCCAGGGGAGGGGGGAAAACGCCGGGGCGATCAAAGGGTGAGAATAAACCCGAAGCCAAGGTAAAATGTTTCGCGAGAAATTCTTCGTCATCCTTGTCGTTCACAATGCCCAAAGCTTTCCCATATTTCCTATACGCCGTCATATCAACATTTTCAATCGCGCGCAAAAAGCCGATGTAGTGTTTTCTAAAATCCAGGGATAATTTTTGAATGTTACCAAAGTCCAAGAGGATAATTTGCTCGCCCTTGAAAAGATAGTTGCCATTTTGGGGGTCGCCGTGCAGGAGCCCCGTGGTATAGCAGCAGTCAAGATGAAAATCATAGAGCTTACGGCCCAGCTCATTTCTATCAGCTTGGCTTCGTCCCAATGTTTGCTCTAGGGATTCACCTTCTAGGAGCTTCATGGTTAGCACGGTCGAGCTGGAGGCCGTCGGAATAACTTGCGGAAAGATCATGTACTGGTATTTCTGGGCGTAGGTGGACTGGAAAAGATCCGCGTTCGCGGCCTCTTTCAAATAGTCACATTCGGCCAGGATGCTTTCCTTGAGATTCCTAAGGATAGGATTAACATCCACATCAAAGGGCAAGATCTTCGTCAAAACTGATTTTAAAACATGCAAATTTTTGAAGTCACTTTTGATTGCCGCCACCACATCGGGATACTGAATTTTTATCGCCACTTCTTCGCCGCTCAGTAAACGCCCGCGGTGAACTTGTCCGATAGAGGCGCTGGCAATCGGCACGGGATCGATCTCTTTAAAAATGGAGCTGATCTTTTGGGACAGACCAAGCTTGAGAACGGGTTCGATTTCCGTCCAGACCATAGGGGGAGCGTTTTTTTGCAGCTCACGAAAGAGATTGGAAATTTCAGGAGGAAGAATCAGGTCGCCGCTCGACGATAAAATTTGGCCGAGCTTCATCACGGCGCCTTTTAGTTCGCCCATCACCTGTACGATCTCTTTGGCGGCCTCAAGTTTTTTGCCGAGAACATGGGCGTCTGAAAGGCCTTCTTCAACTTTTTCAAGCAAGTCCCGCTTCTTCTTGTCAAATTCACTTCTGACAAGATGTCCACCGGCCTTAAGGATAGAAGATCCGAGTTTAAGAAATCGCCCTGCTGCGCCTCTTTTCAATAATGCTCCATGATCAGGTTGTAAATAACCCGTCAATCGAAAGGTATCGCTCACCGGTGTCATAACAGAAGGTGAGGACTTTCGATCCGTTGGGAATCTCACTGATTTTTTTTGCCACGGCGGCAAGGCTGGCCCCACTGGATACACCGATGAACAAACCAAGTTTTTTGGCGGCTTCACGGGCATAGGAATATGCTTCGTCTTTCTGAATGGTAATGATGCCGTCCAAAATATCGCGATTTAAAATTGGTGGGATAAAACCTGCACCGAGTCCCTGGAGCGCATGAGGGCCGGGATTGCCTCCTGATAATACCGGTGAATCACTCGGTTCAACGGCAAGCACTTTTAGGTTTTTATATTTTTCTTTTAAGAGTTCCGCACAGGCGGTGATGTGCCCGCCGGTTCCGACCCCGGTAATGAGATAGTCAAGCCCTGTAGGAAAATCGGCCAGGACTTCCTTGGCGGTGGTGTTCCGATGGGCCTCTACGTTCGCCATATTTTCAAACTGCATCGGCATCCAGGCCGGAGCTTTTTCTTGCACTAACTGCCAGGCCCTTTCAATCGCGCCTTTCATCCCTTTTTCCTTGGGGGTCAGGACTAATTCGGCCCCATAGATCGTCAGTACACGACGACGTTCAAGGCTCATACTTTCCGGCATGGTGAGAATAAGCCTATAGCCTTTAACCGCCGCCACCATGGCAAGACCAATTCCGGTATTTCCGGAAGTCGGCTCAATGATGGTGGTATTTTTGTTGAGCAAACCTTTTTTTTCTGCCACCTCAATCATCGCGACGGCGATGCGATCTTTGATGGAGCCGCCCGGATTGGCGCGTTCAAGTTTTGCCCAGATCTCCAGATTTTTTGTCACCGCCTCTGGAAAGAAGGAGGTGATTTTAATGACCGGTGTATTTCCGATCGTGTCCAAAATAGAATCATATTTCATAATGTAGCTCCTGCTGTTCACTCATTTGTTTTTTCTGATCAAGTTTGACTTCACTCTTATGATACACCAAAGAATAGGCCGGGACGCTTTTAGTCATCCAAACGTTTCCACCAATCACACTGCTTTGTCCAATGACCGTGTCCCCGCCCAAAATCGTGGCATGGGAATAGATCACGCAATGGTCTTCAATGGTGGGATGGCGCTTGGTTTTTGAATTGGCCTTATCCACGCTCAAAGCGCCCAAGGTCACCCCCTGGTAGACTTTAACATGGTTTCCGATGATGGCGGTTTCGCCGATAACGACTCCTGTCCCATGATCGATGCAGAAAGAATCTCCGATCTGGGCCCCCGGATGGATATCGATGCCGGTCTTCTCATGGGCAATTTCACTCATTAAACGGGCAAAGATATTATTACTTTTCTTGTAAAAAAAATGAGAAATTCGGTGGGCCGCCACGGCAAAAAGTCCGGGATAGCACAGTAAGACTTCCTCTATATTGCTGGCGGCCGGGTCACCTGCCAGCAGAGCATCGGCATCCTTGCTAACACTGGCACTCATTGTGAGAAGCTGCTGAGAATAGGATTGAACAATTTCATCAATATGATTTGGTGTTTCCCCCAGCACTTTCAAGAATTTTTTTAAGCTGGCAAAATGGTCTTCCAGAAGAACCTCAATTTGTGCGGGGGTCTTGAAAGATTTCCGGAGCATTCCGGGAAAAATAAGATCCAGCGCATCTTGAAGGAAAATCTCAACTGATTTTCTTTCCAGCGTTTTTTGACAATGAAAGTTTGATTTTTGCTTAAATAAATCGGAGGAGAGTTGGGGGATTTTCATAGTCAGGCCCAGAAATTAGGCCTCCGTTTGGAGGCCTAAGATTTGTTTTATTATGCTTCAGCTTCCGCAGGCGCGGCCTTCTTCTTCGCTGGGGCCTTGATAAGTCCTGCACCCAACAGGATTTTTACTTTTTCTTCTGCATTGATCCATTTACCGTTTGCGGCCTTGACGGCAAAACGTCCAGAGCGCTTTTTCAAAATAGTGTAAGCATCTGTCTTTTTTACTACACCATTTTTCTCTGCAGCTGCGGAAATTTTAGTCGCAGTTTTTGCGGACTTGGCGGCTTTTGGTGCCTTGGCTTCGGTTGCTGCAGGCTTGGCTGCCTTTGGGGCTTTGGCCGCTTTCGAGGCCTTCTTTTCTGTTTCTGCCATAACTACTCTCCCATTGTGATTTCGTAAAATGTCATCGGCCGTTATGGCCGATAAATGTTAGCAGCCATCATGGCCATCTCATGGGAAATCGTCAATGACCAATTCCGTCACGAGATACTGCTTTTTTCCCCAAAATTCGCTTGTGATGCTAGAATTATTTAAGATTAATAGCAGGGTCGATTATGCCAAGTTGGAAATCAGTTTTTTTGCTTGTCTCATGGCTTTTTGTAAGTGTCGCACCGGCGTGGTCAGGGCCAACTGCCTCCGTGAGACCCTGGCTGGGGGTGGCGATTGAAAACGGCCAGCAGGGAGTGCTGGTCAAAAGCACCTTTCCCGATACACCGGCCGCCCAGGCCGGCCTGCGCAGCGGTGATGAGATCGTAAAAATCGTCGGAGTCTCCGTTCACACCCCCGAGGACCTGGTGAGAGAGGTCACCAATAAAGGGGTTGGTTTTACGGTAAAGATCGAATTTGTCAGAAAAGGTAAGCACCTGGCAAAAGATATCACGCTCGTCGCCATGCCTGACATGCTTAGTATTACCAAGCAGAAGCTCCTCAAACATCAGGCACCCGATTTTGAGGCGGTGGTGGTACAGGGTCCTGGCGCTCAATTCCAGATGAAAACCCAAAGGGAAAAAGGCAGAGTCACGCTGCTCGATTTCTGGGCCACCTGGTGCATGGCCTGTAATGCCACCATTCCTCGTCTGACCCAATTTGCAAAGATAAATAAAGGCAAGATAGATGTTATTTCCATCTCAGGGGAAGAGATCGCGGTGATCAAAAACTTTTTGACCAAGTTGGAAATGCGCCTGCCTAAGAAGGATAATCACATCTTGTATTTGCAAAGTGACGAAGGAAAGGTGAACGAACTTTTCATGGCCGCCGCCATTCCCATGTTTGTTCTCATTGACAAAAAAGGGGTTGTGGTTGAACTCGAATTAGGCGGCGGCACAGTTTTGGAAAATATCTTAAAGAAGGCCGAGGCCCTGACGCTACCAAGGTAGCCTATCACCCATGTGAAAAAAACCACCGGTTGGCCCAGCCTCTTCCAGGAGCGCAAGCTGCACGCCTGTCTTGGCCCCGTCTTCCACATTCATGGGAGCATGTTCCGTACCTAGATCCGTTTTTACCCAACCTGGATGAGCGGTGTTGACTTTGATTTTGGTGTCCTTCAGAGCATGGGCAAAATGGATAGTTACGGCATTGAGCGCCGCCTTACTGGAATTATAGGCCATGCATTTTGCATCGTAGATCGGCGAACCTGGTTGGGCATGGAGAGTGAGAGAACCGAGTATACTTCCGAGATTGACAATTCTGGCGGCGGGAGCTTTTTTAAGCAGCGGCAAAAACTGTTGGGTCACGTCTATAACTCCGAAGACATTGGTGTCATAGGTTTTTCTCATAATCTCAAGCGGAACAGTGGTGGCGTTGTTTTCCATCCAGGCCCCTGAATCAATCATGATGCCGGCATTATTAATCAGAATATCCAGCTTTCCTTCCTGCCTTTCAATGTGGGCGGCAGCCTCTTTAATCTGAGAACTCTGGGTGACATCACACAAGATGGGCACAACATCGAGCTTCAATTTTTTTAAATCTTTGGCTGCGGCCTCAACTTTATTGAAGTCACGTCCGGCCATGTAGACTCGAATTCCTTTCTGTGCCAATTGTCTTGTCATCTCAAGTCCCAGACCTTTATTAGCTCCAGTGATTAAGGCAATTTTTATTGTCATAAAATATCCTCCAATTTATTTTGCCAACTTTAGCAATAATCATGGAATTAGCAATGGCCATTTGCAGATCCCGCTTAGACATTTGTAAAGGGAATGCAAAATTTGCAAGAAAACTGAGGCAAAGCTTGCAAACGTTTTGCCCATGGCTGACAACTCATTGAATTCAATCATGCAAAATTATCATCAGGAAGTAACAAAGATTGAATATTGCAGGAGGTTACCATGAAACGGAATTTACTGGCCTTGGGTTCGCTTCTCTTGATCTTTTTTGGCCACTACGCTTACGCCTCACATGAACAGGAGGTTCCAAAAACAAAACAAGAGGTCAAACGACACTGTCCTGCGAATCGACATTGTAGTTTTGAAAAGCACCACTGGCCAGAGAGTCCAAGGGCCAAACCAAAATAAGTGAGGTGATTTTGAAGAAGGCCCTGGTATGAGCAGGGCCTTCTTACATTTGGTTGGCAATAAATCAGTTCTATGGCATTGTTTCCCGGCAATCCGTTTTTTGAGGTTCAAATGGTCCATGCCGGTCATACACACGCCCACGAGCACAATTATTTAATTGATGATGACATTATCTCGGCCAATGAGAGAAAGACTCTCATCGTCGTGATCGTATCGTCGGCCATGATGTTGGTTGAAATTATCGCCGGTTATCTAACATCCTCCATGGCACTTCTGGCCGATGGTTGGCATATGGCCTCCCACGCCGGCGCCTTAAGCATCAGCTATCTCGCCTACAAGCTCGCCAGATCGAAGCACCTCAACGGCCAGTTTTCCTTTGGGGCCGGAAAGTTCATTCCCCTCGGTGGTTACACCAGCGCCATTATTTTAGCGATTGTGGCACTTTTGATGGCCTTCATGTCCATTGAACGACTCTTCTTGCCTGTGAGTATAAAATTCAATGAAGCGATCGTCATTGCCGTGCTTGGTCTGATTGTCAATTTTGTCTGCGCACTAATCTTATTTGATAAGCATCACCACGATCACGACCATGGGCACACCCATGATCACAATGCCAAAAGTGCCTACGCTCACGTGCTGGCCGATGGAATGACATCGATCTTTGCCATCGTGGCGCTCACGCTCGGGAAATATTTAAATCTCCTCTGGCTTGATGCCATCATGGGGGTGATTGGAGCCAGTGTCATTTTAGTCTGGGCCTTTTCTCTCTGCAAAGAAACCCTGTGGGAGCTGATGGACGGCCAATCGAAGGCGCACCATGCGGAAGATATCTGTCGCTTCATTGAGGCAACCGCCGAGGTGCAGGTCTGCGACCTCCATATCTGGCGAATTGCTCCGAACGCCCACGCCTGTGAGCTGGTTCTTATCTCAACGAAGCACCGAGGTTCGGTCTATTACAAAACACTCATCCAGGAAAAATATCATATTGATCATCTGGTGGTGGAAGAGCTTCTGCGCTGAAGGTAGGCGCGACGTTTTTTCTCAGGAAATTTTTCAATAGCGTAACGGAGCATCGTTCGTGGCATGACGTGGGCATGTTTTTTAAGAAAGCTCTCTTCCACCTTTTGCTCCCGCTTGCCAATTTCGCGCAAGAGCCATCCCACCGCCTTATGAATGAGATCATGCTCGTCGTGTAAAAGGATCTCGGCGATTTTCAGGGTGTGATAGAAATCGCCTCGGCGTATGAAGTGAAAGGTGGCCATAATCGCCATTCGTCTCTTCCACAAAATTTTACTTTTGGCCCAGGTGTAGAGAACTTTGCAATCCGTGCCAAAGAGCTGGGCGCCCATAATGTGTTCGGTGGTGACATCCACCAGATCCCAGTTATTGATCGAGGGATGAGCTTTAAGATAAGTTTTATAAATGGCGTTGCGGGTGGCGGTATCAGCTTCTTTCACGGCCTGCTGATACTGCATGACTAAAATGATCAGGGCCAAAAGCCTTTCCTCGTGAAACTGGGAGGTCACCAGTTGGGAGAGAACCGAAATTTGGGTTGCCTTGTATTTTTTGGCATACTTTCTGATAACCGGAACCTTGATTCCTAAAAATTGATCACCCTCTCCGTATTGTCCCTTTCCGGTTTTAAAAAAACGTGAAATTGCGCTGGCGTGTTGAGCATTTTTTTCCTGCCGAAACTCTGCTTTGATTTGTGTGATTGTCATCTTGGTCTGATAAGATTGCGGCCCTGACATTTGTGCCATAAGGGGTTCCCGTAGGTATTGTCTGCGGTGTGATAGGTCGAGCTAAATCGTGAGCAGTGCGGTCGTAGCTGATCATCCGACATGGTTTGCAGAGATTGGGTAAAGTCCAGGCACAGGCGCGTCCGATCAGTGGCACACATCCAGCCCTTGTCCCAAACTGACATCTCCTCAAAATAGCGATAGCGGCAAGGCCATTCCTGGCCTAAGTTCATTTCTCCGATCAGGCGCCCTAAGAAATTTTTGAGGCAGATGCCATAGTATTTATCATAAGGAAAAAGGCTATTACCTTTGGAGAAGATGGAGGGGTAGGTGACGTATTCCTTGGTGCGCATAATGCTGTTGAGCATGCAAATGCGCATCTCCTGCGAGGGAATCTGGCAAATTTTGCGGCCCTCGGTCCTGCCCACGTTGGACAGATAATTATGGCCAAAATATTCATCGTAATCGGCGATGCACTTCTGATAGGTGGTGGCGCTTTCGCGGCAGGTTGTGGCGGTATCGGCAGGTAGCCCTGTGACAAAACAGGCCTTCTCCTCGCTCGTTTCCAGGCCGCAATATTTTTCGGCGAAGGAGGAGGAGATGGCGCTCAGGGGAGCGGCATTAAAGGGTGCCTGATGTTTGTAAAATTTAAACAGGCAGTCGCGAACGTGCTGGGCCTGGATACTGCAGGTTTTTACCGCGTCCTGATAGCTAATATGGGCGCGCACAAATTGTTGGATACAGTCTTTGGCGTTGCTGTTGGTTATTTTGCAAAAATCGCCGGCGTCAAAAATGTTCAGCCCGAGCGTGAGATGCTGGCGCAGGGTGCACTCGCTCCAGCTGTTGCTCCGCTCGTCTTGAAAGGCGGTGTGACAGATTCGCCCGACCGTTTCCAACTGATCAACCGTGGGCCTGGCAGGGAGCTGAACTTTAATGCTATCCACGCAGCTTCGAACCTTTGGGTGACATAAGCTCTGCAAGACTTTCTGCTTGGTGATCAAGGCCGGCCTGGCATGGGCGTAGGTCGATACGCAGGTGCTCATCTCCGGTTCGTCAGGGTAGCTAAAGCAAAATTCATAATAGAGATTGGCCATGGCGCTGTTTCCGCGGGAAGGCCGTTCGCGCTCCATGCGGGTGATGCAGTTATTGATCTTGCTATCGCATCGATTATAAGCGGCCACCACGTCACCGCCATTTTGTATCTTTGCCAGAATACATCTTTGGGCCTGGGAATCGAGGCCGGGGTTGCTCTCGCAAAGTTGGGCGATGGACTGATAGTTGACAAAATAATCGCGGGTGCGGGGGCGAGTCCCAAGAGCGCCGTCCACACAGGCCCTGATGGCCTCAGTGGGATAAACCTTGGCGTACAAGCTGCAAGATTCCTCTTTGTCCAAGACGAAATAGCCCCGGGCCATTCTTGACCAACGGTTGAGGCAGTCTTGATATCGGGCAGGATCAATATTCCATCGGATTAATTTTGGAACTTCCGGTGTGGGAGTCGGGGTCGGGGTTGGCGTGGGCGTCGGGGTGGGAGTCGGCGTGACTTTCGCAGGTTTATGCAGCTCGAGATATCTCCGCACGTAATTAAAGCAGGCGGGTTCCAATCGATCGGAACCGCGTTTTAAGCAATAGACCAGCTCTCTCTCATCCGTGCCCGCCAGTCGGCAGTTGAGCCTGATATCGCGGGCGCAGGAATCTTGAACCTGCGCCTGGGCAGAGGGAACGAGGAGAAAAATAGTGAGAAGAAGGATTTGGACCATCAGCTCCTTATCGGAAGTTTCCGCCATTTGTTAAAAAGCTTTTGGCGAGGGACCAGGGCGGTTGGCGTAAAAACGGGCACTTAGCGGGAGTCGTGGTTTAATATCTGTGACCCTAATTGCCGATAAAGAAGTGAGGTTTTCGTTCATGCAAAGGCCATTAAAATATTTTTTCGCGTTCTGGCTGCTTAGTCATAGCTTGATCGGAGCGAATGAGAATTCTCCGCAGTCTCTCACGAAATCATGGGATGAGTTACAAAAAGGAATGGAGCGCGAGGTTTCCAAAAGTTATAAAAGTTGGAAGATTGATGGGAAGAGTTACAGGTTTGTGGTCAACAGCAAAAAGGTGTTGACCGTCATCAGCCAGTGTGGCGATTTCATTCCTCAGCGCAATACCGCCTTCGGCTGTATGGCCCTGCGCGAACTCCACTATGTGAGTATGAATGACCTGGAAGATAATGATCTGCTCGGAGGAAAAAATCCCGGAAGTATTTTATGTAAAAAATCTGTCAAGGGCACGGTGGTGTTTGGGCAGGACTATTTTGGAAATATGAATAGCTTTTGTCTTTTCACCGATGGCTCGATGATTTCCAATGATACGCTTTTTTATTATGGAACACGAAATGCGCAGAAGTAAAAAATATCTGATGATCTTTGTGCTGCTACTTGGCCAGCATCAGGTTCAGGCCGCCATTACTTGTACTGGCAGCTCGGTCACGGCCGATTATAGCATCCGATCAGGTTCAGGAAGTTTACATTCCATGCGAGTGCAGGATCAAGACGGCCTTGGGACCTGTTATGCCAATGCGCTCTCTCTGGCGCTTGAGGCCAATCTTGGCACCCCTGTCTCCGCCCAGCAGCTGGCGGTCCTCTACGGGGTGAATCGAAATTCCACCAGCGGTAATGCGGTGACGGAGCGCTATGCAGATGGAATGGTGAAAAAAAATTTTGCGGAGGGGGGCTTTACCTGCGATACCTTCAATATCGTCAAGGCCAGAACGCCGAACTATCTTTGCTCTCGGGCCAATGTGCCGATTGAAAATCTTGCCCGGCCATCGGGGCAGCGGGAAATTATGAATGCCATGGCGCAGTTTTATGATCGCTTTAACCAATTTAAATCTTCCAGCCCCGATGAGGCGCGCGCTTTCTCGAGCACGATTCGCAATATCTATTCCACTCAGCAAACGGTGGTGACCCAACGTTGTCTGGCCATGGCCGCCGAGGCGGGGAGTGGCAGTGCGGTAGGCAGTGCTTTACAAGAGCAGCTAGGGTCCTATTGCGTCGATCAGTATGACAAATATAAAAGTTATCTGGAGGCCGCGGAGCAGTTGAGAACTCGCCTGGCCGCCATTCCCAATAATAGCGCGCATGCAGCAGAGCGGACTGAGGTCGCAGCGTATCTGGCCCATGCAGAGGAAAATGGCCGGATCGCCAAGCAAAAAATTCAGTCAATCGGTTCCGTCTTGGACGACGCCGATCTGGATGGGCGACCGGATTCGCCCATAGCTCCCGGGGAGATAGTGTTTAATACCTGCGCGATTAGGCCTCCGGTTTTGTCCCAAATCAATTCCCAATACTTGCCCGCGGTCGCCCGGACTTTTGCCAATGGTGACGGCCAGCGTCCTGGGGCCACGATGATGGGAAGTAGTACGAGTCCGGGGCCTTTGCGTTCCTTTCTCTCCACCACCGGTCTCTTTCCCAGCATCACCAATGCCCCGACCTTTCCCAACGAAATTTTTAACAATCCCAGCGGTAGTCCGATGAGTGAGGCCGAAATACAGGCGCAGCTGCGCCAGGATATTTATCGAGTGGTTCCCTCCTTATGCCGGCGCAACCAGGCCTGGACGGATATGAAAGATTCCACCACTTTTAGGCAGGCCTATTATCGGGCCCGTCGCATGTGTCTGGGCAGTGAGCTTGGAGATGCGGTGTCTGAATTATTTTCCGGGTTGGGGGTGCTCACCGCTGGGTCCCTGCCCACAGACGCCATTATCCAGAGTCTCACTCAAGTTGACCGACCGCTCTCCGAATATTTCCTGGGCGCTATTTCTCCCGATTGCCTGGCCGATTCCAGTGTCACGCCTCACCCCGGCCGCATCCAGATTCCGTCAACCATGAGCTGCAATAAGATGGATTTTCCCGCATACATCAATGACCATCTCGATCGCGCCGAGCTGCTAAGAAGGCTGGGAAGGCGCGGAACTCGCAATCCCAATGCCCTGGCGATTACCCGGCAGTATCAACGGGAGGAGGGGGCACGGCATTTACGAAACATGGTGGACGGCCAGCTTCATCAGGGTAATGGAAATCCGGTCATGCTGGATTTCTGCACGGCCTTTCTGCGCGATTCCTCCGCCGATTCAAATTTTGGTGATCAGGCGGCGTGTGGCACGGCAGGGCAGACCCATGCCTTCCATGCCTTGAACGTTGTTGGCCATCGCTGCCGCAACGGAAAAACAGAATATCAGCTGCAAAATTCCTGGGGGCAAGGTTGTGGAAGTTATGTTCGCCCTCCCGCCGGGACCGCCGCTACCGTCGATCCTGACTTGAATCGCGCCACCGGGACACCTATTTACGAGTGTGATGCCGCCAATGGTAACGTGTGGGTGCCGGAGGATGTGGTGGTCCGAAATATGAGGGGTGCTCAGTATCTCTCCCGCTGACCCACTGTCTAAAAGAGCGACAGAAACCGTGTAAAATTTGCTCTCCTGAAGGCGCCAAGGCCAGTCTCCCACTACAATGAAAGCATGGGTTTTTGGGTATTTTTTCTTCTTCTTTTTCTAGGCCTTGGGACAGCTCCCGGGCACGCCTCGGTTTTTGTTGATGATGTTATCAATTTCCCCGATGGACAATATCAGGTGAAGATTGAGGGCAAGCCGATCTTTGCAATCTTAATTAAAACACCGCGTGCGGAAATAAAAATTCTCGCCACAAGTGAGCTGAAAAGGCAGGGGCCGAAGATTCCCCACGCGCTCTATGCCCTTTATGCCGGCGAGATTCAGCAGTTCTTCGATGAAGTAAAAAGTGAGCTGGACTTATCCTACGACGATTTGCCGCGCGAGCTGGCAGACATCTGGTCTCCTGAGGAAGTGGCCTTGGGCCAAAATTTTAAAAAGCAACTTGAGCACATTGAGCAGTTCTATGTTCCTAAGTCAGGGGATGCCGCCAAGGAAGTGGCCCTGAGTGGGGACCCGGTGCTGGTGGTCACCCATGCTTCGCAAATTTTTGATAAAGGCGCTAAAACCAAGGCCGGGCTCGATCACCTCGTGGCCCAGTTCAAGCGGCAAGAGTCGCCGGTGGTTTTTATCATGAGCGATGATCAGCTCTATGATTTTACCTGGCTGAGCGATGACCGTTTGCCCACACTGGCCATCTTCTCCCGTAACGGCGACCATCACCTGAAGCTCGACGGCAAAAAAGTTTATCTGGCGGGAGGCTATTTTAGCCTGTGCCTCAATCGTACTCTCAACAGAATCGCGGCAGGTGGAGCTTCGAGGATTAAAATTTATTTACCCATGACGGCCATCTATGAGGATGTTTATTTTTGGCCGATCGAACATCTGAAGGGAGCGGCCCTGCTGCGAGCACAGACCTGGAAATTTGGCACTCCCGTTACTCCCACATTATACGAAGCTTTTCAACACCTCGGTGGGCGGGCGATCATTGATGGGACCAAGACCCTTCTGTCCATGTTGCCGAAAAATTTCTCCATCAGCATAGCGATCGATGGCAACGTCCTTTATCGGCGCGGAGCTTCAAAAAGGAAAATACACCTAGAATTCTTGTCAACTACTGCACCCTAGAAATTTGATAATATTCAATTATTTTTTGGAGAATTCTCGGTTAGAAATAATAACTTGAGAGTATAATTTATATATTATAGTCCTAATCCCATGGGAGAAAAAATATGAATTTTGATGATGCCATCCAGGCCCACGTAAACTGGAAAATGAAATTACAAAACTATCTGCGGAAGCCGGACAAGACTTTAGACGCGGGCAAGATCGAATCAGATTGTAACTGCGATTTAGGCAAATGGCTTCATGGTGATGGCGGTGCCAAATACAAGGCCGATCCCAAATTTGTCAAGCTCGTGAGTGATCACGCTAAATTTCATAAAGTCGCAGCAGGTGTCGTGCGCAAGGCGGACGCCGGGCAACAGGTTTCAGAAGAAACCGCACTAGGGTCTAAGAGCGAGTTTGCCACCTTATCCCAGGCGGTGGTTTCAACCTTGGTCGAGATGAAAATGGGGTGGAAGTAAGTGGTTATGGAAAAAAAACCTGCGGTTAAAAAAGGGGAAGTCAAAAAGCGCAAGCAAGTCCGCTTCAAGCCTGATCCCAATGTGCTTGCCGCCATTGATCTTAGCCCTCAGAATAAAAAATTCGCGCCCACCCTTCGGGGTCTGGTGTTCAGTGAGTCTTATGGCGGGTGTGGAGTGGTGATGCTGCTCTCACCTCATTTGATGGTCGGGGATGTGTGCAAAATAGAGATCGGAGTTCTCGCCCCCATGAAGGCCCAGGTGATGTGGCGTACCCAGCTGGATGACCAGGTTATGAAACTTGGGTTGCAGCTACTGGAGTAGTCACAGACGGATTTTTCCCTCGCTCTGAACCAAAAAGCGAGTGGTGGTCATCTCCCGCGCCCCCATGGGGCCATAGGCGTGAAGCTTGGACGTTGAAATCCCCAGCTCGGCCCCTAGGCCCAGCTCGCCTCCATCATTTAAACGCGTCGAGGTGTTCACCATAATGCACGAGGCATCCACCTCCCTTTGAAATTGGGCGATGGCCTTAGTGTCCGTAGCGCAAATTCCTTCGGTGTGATGAGTGCCATATTTTTTTATATGCGCCACCGCCGCTTCGAGAGAGTCGACGATCTTAACCGATAAGATTTTATCCAGATATTCCGTGGCGTAATCCTGCTCACCCGCCAGCTTACTCTGCGGACTGAGGGCCCTGGTTTTTTCACAGCCTCGAATTTCGACACCCTCATTGATAAAAGATTGCAGGAGCGATTTTATGAAATCCCCCGGCAGCGCCTGATTGAGGAGCAGACACTCCATGGCGTTACAGACTCCCGGTCGCTGAACCTTGGCATTGAGACATATTTTTTCTGTCCTCTCAAGCTCGGCATCCGGATGAACGTAGATGTGGCAGAGCCCGCGAAAATGGGCGATGACGGGAACTTTCGAGCTGGCATAGATGGCGCGCACCAGACCTTCACCGCCTCGGGGAATGACCAGATCGACATAATCCACCAGGGTAATTAGCTCGGTTACGGCCTCCTGGCCCTCAATGATCTGGATCAAAGAATCCGGCAATAATCCCCGAGTCGACTCCTGCACAATTTCGGTCAGGAGCTGGTTGGAAGCGCGGGCCTCTTTTCCGCCTTTCAAAATCATGGCGTTGCCGGATTTGATGGCGAGGCAGGAGCAGTCGATCACGACATTCGGACGACTCTCGAAGATCATGGCAAGGACCCCAAGGGGGATGCGTTGCTTTCGCACCCAGAGGCCATTGGGCAATCGCTTCTCTTCAACAATGATGTCGACCACCTCCTCCTGGGAGGCGATGGCATGGGCGACCTTGGACATGGCCAGAATGCGATCAGGGGTTAAAGTCAGGCGTTCAATCAGGGCCGGGTTCAATTTCGCTTTTTCTGCCCGGGCCAGATCCTCGGCATTGGCGGCCAGAATATCGTTGGCGCGTTGGCTGAGCTTCTGCCCGATTAAATGCAAGGCCTGATTTCTTTCCGCGGCAGCATACTGACAAAAATGGCGCGAGGCCTCTTTGGCACGTTTTGCAATATTCAAGACGAAAGTCATCTGGTTAATCCTTAATAAACATATTATCTCGATGCACGATCACATCCGAGGGGCATGAGCCCAGGAGCGAGGCGATCTCGGTGCTTTTTTTGCCCATGAGTTGGAGAATATCTTTACTGTCATATTCGCTGATCCCGACGGCGATAATTTTCGCCTGATATTTGATGTTCACCACGTCACCTCGTTTGAAGGTCCCTTGAATGGCCCGAATCCCAATGGGAAGAAGGGAGGCATTTTTACGCAAGGCCTTGCATGCTCCCTCGTCAATTAACACAAAAGCATTATTTTTGACGATGGTGGAAATCCAGGCCTTCCTTCGATTTTTATCAGTGAGCCGGTGAGGATGAAAAAAAGTACCGACGGACTCGCACAGGGGAGCCAACACCGGATGCTCTCTTCGGTAGGTTCCGATGATTACCGGAATTCCCAGCGCGGTTAACTTTCGAACTGCCAGCAGCTTGGTGGCCATGCCCCCGCGACCGACGGAACTTTTGGTGATGGTTTTTATTTCTTTTAAGTCGGCATGAAATTCCAGGGAGGGAAGATGCTTGGCACCGGGGAGGGAAGGGTCCTGATCGTAGAGCCCGTCGGGGCCCGTGAGGAGAACAAGGCCGTGTCCCTCGATAAGTTCGGTGACCATGGCCGCCAGCTGATCGTTGTCTCCCACGGTAATTTCCTCAAAGCTCACGGAATCATTTTCATTCAAGATGGGAATGATTCCCGTTTTCATGAGCTTGAGAATGGTATTTCGGGTGTTCAAATTTCGGGTGCGGTTTTTTAAATCATCGTGGGTCAGGAGAACCTGAGCGGTCATCAGACCATGCTTCTCAAATTCTTTTTGATAGGCCGCCATGAGCAGAGGTTGGCCTACGGCCGAGCATGCCTGCAGGTAGCTGATGTCAGCCTTTTTGCCCGCGCTCCCTAGAAAACCGCGACCGGCGCTGATGGCCCCGGATGTGACCAGCACGACCTCCGTTCCATTGAGGCAGAGCTGAGCAAGATCGTGAACGATTCTGCCTAGACAGGTTAAATCAATGCGTCCCTGCTCGCCGGTAATGGCGGCCGAGCCAACTTTAACCACAATTCTTTTTGCGCCAAGATGATGATGAAGATGAAGTTCCTGTCTAAATTTAAAATTCATGACGATATTCTAATCCGGAGGCGTCTTCCCGTCTAATACCAGGGAGGATTTGTCGGAAATATCTTTTCCCATTTAACTTTTTTGGCCCTGATGTCGAAGAGCCCGGCATGGAAATTGTCTTTCTTCTCGCAGGCTGTATGTTGAGTTTTTTCGGGATCGTTCTCCTGCGTGAGCAGCATGGAAAAGGCAAGCCGGTGCACATTTTAGGCGAGGTGGTGGGCTATATTCAGGAAGAAAAACAGAAAAGCAACTTCCTCTATCCCCTGGTGAAGTTCATCTGGAAGGGAGTCCCTAAATATTTGAAAGGCAGTATCGGCAGCATTCATCCCCGCTTTAAATTGGGGCACAAGATTGAGGTTAAGGTTTGGGCCGGGGAAAAGTTGCAGGCGCAGATCGAAGGCCGTGCGCTGGGCATTGTGGCCTGGTTTCTTATTGTTTTTGGGGTCGCTCTTATCGCCGTATTTTTTAAGAATTTTCATCTGAGCATCTTCAGCTTGCTTATCGGCTTCGGGGTGGTTGGGAAAATTGTCTATGAGATGAAGAAAAAATTCACTAACCCCCAAGAGATGCAAGGGATGAAAGACAAACTTGGAGTGATGTGGAGCAAGCATTTTTCTCCCGGGGTTTTAAGTGACGAAGAGCTGAAACAGATGACTATGGTTGACCCAAGTTCGATTGCAAAACTCTTTGAAAAATTCGCCGTCCAAAATCGGCGCGTGGGATTTGCCCTGGTCTGCATCGGCCTTGGCTGCTCCTACTTTTCCTTTAACTGGTATCAAAAACGGCAGGCGTTTTTGACCACGGCCCAGTCTGCCCCAGGTAAGGTGGTCAGGATGGAAACCTCATCCGGGAGTAAGGGGAAAACCTACTTTCCGGTCGTGCAGTATCGACATCCTGCCAGCGCTGGGCCAGTTGAGTTTAGACATTCCATCGGCTCCTCACCACCGAGCTATGATTTAGGGGAGGGAGTGCAGGTTCTCTATGATCAAAAAAATCCCATGGAGGCGATGATCGATCAGGGCATGATGAATCGTGGCTTCCCCATGCTTTGCATGATTCTTTCCGCGCTGGTGACTTTCTTGGGACTTAGAATGAGCACAAAACAAAAAGTCTAAGGTAATTCCGATCGCGTTACTCAGCCATTTTTTTCAAAATAAAAAATATTTCCCAATGTAGTTTTGTGTTAAAACTATCCCATACATTATTAAAACCAAGGATTGACAATGACCGAATTAGAGTTGGGTCAAACGGCAGCGGCAGGCAATGATGAGGCAGACCTCAAGGCGATGGGATATTCCCAGGAGCTGTTTCGTAGTCTGGGAGGTTTTTCAAATTTTGCCGTTTCCTTTTCCATCATCAGCATTCTCACGGGGGCCGTCACTCTCTACGGCCATGGCCTGATTCACGGTGGCCCCTTTGTCATGTCCATTGGCTGGCTCATCGTGACTATCCTGGTTCTTCCGGTTGCCGCCTCGCTGGCGGAGCTGGCCTCGGCCTTTCCCACCGCTGGTGCGCTCTATCACTGGTCATCTTTTTTAGGTAATAAACATTGGGGCTGGTTCACCGCCATGTTCAATTTAATTGGACAATTTGCCATCACCGCCGGAATTGGCTACGGGCTTGCGGATTTTTTGATGCCACTTTTGGGCCTGGCCGATTCACCCAATTTCGTGACGCTACGTTTGGTGGTTTATGCCGCAATTCTTTTATCCCATGCTCTTCTCAATCACTTTGGAATTGGGCTGGTTGGGATTTTGAACGACCTCTCTGCCTGGTACCACATGGCGGGTGTGGCGGTTCTGATTGTTGCCCTGGGGTTCTTTGCCCCCCATCAGCCCGTTGAGTTTCTGTGGACGACCACGCATACCGCGCCTTTTCCTTACTGGTATGCCTTTCCTGTGGCCCTTTTGCAGGCCGCCTGGACCTACACCGGCTACGATGCCTCCGCGCACGTCAGCGAGGAAACAAAAAATCCGCGCATGATCGCCCCCTGGGGGATTTTTCTCTCGGTGGCGGTGTCGGGTGTTTTTGGCTGGCTTCTCCTTCTCGTGGTGACGATTAGTATTCAGGATATCTCGCTGGCACAGGCCGCTTCCAATCCTTTTATTTACATTCTGTCCACGGCCCTCGGGCACAAAATGGGATTTGCGCTGACCTGGGTCTGCGCCATGGCCATGTGGTTCTGCGGTCTGGCCTCAGTCACTTCCAACTCACGGATGATTTATGCCTTTTCCCGCGACCACGGGATGCCTTTTTCGCGCTTCTGGGCGAGAGTGAGCCCGCGCTTTAAAACCCCGGCCGAGGCCATCTGGCTATCGGCCATCGCCGCCTTTCTTCTGGGAGTTTACGGCGGAGTTTACTCAGTGATCGTGAGCATCAGTACCATTGCGCTTTATATCTCCTACGGCCTTCCCATCTTCATCGGTCTGCGCGCGCGCCAATCCGGTCTGTGGAAAGTGCGCGGGCCCTGGCACCTGGGAAAACACAGCGGCTGGATCAACGTCTTAAGTTTATTTTGGGTCGCCGCCATGTGCGTCCTCTTCGTCATTCCACCCAATCAGCTCACGGGTTACACCATCGGCGGACTGAGTGTCTTTTTGGTGCTGTTGTATCAGTTCGGCGGCATTCGTCGGAAATATGATGGGCCACCAAAATCCCATTTGGATTCTTGAGGTTTAAAAAGAAAAAATGGCCACAAGACCCTTCCTGAAGAATTTGAATGGGTTAAGGTTTTTAGCGGCGAGCTACACAATCTTCTTTCACTATTGGTATTTTCCCAACTCTGTTTTTTGGAAAAACTTTTTTGTGCATGGACACATTTCCGTGCCTTTCTTTTTCCTTCTTTCGGGATTCGTCTTGTCCTATAGCTATCACGGTCATGGTTTTTTTGAAGGAAAAAATAATAGAGCTTTTGTTTTGAATCGATTTATTAGATTAGCGCCCATCTATTATGTCGCCATGGGCCTGGCAATACCAATGGCAATTTACAGACAATTGCACGATTACCACATTTCACTTACGGACAATATTTTATTTTCCATCGCCCATCTTACCATGACTCAATCTCTCGTCCCTTTTAAGAGTCTTATGCAATTTTGGAATGTTCACTCATGGTCCTTAAGTGTTGAAATGTTTCTCTATTTTTGCAGTCCTTTTCTTATTTATAAGGCGGGAAAGCTTGGCCCAAAAAATCTTTATATAGCATTCTTTATCTTAACGATAATGAACTCTTTCTTTTTCTTTCTCTTCTTGCCTGGAAATTTTTTAGAGGTACACATTTCTTCTTTTTACGCCCCCATGTACCTCCCCACCTTTTTATCCGGTATAATTTTGGCCAAGGTCTTCATATTGGAGCAAAAAAATATTGAAAAAATATCTTCACCGATTTTTGTTCTTTCATCGGTGGTTCTTCTTGTTTGCTTCTTCTCAGGCTTTGAAGAGCACTTCTATTCCGCATTTAATCCAATCTTTCACATTTGTTTTTCATTAGTCATTTTAAGTTCGTGTGTTTCGAACAGATTCAACTTTTTTTTAGGCGGCAAATGGATGTTTTTTTTAGGAGAGGCAAGTTATGCAATGTATATTTTGCAGGCCCCGGTAAAAACTGCCACCCAATTCTTTCTCTCCAAGGTGATCGGCTACAAGAGGTATGACGGCCTTCTTTATGGCTCGATAATTTATATTTCCATAGTTTTATGTGCAATCGCCTTAAGCTTTCTATTTGATCCCTTCGCTCGCAAATATTTGAAAAGAAGATTCGGATTGCATTCTGTGCCAGGAGCCTAATCAATTTGACAAAGCTCCTGGCACCAAAAAGGGGTTCTTGCTATAATAGAGCGGGGGAGTAATGGCATTAATAAAATACACGCACTTAGTGTCGTGCCTGATCTGCGCTTTGCTGGCCGTTATTTCCTTGCCCTCCAATGGACAAACTCCTGATGAAATCAGGAAAAAAGTTAAGTCGCGCATGGGGCCCTGTAAATTTGGAGTTGATGAGTATTGCTATATCATACCTGACACCGCCATTGATGAGGCGGTTCGTTGCGAACTGTCCACTCCAAGCAGTAACCATGGGTTTGCCTGCTACTCTACGGTTCAGACTCAGGCCTATATTGAATCGGCCTGGAAGCAATTTCTCACTTATGTCCCAACGTCCGTGGTCAATTCCTGCATTGATGCTCCCGAAGGTGTCTTTATCTGCTTCGATGAGGAGTGCGGACTCAAGTGGGCGAAAAAAATTCATGACACCTACCACCCCGGTGGCGAGACCGAAAAAATTCTCAACCAAAAGTACCAGCTTCTGCTCTATCGGATCGGCGAGCATGTTTTTCGCCAGGCCATGTGTAACAGCTACCGAAAAGACTATTCCTCGGCCTTAGAGTTTATGCAGGCGGGTGATCGCGGCGAGACCTGCCGACAGGCCAAAGGTGGCCCGCAATTTGTCCAAGTGGCCGGTACTTTTCCCTGGAACTATCCCGGCGCAAAAGTGACGGCACCAAAAGCTAAAACAAATTTAGATCCCGGCAGTGAAAACGGGGGCGATAGTGACATCACCGGAGAGCTAAGTGGTCCGCCGGGAGGGATTCCTGGCGGAACTTCGGGGGGCGGTCCCGATGGAAGGGCCGGTGGATTGCTCGGCGGCGGTCCGGGAGGGGAACCCGGCGGGATTGTGGGCGGCAACGGAGTCCCTAATCTCTTTGGGAAAACTTGTGCGCTTGAGATGTCTGATTATGGTTCCTGCATGTTTATCTCTTATGGGACGACTGACCCTGAGCTGGGACTCGCCAATGGCTGCCTGAACCAGCACACTTGCAGTACGGCTTCGATGCTGGCCTTGATCCTGGGCCCGCCTCAGGGATTGGCCATGACCCAACTTTATCTCACCCAGATTCGGCAACTCCTTAAAGATCGTTATAAGAATCTGCGAGAAAAAATGATGGAAAAACTGATGCGCCAAATTGGGACCATCTTGGCCCCTGAGCTGGCCAACTGTGAAAATGATTCCATCGAAATTATGCAGCTATGGGTGCAACGTGCCAGTACCTGTGAAGGCATTGATGGCGCCAAGATTGCCACCCAGGCCTTTGTCGCTAATGACAGGAATGTTCGTGCCATCTGCCAAGATCAGGGAATGACTCCGGGTAATGCCAACGGGTCCATTACGCGACGGCGGGAGAATATGCGAAAAAGCGCCCGCGAGCTGGCGGTGGCCCGATGTGCAGAAAAGCTGGCGCTTGTCCTTCCTTCAACGGGCAGTTCGACGGAGCACTTCCGCCAGGTCGAACTTTATAGCGATGCCTATCAGGCCACCAAGAAACAGGGCTGCAAGGACGTCATGACTGAGGCGGAAAATCTTTTTTTACTCATGCGCCCCTTAGGTTCCAGACTGACATATTCGACTGAGGTCGGCAGCAGTGGTAAGGACGAACGGACTTCAGTAACCGAGACCCTCTCTGATATTGTGGCCTGTGCGGAAACCGAGGCCGATCCGCGACTCTTGGAGCTTGATCGAGAAGAGCTGACGGATATCGTCGGCAAGAGAACCTCTCCCAACACGGTGTTTGGAAGATCAGAGGCCTATAAAGATTTTTATACTGTCTTTCAACGAGTCTGTGCTTCGGGTGATGAGGACTGGAAATTGGGGAACCACCCCGATACGCCCCATGAAGGGATCGCTAATATTTTTGGCAGGCCGCTGGATACCGATGAAAAGGCGCTGACCTTAGATGAGCTGGAAGACCTGGTTGGAAATTCAGTTCCAGAGGTGGCGCAGTCTTCGTATCTGGCCTCCCATTATCAAACCATTAAACAGTTTCTCACCAACTGCCAGCGGGAAAATGTCACGAAAGGGACACTTGAAAAAATTGCCGAAACCTTGGAGCGGGTTTGCGGAGTTGTCACCAAGGCCACTATTGCCGTGGCGATCACGGGGCCTCAAGGCGCCATCGCCGCCTCGGTGGCCGATACCACCTGTGCTCTGCCTGCGGTCTTGTCGGGCGCCCTGGCCTCCTCACGGGGCGACAAGCTGACCACCTATCGTCGCGCTTTGGGTAATCAGATGAGCTGCACCCAGGCTTCAAGTCTTCGTGAACAAGAAAAAAAGCTCCACGGCAAACTATCCTCTTCACTGGTCAGTGCGGCCTTGACCTTGACCATTGCCGTTCCCACCGTGATCGGGAGTGCGCGCACGATTGCCGAGGCCGAGGCGGCGCTGGCGCGTGAGATACGACTGGTTGAGGGAGCGGCCGCGCGGCGAACACAAATCATGGCCACCACCGAGTTATCGAGTATGGATAGTCGCGAGATCAGTCGCCTGGCACGGGGAATTGAAATGAGGCGCCCGGTGCGAACTGATTTTCCCGATGGTTCTGCGGGCAATACGGCCTTCGAACACGCCAGCACCGCCTTCGAGTCAAGCGTGGCGATTGAACTGAAGGCCGCCAAAATAAAAAATGCCGATGCTATTTTGGCCAAAATTCAAGCTCCGGCGGAAAAAAGTATTGGCAAAAAATTGGCCGAAAAAGAGCTGGTGCCAGGAGGCGGCGGTGGTTCGTCTCCCGGGCGCACCAGAGTGGTGCAAACCACCACGCGCGCGCGCGCGCTTGAGCTTACTGAAAATCGTTTTCTGGCGGCCGAAATCGACTTTGCCAGCGCCCGCGCCCATATCGTCGAACGCCATGGCCCTGATGCCTTGACGCCGGGAGGGCACTTCACAAGGCCGGTGGAAGAAGTAGAAGGGTACGTTCAAAAAGCACTCAAGGAGCGACTACCTGCCGGTATTCAGTATGATAAATTTGGCAGAGCAGAGCTGACCCTTGATCTGGTGGACGCGGAAAATAGGGCGATTGTAGTTGGCAATAACGGTGTCCTCAGCACTGAGGAGGCCGCGCGACTTTTTCCTAATGCTCACTATGGGGTGGCGACACGCGATGGGGTCGAGGTGCGCGTACTCCTCGTCGATCCGTCTGAAATTCAGCGCGCCGGCCTTACCAATCGTGTGACGGTGATCATTGAGCAAACGGAAAATGGTCCTCGTGTGGTCACTATGTTCCCGGGGGAGAATGCACCGGCGCTCCGAAACGAGCTTGGCGAGATCAACCCTTTTTGGAATCAGCAGGGCGGACATCTCTTTGTTGAGGCTGGCGATCCCACCGAACCCTTGGGGGGAGGCACGATTCGCATCACCGCACCTCCAGAAGTTTCTTCCACTGTTCCCGGGTATCCTGCAACAGCGGCATTTCCTGAAAATGCTCCTGCCATCACTCCACCCCATACTCCTTCCACGAGAGCACCGGCCCCTGGCGATGTCGCCATCCCTGCCTCAACCTTTCGCTCCGACGCCTTGGCAAGAGCACCGCCGAATGTGGATTTTCAAGTCGCCAGGATGGAACCGTGTTGTGCTCCGATCCCATCGGTACCTGTCGATCAGCGCGCCCTGTTTGCCCCAGGAACCTATCCTTATACCTCCGGTCTAAAAAGAAGCACCGGCCTTCCCAATGTGCCAGGACTGTCGGTGGAAATTCCACCTCAGCTTACCGGCTCACCAGTCAGTATGGATTTTTTCGCCATTCCAAACGCGGATGAGATCACCCGTCTTCAGGCCGCGCTCAGGCCAGGCGAAACTTATAATGTGCTGGCCCCTCCTGGTGGGTCGGCCTTTCCTTATCGCATTTTCCCTCCTGGCGGCAAGGCCCCCTACGTTTTAAAAGTGCGCTATCTGAAGCCGGGACAGTCGGTGGAAAGTGCCGCGGCCTGGGCCCAGCGTGATATTGCCGTCGAAGGATTGGCCGAGCGGCTGACTGCTAAAGCAACCTTAAATGGCAAACCGTTTGTCCGTGTGGCCAAAAACCTCGGAACAACAGGTGAGCGAAGCATCGGAATTTTTAAGCAAGAGCTGATCGAAGGGCCCACGGTCTTGAAACTGCAGGATGCCGTCGACGTCGCTTTAAACCAAAGAGTTATTCCTGGAATGACAACTTCAAAGGCGCAGGAAATTCTGAAGAATGCCGGGATGACCGCCGAGCAGGCCCAGGCCCAAATTAAGGCGATTGAGCGCTTCTATGCTGAGACTCACAATGATGTGGTTAAATTTGTGGACCAAAACCGATTGGTTGGACTGCGAAATCATACCAGAGATACGGGATTGCAACGGGTCGGCCTCGACTACAATCACGGTGTCAATGCTATCTGGAGTTCGAAGGAAAAGAAATTTGTTTTGATTGATTGGTAGCCCATCACCATTTGGAGTCACGATAATATTACCTGGAACCTTGCTCGATCTTCGTCAGCGACGGCGCCCAGGCCCAGTAGCTTGCGCCGAAGTGTGTGAAGGCCGAATTATAATGTGCCAGCGCCTGCATCTGTCCGTTCCGGGTGCGCGCCTGCGAGTGGATGCCCACAATCGTCCAGCCGAATTGAGGGTGATTGATGAAGATCGGGCCGCCTGAGTCACCGAAGTCAATATCGCAGTCGTGATGAAGAAAAAAGTTAGAATAGCTGCGAACCCGGCACGACCGCTGAGCGGTGAGAAATTCCGACCCGCTAAAGTATTTGCCGTAGCCTGCAAGCATGACGGGGTCTTCCATCCAGTGATCAACCTGGTTCACACTCAAAACCTTAAAAAATCTCTGTCGCAAGGAATGATCCTCGTCGCCGAGCGGAGTGGCCAAGCGAAGAATCGCATAGTCATACTTGGCGTTGGCCCACCATTGAACGATGCCTGAACGTCCGAGCATTTTCCCTTCCTCATAGCTCTGCTGGAACTCCAGGGCCTCGATCGGATAATTGGCGGGGACAATACAATGGGCCGCAGTGATGAGAAGATCTTTGCCTACCAGGCTGGCAGTGCAAGAGCTGCCGGTGGCGTTGTTGACGAGGCGACCGACGAACTTTTTCCATTCGGCACCTTTGCTCGCCCGCAAACGATCGTTGTTGCCGAAAATATGTGACGGAACTTCTGTAGCGATAAAATCATTGACTGGGGTAAGATTCAGCGTGTGGCCCGGGGACGAAAGGAAAGTAAGAACCAGGCCTAGCACCCATCCACGGGTCAATCTTCTCTGAATTCGGTTTTTCATAGGAGAAAAGAAAGCAAAAGTGATGCCAGCTAGAGCGACCCGACCAGATGAAATTTCGAGGGGTTGGGCGTCACAAGGGAGTGAAAAAGTTCAGTTGGGGGTAAATCCGTCTGAAGAATGGTCAGGGCCGTTTCATTTTTGGTCGAAGACTAGCGAAGCTAAACATTTTATTTTTTTGAAAGATTCTGCTTGCGAGGTTCCCGTCGTGGGGTTCTTGCAAAAATAGTTTCGCTCTACGACCCTGCGTAAGGTGCACCCAGCGCGCTTTATTTTGCCTTTACGCCCGTTCAGAAATTTTCTTCAGCAAGCTTGGTGCGGAGAAATCTTCGCCGTTTGCCAGGGTGGTTTTTGCGAGAAAAATTTGAGGGAAATTATCGTGCTATAAGAGTGAAAAAGAAGGAGGCCTTTATGGATTTACGTCACGTGGTCGATCAGGTTTTATTAAACGACACCAAAGTTTTGGTGGAGCGCGAACGGGAAATCATGTCGAAAGTTTTGCATCATCTGCGCGAGGTGGGCCGATGATCGCTCCTGCTCACCTCGGCATACCGTCCATCCTGGACATAAAAAAATGCTGGCGCCGGATTTTCTACCCGCGCCGGCGCAGGTAAGAAAGCAAACTCGCGCGATTCCGATGGCGATCAGGAAAGCGCTGTAGGCCCAAGCAGATTCACGATGCCAATATCCCGGCTGCGTTTCACGGCATTTTTTGCAGATTCATCATCGCGTGCCCTATGCCCACAAGGCGGGACTCATGCGATGGAGAATCTGCGCTTACTCTGTCACGCCCATCACGCGCGAGGGCATTTCTAATGATGATATTCAACTTTTTGATAAATAATCGAAGACTTCGGCACTCGTGAGGATAACGAGCCATTGCGTTGATCATACTCATATATCATGTCTAAAAATTCAGGTCCAATTAACTTATTGTAACAAAAAAGGAGGTAAATTATGGTTCGAGTGGCAATTGCTTTTTTTGTGCTCGCCATCGTCGCTATTGTATTCGGCGCCTATGGAGTCGCGGGGCTTTCCATCGAAATCGGGAAAACACTTTTAGTGGTATTTTTAGTTCTTGCGGTTCTTTCATTTTTTGCGGGAATTTTTACCGGCAAAGGCAATAACCTAACCCAACACAAAGGAGCAAAATAATGAAACTCAATGAGGATACCATCAAAGGAAAATGGCGCGAGATTAAAGGTGAAGTTCAAAAGGCCTGGGGCAAACTGACCGATGATGACCTTGATAAAACCAAGGGCGATGCCAAGGCAATCAGTGGGCTCATCCAGCAGAAATATGGCAAAACTAAAGAGGGTTACGACAAGAAGCTGACCGGCATTTTAAAACGATTCGAAGATCAAAAAGAAAAGGCGGTTAAAGAAGTTAAAAAAAGTTTGAAGCACTAGTCCTTAGAGGTGCCAGGTCCCTTTCGTTAACCCATCTAGTTAACGAAAGGGACCTGGCACTACATGCTATTTTCGAACTTTAAAGACCACAATTGCTTTCGAAGGGGCACCATCTTTCTTTATGAGTTTGAAAGCATGACGTTCCATTGCGTCACTGGTTTTCTTGGCAAAAACGGCATCAAGCTCTGCTTCAGAGCTGTGGAAATTCCTGCCGAGCCAGTGTGAGGTGGTTGCCATGTTATGCAGTGAGATTTTCTTTGTGCTTCCCACGTCTTTGCTGAGTTCATTTTTCACACTTTGCAGACGCATGTCCGCCAGGTCGCGATTAGGCTGGGATAAATTTTCATTTTCCTGATGTGGCAGATCCGACCAGGCCGCGACTTCAGCTCTTGTGATGTCCCCGGTCATCAGGGCATGCTGAATAATTGTTCGGAGTTTGGTGGTCTCGGCCGCTGATAGAGTAGGATCGCCTTTGGCAAAAGTAAGAACCACACTTTCATACTTTTCTAGACTTGAGTATTTTTCATTTGCCATGGCAAACGGGATGGCGGATAAAAAGGCCAGGACAAATAACCACTTCAAAAACTTCATAACTTTTCTCCTTAATGTAGATGCGTATGGATAATTAAGTCATGAATTATAGCAAAAAACTCAGAATTCAAGCGATGTTGAAAAGCGCCTGTCGTATTGAGAGATGGCATACTAATTTACATCAGCCATCTTTTTTTTGCGAGTTGATAGGAACAAAAAAAGGTAAACAGACCAGACAAAAGTAAGAATAACCATTCGTAAGAAAGAGTTGAGATATGCTCGCCGTCGAGTAAGATTGCTCGAACCGGTTTGTAAAACTGATAAGAGGTTAAAAATGGCGCGATCGCGGTAAGCTTGGTCGAAAAATCTGATAAGGCCGAGGGAAGAATGTTTGGGAGATAGAAAATAACACCTAAGGTCCTTGCACTTGCTTGATTGCGACATAAAAAACCCAAAAGAATTCCGTATGAAGTAAAGCAAAAACTCCCGAGGCCAAGATAGACAGCATAGCTGATGATATTTTCAACTTCAAATCTTCCAAGGAGGTGGAGAAAAATGACCGCGATGATAATTAATATCATCCCAAAAAATAATTTTGCCAAAAGCCAGTCAACTTCGCGGATAGGGGTTTGCAACAGTGCCAGCAGCAGTTTCTTTTCTTTTTCTTCGGCAACCTGCGCCGGTATGATAATAAAACTTATCAATAAAACTAACATGAGCACCCAGGTAGGCAAACTCTGTTTTTGAATTTCACTTTCCTGCAGTGGTTTAATCTCAGAGATCCAGCTTAACCGCCGGCCTTCGCTTGCTTCTTGCACGGCTGAAATGGCCTCCACGATGGAGAGCGTTATGTGAGAGTCTTTCTTCAACACGACAAGGCCTAAGCTGTCTTGGCCTTTTTCAGAACTTATTAGGACGCCATCAATTTTCTTCTCTTTTAACCATCGTTTACTTTCTTCGGCATTCGAGAATAATGAAATCGAGAATATCGTGCTGGCCGATTCAATGGCCCGTACCATAACGGGATTATACGTTTCTGTCTGGATAAGTCCGACGCGCAGCCTTTGGAAGTTAACATTTTGGCGGTCAATCAACTTTAAAGAGGTAAAAACAAACAAGGGGATAATAACAATGAGATACATTGTCTTGTTCTTGAAGGCCGTGGCCAAATCATTTAAGGTTAATGTCAAAATTTTTCTTATCATTAGGCGTATAACTCTTCGTATAGCTCATGGTGAGTCTGTGATCGGAAATATTGCTCAGTTGAGTCATCGAAAATTAAACGTCCCTGATGAAGAACCAAGATGCGTGTGGCGAGGTCTCTTATCTCCTCCGGCCGATGTGAGGTGAAGATGATTGTTTTTGCCTGAGCATGAAAATTATTGAGCAGCTTATAAATACCTTTTGTCATCTCGAAATCTAGGCCGGAGGTCGGTTCATCAAAAAGAAGTATCGGTGGGTTGGCCAAAAGTGAACGGACGATACTTACTCGCTGCTTTAATCCTTTCGATAAAATCTGTATTTTATTTTTACTAAAAGAGCTTAGATCAAATTCTTTCAACATTTCGTCAACGCGCGTGAATGGGACTTTTGAAAGACGGGCAAATAGCTTTAAATTGTACTCGACGGAAAAGAGATCAAAAAGATTGGGCGTTTCCGGGACGAACCCGATTTTCTTCACGATAGACATTCTGTCGTTTAGGTTGATACCGTCAATTACAACAGTGCCACTGTCGGGAAGGAGCCAGCTTGCTAGGATTTTGAGGAGCGTTGATTTTCCTGCTCCATTGTGGCCGACGATGGCAATCAACTCACCTTTCGAGATCTCAAAACTTATTGGAAAAAGTCCTCTTGTATCATTATAGACTTTAGTAAGATTGCGGACTTCGATTTGCACGTCTATGTCAATCGTATGATGACCAACACTAAAACAACAACCAGTAAGACTGCGATAATAAATCCCATTTTTTGCTCCTTGGTGCTTAAGTTGTAAGCTTAAATTAATTTACCTTTCCACCCCGTACCACACCAAATAGCCCTACAATGCCTGCGATTAATCCACCAATCATAAGGTACACGGCCTTATTGGTTGGTGACCCTGTGAAGAAGCGCGATACATCAGAGCTAAAGGATTCCATGGCACTGACGCCCCAGATGATTAAAAAAACTGAGACCACCAGGAGCGCCACTGAAAGTGCTTTGTTCATATCGCTTTTCTCCCGCCGATCACACGCAAAAGGACCATGATGATGGCGACAACCAACAGAATATGGATAAATCCGCTCATGGTGTAGGATGAAACCATACCCAAAATCCAAAAGATAATCAGGACAAGTGCAATCGGGTATAACATCTGAACCGCCTTTTTTATTGTTTGACTTAAGATATTTGAAAAAGCGCAGGAGCACCTTGAGTAATGCTTTTATGATGCGTGATTTAGTTCACCTATGATTTTCATTCATTGCGAGTAAGTTAATTAAATGCCCATAGTATTGCTTATCGCAACCTTACTCATGTTTCTTGGCCGATCTCAGTCTTTGTCGGCCGAGGATAGGGGCGGCGATGAATTTCTGACGGGCTATATCGCTTCCATCCTTGAGCGAGATTTGCATTGGGAGAGAGGCAGTTACAGTTTAAAAATCGTGAACAGGATGGCGACGATTACCTTGCTTAACGATGTAGCGCCTGCCAATCAAGAGGAAGCTGATAAGCGGCTGCGCACGATTGAAGGATTAAAAGGAATCACATTTTTTGTAAAACAGGGAGACGAAAGTACATTTTTAGGGATAACTGGTAACACGGAGGCCTTTCCGACCGGCGATCTCTTTCGACCACAAATCGCCGACCCGAAGTGGCCCCAGTTCTTTGTGACCTTGAACCGATTCAAATCTACGAGTGGGCGATACACCATGGCGGCCGTCGGCTTCGGAGAATCATTCGGCATGCTTCGTTTCTTAGGCGCCCGCGAGGGAGACGGACTGCAACTTAGTGTGGCGGGCGGCATCTTTGCACAGTTCAATATGAATACACCTTCCTATAACCTTATCAACGCAGATTATATTATTGGGGTCCCTGTTACCTATCGCTATGGCCCCAATTCGCTTCGCTTTCGCATTTATCACCAAAGCTCACACTTGGGAGATGAATTTCTTCAGAGTATTAATCCTGCTGAGCGTGTTAATCTCAGCTTCGAAGCACTCGAACTTATCTATTCTCTCGAATGGCGCGGTTACCGAGTTTATGGCGGCGGGGAATATCTTATCCACAAGGAGCCTGGGGACCTCAAGCAGAAAATGACCCATTGGGGTGTCGAGTACTACGGTCAAAGGCCGCTCATGGGAAATGGTCGATTGGTGGCGGGTGTTGATATAAAGAGCTTCGAGGAACATAGCTGGGCCCAGGACACCAGTGCCAAGATTGGCCTCGAGTTCGGTCATCCCAATCCCGGGCAGCGGCGTCTGCGAATTCTGGCAGAATGGTATAAAGGGTATGATCCGCACGGCCAGTTTTATAATAATAAGGTTGAGTACTTTGGGATGGGTGTATCCTTGGGGTTCTGACTTTAATCAGGATGAAAATCACCGCGGACAAAATTATTTATCAACGTGAATTTGGGTCTTTGAAAATAATCTAAATAGCAAATGACCGGCACTGGATATTTATGAATTTGTTAGAGAGCAATAGATTTTCAAAAATTTCATTTTTCGTGCTCTTTACGATCGTTATTATAATTTCTTTTAAAATTGTTTCAAGTTTTCTTATGGCCATCATTGTCGGCGCACTTTTGGCCCATCTCTCCAAACCGTTGCAAAACATGATGATTGCAAAAAAGATAAACCCGAAATTATCGGCGTATCTTTTGATGATTTTTCTTCTTATCATGATGATTGTTCCCCTCTTCTTTTTTATCCAGAAATTGATCGTGGAGACCGGAAAATTTGCTCATCTTATCTCCTCTTCGCAGCTCTCTTTTGAATCCGTCGCCAATTACTTGAAAAGTTGGCCAATTTTAAGCTACTTAATCTCTGATCCCGTTTCTTTCGACGAAGAGCTGAGAAGCTCGGCCAAAATTATCACTGAAACCGTCAGTGGCATTGTCTTGAATCTCGCGGCACAAATTCCGTCGTTAATTATAGACGCAATTTTTATTTTGCTGAGTTTCCTTGTGTTTCTACTGAATGGTGACAAAATCAAGCTTTATATTTCGAATCTGATTCCACTGGATGATTATATCAAAAAAAGTTTGCTAACCTCTTCGAACGAAATTTCAAGAGTGGCGATCCTCGCATCTTTTCTGGCGGCCTCGGGGCAAAGTATTATCATTCTCTTCGGTTTTTTGGCCTTGAATATTCCTAACGCTTTCTTGGCCTCTGGCGCCACCTTTATCCTGTCGTTTATTCCTTTTGTCGGATCGTTGCCCGTTTGGGCGGCAGGTGTGATCTATCTCTTGTTTAAAGGTTCCGTTCTAAAGATTGTCTTGATGATTATTATCGGGGTCATCACAAGCTTGATTGATAATGTGATCAGGGCCCTAGTCCTAAAAAGTTCAAACGATCAACTGCACCCGCTGCTCGGACTTATTTCAGTGGTGGGGGGAATTCAGGTCTTTGGCCCTTTGGGCGTCCTTATCGGTCCCCTGGTGGCCGCTTTGTTCTTGTCTATGTGTCAAGTGTGGATGGATGTTTTGATGAAAAAGGACAAATAGTGTGGTTTCTCCTCGGAATATATGGCATATAAATCAAGGACACAGTAATGTATTAGAGCGAGATAAAATGATGAAATCGACAGAACCTGAGATTCAAGGGAAGCCGCTGGCCCAGAAAAAAAGAATCCTCGTCATAGATAACGAGGGCATCATTTTATTAATGTATAAAGTTTTACTTGAAATGAATAATTATGAGGTTGTCACGGCCCAAAGTGGGGAGGAAGCCTTTTCCACGCTGCTTAAAATTGAGGCACCTGACTTAATCCTTCTCGATTTTCGCCTGGAGGACATGTCTGGTGCTGAGTTCTTACGAGTGCTTGAAGAAAAAAGGCCGGACCTTATCCAGATGGTTCCGGTAGTTTTTGTGACGGGCATGGATGAGGTCCCTCCAAGTAAGGCCGTGGGGCTCATTAGGAAGCCTATTGATAACGATAAATTTGTCGCCAGCGTTCGTCGATTTATTGAAGTTGGAACAGTAGGGAAGCCGTGATGAAAAGTAAAACCCAAAAAGCTTTCCGGGCCCGACGGGAAAAAGGGCCTTTGATTTCCGAGGCAAGTATGGAAAGGTCGCCTGAGTCCCCGGCCATGACCTTTCCCATTGTTGGCATTGGTGCCTCGGCCGGAGGGCTTGAGGCCATCAAAGAGCTGCTTCAAGCTCTGCCCACTGACACAGGGATGGGGTTTGTGCTCATTCAGCATCTCGATCCCAAGCACGATAGCTTGTCTGAGGAAATTCTTTCCCGTACGACAAAAATGATCGTAACAGAAGTCAAAGATGGCATGACTGTAAAGCCTAACAAGGTCTATATCATCCCCCCAGGATTCAGCATGCAGATCTTGCATGGAGTTTTACATCTCACTCCGCGCTCGGAAAGTCCCGGGCAAAACTTGGTGATTGATGTTTTTTTTGGCTCCCTTGCGGAAGATCAGCGCAATTTGGCGATTGGGATAGTCCTGTCGGGAACTGGAACTGATGGAACTTTGGGCCTGATGGCGATTAAAGCAGAAGGGGGAATCACCTTCGCGCAAATTCCAACGTCAGCAAAATTTGATAATATGCCTCAGAGTGCTATCGCCTCTGGCAGCGTCGATCTCAGTCTCACGCCGCAAAAAATCGCGCAAGAACTCGTGAGAATTTCCCACCACCCTTATGTCGCGCCGATCGCCCCCCCCACTTTGCCGACTGTGACCGAGGACGGGCCCCCCCTTAAACCTCAAGACAGTCTCGGGCATATTTTTCTTTTGCTGCGAAACCAGTGTCATGTGGATTTCAGCTATTATAAATCCAATACCATCAAACGGCGAATTGAGCGTCGTATGGTCCTGCATAGGCTGGAAGACCTAAAGGCCTATACCAAATTTCTCGCGCAAACTCCCGGTGAAGTGAAGGCGCTTTATGATGATATCTTGATTCATGTGACTGGATTTTTTCGTGACCCGGAGGCGTTTGAAGCATTAAAAACAATAATATTTCCGAAGCTCCTGGAAAATAGAGTGCCCGGCACACCCATTCGCATCTGGGTTCCCGGCTGCTCGACGGGAGAGGAGGCCTACTCCATGGCCATATGCTTACTCGAATTCCTGGGGGAAAAGGTTTCTCTCACTCCGATTCAAATTTTTGCCACTGATGTCAGTGAGCGTGCTATTTTAAAAGCCCGTTTGGGTGAATATCCTGAGAATATCAGCGGCAACGTTTCCGGCGAACGGCTCAGTCGATTTTTTTTGAAATTAGAGGGAAAGGGATACAAGATTGCAAAATCAATTCGCGATATCTGTGTTTTTTCCAGGCATGACGTGACCAGTGACCCGCCCTTTGCCAAAATTGATCTCATTTCTTGCCGCAATCTCCTCATCTATTTTACCCCGACCCTGCAAAAACATGTCATCTCTATCTTCAACGACTCTCTTGCCTCCCATGGTCTTCTTTATTTAGGCAAGTCAGAGACGATAGGGGGGGCTTCGGAACTTTTTTCAGTCATCGATCAGGTCAACAAAGTCTACGTTAAAAAGAATGGTTCCATAGCTCATAAACTTCGCTTTCCTGCGCGCACCTATGTCCACGAAAAAAAACAATTCGCTTCGGCGGCCAATACAAGCGTTGAAGGAAGTATCGATCTCGACAAAATCACAGAGCAAACTATTCAGGATGAATACCCCGGCGTTCTGGTTAATGAGGATATGGAAATTCTGCAGGTTCGCGGCCGCCTTACCCCGTTTGTCGAACTTGTGCCGGGAATTCCCCGTTTCAACCTGCTTAAAATGGCACACCCGAAGTTGTTGCGCGAATTAAGGAAGGGCCTCCAAGAGGCGGAAAAAACCAAGGCCCCTTTCAGAAGAGAAGAGTTATCTATTCCCCAGGGCCGCCGTGTCAGATCATTTAATCTCAATGTGATTCCAGTCAAACATCCTCCCAATTCAAAAAAGTTGCTCTATCTGGTGCTTTTTGAAAAAAAAAGTGCGGCGAAGTTAAAGAAAAAAAGGAAACTTCCGCTTAAAACGAAAGGACAAAAGGAACCCTCTACTTATGAATTAGAGCAAGAGTTGGCCGAGCTTCAAGAATATCAACACTCGCTGGTTAAGAAATTTGAAAATACTCAGGAGGACCTCTCGGCGGCCAATGAAGAGCTGCAAAGTGCCAATGAGGAACTGCAAAGCACGAATGAGGAGCTGGAAACAGCGAAAGAGGAATTACAAAGTGGCAATGAGGAGCTGACAACGGTCAATGATGAACTGCAAACCAGGAGCGTTGAGCAGCTTCAAACCACCAACGATCTGATTAATATTTTAGGTAGCGTCGAGATTCCTATATTGATGCTCTCCAATGATCGAAGGATACGCCGCTTTAATCCCGTTGCTGGTAAGGCGCTTAATCTTATCGACGCCGATGTGGGACGCCCTTTAAGCGATCTCAGACTCAATTTAACTTCTCCCAGCGGACCGATAGATTTGGAAAAGATGGTGTCGGCAACCATTGAAACAGTGGTTTCCCAGGAAATTGAGGTCCAGGATGTGACAGGCCATTGGTTTCGTTTGCAGATGCGACCTTATAAAACAGTTGAGAACAAAATTGATGGGGTCGTGCTCGCACTCATCGATATTGATAGTCTAAAGATGAGCCTCAAGGAAGTGAGGCTCGCGCGAAGTGAGGCGGAAAAGGCCAATCGCGCCAAAGATCTTTTTTTGGCGACTCTTTCCCATGAACTTCGAACGCCACTGACCGCCATCTTGTCCTGGGCCCAGATGCTTCGCTCAGGAAAACTAAATGCAGATATGTCCAAGCACGCCATGGAAGTTATTGAGGAGAGCGGCAAGATCCAGGCGACACTGATCAACGAACTTTTGGATGTCTCACGTATCGTGGCGGGAAAGGTGGCACTTGAAACTGGTGAGCTAGATCCCGCGACTGTTGTATCGGCGGCCATCGAAACCGTCCGCCCAACGGCACAGGCCAAAGCCATTTTAATTGAAACTTTCTTTGCACCTAATGTTGGAACCATTATGGCCGATCCGACGCGCCTTCGGCAGGTGTTTTGTAATTTGCTTACCAATGCCATTAAGTTCTCTGCCCCGCAGTCGAAAGTATCTGTCAGCGTGAAACGGATCAATGAGAAGGATGGCGAAACGGCCATGGCCGTGATCAGCGTGGCGGACTCCGGCAAGGGCATTGATGCAGAATTTCTCCCCCAGATTTTCAACCGCTTTAGCCAAGAGGACAGTTCCAGCACGAGGCTGCAGGGTGGACTCGGCATGGGGCTAGCGATTGCGAAAGATCTGGTCGAATTACAAGGTGGGACGATTCGCGCCGAAAGTTTAGGTTCCGGGCATGGCGCGACCTTCACCGTGATCTTCCCGATCAAATCCAATCAAACATTGCCGGCCCCTCAGGGGATTGACGATCAGCTTAAGAATTCCGCCAACCGCGATACCCGGCCCTTAAGGCTGGATGGAGTTCGTGTTCTCATCGTCGAGGACGAAGCGAATACTCGTGAGGCCTTTGGTGAGATGCTGAGGTTGGTTGGAGCGGAGGTTAAGCTTGCGGAGTCGGCCCATGAGGGACTTCGTATTTTTCAGCAATTTAGGCCCCATGTCCTGATCAGTGACATCGCGATGCCGGAGGAAGACGGATATGGTTTTATAAAAAAAGTCAGAGCACTCCCGGCCGACAATGGTGGCAATACTCCCGCCCTTGCCATCACGGCCTATGCGGGCCCGGAAGACATAAAGCGGGTGCTTTCTGCTGGATTTCAAGCTCACCTGGCCAAACCCGTCGATGGGCAAAACCTTGCAAAAAACGTACTCCAGTTGGTGCCAGGTCCTTTTCGTTAACACAGTGGTTTAACAAAATGGACCTGGCACCTCACTGCTAGTTTTCAAGCAGCAGGTCCTGCACCAGCGTGCCTTCACCTCCGTCACCGGTTAAAAGCTGCCAGGTTGAATCGAACATTCTGGGTCCCCACTGGGTGTCGAAGCACCAGACGGTCCAGCTAAACTGGTGGTCCGCCATCCACTGGGCAAAGGGGATTCCATAAACCGATCGGCTTCCGCCCTCAGTCCCGCCGGTCTCAAACCCCCACTCGGTCACAAAGAAGGGAAGCTGCTCAATGGCCTGGCCGAAATTTTTGGAAATTGCGTTGGGCCATTGATTGGAATAAATATGGGCGGTGTAGACAATGTTTTTGCCTACGATCGGGTTGGCAAGGGCACCGGCCATATGGGCGCTCCAAAGCGGGCCGCCGACGATGATGAGATTTTCCGGAGCATAACCTCTGATGAGATTAACCGCAGGTTGCGCGATCTCGGACTTCCATAGGTCCCAGTCATCGGGGTAGATGGGCTCATTATAGACCTCGTAGATCACGTAGGGATTGTCCTTGAAGATCGGGGCCACGATGTTCCAAAAGGCCGCCACTTTGGGCATTTTTCCTGACCAGTCTTCCACATAGTGCAAATCAATAATGGTATAGATTTTTAGTCCCGTAAGATAATCCACTAAGGGTTTGACGTGGTCGTTGATGTACTTTACCCCGCCGTTCACTCCAAAGAATCCTTCGTTGGGATAGCTCGCGCTGCCCGGATGGATCGGCAGGCGAATGACCTTAGCATGAAAATTTTCCACCGCGTCTTTGGTCACGCTCATGGCGCTGACATTGGGCCTTTCCCAGGTCTTCACGTTTAAGTGTTCCGGATCAGCGATATTGACGCCCCTGAGAACGACGACGTCGCCACTTTCATTCTTAATGTAGCGACCTTCGACATGAAGTTTTCCATCATCATCGTGGGGAAGCGTCTTGTCGGGAGAGGTAGAGGTCGTGTTGGTAAGTGAGTTGGAGAGAGAACTGGTAAGATCTGGCCCAGCATTACATCCGAAAAGAAACAGTAAAAACCAGCTTACCAGAAAATAGAAACTGCATTGTGTCTTCATGACACCTCCTTGATTAAGAGAAAGATTTTGTGTAGGGGGTGAGGACTTTACCCTCACTAAAAACTGTCATTAATAAATTTTGAAAATACAAAAAAAGGTACAGAACCTGGTTGGTGCAAAGAGTAACTCAGAACCGTGACATACATATATCATCCACAAAAGTTACCCGCAACAGCTTTTCGATTGACGAAAAGACTCCGGCAAAATGATCAAAAGACCGAGACAGTCGATGTTTATAACTTTTTATGATTGGGGCGAATGTAAAGAAATAAGGACTGAGTCCTCGTCGTGGTTTTGCACCATCAATGAATTATCTGAAGGATTATCACTCAAGGTAATGATGATACATCATCTGAAATATCAAAATACGAAGGTAGAACTGATATCACATATGTTATGAATCAACTTTTTCAAAAAAGGGCAAAAATGAAATTCACAAATAAATTAAAGAGTATCTTGTTTTTTACCATGCTTATCGGCTGGATGTGTGCTTGCAGCCGTGGCCCAGTCGTTCAAGATTTCGCAGCTACGGCGAGCCCGAACGATGAGTATGTAAAATTGGAAAAAGATTTAGGTGAGGCCTTTGATAACCAGATTTATATTCTTTCACCTCAGAATTACAAAATGGCCCAAAGATCATTAAAGCGTGCCAAAAAAAGTTTAGACAAACAGGAAACTCCCAAGGAAACCTTACATATTATTGCCGAAGGACGGGCCTACTTTAATCGCGCTGTCGAGGTTGCGAAACAGATTCACCTCAATTTGAAGGATGTTATTGTTGCGCGAGACCAGGCCATCATGGCGAGTGCTCCCAATATCTTTCCGAGAGACTTTAGAAACGCAGACGAGGATTTTGCGGAAGCAACTTCTGATGTTGAAAATAAAGACTTTGCCCGGGCGCTTAAAAATAAAAACTCACTTGAGCTGGAATACCTTGATTTAGAGCTTCAATCAATAAAGCAGGCCAATCTCAGACAGCCGCGGACCATAATTGCCCAGGCGATAAAAGAAGGTGCAAAAGATTTAGCACCGGGAAGTTTAGCGGCAGCGGAAAAAAATGTTCAGGATCTGGAGGCCTTGATCACAATCAACCGTCATGACATCAATCTGATTAAAGAGGGCAATGCCAAGGCCCAAAAAAGTGCGGATCATTTATTAAAAATAACGCGAACGGCGAAGGCCGGAAAAAAACTATCTCCCGAGGAAATCGCTCTGCGTATGGAGAGTGCGCAGGAGATTGTGGCCGATAAGCAAGGTCAGATTATGGAAAAAGATTACCAATTGAGAAATAGACAAAAAGAAATCGTAAAACAAGATACCACCATTAAAAGATTGGCCGATAAAAATGTAACTTTAGAATCTGAAAAAGAGCTTAATAGGCGGTTTGAAGAGGCACGCAATGAGTTCTCCGAAAGCGAGGCCGAGGTTTATAAACAGGGAAACACTCTGCTGATCCGCCTTAAAGGTTTGCGCTTCCCTGCCGCCCAGGCCGCTCTCAAAGCGGATAATTATGAGCTGCTTGGCAAAGTACAAAAGGTCTTAAAAAACTTTGGAAAGAGTGCCGTCACGATCGAAGGACATACCGATTCAACTGGCGGTAAGGCCTTTAACAAAAGGTTGTCTTCTGAGCGTGCCTTTGCCGTGCGAGAGTATTTGCTGTCAAATGCTGCGGGGGAAATCACCAGTATTAAGGCCGTGGGATACGACTACCAAAAACCATTGGCCACCAATAAGACAGATTCGGGCAGAGAGCAAAATCGACGAGTCGATGTGATCATTAATCCTGTGGGCCCGAGTGAGAAGGAATTTGTTCGGTAGAGTGTATAATTCACGACTGACACCAGCTGGCAGGTGTACAACTTTCTTGGCGACACCAAATGATCAACACTTGCTATGACAAATGGCCTTTTGCTGACGCTGCTTGTTCGATATATTTATAATTGAAAGCGGTTATTACTGATTTAACACAAAAAGGACATTACATGAAATTAGCGCTAATTTTATTGTTGCTTAGTTTTTCTGTGTTGGCCCGGGACAAAGGGCAGGTTGGAGTTGGCCTGGGTATCGGTCCATCTATGATTACGAACCCATCAAGGTTGGAAGATCCTTCAGGAGTCGGACTTGCGGGGGGATTCTGGGCAAAATACACTTTATCAGAAAAATTGAATTTGGATTTAAGTTATCATCGCTTGGATTTTAGCGATATCACAACTTATACCAATGGTGTGACAGTCGGCGCATCCTACCTATTCACGACGGATCGGAAAATTAATCCTTTTGTTCATTTGGGAGTTGGCGCCGGAACGATTCCTCATAATAATAGGGATACAAATGGTCAAGTTGAGTTGCTCTCAACCATTGGTCTCGGTGTTGAATCTCAGCTCTCAAAAAATTGGCTTGCAACGGTGCAGGCCGATTTTCATGCCTTTATTCCAACGGGAGAAAATAATAGTCAACTCTATGCGCTCGCACCTTTATTTGGAATAACTTACTATTGGGACCAGGCGCTAGTAGCGGCAGTTCCGTGTGTCGTTGAGCCTCCGGTGAGAACGGTCATGGCCGGCGTTCAAAGAATCGACACCGGTGCGGTCCAGAGAATTGACCATGACAATGATGGAATTGATGATAGTCGAGATCTTTGCCCCAATACTCAGAGGGGAGACCTGGTTGATAATACCGGCTGTGGCAAGCCAAAAAAAATAATGCCGAATATCAATATTAAATTTTTCGCTGGCAAAAGCACGATCTCTCATTATTACCATGATCAACTCGATAAAAGTGCCGCCCTTATTAAGAAAGACAAAAAATTAAAGATTATTATTACGGGGCACGCTGATACCAGCGGCAAAAGCAGAATTAATCAATCATTATCAAGAGCACGGGCCGAAGCTGTTCGGGAATATTTAATAAAAAAACATAGGGTAAACCCCGATGATATTGTGGCCAGAGCTTACGGCACTTCAGCTCCTGAGGCCTCAAACAAAGATCCCGCCGGCCGCAGCGCCAATCGCAGAGTGGAAGCGGAATTTCTGGAAGTTATTACTCAATAGATGTTGCAGGAAAATATTTCAGGAGAATGAGTAAAGGGCGAGTTCGCAATAAAACAGGGAGGAAATATGTTACGTGCGGCAATTGCTTTTTTTGTGTTGGCCATCGTGGCAATTTTATTTGGGGCCTACGGGATTGCAGGACTTTCCGTAGAAATTGGGAAATTGCTCCTCGTCGTCTTCTTGATACTTTCTGTGATTTCATTTTTAGTCTCAATCTTTACCGGAAAACATCAAAAACCTCTTTGAAAAATACTAATCAAAATCACTGACACTCATAAGAAATAAGTTTTATATTTTTGACCTGACTTAACGCAAAAGTGCTCAAAATAAAATACAACAGTTGCAAATATAAAATCTTTTAGATTTTATTTAAATTATTAGGAGGTCATTCATGGCATCGCAGAAAGAGTTAGACAAAGTTTATGATGAAATTTTCGATAGTATGGGTTTCTTAGCGGACGGCTATAAAAAATTTTCCAAAGAGGCGATTCCCGGGGCATGGAAGGAGATGAAGGATTTTGAAATGAATCCAGAAACGGACGTCCCCAACAAATACAAACAATTGATCAACCTTGCCGTGGCCTCACAAATTCCCTCAACTTATTGTGTCACCGTCTACAATAAGATGGCCTCAATGGAAGGCGCTTCCGAAGAGGAAATCAGCGAAGCGGTATCGCTGGCATCCTTGGTCAGACGATTCAGCACTTTTATCAACGGTGCTGGTTTAAACCTAGAAACGTTTAAAAATGAAGTGGATCAAATCGTCACCTTTGTCAAAGGTCAGCAGGCCTCTGGCAAAAAGGGAGCCCTCAAAGAAATTCCTTTGATTGAAACGTCTGCCCACGCGTTTAAAGATATGGACCACACCCTTGGTCTCACTCCAAGTTTTTTCCGCGCTTATCCTGAGGCCGGCGTGGCGGGAGTCTGGAGAGAATTTAAAGAGCTTCAGCTGAATCCTGCAACCAGCATTCCCAATAAGTATAAGGAGCTGATCGGTTTGGGAGTCGCGGCGCAGATTCCATGTTCGTATTGTCTGCATTTTCACACTGAAGCTTCTAAACTTCATGGGGCCACCACCGGTGAAATTTATGAAACTGCAGCCATTGCCGGAAATGCACGCCACTGGAGTGCCGCTTTTAACGGCCTTCAAAAAGAGTACGGTCAATTTGAAAAAGATCTTGAGCAGGCCATGAAAAGAGTTGAGCAAAAGCAAAAAACAAAATCAAGATTATAGAGGTTTATCAATCTACAACGAGACGGCCTCCTTTGGCGGGGTCGTCTCAAAATAAATTTAACAACTGGTTTTCTTTCGGGTAAGATATCAGCTGGTTGTTATGGGGAAACATTCTTTTTTCAATCGTATCAGTGAGGAATGGGATCAGCATCTCAAGGAAAAAGATTTTTCTTCAGTGCAGAAAATGCTTGCGCATTTTTCCTTCTCGCCCCATGAGAAAGTTCTTGATGTGGGGGCCGGAACTGGAATTGTATATCCTTACCTTCGTGACCTTGGAGTTTCGGATTATCAGGCCCTAGAACCTTCAGAAGGCATGGCCCGCGTCTTTTTAAAGAAACATCCAGAAGCGAAAATTCGAGTTGTAGAATTTGAAGAGGATGATACGCCTGCGGCCTGTTTCGACAAGATTTTTATCTTTAACGCCTTCCCACACTTTAAAGATTTCGAGCTGGTTTTTCAAAAATCATATCGTGCTCTTAAAGCTACCGGAATTCTCGTCATCTGCCATTCCATGAGCCGCGAAGAGCTGAATGCCTATCATAAAAAGGCTTCGAAGGTTGTCGCGGAGGATGTGCTCCCAGCTCAGGATGTGATGACGTCTCTGTTCACGAACGCCGGCTTTGTCGATGTCCAAATCGAAAACACGAATTGGTATTTTGCCTCTGGCAGTAAGGCACCCTTTAAGGAAGAAGTATGAGAGTTCAATGTGGGGCGAAATTGCTTTTTATTTTATTTTTCGTTTGCTCCTGCGCCAACGTCAAACAAATTGATCGAGGCCGCCTGACTTCCAAGATCATGCAGCTCGACCCAACCCCCCACGAGTCGGTCTTTTTAAATGAGGTCAATTCTTTCCGCGAAGGGGCGGCCGGTGGCTCCAGTGCGGTGGGAGGTGGCTGTGGATGCAATTAAACGAACAACTCAGATCCTTTTTCAGTTATGTTTTGTCTTTCTCCTCCTGATGCAAAAAACATATGCCGGTGGAAAATACTCGGTTAAATTTCTATTTAATTTATTCGGCCAGCTAGGTGACGAAGGAAAGCAAGTTTACGATGACAGTGGGAATCAAAATCTGGCGGTTTTTGAACCCATGATTTTTGTGGAACATTGGATTGATGAAAAAACCAATGTCAACGCCCAGTTTGTCTTCGATGTTTGGACCGCGGCCTCCGATACCCGCCTTGACGGAAATTCAGGTGCCAGTGGTGGGGGAGTCACCGGACAGACCCGAACGGCCGGAAAGTTGGCCTATGGGCATAAGGAAAAATCTCACGCCTGGTCCACCAATTTGGGAATTTCCAATGAGTATGATTATCGTTCGCTTAATTTTGGCGGCAATTTCACTCAAAACTTTGCCCAGGACAATTTCTTCCTGTCGTTGTCGCCCCAACTTTTTCTGGACCAGGCCGCCAGCTATGATGTGGAACGCTCTGATACCAATAAATTTAAAATTCGCAAGATTTATTCCCTCGATCTTTCCGGAAGCCAATTTTTGTCCGACTCCGATGTCCTCAATGTGGGGTACACCTATATTGGCATGCAGGGAATGCTCAATAATATTGCCAACACGGTGAAGGTGTTGGACAACACCACCGATCGTTTTTCCCGGACCGGGGAGAGGCTGCCATCTTCAAGAAATCGCCATGCGGCCTATGCCAAGTATGTTCATGCCTTTTCCGATGAGACGGCGCTTTACTTAAATTACCGCTATTACACTGATGATTGGAAAGTTACCGCCCACACCTATGAGATCAATCCTCGTTTTAGCTTGAGCGAAGGCAACCAGTTCTTGATGTTTTCATACCGATATTACGACCAAAAATCCTCCCAATATTATGCCGATCAATTTGCCACGGCCCTGCCTCTCATGACCAGCGATTCGGATATGGATACCTTGATGGCCCATCGCTATGGGGTTCATTTTTCGCAAATTTCTGAGCGTGAAAAAATTTTTAATTTGAAGATCGAAGACCTGGAATACACCACGGCGTTGTATTATTCTCAGCGAAGCAATGGCCTCAAGTATGCCATTGTTCAGCTTGCAGTGGGGACCAGTTTCTAATGCAACCAGTAACTCTGATTGAAAAACATATGGGGGGAACCTGGAGCATTCAGGCCTACCCTTCGAATTTACAATCTGAGGAATTTATCATCACCCAAATCAAAAAGGCCTTCGCTGAAGTCCAGCGTTTAGAGAACCTGCTTACGGATTTTCGCCCTTCGCCCTTTAATGAAATAAATACCTATGCAGGAATCAGACCGGTCTCGGTATGCCGTGAGCTTTATGATCTTATCGTTTCGGCCCTGCATTTCTCACGAGAAGGCCAGGGTGCCTTCGATATCTCCTATGCCAGCATCGGCCAATTGTGGCGAGAGGCGCGGGCGGGCAAGAGTGCGCCTTCCCGGGACGTGATCAGGGAGCAGCTTCAGTGGGTAGACTATAAAAAAATTATTTTGAATCCCGAGGAGCAAACGATTTTTCTCCCCCATAAAAAAATGCGCATTGGGCTGGGAGGAATTGGCAAGGGATATGCCGTCGATCAGGCCTTTAACTTACTCAAGGACAATGGCCTTACGAATTTCCTGATCAACGGCTCAGGAGATCTTCGCTGTCTCTCCGACGGAAAGGCCCCGCGCCCCTGGCGCATCGGAATCAGAAATCCACTCTCGGAAGATCAGGAGTTGAAGATGGGAATTTTGCAAATACGTGAAGGCGCGGTGGCAACTTCCGGTGATTATGTTAATTATATTTTACTCGATGGCAAAAAATATCATCACATTATCAATCCCTTAACCGGCATGCCGGAATTTGGCGCAGTCAGCACCACAATCATAAGTTCGACCGCCCTAGAGGCCGATGTGACGGCGACGATTGCCATGATCAAAGGTCCGCATTTTGGCCTTGAGTATCTAAACCAAAAAAAAATAAAAGGGATGATTGTGGCAGAGTCAGGGCAGGTGTTTATGTCCAAAGAATCCTTAATTCAAATTGAAGCGGATGCTCAAAAGGAGACCACCCATGTGTGCGGCAAACATTGTTAGGATTTTTGTCGGGATACTCCTATTTAACTCCGTGGCCATGGCGGGGGCCTTTAACTATACGGCCTTCAAGCTGCCCCATTTTCAAAGTGACGAAAATTTTGATTCGGAACAGCAGGTAGGCAAAAAAATCGTGATTATAAATTTTTTTGCCTCCTGGTGCACGTCCTGCATTCAGGAGCTGCCGGAACTCCGCGCGTTGAAGGAGAAGTACTCGGGGCCTGATTATTTGTATGTCGCCATCAATGCCGGCGAAAGCGAGAGCGTGCTCAAGAAGTTTTTGAAGAAAAATCCCTTTCCCTATTTGATTCTCAAGGACCCGGAGCGCCTGGTTTCCAAGAAATTGGGAGTGGAAGAACTGCCGCGCACGATCGTGATCGATCGCAGCCGGAAAATTAGCTTTGACGGAATCCGGCCGCCGGCTTCCCTTCCATAGGAACGCCCTAGTATCCTGGTCAAGTGCTTCCCTTTGCCTGCGCAAAAGTTGCCCAAAATTGTGAAATTTCAACTTGGTGAGCTATCTGGCCGCGATTTTTGCCGAAGAATTCTGCATGGGTGTGCCTGGTTTTTTTAGCAAAATAATTGAATCCTGGAACCGTTCTGATCGGGAGACGGATGCGCTTGATGAGCGACACTCCCATGTCCTGAAGCTGGGACTTTTTTTGGCCGCCGCCATCGTTCTGGCCTTCGTATTTATCCCCGTGTTTATTCAGCAGATGCGCAATTGGCACAATTATGCTCCGGAGTTTGCGATTCACAAGGGAGATTGGAAGGTCCTGGTGACCCCGAATCTCAATTGTGCGGAGGGCGATAAAGGCAATTGCCCTGCATCTCCCGAAAATCCTGTTCTGTGGCAGAGTCCGCTCACTCGTGCTGACAGGATGCACGCGCAGCGGACTAAAAATCTGAGGGGCAAGGATTTTTGGGTGGGAGTCAGAGTTGAAAGTGCACTGCTTAAAAAGGCGGCAGCGGAGCTGGCCAATCATCTCGTGCTTGGGCGTTTCAATGCCCGCTACGAGGTCTGGATTGATGGAGAGTTTATCACCGGGGGAGAGGGAAGGGGAGAAGCTGCTCCTTTTGTCATGCCTCTAACGACAACGCGGATGAAAAGCGGCCGCCCTTTGTTTGTGGCCGTTCACCTTTTTCACAGCTACGGCCATTTTGTGCCGGATCTTTTGAATACCAACGCCGGTGGGGAAGGGCTGATTTCCAGGTATTCCGCCAATGTGTTTTACGGGGTGATGTCCTTCTGGAGCTTTACCCGGCCAGCGGCCTTTTTCAGCGCCTACTTTCTCTTATCGCTCCTTTTTCTTTATATTTGGTTTTCGGCCAAGCGTGATCAGGAATATTTTTACGGAGCACTCTATCTTCTTATCTCCTCTTTCATCCAGCTACGGACCTTGGATGTCATTGATATCACCAAGAATCTCGATCTTCACTTTCAGCTGGGATTTATTCTGGAGGCCTATAAGGGTTTTTTTGGTTTGCTCCTTGGAATGTCCTTTGCCCGAACCCGGCAGAAAATTTTCCAGTGGATAGTCCCGGCATTTCTGCTCTTGCCGATTTTATGCGTCTTTCTTTTTACCGATGCCATGGAGACCTATAAGTATCACGATCTGGTGCGAATGTGGGCGACACCTTCGCTGCACTTGTTTGGGGCCATCTTGTGCTTTATTCAGGCGCTCCATCTTGGTCAGCAGGGGCAGCGTGGCAACTATCTGCCGGTCAGAATTAAGCGCCTTTGGTTATTCGGTGGGGTGCTGAGCGTGATGGCGGTTTTTTACTTTTTCTATGCCTATACCATGGTGATCGCCCCCTCCACCAGTCAACTCCTATCCCTTTGGCTTGGGGCCGAACATTTTTTTCTGGTCCTCTTTCTCGGCCATTTGGCCGCCAGTGAGATTCGGCACAAAAGTGTTCTCTCTCATCGCACACCCATCTCCGAATACCATCAGCTCGATCCCATGCCTACGAGCGTTCAAGGTATTTTGCTGGTCCTGGATCTAAAAAGCTCGGAGGTATTTTTTAAACACCGGGCCAGTCGTGAGGGCAGTACTTCCATGGTGTCCGTTTGGCGATCACATATTTACACTCTGGCGTGGCAGTACGGCGGTATCGTCGTCTATAAAAAAGGTGATGAGGTGGCCATCCTTTTCGACTCCGCCAAGCACTCCCGCCCGCTCATGAATGCCGTCAATGCCCTGAAGGAAATGACCCAGGAGTCGGACTTACTTGAACGTCAGTTCCAGGGAAAAGGTCAAATGCCTGCCAACGCCATCGGTTGCCGCTTTCGCGCCGCCATGGTGAAGGCCGAGCTTCGTCCCGTCTGGGAGCAGATCGGGGAAACTCGCGAGCCAAGCTGGGAGCCGGCCGCCCAAGGGCATGCCTTCGACGATATCGAAGAACTTTTCAAATTTGAAAAAAGCGCCGACAAGACAGGGCGACAGACCATGGCGGTGATCCCGGCGGAGCTGATGACGGAGTTGCAGTCTGGTGAAACAAGTGCCATCCATCCCATCGCGGAACTCTCGAACAGCAGCTTAAAGGTCTTTATTCCCGGCATCCCAGAAGGAGCTGCGGCATGAAGTCACCCCAGCACAATAGTTTTCTGGCCCGGCTTGCCACCTTGCTGGTGCGAACCAAGGACGAAACCGCCCTGCTGGAACACAACTATTATGTGGTATGGAGATTATTTATCGCCACCATTATGCTGGTCGGCTTCGGCCTGATTTACTTCCCGTCACTCTATCGCGCCATGGGGCCCAATCTCCAATACTTGCCGGATGTTGTTTTGCGAGCGGAAAAATGGCATACCATTTATGAGACGGTACCAGGGAGCTGCGCTGAAGATACCTCCGATTTTTCCTCGTGCCCGGCCAATTATCATAATCCTGCTCTATGGAAAAGCCCCAGCAACCGGGGAGATGATGCCCATCCCGCCCGGGTGCGTGAACGCATTGGCAAAGATTTCTGGATCGGAGTTGAGCTGACCTCGGACATCAAATACCTGGCGATGGGGAAAATGGCGAATCGTCTGGTGATCGGCTGGTTTAATGCCAGCTACCGCATCTGGATTGATGGCCAGCTGATCATGTCAGGAAATGGCTGGTACGAAACCGAACCAGTGGTGCTGACTCTCTCGCGGGAGCAACTATCAACCGAGCGGCCGATTCGAATCGCCATTCAAATTTTTCATGATGGCGGAACTTTGAATCCCGACACGATGAACGAAGGTAACAAAGAAGGACTGTACAGCGCCCACGGTTTTGATGATTACACTCGAGTCGTCATGCTCATGCTTCGCACCCGTCCCTTCATTCTCTTTGCAACCTATGTGGTGTTTGCTCTGACCTGCATACTTTTTTGGCTGCCTTCGCGCCGCAAGCCGGAATATTTTTATCTTGGCTTTTACACCCTGATTTGTGGCTTCAACCAGGCCCGACTCTTCGATCTCTACTGGTCGGGGGTCAACGTAAGCACCTATCAAACTACGGCATTTTTTTTGCTTTTCATTGAGTTTGGTATGGCCATGATCTTGGGTCTGGCCTTTGCGCGTCTGCGTGAGCGCTACATCGCCGGCGCTTTTTTTCTGGTGTTTGCCGTACCTCTCGCCTGCGTCTGGTTGGCAAATTCCAACGCTGATTTACAGATGCTAAAGGAGCTGGCACGAGATTGGGCGGCACCAACCTTTTCCCTCATCGGCGCTCTCGTTTGCCTGACACAGGCCTGGTATTTACGGCGTCAGGGGTCCACCCATAAGGCGCGCAGCTCGCAGCTGGTGATCTTTGCCGCACTCCTGGTGGTGATGGGGGTGTTTGAGGGAAAACTATGGTGGTTTGAGGACGGTATTTTTAAGCTTGTATGGAAAGGCGGTGAGCATCTGCTTCTGCTCTTTTTGATAGGAGGAATCATCCTACGGGATTTCCGGCAGCAGGCAAAAAAAGCGGCAACCAATCCTGTTTCGGCCTATCATCTGCGCGAGATCGCCCCGGAAAAGTTAAGTGGCGTGGTGGTGGTCGCCCGGCTTTGCAGTCAGCAGGAGGAGGCCATGGACAGCAAGGTGGATCGGGACTCCGAGGGTCAAATCTGGCGCTCTCACTTTTTTAATGCGGTTTTAAGGATGAAGGGCACGGTGATAGAACACAAAAAGGAACTTCTGGTGGCCTTTTTTGATGAGGATCAGTGTCCCATACCGATCAGATCTGCCATCGCTGCCATGGAATATCTGGAGATGACGACGGTTGCCTCGGCCTCCATGCTTTTTGAGTTTAGCGGGCGCAAGCATACCACAAGCTTCCGCGCTAGTATCGGCGTGGGACACATCCGCCCCACCTGGGAAGATGTGGGGGGGACCCGCGAACCCAACTGGGAAGAGGCGGGCGACAGCACTCCGTTTGTCATTGCGGCTCGTTTATTTGAAATGGAGGAGCAGGTTCTTCCCGCAGGTGCAGAAGGAGAAAATTCTTCCTTCGTCTTTATGCTGACAGAGGCGTGTGAAGAGTTGGTTCGCCAGGACAGTGAGGCCCGACGGCACGTGATTGCCCATGACATACCCGCCTATGATAAGCACAAACAGAGCTACCAGGTTTCGGTGTATCGGCCCGGCAAGAAAACTACGATTGATCAGGTGGCCTAGGACTTATGACGAATAAAAAGCGAGGGTTTGTGTCCACTCTTGTGCCATCTAAGAAATTTGCGCGAACACTTCTGGGGCTGGCCCTCGCCATTGCCCTTATGGTGGTGTTCCTAGGACTTCATAGCATCAATATCGGGAGGAAAGCGGCCGAGCAGAATGCCAGAATGCACACACAGAACCTTGCCGAATCCATTAACCAGAACATCTCGTCTGCTTTTCGAGAGATTGATCATGCGCTACTTTCAGTAAAAGATGAGATTGAGGCCGATCTCGCGGTCAAGAAATTAAACCTGCCTCACCTAAAGCGTGTCATCACCTTTCATGAAAAAAAATTGGCCAGCATTGACGCTATCCGGGTGACCGACGCTGACGGGCGCATGATCTTGAGTAGCACCTCGGATGAGCCCAACGCCAAAATTTCGGATCGTCTATTTTTCTCTTCTCTGCGGGATAACCCTGGGGCCGGTGTGTTTATTACAAAACCCTTTGTGGGAAAGTTCTCGCAGAAATGGCTGATCATCAGTGCCCGACGCTATGACTTCCCCGACGGGCGGTTCGCCGGCGTCATCGCCGTCCCTTTTTTTCTTGAGCACTTTCAGAAGATCCTTTCGAAGTTCGACGTTGGCGCGAGCGGAATACTCACCTTGCGTGACGACGAAGGCGGTGTGGTGACCCGACATCCATCCGTCGTAAAGGGCATAACCCTTCCTGTTGGTGATAAAACTCTCTCCCATGGATTTATAGCGAGCGTTCGTTCGGGAGTTACAAGAAAAACTTATTCGGCCCTCACTCCTTTCGACCACACCTGGCGCATGCTCACCTTGCAGCGGATTGAGGGCACCGCCTTTTACATCGTTGCCAGTTTGGCGGAGGAGGACTACCTCGCCCAATGGAAAAAAGACCGCGCTATCACGTTAACGCTTGTTTTGGCCTTTCTTGTCGCCGGTGGGATCATCTCCAGATTGCTGTGGCTTTCCTGGCAGCGCCGCGAGCACAACGCCCTCACACTTCGCGAGAACGCGGAACGGCTTCAGAGCATCCTTCAGACGTCCATGGATGGATTCTACAGTGTCGATATGCAGGGGCATCTGCTCGAAGTAAATGAGACCTATTGCAAGATGAGTGGTTATCGCGAGCAAGAATTATGCGGTCTGAGCATTTCCGATCTTGAGGTTGTCGAATCGGCCAGTGAAATTGCCGCCTGCATGCGGGGTATTATGGAAAAAGGCCAAGACCGTTTCGAGACTCGACATAGACGCAAAGATGGAAGTATTTTCGATGTGGAGGTGAGTGTTAGATATTGGCCGACGGAAGGCGGACGAATAATCTCTTTTCTCCGAGACATCACCCTGCGCAAGCAGGCGGAAGAAAAAATTTCACAGTCGCTTAAAGAGAAAGAAATCCTCCTGAGAGAAATCCATCATCGGGTCAAGAACAACATGGCGGTGGTCTCAAGTCTAATTTCCCTTCAGGCCTCCCAGATTGAAGATGGCACCTTCAAAACTCTTTTTCAGGAAACCCAGCAGAGGGTGAGATCGATGGCCCTCATTCATGAAAAGCTCTACCAGACCAAAGATTTCAGCAACATTGATTTTGAAGACTATGTCCGAACCCTAATTTTCGAGATAATAAATGTGCATAGAGTCGATATCCGGAACATCACAATGGAAATCTGTATCGAAGATATTAAACTGGATTTGCAATCGGCGATGCCCTGCGGTCTTATCATCAATGAACTCCTCTCCAATGTTTTTAAATATGCTTTCCCCGATAATCGAAAAGGAGTTTTAAAAATTAATTTTACTAAAATTGATAATAGCCACACGCTCTCAATCAAAGATAATGGTGTGGGACTCCCTGAAGGCCACAATCTACAGGATGGCAAAACACTAGGACTTCAACTGGTCAATGCTTTGGTGGGCCAGCTTCAGGGCAAATTCCAGCTTAAACATGATCAAGGCGTTGAGGCGATCTTGACGTTTAAAATTGCCAACGCATGAAGTATCAACAAGCTGAAACGGTTATGTTTCTTAAGATGTAATATTGAGGCATCTTTAAGAAGGAGAATTTATGAAAATGCAAAAAATGGCGTGGAAAACGGCCTCCATGATCTTGTCTTTCTTCCTCCCTTATTTGCTCTTTTTTCTCTCACAAGGCGCGTGGAAAAACGAAGGGGACATCTATCGCAAAGCGGGGTATACGTTCGCCTTCATCCTCTTTTTGGTTTTTTTATATATCGTCTATACGCTTTTAAAAAAGCTGATGCCAATGTTGGCACTGAAGTTAAACTGTCGCGAGCAGTTTATACAAATGGTCGAAGGTCCCATGGGAACTTTGATCCTGCTTTCGCTCTATCTTATGATGCTGAGTGTGTTTGTTTTCACCGTAGTCCTGCACTCAACTTCGAGCTATGCAAAGTGGCGTAGTGGGGTTTATCAGGCGAATATTATTAGGGAGAAGCTAGAATGCAAGGAATTGCAACGTAGCAAGGATGAGTTAGAAAGATCCTTGAAAATTGCCGTAAGCGAGATCAAGGACCCCGCTGTCATTGCCTATACCGAAAAACTACACAACCATTTGAAATTAATCCACTGCCTTTCTTTTTAGACCCAAGATATTTTTCCTGCCCTTTGCACTGATTGATATCTCCGCTCCAAGTGAGGAGTGCTATTTCTTAGCTTCACGCAACAGGTAAGAATAATTCTAGAAGTTAACACCATACCGAAGGGGTAACCATGAAGCACTCTGGTCAACTTACAAAGATCATCTGGGCCATAGACGCTTTTGGAGAGGAAAAGTTCCAGCTTAATGTGGCGGCGTTCTTAAGAAACTTTACAGGCACCCTGAAGGCCAAGATTTCACCGGTTTTTATATTGAGTATGTCAGGCGCGCCAGGGCCGACGGATAAAAAGGCAATTCTCGATCGATTGGCAAAGGCGGAAGAAGGCCTCCATGGGATTTTAAAAAAATGCCGCCTTCGTTCGCTGATACCCGAAAAAATTCTGGTGCAATCAGGGGCCGGGTTCATCCGAAATGATGTCAAGGCCTTGCTTGCCTATGCAAAATCAACCCACGCTCAGGCGATCGTGGTCAGCACTCATGCCAAAAAGGGGGTCGAGCGATTATTTATGGGAAGTTTCGCCGAGACCCTTCTCTTAAGTTCGACGATTCCCATTATGAGCGTTAATCCTAGCGTGAGCAAGATAAAAAAAATCCGCTCGATCTTGTTCGCGACTGATTTTGGGCCGGCCTCCCAAATCGCCTTTAAATCCGTTCTCATCTTTGCGCGACAGCTCAAGGCAAAGGTGATTATTTTTCATCAACAGGAAGAAGCAAACGAGGCAGTCGAAGCTAATGTCTTATCGCCCAAAGAAGGGAAGTGGAGTCTGGCCACCGCTGAATTCCTGCAAGAGACTTTGCTTCAGTCAAAAGACCAGGCCTTGGCATGGCAAAAATTGGCCAAAACTCAGGGGGTCTCCTGCTCCTCATACTTCGGACATGGGAATCGAAATATCGCTGATTCCACCATTGAGACCGCTCTCAAAACTAAGGCCGACATGATCGCAATTGCTTCTCGAAGAGGTCCGATCGCATCAACATTTATTGGGAGCACCGCTCGATGGTTGGTGAGAAGCGCCCCTTGCCCTGTATGGGTTCTGCATGTTTCTAAATAAGCAACAGGATTGGCATACTCTCTCTCACGGGGAAGTGCTCGACCAGCTAAAAACGGATGCCGCTCATGGGCTCACCTTAGACGAAGCAGCGAATCGGCTGGAAAAATTTGGTCGGAATGTCCTTGTGGAAGGACAACGTCGAAGCCTCGCACGAATGGTCTTTGATCAATTCACCGATTTCATGGTTCTGGTCCTTCTGGGCGCGGCCCTCATCGCGGGATTTCTCGGTGAGCCGGAGGATACCATCGCGATTATAGTGATTGTCGTTTTGAATGCCATGCTCGGTTTTATTCAAGAGTATCGCGCCGAGCGGGCCATGACGGCCCTCAAACAGCTGGCCACACCCAACGCAAAAGTCATGCGTGCCGGACAAGTTGCCATTATTTCCGCACAGGAACTTGTGCCTGGTGATATCGCCATCCTCGAGACGGGAAGTCTCATTCCTGCGGACGTGCGCCTGATCGAAGCGTTTCAGTTAAAAATCGAGGAGGCGGCCCTTACGGGAGAATCGCAGCCGGTGGAAAAGCGCATCGATGGGCAGACACAATCCGATAGTCCCATTGGTGATCGATCGAGTATGGCCTACAAGGGCACCCTCATTACCTATGGACGAGGAAGTGGCGTGGTGGTGGCCACGGCCATGAGTACCGAGTTGGGGAAAATTGCCACGCTCTTGCAATCCCAGGAAGACTCAAAGACTCCGCTTCAAAAGCGCCTGATGCGATTTGGACAACGATTGGCGATCGCTGTCATCATTCTTTGTAGTGTGATCTTTGTGATTGGCCTTCTTCGAGGCGAAAAACCTCTTCTTATGTTCATGACCGCCTTAAGTCTGGCGGTGGCCGCGATTCCAGAGGCCTTACCCGCTGTTGTGACTGTGTCGCTTGCGCTTGGAGCGAGACGGATGGTGGGGCGTAGAGCCCTCATACGACGCCTTCCGGCGGTAGAGACCCTTGGCTCGGTAACCTTCATCTGCACTGACAAGACAGGCACTCTTACACAAAATCGCATGCAGGTTGTGGCCTATCAGGTTAATGGAATCTTAGCTCGAGTTCCCATCTCAAATGCCATGGCCAATGAGAAAACCTCGATCCCCCTTTTTAATGCCATGGCATTAAATAATGATGCTTCTCAAGGGAAAGACGCGGACCTTCAAGGAGACCCCACCGAAACCGCTCTCTTTCTGGCCGCGCGCAATGCCGGGTACGCAAAACCTGAACTTGAAAAGAAGTTCCCGCGAGTAGGGGAACTTCCCTTTTCCTCCGAGCGGGGAATGATGACCACGCTCAATCGCAATGAAAAAGGTGAAATTTCCGTCTTCACCAAAGGAGCGCCTGAGCGAGTGCTCGCGCAGTGTAGGCATGAATGGAGAAATGGGGAACCTACGGCGATTGATCTCCAGGCGGCGCTTCTTAGGGCCGAGGCGATGGCCAAGGAAGGTTTAAGGGTTCTTGCCTTTGCCCATAAAACACTCCAGGACCTTCCTGGCGAACTCAAGGCAGAAGAGCTTGAAAGTGAGCTGACCTTGATTGGTTTTGTGGGGATGATCGATCCGCCTCGCCCTGAAGTTAAACAGGCGATTGAATTATGCCAAAGTGCTTCGATGCACGTGGTGATGATAACCGGTGATCACCACCAAACGGCCCTTGCCATCGCCCGAGAGCTTGGGATTGTCGCCGACTCGGCCCCGGGCCAAGGCCTCCATGGCCCGGTTCTTACAGGCCAGGAGCTTGCGAAGTTAACGCTGCCCGAGCTCGAGGCCCGGGTCAAAGACATTCGCGTCTACGCCCGTGTTTCACCCGAGCAGAAAATTAAAATCGTAAAGGCCCTTCAAGATCAGGGAGAGTTTGTGGCGATGACGGGGGATGGGGTGAATGATGCTCCGGCCCTGAGGCGCGCCAACATCGGAGTGGCGATGGGCAAGCAAGGAACCGATGTGGCGAGAGAAGCCGCTCATATGGTGCTTCTGGATGATAACTTCGCCACCATCGTAAGTGCGGTGCGCGAGGGACGGCGAATTTTTGATAACATCCGCAAGTTCGTTAAATTTGTTCTGGCCGGGAACGCGGCAGAAATCTGGACACTTTTTCTGGCCCCGTTCCTAGGGCTCCCCATGCCCTTTCTTCCCATCCATATTTTGTGGATCAATCTAGTCACTGACGGGTTGCCGGGACTTGCCTTGGCGGCAGAGCCTGAAGAGGCGGGCCTAATGCAACGGCCGCCCCGTTCTCCCAGTGAGAGTATCTTTGCCCATGGGATTTGGCAGCACGCGCTTTGGGCCGGGCTTCTGATGGCCACAGTAAGTCTTATGGTTCAAGCCTGGGCCTACCATACCGGCACCGCTCATTGGCAAAGTATGGTGTTCACCGTGCTCACGATTTCCCAGATGTTTCATGTGCTGGCCGTTCGCTCTGAGAAAGAGTCCTTGTTTCGCCAAGGATTGTTTTCCAATCTTCCCGTCCTGGGAGCTGTGGTGGTCACCTTCGTTCTCCAGATGGCCACACTTTATGTCCCAATTTTGAATTTAATTTTTAAAACGGAACCGCTCACACTTTCCGAACTTTTCATTTGTCTGGCGGTATCGCCCATTATTTTATTGGCGGTTGAATTTGAGAAATGGCTCATACGCCATCGGCACATCTATCAGTAGGACGGGCCATCTATGTCTATTACTTTAGTATGGTTGCAGTTTCTGGTCATCAGTTGCGTCATCGGCTTGGCCGGCCATTACCTTTGCCATTATGCGGATATTATTGCTGACCGAACCGGGCTGGGGCGCAATTGGATTGGTCTTATTTTACTCTCCACCATTACCTCATTGCCTGAGCTGATGTCCGGAATCAGCGCGGTGCGATTCGCTGGGGACCCGAATCTTGCGGTAGGCGACATTCTCGGAAGTTGCGTCCTTAATCTGACCCTGGTTTTCGTGCTCGATCTCATGCACCGGGAGTCCAGTGTCTATACCAAAGCGACGATGGGCCATGTTCTTTCAGGGGCGCTGGGAATCATTCTCATTAGCTATGTGGGATTGGCCTTGATCATAAGTCCTCTATTTCCAAAATTCGTGATAGGTCATGTGGGGGGAGGGGCCGCTTTCATTCCTGTTTTTTATCTACTATCGATGAGAATGCTTTATGTGTTCGAGAGCAAACATAAGGCGGCAGTCGCCGCCAGGAGCGAGAGTGGAGGCTCAAAAAAATCGCTGAGGCGAACGTATCTCATGTTCGCAGTGGCCGCGCTCTTTGTTATTGGGGCCGGGGCATTTCTTCCTCTCGTGGGGGAAAAAATAGTTGCGGCCATGGGATGGAATTCCGCCTTCGTCGGAACGATTTTTATGGCCGTGGCGACCTCCGTGCCTGAGATCGTTGTTACCGTGAGCGCCATCCGTCTGCGTGCGGTTGAACTTGCCCTAAGTAACGTGCTGGGAAGTACGCTTTTTAACGTCGTAGTTCTTAGCGTGGATGATATTTTTTATGTCAAAGGGCACCTGCTCCAGGTGGTTTCTCGTTCACACATTGTTACTGCTTTTTCAGTGGTCATGATGACCGGGCTGGTGCTGGTCGCCCTGATCCACCCTCCCCAGAAACGGATCTTAAATACGGTAAGCCTTTTGAGTGTGCTCATCGTTGCCGTATTTTTTCTGAATGCCTATCTTATTTTTCAATGATTATCCTCCGGCATTTGGGTCGCCTCGTCCTTCGGGGCCTCTTCGATTTTTTCTTCGACTTTCTGAACCACGGGAGTTGGTGCCTCTTCTCCTCCCCAGGTCCAGGTTTTTCTCAACGATATAAAGGCCGGGATCGGGTCATTCCCGCCGAGCGGAATATAATGCACATAACTCAAGCCCCACGGTTTATAAAACATTTCAAGGGCAATTCCGGTGGCGTTAAGTTCTTCAACATGGGAGTCCGTGGTAAAGTAATTTGTTCCGGTGCTCAAGTTGGTGAGGGCGACTTGTGACCCTTTACCGCCTTGGTTTCCACTCCCATTTGCCCCCTGATCCGGGGAATCTTGAGAAGACAGGGGAACATGGATAAAAAATCCGGCTATCACTCTGAAAGTATTTCCCAGGTCAACCTGAGGGGCCACTCCAAGATTGGCCCCTACTCCCGAGTACTCACTGGTAAAGGTCGATTGCAATCTGTGTCCACTACTAAATGTCAGGGGTATAACTCCGCTTTGGCCGACGGTGCTTTCTCCCGTGACCTTGGCCTTGGCGTTGGCCATGCCGAGTCCCACTAAAAGTGGTAAACGAAAAGTCGACCCCGCCTGCAAAAGATTAAAGATGCAGTTGACGCCCAAGATGGAACTTCGGCCCTCCGCCGTGCCTGAGTGTGATTCCACCGCCGTACCATTATTGATGACCGAGAGTGCTGAAGCTGTGCCGTCATTTTTTTGATAAGCGCCCATGATACTGACGGCAAACCAGTCTTTAAACGGATACAAAAATGAAATGCCGATTGAGAGACCCTTGGTCTCGGCATTCTCATAGGGAAACTCTCGCTCGGACGACCCCTGATAGGTGAGTTTGACGGGAATGATTTTAAGTTCTTTTTTTCCTTTCTTCATAGGCTCCACCGGCATGGAATAGACGAAGGCAGGGCTGAGCATGCTCAGGTTGTTCAGACGGGCATAGTGATAGTTTCGAGGCCATAACTCGTTACCCACGCCCCATCCCAAGTCCATAGTTAGAATCACAAAACACAAGGCAAAAATAATTCTCATAACCTTCCTCAACGTAGGCCAAACTTAATGACATTTTTTGTAATGATTGATGGCATTATTAAAGTTGAAGATTCCCGATAAAGCCACTTAAAAACAACCTTTACGGGGGAAACTTAAGTCCTATAACTTGTTGATAACATGGCAATAGTTTAAGCTTTTTAAGAGCATTGCCGATAAGTGCTTAAGAGGGGTAGAGGTGAAAATTGTTATTTTTAGCATTGTGCTCGGGCTGTTTGTCGCCCCGCTGTTGGGAGCTTCCAATGGGCTTCCCGATATTTTTTCTTTTAAATCGGTCAACAGCGGTCGACAGGTCAATGGCGAGCCTTTTGTCGATCACTTCACCGTGACCGGTTTGGGGCAAATCTTTTGGGAAAACAGCTCCAACACATCCGGCGCCTGCCCGCATCTCGCCGGGATTTTAAAAGGCCAGCTAACTGATAAGGAGCTGGGCGACTTTGCAGCTCTGGCGAAAGAGGCCCTGCTGGAGCTTGAAGGCAATAATAAAAATCTCAAATCGGAACAAAATGAGCGAAGCTCTCATGAATGGAAATTGGTCTACGGTGATCTGGTTTACAATCAGCCGATCGCGGGCGGGCAGGAGAAGGTTCAAAAATTGCAGGATCTGATTGTGAAGTTAAAGAACCGATTGGATGCCAGCTCGGTTGTTATCCTGAAGGCCAGCGAGAAGAAAAACGGACAATACGATTTGAAGTTTGAGCTTAAGGGAAAGCTGCCTCTGGCCTTGGTTTTCACCGCCAAAGTTGGCGACACCTTCGGGCCCCAATATCATGACTGGAAATATCAGCAGGCCCCGCCCGCCACGGTGATTTTGAATCAGGAGCGTCCCACTTTTCAGGTGACCGTTATGGCGCCTAAAAAACCAAGCGAGCTAAAAGGTTTTCGAGCGACAAATTTCACCTACAGTAATTTTTCCTTGGCCGATCATTATGAGGGCCAAGAATTAGGAGATGAGGCCGGATACCGGCCGATCAAAGTATGCGCGCAACTTTAATCGTCTCTTTGATAGCAGCTCTGACAGCGCTTTCCCCCTTATGGGGGCATCAGAGTTCGCCCACCCACGGGGGAGGAGAGGCCGCTCCGGTCGGCACGACCTCGCTCTATCAAGGGGCCTTGAATCGCATGGGCTATGGTTACATCGGCCCGTCCGAGGCCGCCACCGACGGCATTATGCGCTTTTCCTGTGCCGAGGCCGATGTGGCGAGAACGGTGGGAGAAATTTGCAATCGGACCGGGAGTCTCACCCCGGAGTCCATCAGCACGTTCATTAGAAATTCCGCCACTCCGGCGGTGATTGAGGGCATTCGCGCCAAAATCTATGAGGAACATTTTCTCAAGCGCTATGCCATGCAACAGTTTCCCGATGCCGGTGTGGAAACAGAGGCCGCCTTAAATGGGGCCCCTCCTCCCGCCACCCCCGAGGCCCGTCTGGGTTACACCAATCACTGCATGCATTGGAACCAGGAGTATCGCAGAGGTCAGGCGCGCCATTTGCAGCTAAGACGAGTCAACGGAGGAATGCCTAATGATGAGGAGGTTGAGCGAATGCCTGCCGCCGATAAGACCAGAATCTACAAGGCCAAGGCCATGACCAACCATTGGAGCAACGCCAATTTAACCAAGGCGGTCGTTCTCTACGATTATTTTAAATCGGCCAAGGAACGGGCCTGTGCCCCTCGCTCAAGTGTGGCGGAGGCCTGCGACGACTTAAAGAAAAAGATGAGTGATGTGGAAACCAGCTACCCCATCTTTGGTTCCCAGTATGCCGACGAGGTGAGTGATATCCGCTCCCAGATTCATAAGCTCTATGGCGTCGAGGCGATGCGAACCAATGATGATGTCAAGGCGGAGAGTTCAGGCAAGAAGCAATATGAAAAAGATGTTAACCGCACCAATGCTAATTTCTGGAACACCAAAGGTTATCCCAACGTGGTGGATAAGATCGAATCGGTCATACGGCGGCAAAGCGAGTTGAAGGCCCCGCAGAATGCCATGGCCTTGCGTTACGCCACCGGCCTGCGCGACAGCGCTCAACTTCTCAAGCAAAAGATGTATGACTGGGACAATACCCAATATTGGAACGATGCCTGCGGCATGGGTCTCTCTCAGCTCATCGAGAAATATCCCAATGCGGTCAGGCAATATCTGGTGGATGCCTCACCGGCCGCCAGGCGACTGGGCCAGGTGGCCTTGTGCAAGCAATCCAACTTTACCCCGCTGCCCGATAAAAATTGTCAGGGAGTGAGCAAGGAAACGGATGGCACCATTCGCGTCAACTCCCATACCATCTCTTACCCCTATGGTTCTGATCGTCGCTACAAAATTCGTCCCACCGGGGACAGCGCCGCTCCTTATGAAATTTCCATGAACATGCGTTTTAAGATTAATCCGGAGCTTTATACGCCTCCTCCCAGGGCCGATCGCCAAAGAGAAATTGACGACAAGATTACCGCTTGGAAGGAGGCCGCCCAAGGTTTTTATGAGTGCCAGTATGGTTCGCGGGCCACTTATAATGGGAAAAGCTGTCCTCCCAGTGGGGCGTTGCCTGCGGGAACTCCCAAGGTGAAATTTAAATTTAACTTTGTCTCGCCTGGTACCGCCAATGCGGACACCGCCACAATTGACCTGCATAAATGTTTTAACGGCGATGCCCCTGAAGGTCAGAGAAATACTTGCCGAGGAGTGGAACGTTTTAATCGCGGTCGAGTTGATGAGGACTCGCTCACGGAATGTGCCAATGGAAAGGGGGTGGCCCTATGGTACCAGCCTGACGTGGTCACGATTCGCAATCGTCTCACAGCGGACCAACGGACTCGTCTTTGCAGCAATCGCGCCACCGATGATACGCCGACAGCACCACCGGCCGATGTCATGACGACGGCCGAAATTAACAGGCTGGCGCGTTTGCGCTACGGAAGTTTGAGCGCCGCCTCTGCCAATTTTGAAGATCTGCTCAATTCCCAGCCAGGCGAGTTGATTCTCACAGCTTCCGAAAAAGACCGACGTGCCGCCCTTGCACGCCGCTCCTCCACTAACTATGCCATCCCCGCCATTGGCACAACGGTGGCGAGAAACAATAGCTATTGGGTGGATAACGATGCCCAACTTTCGGCCGATCTCCAGCTTCGCATGGTTGATTTTTATGCCAGGATCATCTGTCTGCCGACTCCCACCGATAGCAGCTTTCTGGCCCAGGCCAGAAATACCTGCAGGCAGGTGTTCGGCCGTCCCAGTTCTTCAAGCACCAATCGTCAGAATGCCGGGAACTACACTCTCGATCAGGACAACGGGACAGTTTTTCACGAGGTCGGGCATATTTTCGGACTCGATGATGAGTATCTCGATCCCACCTATCCTTACACTCCTCAAGGTGAGCACGATTCCATCATGAACAATAGTGATGAGGGGAGTGGTCGCCTTCACTCAAGGCATCTCCAGGACCTTCTATCGCCGCTTAAGTGCCCGGTGGCGCAGTAACCTTTAGTCTATCCAAATCAGGCCAAGCCCGGAAAGTTTGCAGGGTGATTTTTGCGGACATGGTTGTGTCTTGCTCACCGCCGGTGTTTGTGTGAGATCATTGTAAAGCAATTTGCCCTTTGGCCCTTTGGTTACTTTCGCTCCTGCGGTGGCCTTCCAAGTACCGACGTCATCCAGCATTCGAAGCAGCGTATCTTTAAGGCGAATGTAGGTCGGTTCACTGGCGGGCACCTCATTTTCCCCCAGTAAAATTTGGAGACGATGGGGGCCAAGCTCCCGGGCCTGTGCTGATTGGTCTCGCGGGGAGGAGGTTGAATCGGCGGTCAAAATTGTTTCCGTAAGCTTAAGGTTTTCATCCAGCTCCCTTTCAAACACACCCAGCCACACCGGCCACTGGCCTTGAGTTAAAAAATTAGAGTTGATAACCATGATGGCCTTGCCCTCTTTAAAAATGAGGGAGACCTGCTCGACTCCTGAGGGCCCGTCGATTCGGGCGGTAAGAGAGAGGGGAAGTTTGGGGGCCTGGGCCCAGACACTCGCTGTTGCCATGAGCAGAAAGAGTACGGCAGGAAGGTGGTTCAATATTTTCAACGGGGGCCTCCTAACCAGGTCGCATCGTTGGTGCATTCCTTGGGTTTACCACTGTCACAGCCTCGGCCATAGTGGGCCCGCGAGGTCTCGTAAGCATAGCGTGAGCAAAGATAATAGAGCCGGTTGGTGACGGAGCAACCCGGATAAACAATGGCATTAAAATGGGCGGGAAAGAGCAGACTCGTCCGAGTTCGAAATGGCCAAGTGGTGGTACTAAAGGCCGCGTCCTGGTTGCTCATAAGTGAATTTCTGGGACCAAGAACTCGGCAATCAAACATGGTACCAAAGGGGCGGCCGCGTGCCTGGTCCTCATCATCCACCTGGGAAATTGTGCCCGTATGGACGTTGTAGGCGTGCCCGATCCACTGCTCCTGATACTCATCCACCAGACCCAGAAGGTGCATCAGCTCATGGGTCACGGTTTCGCAGTCAATGTCCCCTTCCCAGTTGGCGCTATTGGAACGATAGTCATCCGGCTGAATGGCAATGGGGACGGAGGGAATGAGCGGATCATTATTAAGTTTCAGCGTGATTTTCTGGTCCCCCGGGCCGGAGAGTTTTTTATTGGCCTTCTTCAGGCATTTGTTAACATGTTTTTGCATGTCAGGAGCTTTATTGGCGGGTGTAAAGGCGAGGTTGAGCTCCACCTGGAAATTCTTTTGCTCCGGGCGGGAAAGGCGATATTTCTGGGTGACCCGGGTAGGTGAGGTTCGATAATCATAATTCAGAACCCGACTCTCACCGGTCGCCAGGGAAACGCATTGGCCGATCGTCGCCACACTCAGCTCGAGCTGGCGCAGTTCGCGCGAGAGATCAATACTGGGTAAAATGCAGGCGCGGCTGGCCAGGGTTCCGGCATAGCGATTCATCTCGGAGGGAAAGGCCTGGCCTAACTTTGACAAGGTGGCGGCGATGCCGGTTCTGATTTGCATACAGGCCGTGCCAGTGGCGTGGGCCGGCAGATTGCATTTTCCCAGCTGCATGTTCGCCAGCTCATTTAAATATTCTTTTAAAATACTGTGGCGACATTGCTCGGCCACGGCGGGAACACGGGTGCGAAGCAGATGGCCTATTTCATCAACCACTTTCAGAGAGGTATTGGTGCGCGAGTTATAACTGGAGGCCCAGGGAAAGAAAGAACAGCGCTCCACAATTTGTCTCGCTTCGCTGGTATCGTCGGCCGGGTTGGTGTTGGCGGCGGGATGACCAATCACCCAAAGAGGCCGGGCGGTGGCGGCCTGGCGGAGGGCGATTTCTTTTCGGGCCATCTCGGCCTGAAAGGGCAGGACAAAAGTTTCCAGCGCCTTTTTGCGACACATCTCCTTGGCCGCCTCTGAACCTAGCCCCGCCGCAATTTCCAATTGCTGGCAGAAGACTTTAAAGGAGCTTTCCAACTGATTGCGCATATTTTGCAAACATGAGTTGATGTTGACCTGGTCAATGGGAAGGGCGGCCAAAAAGGTCTTCCATTTTTTTGATGTGAGAAATCCGCTCGCCACACCTGTGGACCCATGGCCCCAGGGTGGTCGCCCGTAGGTGAAATCAAAAGTTTCTACTTCGGGAATGGTGGTACTCAGGGGAGGGAGCTGACGACAGCTCCATTGAAGTTGAAAGGTTAAGGTATGATTGAGTTCGCCGGGGCGCCGGGCTCCTGCGGCCATGACCGCATTGCCACCCGTGCTTGAGTAGGCACCACTATCGCAACGACCAGGGTCAGGTTCGGTTTGATCGAGACAGCCGGCATGGGTGCCGGCGAAAAACTGGAAAAAATAACCGCCTCCCGGGCAAGGTCGACGACAAACAATAGAGTGATTTCCCGAGGGACAGCTGGGAGTGGTGGAGCAGGTTGGTGGGGCCGTCACGACAGGACCACTGTTTGATCCAATCAAGGTGGCCTGGCCGCCGCCCGTTTGAAAGACAATATCTCCGGTCAAAGTTCGTTGACAGACTCCGTCCACTCTTTCCCAATTCTCCATGCAATTGGCGCCGAATTTATAGTGGTAGCTGGTGGCGTCCGAGGTCGAGCACACTCTTCGACAAATTTTTGTGGTTTCCATGCCTGGGCAGGGAGGAGTGCCTGAGGAGCAGCTCAATTCCGCCAGGACGTCGGTCAGAGGATATAGCAGGACCGCGCCTATGAAGAAATATTTTTGTAAAAACAGCATGTTAGAGTGCCTGTCTGGTTCAATAGCTTATCGGTAAAAAGGGCCAAATTCATAAGTTTAATTTCTGAGTCATTTCGTCGCATATGGGTCTTGGGACCTTCGGGGTAAGGTGTAAACCGGCCGCCAGGAGCCTCGTCTGAGGTGCAAGGTCCATCACAGAACCCATGTCAAAGTTGTTGGCCGATAAACGATTTCACGTTGAACCTACCCGAATGAAAGTTCGTTTATTTTTTTGAACTATAGGTAAATCTTATCAATGATAGAATTTTCTTTTTCAAGTAAGAATTATTTTTATCCATCTCGCTCACTTGAGCGCAGTATTCATAAAAAATAATCTGCTGTAATACGCGATTAAACGTGCTGATTTGAGTTTTAAATATTGTTGAAAAACTTGCGGCCGTACTATGGTTAAATTTCTGCTCAACACGCCCATACCCAAAATGCCCAAGCGAAATTTGGCGCGAAAATCTGTGGTATGTAGAAATAAAAAAGGGGAGGCGATATGAATTTAAAAAATTTAAAGAACGAAGTTCTGGTGCAAAATACAAAAAATCTTATCAAAGAGGAAAACCGAATTTTGGCAAAAGTTCTGGCGCATTTTCAAGAGATCGAGTCCCGAAAGCTCTATTTGGAGCTAGGGTACGGGAGCCTCTTTTTGTTTGCCGTTAAGGAACTTGGGTACAAAGAGGCTTCCGCCCAGAGGAGAATCGAGGCCATGCGGTTTCTCAAGAAAACTCCCGAGGCGCGCACTCTGGTAGAAAAGGGCAATCTCAATTTGAGCAACCTCTCGCTGTTGGAACGGGTTTCACGAGAGGCCCAGGCGACTCATTCCCAGAATGTGGCCGCGCTCAATTTAATTCAGGCAGAACCAAATTCCGCTGCGCAGGCCGAAAGTAAGTTGCGGGGATATTTTAAGCTGGAAAATAAAAAACGGGTGGTTAGAATTGAGATGGACGAAGAAACCTATCAGCTTTGGTTGGCGACAAAATCAAAACTCGGCGAAGCTAAAGACGCTGTTGCCATTAAAAAATTATGCGAGTCGCAAGTTGAAAAACCACAGAAAAAAGTCCGACAAGCGCCCACCACTCGCACCGCAGGAGTCGTTTTGAGGCGAGAACTTTTAAAACAGGCCTCGGGGGAAAAACGGTGCAGCAAAATATGCGGGTTCTGTGTCAGCAGCATAATGGGCTTGTTTATGAAAATTTGAAGGAGCAAAAAATATTTTAAAAGGTGATCTGCATTCTCGCACTTCCTGAAATATCCAACACTTAGTTTTCGCAATCATTTCATCCCATTGCATTCAATATGTGGATGGGTGTGACTAGCGAAGTCCATTATCAGTTGGTATCGCGCAATTATCAAACCTTCTTTCATGAACGAGACGGAGCCGCAGGAGGGGCTTAAAACAGTACTTCGGCACTGTTTTACTTACCTCGATTTCACAACAAAATGAAAATCACTTTTTCTAAGAAGTATTAAGATGAAATTACTCACCCAAACAATCTATAGCCAACTACCTAAGCTTTACGCCACCGAGGCCGTCGCCCTCAAAGACAAAGAGATCGTCTGCAAGTTCTTCAATCCATGCGGCGCTGGAACTTGGTACGTCATCGAAGGCCAGCAGAAAGAGGATGACTTTATATTTTTCGGACTCGTTGACCTTCATGAGAAAGAGTTTGGGTATTTTTCGCTCAATGAGCTTGAAGCGCTTCGATTACCGTTTGGACTCGCTATCAAGCGGGATATCCATTTTTCACAGTCTAAGGTTGAGAAATTTTGGGGAGGGGGCTACTACACAATTCAAGAACAGAAGCTTAATTTTTCGGAAGCCCGAAGGCTTTATAAGAAAGCATGTGGTAAGGGAGTTATGCCGGCATGTTATAATCTCGGAATCCTTGAGGGAAAACAGGGGAATTATTCTGAGGCGAAAAAGTTTTTTACCAAAGTTTGTGATGCAGGATCAAGTTCCCTGTCCCCGGTGGCCAGGTCAAAACCCGCCATCACAGCTACTGGCGTAGAAGAGAAATAGACCAAGAAATGTATGATGGACGTTGGCAAATTCTACGATAAGAAAATCGCCATGATTTTTTTCTTACGATCAGAAAGTGGGAATCAGGCGAAAAAATCACGAAAACCTATGACCAACAATTTGGGAATTTGTACGATGATAATTTTGTACGCTACAATAATGGGAAAATTAAATTAGAAAATATGGGATGATGGCGCGCTTACTATTCAACTTCCACAACCTGAAATTTGAAGATTGTGACAAGTTCGTAAAATAGCCACGAACGATCTATCAAAATCGAGATTTTTTTTAGACTTGATAGTTATTAAAAAATTCCCAGCCCTTTGGCCTCTTCAAGATCGTGCCAGTTACGATAACTGGCATTGGGCGAACAATTGAGAATTTTAGCGGCCTGGTAGGCGTTCTTGGCAATCCCAAGAGTAAATACCGTAATAAAGTCGGCGCGAAGATTTGGGCCTAGGAAAAGTCTATTTGTGAGCCATGCATTTTTTTTGATAGTGTGATCGCGTTTCATCAATTTTTTATGATCATCAGGTTTTACGGGGGCCACCTTTATTCCAAAGGCCAAAAAATCTTGATCGGTTCCTTTGAGTTTAAGATAGAGTTCGTCGTCTCCGGCATCAAATCGCGGAGGATTTTTCCCGAGTTTCTTTTGTACTTCGCGAATAATGGCCCGCCATCGGAAATCGCCGTTTTTAACACATTTGGTAGCAATTCCTCCCATCAGGGCCAGCTCAAAAGGTGTGAGGGAGGGGAGGAGGTATTTTAGTCTTTCGACATGAATGAGTTGAAGATATTCCGACATCCAGAGGAGCATAAGTTCAAACATCTTACGATCGCTGGGAAACTCGCCCGACTTGATGGTGTCGATGATCGTTTGTTCAGGATTTGCATTTGCTTCGTCTGGGGCATTGAAGGCAATTCCTAACGAGGCCCATTTATCGCGTAAGGAGTCATCTGTCTTACTCATAACCAAGTTCCTTTTTGAGTCGCTTCGCCTGTTTATCGATCCAATTGGTCCAATCGGGATTTGCGTCTCTGGTTTTGGTATACTCGACGGCCTGGTTTAATTCTGCGAGGGTTGGCTTGAGGAGGATCAGATCTTCAAAATCTTTTTGGCGATCACACAGGGCCCAGAATTTTGTAAAAATGAGATCATCGCGGGCAATGGAGTAAACAACAAGGTTTGTATCTTTGAAAATCTCTTGAACTCGCTTTTCCCAGCCATCTTTTAAGTCTTGTACGATTGACCCCGGCCCTGAATTGAGCCAATGGGAATCGAGTCCCAAATCTTCTGCCACGCTTGCGGCCACTTCGGTTAATGCCTGATCAATTGGCGGGGCCACAATATCAATATCTCTAGTCGTCCGTGCAATAATTCCTTGAAGGATGAGGGATGCCCCACCACAGATAATAAAAGAACGGTTGAGATTCTTTTTCTTGAGGTAGAAATTTAAGGACTGTAATGACTGTCTTATATCCATCTGGACCCCATGCTATTATAGTTCAATATACTATTATAATCAATAGGTGGTTCTAGTTGAATTTACTGGACAATTTCCGTGGTATTTGACGATGTTGAAAAGTGTTGTGATCTTCCCTTAATAAATCGGACAGTGTATTAAGCGCACAACCTCAACGGAGGGGATGCGTTATGAGACAGAAAAACAAAGAGTTAGAACAGCGTACG